>Ga0209057_1001224_pt1 | contig 21164 bp, 23 predicted proteins | sample GraSoiAngelo_146_FD_185903 | JGI IMG/M metagenome (GOLD analysis project Ga0209057, IMG submission 185903) | Grasslands soil microbial communities from the Angelo Coastal Reserve, California, USA - 14_1009_05_30cm (SPAdes) (version 2) | ecosystem: Environmental > Terrestrial > Soil > Grasslands ... | reverse complement strand
GGTCGGGTTCCTCCAGGCCGGGTTCAACCGCATGGTGTCTGGCCTGCGTGAGCGCGAGCGCCTGCGCGACCTGTTCGGTCGCCACGTGGGCCAAGACGTCGCGCGGCGGGCGATCGAGGAGGGCGTCGCGCTCGGCGGCGAGGAGCGCGACGCCGCGGTGCTGTTCGTCGACCTGATGGGCTCTACGTCATTCGCCGCGGACCGCGGTGCGACCGAGGTCGTTGCGATGCTCAACGCGTTCTTCGGGATCGTTGTGGAGGCGACGCGCCGGCACGGCGGCTTCGTCAACAAGTTCGAGGGCGACGCCGCGCTCTGTATCTTCGGCGTTCCTCTCGAGCTCGAGGACGCAGCCGGCGGGGCGCTTGCTGCCGGGCGCGAGATGCAGGCCCGACTAGTGTGCGACCTGCCGGAGATCCGCGCCGCGATCGGGCTTTCGGCGGGGACCGTCGTTGCGGGGAACGTCGGTGCCGCCGACCGCTTCGAGTACACCGTCATCGGCGACCCGGTTAACGAAGCGGCGCGCCTGGCCGAGCTGGCCAAGGACCACCCCGGGCGGATCGTAGCATCGGAGACGATCGTGGCGCGTGCCGGCATCGGCGAGTCTGCCCGCTGGCAGCTGGCCGAGGCGGTCCTCCTACGGGGTCGGACACGACCGACGCGGCTCGCCATGCCCGCGGCCGGGGCGGCCGGCTGAGCGCCGAGGCCGCAAGCGCCTCACCGCTCCCACACCGCGGAGCCGCCAGCTCCACCCGCCACCAGGGAGACCGGCCATGTCGAGTGATCCCTCGAACCGGACCAGCGTCGGCGCAGCCGGAGATGGAAGGCCACGGGTGCGACTCACCGCGGGCGCGCTAAGCGGGAGGGGCACTTGGAGGCCTCGGTGAACGCGTCCAGCCTGCCGCGACGCGGTTGCACGCCGTCGGTCGATTGCGTACCAGGGGCGGCGATGCCACCCGAACGGCGCGACGGCTCAACACGGCGGAGTGTCTCGGCAGTCGTCCTGTGCGTGGCGCTCGGCGCTCGGGTCGCCACGGCGGAGCCCCCGGCGACCGCACCCTCGAAACCCGAGGTGCAGACGCGTGAGTCGCAGGCAGCGATGACACCGTCGCAGGCGCTCGACCGCCTGAAGGCGGGCAACGCGCGCTTCGTCGCGAATGCGGCCCGGCGGCGCGACTGGTCGGCCAAGGTCGTCGCCACGGCTGCCGGCCAGTTCCCCTTCGCGGCTGTGCTCGGCTGCATGGACTCACGCGCGCCCGTCGAGATCGTCTTCGACCAGGGGATCGGCGACGTCTTCACCGTGCGCGTGGGCGGCAATGTCGTGAACGATGATGAGCTCGGGAGCCTCGAATACGCGGTCAAGGTCGGCGCGAAGCTCATCGTGGTGCTCGGGCACACGAGCTGCGGCGCCGTCAAGGGCGCGATCGACGGCGTGCAGCTCGGTAACCTCACCAGCCTGCTGGCCAAGATCCATCCCGCGGTCGAGGCGGTGCACTGCAACGACTCGAAAGACGCGGGCTGCGTCACGAAGGTGGCCGAGGAGAACGTGCGCCAGTCGATTCGGGCCATCCGAGAGCGAAGCCCGTACGTGGCGAAGTACCTCGACGACGGCACGGTCGCGCTCGTGGGCGGCATGTACGACGTCGCCACCGGCCGGGTGACCTTCCTCGAAGGAGATTCCCGGACGCCTTAGGCCAGAAAGCCTGCTGCCGATCCCCGGGGCCAGCCCTTGCCAAGCCCGTCCGCACGTGGCACGAGGGCTCCGCGGGCCCAGCTACTTTGACAGCATGCGAAGGAGGGTTGACGGATGGTGCGGAAAAGCGCCTCGGTGATGCTGGTCGTCCTGCTTGCGGGATGCACCGCGATGCGCCAGGACAAGTACTGCAAATGGGCCCTCCCCGTCTGGGGCGCGGCCCTGGGTGGCACCGGCGGTGGACTCGGAGTGAGCAAGAGCGGGGACCGGGACGCTGCCGAGACCGCCGGAGGCGCCGCGGGCGGGGCCATAGCTGGAGGCCTGCTCGGGTGGCTGATCGGCCACTACGTGTGCGAGGAAGCCCCCGAGGTCGTCCCGCCGCCGCCGGCACCGGCACCTCAGCCGCCGCCGGCCGCGCGGAGGAAGATCGAGACGCTCACCGGCCCGAGCTTCGAGTTCGACAAGGCCATACTGACGGCCGAGGGAAGGCAGCACGTCGAGCACGCGATCGTCATCATGCGCGAGCAGCCGACCCTCGTCGTGGTGGTCGAGGGCCACACCGACTCGATCGGGTCGGACGCCTACAACATGAAGCTCTCGCAGCGCCGCGCCAACGCGGTCCGCGACTACATGGTGAAGAATGGCGTCAGCGGGAGCCGGATCAAGACGGAAGCGTACGGCAAGACGCGGCCGATCGCGAGCAATAAGACGGCGGAGGGCAGGGCCCAGAACCGCCGCGTGGACATCGTGACGCAGTAGCAGTGGCGGGGGGGTGCCTTCCGGCCGCCTCCGGCCACCTCGGCCACGGGGAGTGATGGATGATGCCGCAGCCGGCCGTCATCCACCGCACGTCGCCGGCTCCGATGACCCCGCGATTCCCAAGGCTGTCTCGCCGGCGAGCATGCAGGTGATCGTCTCCATCCCCCGGTGCGGGTGCTACGGGAAGCCGCGACGGTACTGGTCCGGGTCGTTCGAGCGGAAGTCGTCCAGGAGGAGGAACGGATCTACGAGTCTGCGCCAACTCGTCGTCTCCCCGCGGTCTCTGGCGACCCTATACCCGGGTGGCTCGGCGCGACAAGACGCCGGTGCGGAACTATCCGTCCCGGCCGAACCAGAGCAGGTGCGCGATGCGCACGAGCCACAGGGCAAACACGATCCCGGAGAGAGAGTAGACGATTCCCCACGCCGTCCGGGGACGCCGGTGGGGGTACTCGAAACCATGCCAGCGTCGCTTGCCCTCGGGCAGGCGGGTGCGGGCGTAGAGGAACAGTGACAGCATCGCGACGTAGGCGCACACCTCGACAGGGCCCACGGCGCGCCTATCTCCGCTTCCCGGCCTTCGCTCCCTTCATTCAGTCTTCCTTAGCACGAGCAGCGCGGCAACGCCGAATGCGCCCGAGCGAGATCGCACCGCCTCACCCGTCGCGGGCAAGGTTCGACTCGCCAATGTCCGCAGCGAATGGGAGGCGAGCCCTGCTACGATGGGCGCGGCGTGCCGCGCTGGTTTCACCTCGGCTCTCCGTTCGGAACGGGCGCGAGCGGGCGAGCGTCCGCGCGGGTGCTCACCCGCAGATCGTCCTCCACGGACTTGACGCCCACTGCCGCACGGGCGGTCAACGCGGCCGCGAGGCGCTCCTCCTGGCTCGGCACGGTCCCGCTCAGGCGCGCCACCCCGTTCTTCACTTCGACGGCGATGCGAGAGTCGCTCAGGTCCGGGCGACCCGCGAGCGCGGCCTTGATGTCGCGCTCGAGGGCCTGGTCATTCGCCTTCACCGCTTCCTGCTTCGCGGGATGCACCACTTGGAGCAAGTTGACGACACGTTTCACGCCGCTCACCCCGCGCGCATCCTCCTCGGCCGCCGCCTTCGCCTCGTTCGACGGCACCATGCCGAAGAGGGTCAGGTCGCCGTCCGTCGTGTCGACGTTGATCTCGAGGGCCGGCGTGCGGCTGTCGGCCAGCAGGCGCAGCTTCGTGGCCGATGTGATCAAGATATCTCGCGCCGCATCGGTCATGCCGCGGTCCTCCCGTGCCAGCGGCATGCTGTCCCGCCCGATCTCCTCGGCGGTCAGCTCGTTCGGGCTCTCGATCTCGCTGGCGACTCGGCGTACGCCCGGGACCCGGGCGGCGTCGCCCATGGCGCGCAGGTGCTCGCTCATGGTGGTCGCCCTGCCGGCAAGGAGAACCACCCCATCGTTCACCGACCGCACGGCGACGCGGCTGCCGGCGAGCGCCTTATCGGTCCTGAGCGCCTTCTCGACCTCGTTGCGGATCTCGGAATCGGCTCGCTTCACCAGCATCTCGCGGGAGCCGCTGACCACCTGGAGGATGTTGTGGACGTCCTTCACGCCGTCGACCTTCCTGACGGCGTCCTCCGCCTTGGCCTTCTCGTCCGCGGTGCGGACCCTGCCATGCAAGGTGACGCGGCCGTTCATCGTGTCGACGTTAATAGTCGCCCGGCGCAGGCCGTCGGTCGCGAGCAGGGCCATCTTGGCCCTGGTCGTGATCCAGGCGTCGGGTGTGATCGCCAGTGCTGCCCGGGGCCCGGCCAGCGCCAGGAACGCCGCGAGCACGGTACTGCCTACGCATGTCGCTGCCTGCATCGCGTTCTCCCTCCAGGCACGGTCGCGCGCCTCGCGCCCGAGTCGGGGAGGGACTAGCCGTCCCCGCGCCTCGGCGCCCAAGCTGCGCAGAGAGCTACATGCGCACGTATCGGGCCACGCCGCAAGGGCGCGCTCTCGGCGCCCCAAGTGTGCCGGCGCGTCTCAAGGCTTCACCCTGGCGCCCGCATTGGGTAGTCCCTGGTGGCCAGCGATTCCCGTCGTGAGGTGAGCTAGACTCGGCTCCGGTGCAGCTCCTTGCGAAGATCGCTCTGACGATCACTTTCCTATAATAGTACCAATAATAGTACCAACTGGGATCGACACGCCGCTCGCCAGGGCGATGGCTACGCGCGCAACCAGCGCGAGGCGCTCCGGCACTTTCGACGACGGCCGGCCGCCGCTCTACGACATGCCAGTGAGCCGCAGCTCCGGCGTGAGGTGATCGGGCGCCGCAATCGCTGGTCTTGTCGGCTCCGACGAGGCCGCCGAGGTCAACGACCTTCGTCTCGCTCCTGGCCAGCTGCAGTCTGCACCAGCTCGAGCCCTGGGCTTACCTCCGCGCACCCGCTCACGAGCAAAGAGTACGGCGCCGGCCGCCAGAGCTGCGCGCGTCACCGCTGGTGCCGCGTCTGCGAACACGACCTCAGGCTGGGCTACCACCACAACCCACCGGCACGTGGAGGTGGCGCCCGACGAAGCCCGTGCACCACAGCATCCGGGGCCGATTCCCGTCCAGCGCGGCCACACCACCGCGACGCGCACGCCTCTGGCAGATTGCTACACGGTTTCTAGCGCCTCCAGGTCAGGGGCCGCCTCCCGACGGGCGAGGCCCTCGGAAGGAGGATATTCGAATGGAGCAGTCGGCCGTGAGCAAAGTTGGTACGAGGGCAGCCGTGCTGGCGGTAGTCGCTGCACTGAGCGTCACCGCCGCTCCGATCAAGGCGCAGACACCGGAGCGTCCCATCGGGGATATCGAGGTGTTCGCGACCCTGCCTTACCCCGGGCACCCGGGTGGGCTCGCCGTGGCCGGGCGCACTCTGTACGTCGACACCTCCAACGCGGACTTCGACCGACCCTTCGACGGCAGCGACGAGATCTGGGCGTACAACCTCGACACCGGCGAGCCAACCCCAGGCCGGCTCAACCCGCTCCAGGTGGCCCGAGCCGCGTCGGTGCAGACCATGGGTCTCTTGGGAATGGCCCTCGATGCCCAGGGGCGGCTCTACGTGGCCGACATGAACGGCAGGGTCGACCGGGTCGACCCCCGCACGGGTGCGCAAGAGGTCTACGCCACCATCCCGACCAGCACCGACACCTCGTTCACCGACATGCCCGGGTTCGTCGCCTTCGGGGGCGACGGCAACCTCTACGTGGGCGACTGGTCCGCCCCCGTCGTCTGGCGGGTGCCGCCCGGTGGAGGCCAGGCGGAGCTGTGGTTCACCGATCCGCGTCTGGCCGGAACCTACGGCGCCAACGTCGCCGGGGTGACGATCGACCCCAGTGGTGAGAACCTGTACCTCGCGGCCGGCACCCAGGAAGGCCAGATCGCAATCTACCGGCTCCCGCTCGCCCATCCCGATGCCGCCCACCTCGAGGAGTTCCACCGGTATACGGACTTCGTCATGTCGCCGTGTTCCGCCGATCCCGACCTCGAACTGATTGCCTGCGCGACCATGCCCGCGTTTGGGGGCGGGGGGATCGCCTTCGGGGCCTCCGGCATGCTCTACGTGGCCCTGTTCGCCAAGCAGCAGCTCTCGATACTCGATTCCGACGGTAGCGAAGCGCTCAGGTTCCCGAGCCCGGAGGAGAACGCCGCGCGCGACATCCCGGTGAACGGCCCCTTCGGTCTGGCCTTCGATGGGCGCGGGTCCCTGCTCGTGGCCAACACGGGCGACCCGACCTTGTCGAAGGGACCCGGCGGGACCGACCCCCCGGGTGGTCTGCCGACTTCCGACACGTGGGTGGTCTTCGACGTCTTCGTCAACGACACCGCCGGCCCACTCGTGCGGCCGGTCATCCCGTGAGCCGGAGCATCCCTCCGGTCATCGTGGGCTGCCGCGGGTGTCTCGCAGACGTCGGCCCCGCCCGGCTGGCCAAGCTCGTGCGCAGCGTTCATGCAGTACGACCGCACCAACGCCTACCGGGTCGGCGACCGCGTCGTCATCTACCGCCCGCACCGACGGCCACTCCAGTTCGCCTACCGGGATGGCAGGCTCATCCCCGCGCCACTCGACCGCGAGCTCGCACGCGACGCGCTCGCGAACATCGAGCTTCCCGACCTGCTCTACCAGCAGCGCCGCTACCGCCTGCCGGTCGAGGTGCGTCCGTCCGGGCGCCCCGGATAGCCGCTTCGGCCAGGTGCTTCCGGCCCGGCACGGTTTTCGGCGTCAGCGCAGGAACAGGCTGTAGGTCAGGACCGCGAGGACGAACGCCGTGATGGCTGTGTACTTCCAGTTCCGCTCGACGGTGCCGAAGTACACCATCGAAGCGAGGACGCGGGCATACGGCGTCAGCATGAGAACCGCGATGCCGAGGTTGACGAGGAGCCGCGGCCGAAACTCGCCCGCGACGAGCTGCTGCACGTCGAGGACGACGAACCCGAAGAGCGTCGTGTCCCCAAGACGGTAGTCGAGGCCGAGCTCACCCGTCCGCACGTCATGCCAGGCGACTCCCGTTGCGAGCAGTGCCATGCTCGTAAGCACGCCACCGAGCAGCACGTACCCGATGACGAGATCGACGTCGATGTGCGTCCATCGCATCAGCGGCCCCGGAGACCTCGCAGGAGCATCTCGACGGCGAGGACGAGGAGCACGCAGAGGAAGACGCGGCGGACGGTTTCATTTGTGAGCCGCACGAGGATGCGGGTCCCGACGAACGCACCCGTCGTGACGCCCAGGATGACGGCGCGGCGAGCCCCGGGTCGATCAGCCCGTTCGCCAAGTAGACGCTGGTGCCGGCGAGCGCCGTCACGCCGATGATCAGGTTACTCGTGGTCGTCGACACCTTGGGCGGCAGGCCCATCACGAGGTCGTGGATCAGTACCTTGAGCGCGCCCGCCCCGATCCCGAGGAGCCCCGCGACCAGCCCGGCGCCGAACATGAGAGGCCCGCCGAGGTACGCGCGCCCCGCGCGGTATTGGATTTCGCGACCGATCGACCGGTCGTAGTACCGGCCCTCGAGCTCGAGCCAGCGCGATAGACGGTCCGGGCGCCGGATCGGCGTCCATCCTTCCTCGCGCTGCATCCAGAGCGCGATCCATGACAGGAGGAGGACGGTGCCGAAGAGTAGGAAGAGCACGCCCCGCCCCGCCGCCACCGTGATCGACGCCCCGGCGAGCGCCCCGAGCATGGTGAACATCTCGAGGAACATGCCGACCTTCAGGTTCGTGATGTGGTCGCGGACGTACGCGGAGGCCGAGCCGCTCGAGGTCGCGATGACGGACACGATGCTCACGGCGATCGCTCGCTTGATATCCATCCCGAAGAACGTGAGTGCCGGGATGAGCACCACCCCGCCCCCCATCCCGCTCATTGCGCCGACGAGGCCGGCGACGACCGCGACGATCAGGATGAGCTCGAACGACATGGGGGGCACCAGCGGCCCGGCGCATGTCGCCATGGCTACGCGATGGGCCGACGGCTGTCGATGCCGTCCCGCGACACCGCCGGACGCGCGCTCCGTGGGCTCGTGAGCGGTCGGGTGCTCGCAGATCCCGCCCCGACGGGGGCTGGGATGGATTCCTCAGGCCGGTGGCGGCGGCCTCGGTGCGGTCCAGTCACGCCGAGCGCGCCCGACCGCCGCGGTGACGCTCGCTATAGCGCCGATGGGCGGGCAGCGGGTCATGCTGCGCGCGCCGCGGCGGGCCGCACACGGCGAGGGCGGGCAGCATGCATGAGGAGTCGGCGTGACTGGACCGCGGCAATCCGAACCGTCAGGCCGATGCCTGCCAGCGCAGCCACGCCGACCAGCAGAGCGAGCAGTGCGAGCCCAAATCCGACCTCAGCCGCCACCATCACCACCCGTGCCGGGAACCGCACGCGGTAGGCGTTAACTCGTGCAGGCGCTGCGCGTCAAGCGGCGCAGAAAAAATGTTGATTACCACCTGCGATCCGTCTGTGTGCGAGCGTGCTGGGGATCGCCGCAAGCGCGCGATCGCCGAAGCAGATCGCGGCTTATGAACACCTGGGGATCCCCCACGGTCGCGAGCGGAGAAGGGAGATTCGAATCCCCGGTGCCTCGAGGGCACCCGCCCTTCAGCCGCTTCGCCGAGCATCGAGCACGAGCTCACCGTCGCGGCGCGGCGCGCGTACCAAGAAGATTCGACTGAAGTACCGACAAGTTTCGCGCGAAATACGACGCCCCGGAATTCTCAAGCCCGCCGCTCGCATGCTAGCTGACGCACACGGAGCTGCTGCTCTGCTCGCGCGCGGTCGTCGCCGTTCACCCAGGAGGATCGAATCCATGGCCAGGATACGTGATCTAGCAACGGCGTTGATGACCGTAGCGGCCGTGTTGGCGCCGATGGCACCGGGGAAGGTCCTCGCCGCGACCACGTATGACGTGATCTCCGACGTGAGGATCCCAATGTCCGACGGAGTGTTGCTCGACTCCGACGAATACGTGCCCACGACGGGGTGCCCGTGCCCGACCATCCTGGTGCAGACGCCGTATCGCAAATCGGGCGCGGGAGTGTCCGAGGGCAACACGATCTTTCCCTCCAACGGGTACGCGATGATCGTCGCGGACGTGCGCGGCACCGGCTCGAGCGAGGGCATGTGGGATTCGTTCGGCGCCCGGGAGCAGCAGGACAGCGTCGCCCTGGTCCAGCGCGCGGCATCGCGGCCGTTCTCCAACGGCGTGGTCGGGCTCTCGGGCGTCAGCTACTCGGCGATCAACCAGTTCCTCACCGTCGAGCAGCCCGGAACCCAGGCCGTGAAGGCCATCTTCCCCATCGTCCCGATGTCGGACGCCTACCGCGACGTCACCTGGGCGGGTGGCAACACGGACTTCGGGTTCATCCCGCTCTGGCTCGGGCTGGTGAACGGACTCGCCCTGATCCCGGCCCAGGATGCGCTGAGCGAGCCGCGGATCGCGCTCAACGCCGAGTCTCAGCACGCGTTGGACGTGGCCGAGTTCGCCGGCCCCGCGCTGCTCGACGCGACGCTGGGCGGCTACGAGATGATGCTGCCGTCGGCCCTGCAGACCTTCCCCGAGCAGGCTTACGACGGGCCGTTCTACCGGCTCCGTTCGCCCATTCGGAACATTTCGCGGGTCACGGTCCCGACCTTCATCGTCGGCGGCACCTACGACCTCTTCCAGCGCGGCGAGCCGATCCTGTTCCGCGGGCTCAAGCTCTCGACGGCCCGGAAGAAGCTCATGATCGGACCCTGGTATCACACCTCGGCCGGGAACGGTCTCACCGCCGACGACGGCTCCAACCCGGTCTACGATACGAAGGGCAACCTGCTTCCCAGCCTCAACAACCTGCAGCTCGCGTGGTTCGATCGCTGGCTCAAGGGAATCAGCAACGGCATCGACGCGTTCCCCGCGGTGGAGACCTACTATCTCGGCGCGGGCAAGTGGGCTCCCGATACGAAGTATCTGTCCGCCACGCCGGGCAGCGGCACCTCGCTGTACGCCGGATCGCTCGCCCCGGCGGCCGACGGTGGCAACACGACGGTGACGCTGCCCTGGATTCCGCTCGACGGCACCTGCTCGCGCTCGACCACGCAGTGGACCGCTGGATTGGTGTCCGGCATCGCGACCTGCGAGAACGACAGTCGGCCGAGCGAGCTGCTGGCCACCACCTTCACGACCCCGCCGTTCACGGCCCCTTACGCCATCTCGGGTCCCATCGACGCCACCATCTGGATCAGCTCGACTGCCGCCGACACCCAGGTCATCGCGACGCTCTCGGACGTGGCTCCCGACGGCGCGTCCAGCCAGATCACGGCGGGAACCCTGGTCGCATCGCTGAGAGCCCTGACCGTGACGGCGTGCGGTGCGGTCGTCGCCGACTGCTCGCTCTACGCGAACGGGCAGCTGATCGAGCCGTGGCATCCCTACACGCACGCCTCCCAGTCGGCTCTGACGCCCGGGGTTCCGACGCGGCTCGAGATCGAGATCTTCCCGACGTCCGCCGTGATCGAGCCGGGTCATTCGCTGCGGCTCACGATCGCGACCGGTGATTTTCCGCACGAGACGTCCACGCTGTCCACGGAGACGAGCTCGTTGGGGGTGGACACGCTCTACCTCGGCGCGGGCTATCCGTCGTCGATCTATCTGGGGACGGTGTCGCCGCCTCCCGCGAGCTAGGCCTTCCCATCACGCTGGGCTGCCCCCACTTGACGCGGGGAGCGTAACGGAGCGGTTGCATAGGCGGGTCCGCGGCTCCGAGGTCGCGCTCTCACTCGCGAGCGTCCCGCCCGCCGCGCGGGGGATCGCCGGTGACCGGCCCCTCGCCGCCGAGGCCGGTGCGGCCGATCCACGCGCGCAACCCCAGGTAGAGCGCGAGGGCCAGCAGGCCGAGCAGCACGAGCCAGTGCTGCACCCGACCGACGTCGCGCGCGACGAGCTCGGCCCGATCGGAGAACAGAAAGCCGAGCGTCGCCATCGCGGGAACGAAGATCGCCGATCCTGCCGCCTCCGCCAGCGCGAAGCGGTAGGCCGGCACCTGGAAGGTGCCCGCGGCGAGGAAGGTCGCGATGCGGAAGCCGAGCACGAAGCGCGCGGCGAACACGGCCCGCGCGCCGTGCCGCTCGACCGCGCCGCGGACGGCATCGAGCCGCGCCGCGCCGAAGAGGCGGGCGAGCACGGGCAGCGCCACGATCCCGCGCCCGTAGCGCCGCCCGGCCAGGTAGATGATCCAGTCGGCGCACACGACCCCCGCGAAGCCGATCGCGATCACGTCGCGGAGCCGGAGGACGTGCTGGTGCGCCAGCACGCCGGCGGCGAGGAGCGTCAGGTCCTCGGGCAGGGGAAGGCCGACCCCGCCGCCCACGAGGAGCAGGAAGAGTCCCGCGTGCGTCCCTTTCCAGGCCAGAACGCCCCTGATAGCGACGCGTCCGCGGCTGAGCAAGGTCGGGCGCCGCCGCTCGGACTCCGTGGCAACGCTCCGCGTTCGCGATGTATGGTGGCACGATCTGAGCCATGCCCATGAAGGGAAGCATCTGCCTTGTACGCGTCTCCGTTCTGCTGATGGTCGTACTGCGGGCGAGCGGGGCGCTCGCGGCCTGGGTGGTGAACGAGAGGGGCGAGTGCGTCCGCGCGTGGACGCCCGCATCGCTCGTGCGCGGCCCGGCGGCGATGCTGAACGCCCCGCTCCTTCCGCTCAGGTCCGCGGTGGGCGGCGTCCTCGTCGCACGCGATGACCGGAGCCCCGGGATGAAAGGGAAGATCCTGCTCCCCCCCATGCTCGCCGTCGTGGGAGGGGCGATCGGCCTGGTCGAAAGCGCCGTCTGGCTCGGCAGCGGGCTCACCGACACGGCAACCGGCGGGTACTTCGAGGTCGCTCCGGAAGAGGCGACTCGGCTCGGCGTCGAGCCGGTCCGGCCACCGTTCCTTCCGGATGCGCGCCGCCCGCTACGCGAGTCGGCCGATCGCTGCGGTCGCCGGACGGGACCCGACGCGTCGTGAGGGAACGGCCTCCGGCATGACGGTCCGCGTCCCCGGTTGCGGCGCGAGCATCTTCGCGTCATCATCCGCCAGCGCGATGGGGATCAACGCGCTCATCGTCGCGCTGCTCGCGGGGTTGCAGCGAGCCCGGCGGCGCGCCGAAGCGGCGGCGCTCCGGTCCGCCTTCCTCGCCGAGGCGAGCAGCGAGGGCGAAGGGCAGGGTGCGACGTTCGTCGTCCTGCTGCCCCTGACATCCGTCGATGAACGAGCCTCGGTGCCCAGGCGCGGCACGGGTTGAGGCCCCACCGGCCAGATGAGGGAGAGATGCAGCGGCAGGCGAAGAGCATCCTGATCGTGGAGGACGACGCCGACGTGCGGGGCGCGCTCACGGCCGTCCTCGAAAGCGAAGGCTACAGCGTGGTGGAAGCCGCGCACGGGCAGGAGGCGCTGCAGCACCTCCGCGCGAACGCGGCGGGGTTCTGCATGATCCTCCTCGATCTCTGGATGCCGGTCATGAACGGGTGGGAGTTCCGCGCGGAGCAGTTGAAGGACCCGACGCTCGCGGAGGTCCCCGTCATCGTCGTCACCGCCGACCACGTCGCGGCGAAGAGCGGCATCGACCCAGCCGTGGTCGAATGCCTGACGAAGCCGCTCGAGATGGAGCACCTTCTCCAGCAGGTCGGACGCTACTGCTCACCATGACCATGCCGAAGCAGGCCCGCGGGCGATCAGGGGAGCGCGATCACCTGCTGGATCCGTGAGCCGGTGCAGAGCCGGACGGGCGCGTCGTTGCCGCCCTCGTAATGGTAGACGGCGGCGCCGGTCGAATAGACGACGCCGTTCGCCGCGAGATCGAACGAGCACACGCCGCGGGCGACGGCCTCGGGCCCGCCACCGGCAGGTTGGCGCACGAGCTGCCACGACTGCGGCACGAACGTCTGCACGTCGTTGTCCCCGCCCGCGCTCTCGCGCGCCCGCTCGGCGGCCCCGATCAGGTTGCCCCATTGCAGCCACTGGCGGGCGTCCACCTGCCGCTGCTGCGCTCCCTGGCGGTTGACGAGGGGCCGCCCGCCGTAGCGGACCGCGAAGAAATTGAGCCAATTGAAGATCGCCGCCAGCAGGCGGAACGGCACGAGCAACAGGTCGAGCAGGATGCGCAGCGGCGCGAAGCGCGGACGTGCGTTCCACGGCCGGCGGATGTAGTAGAGCGCGCCGTCGGCGCCGACCCGGGGCGCGCACAGGTCGTGCGCCGGAGACTCGGCGAGCGTCCGGACCTCGCCGCGCTCGAGGTCGAGCTCGTGGATCACCGACGGACCGATGCCCACGAGCCGGCCCGACCGGTCGCGCGCCACGCCGGCCGACTGGTAGACCAGCCGGCGGGGCGCGCCGGGTACCCAGCTCGGCGCCAGATCCAGCGAGTCGCCCTCGGTCACCTCGGTCAGCGCCGAGCCGTCGGCGCGCATGACCCCGATGTGAGCGCGGAGATCGTCCCGCACGCTGCAGGCGATCAGGTCGTGCCCCGGCTGCGCCGCCGGGAATTGCACCCGCTGCTGGTTGGCGTGGAAGAGGCGCCTCTCTTCAGCCGTCCCCGCGTCGAGGGCGAACAACCCCGTGACCGCCACCGTCTCGATCGAGTAGAGCACCTCGCCCGGGACCCGCCCCCGGGACAAGCCGGTGATCGCCGCCTGGGCGCCGGCCCCGGTCGTTTCCGCGTCCCCGCCGAAGAGCCCGGCGGCCAGGAAGCGCGCACCCTCGGCCTGTGTTTTCCAGGCGTTGCGGCGCGCGAGGCTCGCCTGACGGGCACGGACGGACTCGGCGAACGGGCTCTCCGCGACGCGCGGCGGCTCGTTCCCCAGCTTCAAGTGGACCTTACCGTCCGCGAGGTAGGCGATCCGGGGAGGCACTCGGTCGAGCTTGTACCATGCGCGACGACGTCCAGACCATGCCCGCTCGGCCCGGGCGCTGCCGTCCGCCTTGGATTCTCGCGGGGAGTGCGGTTACTCTGAGCCGATGACGGGCGCAAAGCACGCGCGGCGGATCTCCGCCGAGGAGGCCGCCGCGCTGGTCAAGTCGGGCGACTGGGTCGATTACGGGCTCGGGCTGGGCCAGCCGGACCTGTTCGATCGGGCGCTGGCCCGCCGCAAGGACGAGCTGCGTGGGGTACGCATCCGGGCATGCCTCACGCTCGCGCCCCGCGCGGTCCTGGAGGCCGACCCGACCGGGGAGCACTTCCTGTGGTTCAACTGGCACTTCTCCGGCTACGACCGGGCCCAGCACGACGACGGCCGCTGCAACTACATCCCGATGAACTTCGGCGAGGCGCCCGGCTACTACCGGCGCTTCATCGATCCGATCGATGTGGTCTGCATCAAGACGTGCCCGATGGACGCGCAGGGCTTCTTCAACTTCGGCGGGGCGGTGACGTACCAGAAGGCCGTGACGGAGCGGGCGAAGGTCCTGATCGTGGAGACCTGCGAGGCGATGCCGTACGTCTACGGGGAGCAGGAGTCGGTGCACGCGAGCGAGGTCGACTACGTGATCGACGGCGGCGCCGGGTCGGTGCCCGAGGTGCCCAATCCCCCCGTCACCGAGGTCGACCGCCGCGTGGCCGAGCGCATCGCCGCCGAGATCGAGGACGGGTCCTGCCTCCAGATCGGCATCGGAGGCATGCCGAACGCCGTCTGCAGCCTGCTGAAGGAGGCCGGCGTGCGCGATCTCGGCGTGCACACCGAGATGTTCGTCGACGGCATGGTGGATCTGGTCGAGGCGGGGCTGATCACCGGCGCGCGCAAGGCCATCAACCCCTACCAGATGGTGTTCACCTTCGCGGCCGGCTCGCGCCGGCAGTACGATTTCATCGACCGCAACCCGCGCGCGCAGAGCTATCCCGTCGATTACACCAACCTGCCCGAGCACATCGTGCGCAACGAGCGGGTCGTCTCGATCAACAACACGACCCAGATCGACTTACAGGGCCAGGCCGCCTCGGAGTCGGCCGGCCATCGCCACCTGACCGGCACCGGCGGGCAGCTCCAGTTCGTGCGCGGCGCCTACGCGTCGCGGGGCGGCAAGTCCTTCATCTGCCTCTCGTCGACGTACGAGAAGCGCGGCGAGCGGCAGAGCCGCGTCGTCAGCACGCTGACGCCGGGCAACGTCGTGACCACGCCGCGCACCGACGTCATGTACGTCGTCACGGAGTACGGGATCGTGAACCTCAAGGGGAAGTCCGTTGCCGAGCGCGTGAAGGCGCTCGTCTCGCTGGCGCATCCCGACTTCCGCGAGCAGCTCGAGCGCGAGGCGCGCGCGAACAACCTGCTCCCGAAGGGGTTCTGGTAACGATGGCACGGCGACCGCGGCCGGCGCTCGCCGCCCTGGTGCTGGCGGGCGCCCTCGTCCCCTCGCCGGCGGACGGCGCGCCGCCGGAGCCAGGATGGGCCGCGGCGGCGCACGCGGCGCCGCTCCTCTGGCGCGTCGAGAAGGGCGGGCGAACGTCCCATCTCTTCGGGACGGTGCACGTCGGCCTCGACCTCGACGCCGCGCTCCACGACGCCGGGCGGGTGGCGCTCGACGAGGCCAAGCGCGTCTTCGTCGAGTTCGACGCCACCTCGCCCTCGGCGATCGTGGCGCTGGTCTACGACGCCCTGGCTCGAGCCGAGCTGCCCCCGGAGCGCTCCTTGCGCTCTCTCCTCAGGCCGGAGACCTGGGACCGGCTCACGTCGCGGTACAAGGGCCGCGTGCCGCCCGCGACGCTCGACCGCATGGAGCCGTGGTTCGCCGTGCTGACGCTGCCGCTCGTGGCGGTGCCCGCGCGGACGGGAGCGGGCGCCTCGCGGCGGCCCGCCCCGATACTGGATGCCGCGATCGCGGCCCGCGCGAAGGCGCATGGAGCGCGGGTGATGGCGCTCGACACGCCGCTCGAGGGGATCGAGGCCTTCTCCGCCATCGGGCGGAAGGAGGGGGCGAAGATGCTCGAGCAGCTGCTCACTGCCGACGTCGAGTCGCAGCGCCACGAGGTCGAAGGGTTGATCGGCGCTTACGTCTCGGAAGACGACCGCCACCTGGTGAAGGCGTTCGGACGGCTCTGGCGCCGGGAGCCGGTCGTGGCCGAGCAGATCCTCTTTCGCCGCAACGAGCGCTGGTGCGAGCGCCTCGCGCTCTGGCTCGGGGACGGCGGGGTGTTCGTGGCGACGGGGACGTTCCACATGTTCGGGGACCGGGGCCTGGTCGAGCTGCTCCGCCGGCGCGGCTACCGCGTGGAGCGCGTGCGCGGGCCGGCGCCGATCGCTCAGGGGGCCGGGGCGAGCTCGACCAGTCGCTCGCCTCGTCCCCGCCCGCAGCGCAGCGTGACCACGGGGCCGGGCGCCGCCGCCACGGGCTTCCCATCGCAGCGCAACGCGAACCCGCCCGGAAGCGGCGCGCGGGGGCGAACAGCTCGAGCGGCGCCGTGCCGCGTGCTGCGTAGCGCGGGCGGAGCGTGTTGGCGCCGGCGTCGAACGCGTGCTCGAGTACGCGCCCCGGCACGGCGCGCATCTCGGCCTCCTCCGTCCTTCGCCCTCCGCGCTTGCATTTCTGCGACGATTACGCCAAGGGCCTAGACGCGGGATGGTCGTGGGAAAGTTGGTGACGCTGGCCGACCTCGTGGCGAGTTCCTCCCTCTGGGTCTCGCCATGGAAGCATTTGGACACCACCCTCTACGAGGACTGGGGCGAGTTGCTGCTGGTCGCCGTGTTCCTGGGGCTCTGCATCTTCTGGGGACTCATGGACCGCAGGAGCAGCATACGCTTGTGGCTCGGCGTGCTGGCCGTGGTCATCGGTGTGAAGCTCGTGCTGGCCGACGGGCCGATCACGCACACGGTGACCGACACGGCGCTTGCCGTGCCACGCGCGGTGCTGCGCCTCTTCCGCTGACGCCGCCCCGCGGGCGGCGGAGCTACCGCCTCGCGAGACACCGATCGACGATGAGTGAGACGGCGATCGCCGTCGGGCTCGCGCTGGCGCTCGCGGCCTGCGCCCCGCGCCCGCCGCGCGTGGCGGTCGGATCGCTCGCTGCCGGGCTGGACGAGTTCCTCGCCGCGCATCCGCTCGCCGAGGGCCAGACGATCCGCGCCGACGAGGTGGGCCGCACCGCGAGCGCGAGCTACCACCTCGTGCAGGTGCGCGGCAGCGAGAGCCCGCACCGCCACGCCGCGCACGATCTCACGGTCTTCGTGCTGCGCGGGCGGGGCACGCTGACGCTCGGCGAGGGGCGCCGCGCGCTCGCCGCGGGCGACGCGGCCGCCATCCCGCGCGGCGCCGTGCACTGGTTCGCGAACGGCGGCCGCGCGCCGGCGCTCGCCTTCGTCGTCTTCACGCCGCCGCTCGATGCGCCCGACACGGTGCCCGCCGAGGCGCGTTGACTCCGCTCCCTGCCGGGGCTACGCAGGAGCGACACGGCGACGCCCGAGCGCGTCGCGATCGGAGGAAGAGCACGATGAGAAGACGCATCAAGTCGGCGACCCTGGCGGCGGGCGCGCTGCTCGCGTCGACGGTGATGCCGGCGTTTGCCGCCGACAGCGTCACCGGCGAGGTCGTGGACCTCACCTGCTACCTGGCGCATCCCCAGAGCGGTCAGGGCGCGGGGCACAAGAAATGCGCCGACGTGTGCCTCAAGAAGGGGCTCCCGGCAGGGTTGCTCACCGCCGACAAGCAGCTCTACCTCCTGCTCGAGGACCACGACAACTCCAAGCCCTACGCCACCCTCAAGGAGAAGGCGGCCGAGACGGTGACCGTCGAGGGCCAGAAGGTCACCCAGAACGGGATGCAGGGGATCGTGGTCCAGGCGGTGAAGTAGCCGCTACAGGAAGAAGTGCAGCTCGAGCCAGAGCTCGTCCCGGTTCTGGTTCGGCTGCGAGGCGATGCCGTTGTTGATGCGGTACTGGATGCGGGGCTGGATCACGCGGTTCACGAACGGCTCGGCGCCGATCGCGTAGCGGGTCTGGTCGCGGTCGCGCGTCACCTTCACGAACTCGAAGATGCCGCGCAGGTTGAGCCAGTCGAAGAGGAGGAAGTCGGCCTCGCCGTAGGCGGCGTACTTGTCGTTGCGCCCCGGGCTGCCGAGCTTGCGGTCGTTGATCCAGTCGATCTCGCCGAGGTAGGTGAACCGCCACCAGTTGGAGCCGCCGTAGAAGCCGCCCTCGTAGCGCTTGTTCGACTGGCGGGCGAAGGAGGCGCCGGCCAGCACGTGGCGGACGATGGGAACGTCCTCGAGCATGGTGTAGCCGTTGGCCGTCGCGGCCACGTCCTTGTCGCCGGCCGCCCCGTTGGTGATCGAGGAGGCGAGGAAGAAGGGGCCGGGCTGGATGCCGATCTCGCCTCCCTCGTCGGGCGTCTGGAAGGTGTAGCCGGTGCGGGCCCGGATGAAGGCCTGGTCGTCCTGCACGCGCAGCCCGTAGGCCGGGAAGAGGCGGCCCGCCTTCACGTAGGTGTCCCACGGCAGGAAGCCGCGGATCATGCCGAACGCCTCGCGGTTGGTGGCGCCGCTGGTGAAGTCCTCGTCGGCGTAGAGGGTGACGAAGTCGGGTAGCAGGTCCACCTGGCCGTAGGCGAGGAACTCGAAGACCCTTGAGTCGTTCGAGCGCACGGAGCGGCGGAAGGCCTCGTTGGTGGGCACTCGGCCGAGACGGTTGGGACGATCCTGGAAGACGGTGATGTTCTGCACCCGCAGGTCGCCGCCGATCGAGGCGTAGGAGTTGATCTCGCCATTGAACGGCTTCACGCCCGGCGGGACGGGCAGGAGGTCCAGGTCGTGCTCGATGTCGTGGGCGTGGATGTGCGCGAAGGCCGTCCGCTTGCCGCCGCCAGTCTGGTTGGTGTGGCAGGCGCTGCACTTGGCGCCCTCGCGCACCATCAGATAGGGCTCGGCGCGCGCCGCGCCGGCGGCGCAGAGGACGAGCGCGACGAGGAGCGGGATCAGTTGTTCGGCGCGCATTCGGTGATCCACTGGACGATGGCCGCGATCTCGTCGGACGTGAGGCACTGCGCCCCGCTCGACGGTGAGCCCGGGCAGCCGTTCGGCATCAGCACGCCCGAGATGTTCGGCCCGCCCTCGATCTTGCGCACCAGGTAGCTGAGCTCGGGGTGGCCGGGGTTGACGCGCTTGAGCTTCGGCTGCTCCGTCGAGGGGACGTTCACCAACTGGCTGTAGGCGACCCCCGCGGTGAGGTCCTGGCCCTGCGCCGGCACCGCCCCCGTGTGGCAGCTGACGAGGGCGCAGGAGCGGTCGAAGATGGGCTGGATGGTGTGCGCGAAGGAGATCGTCAGCACCGCCGGGGGCTTGCATGCCGGCTTCGGCGGCGCGCCGCCTCCGCCTCCACCCCCGCTGCCCGCGCATCCGGTCAGCACGCCACCGATCGCGAGGACGGCGATCGCCAGCGCACCGGAGGTCCGCATCGTCGCTCCCTTCCATCGGGCCCGGAGCCCTTAGCCCACGGCGCCCGGGATGGCAAGGAAGGAGCGACGCGGGGTACGGGGGTCAGTGCCCCTTGTCGAGCACGGCCTTGAGCGCCGCCAGGTGCGAGAGCTCGTCCGACAGGCGCCGGAGGGTCTCGAGGACGCGGGTGACCTCGCCCTGGGCCCACTCGAGCTCCTGCGGGGTCACCTTCGCGAGCGCGCCGCGCAGCTGATCGTAGAGGGCGACCATGCCCTCGACGCCGGAGATGCCGGAATCGGCGATGCGGCGGTTGACCTCGCGCGTGAAGTTGATGAGCTGATCGGTCTGGCGCACCATCTCTTCCATCGTTTCCTCCGCGGGCATTGTCGGCCGGCGCTCTCGATAGCACCGTCCCCGCGGGGTGACAATACAGCCGGGTGAAGATCGGCGACTTCGAGGCGACGCTGACGCACGCGCGCGTCGGCGACACGACCGTCGCGCTCTGGCGTGTCGCCGCGCTCGAGCGCCACGTCGATCGCGCGGCGCTGCTCGCCGCCGACGAGCCGCCGGAGCCGCCCTACTGGGCGCACCTCTGGAGCGGGGCGGCCGTGCTCGCCGCCGCGGTGCCGCGCGACGCGCGCCGCGTGCTCGAGCTGGGCTGCGGCCTCGGGCTGCCCGGCTTCGGACGCGCCCTCCTGACCGACGCGGGACGCATCGACACGCGCGCCTTCTACGCCGAGCTGGACGCGGCGGGGCTCGCCTGGCGGGCGAGCGACGAACCCGTGCGCGAGGAGGGCCTGCCGCTCACCGTCAAGCTGGTCGAGGTGGCGCACCGCTGCTAGAGTATGCGCCGTGCGCTTCGCGATCTTCGACGTCGAGACGCGCATCGACAAGGCGCTGGTCAAGGCGGTCCTGCACCGCCACGACGAGATCGGCGAGGAGGAGGCCTACGAGCGGACCCGCGCCCACCTCCTGGCGCGCAGCCGCAGCGGCTCGGACTTCTTCCCGCTCGCCTTCCACGTGCCGGTGTCGGTCGTCATCGGCGACGTGAACGACGAGCGCGTGCTGACCGGCGTGCAGGTCCTCGGGGCCGACGGCTACAGCGAGGCCGGCATCGTGCGCGAGTTCTGGGAGCGGATCGAGCGCTTCCGGGGGACGCTCGTCACCTTCAACGGGCGCAACTTCGATCTCCCCGTGATGGAGCTGGCGGCCCTCCGCCACGGCTGCGTCATGCCGCGCTACTTCAAGGGCGGGTTCCGCTACCGCTACTCCGACGAGGCGCACTACGACCTCTACGAGTTCGTCACCAACTTCGGCGCCTACAGCGTGCGCGGGGGGTTCCACCTGCTGGCGCAGCTGGTCGGCCTCCCGGGCAAGGGCGAAGTGGACGGCGCCGGCGTGCAGGCGCTCTGGGAGGGCGGGCGCCTCGCCGACATCCACGCCTACTGCCGGCGCGACGTGATCCAGACCTACTTCCTCTTCCTGCGCTTCGAGCTGATGCGCGGGCGGATCACGGCCGAGCAGCACGCCGCAGCGCTCGCCGCGAGCGAGCCGTTCCGGGCGGAGTTGGTTCAGCCCCCCGGGCGGGATTGACGCCGGCCGGACGCGGCCATATCCCTCGTCCGTCCAGCGGCGAAACCGCCCCGCGCCCGGGAGGTCACCGTGGTCCGCGGCCGCCGGCTCGCAATCTTGCTCACCGTGGTCGGGGCGTTCATCGGGCCTGCGACGTCCCGGGCACTCGATCAGCCGATCGATGTCGTGAAGCTCGTGCTCCAGCGCTCCGCAACAGGGAAGCAGAAGCTCGTCTTTCTCTCCGACCGTCACCGTCGTCGACGACAGCAGCAGCACACG
>Ga0209057_1001222_pt1 | contig 21182 bp, 19 predicted proteins | sample GraSoiAngelo_146_FD_185903 | JGI IMG/M metagenome (GOLD analysis project Ga0209057, IMG submission 185903) | Grasslands soil microbial communities from the Angelo Coastal Reserve, California, USA - 14_1009_05_30cm (SPAdes) (version 2) | ecosystem: Environmental > Terrestrial > Soil > Grasslands ... | reverse complement strand
AATCCCATCGCCTCCCCGCACGCGGCCCATGGGAGGTCCACGTCATCCCCGGCCCGCAGCTCGATGCGTTTGCGGAGGACGCGCTCCAGCGGCTCACCACCACGGCCTGTCGTGTCACACCCGCGATCGACCGTATGGGCCTGCGCCTGGCGACGCCCGGACTGCGCCTGCAACCCCAGGAGATCGTGACCGTGCCTATGACCGCCGGCGCCATCCAGGTCACCCCCTCTGGCGGATTGATCGTCCTGCATGTCGATCACCAATCGACGGGTGGATATCCGGTGATCGCAACCGTCATCAGCGCCGACCTCCCGTTGCTGGCGCAAGCTCGTCCCGGCGACACGGTGCGGTTCCGAAGCGTCGACCAGGCTGAGGCAGTGCGCGCATGGAGGCGGCTGACCGGCTGGCTGGAGCTCGATCCCTAAGCCGATACTATTTTCGCCGGGCCACAGCTGAGGAAAGGAGGCGTCGATGCTCAATCACGTCGTGAACCGGTTCGTCGACCGCCAGCGTTGGCTGGAGCCGGTCGCCGATTTCCTCCAGAAGATTGTCGCGGGCAGCTACAAGCTCCTCGGCAACCCTGGGCGCGCGCTCAAAACGTTCGTGCACGGCACCTGGCTGGGCCATCCGCTCCATCCCGTTCTCACCGACATCCCGATTGGGGCCTGGACGATCGCGATCCTCTTCGACCTTAGCTATGTCATCGAACGGAGCCACGGCTGGGTGTCGGCTGCCGACGTCACGATTTTCATCGGCCTGCTGGCGGCAATCGCCAGCGCCGTCGCCGGCTACACCGACTGGAGCGACACCTTCGGTCGAGAGCGTCGCGTCGGCATCGCCCATGGCCTGCTCAACACACTCGTGGTCCTGCTCTACCTGGTCTCATTCATCCTGCGGGTTGGCGGCGGCAGCCGTGGGCTCGCCATCCTCCTGGCCTACGCTGGCTACATCGTTCTCCTGGCCGCGGCATTCCTTGGTGGCGATCTTGTCTTCGGCATCGGCACCGGCGTTAATCACCATGCTTGGCAGGAAGTGCCGACCAAGTTCACCAAGGTCCTGCTCGAGGGCCAGCTCACGGAGGGCGCGCTGATCAAGGCCGTGGCGGGCGACACCCCGATCCTTCTTTACAAGAAAGGCGACACCGTCTGTGCCATCGGTGAGACCTGCTCACACGCCGGAGGCCCCCTCTCGGAAGGCGAGATGGACGGCAACATCGTCCAGTGCCCCTGGCACGGCTCGCGTTTCGATGTCTGTAGTGGTCAGGTGAAGGGTGGACCGGCGACGATCAGCCAGGTGCGCTACGAGGTCCGCAGGCAGAATGGGCAGATCGAGGTCCGCCGGTCGGCGGACACATTGCAACCGAACTGATGGCAGACGAAGAGCAACGCCGGTTGGTCGGCGGCCTGAGTGACGATGACGTCGAAGGACGCGACTGGGAGCGCGTGCGGCCCCGGCGCATCAGCGAGGCTGACTGGAACCGCTTCGAGGGCTACATGAGGGAGATCCTCCAGGCGCTCGGCATGCCGCTCGATACTCCGGGGACAGTGAAAACGCCGATGCGATACCTGCGAGCGATGTTCGATTCGACCGAGGGTTACGAGGGCGATGACAAGTTGGTCACTGCCTTCCCGACGGAGTGCGAGGGCGGTCCGGACTGCGACCTGAGCCAGGTGATCGAAGGGCCGATTCCCTTTCATGCGCTGTGCGAGCATCACGCCTTTCCTTTCTTCGGCCACGCCTACCTGGGTTACATCGCCCACGAGCACATCATCGGCATCTCCAAGCTCACCCGGCTGGTGCGTCTCTTCGCCCGGCGGTTCACCGTTCAGGAGCGGATGGGACGCGAGATCACCGCGGCGCTCTCGCGCATCCTCGAGGCCCACGGCGTCGCCGTCTACTTGGAGGCGGTCCATCTCTGCACACAGATGCGCGGCGTGCGCGAATCGGAATCGACAACCAGAACGACCTTCTGGCGTGGGAACTACGAGTCAAACGCGGAGCTTCGCGAGGAGTTCTTGGGCATCGTGCGATCGGGCGCCAATGGGCATCTTTCCTGATGCCCGTCTACCGGCTGTACGAGGCGCCCGATCTTTCCGAGGGTTTACTTCCGCCGCAACTGAGCGAACTCTATGACGGTGGGTTGGCGATCCCCGAAGGTCATGTGTATGCGAACTTCGTCAGTTCGATCGACGGGATCGTGGCGCTCGAAGCTGGCACCGCGCCATCGGGCGGGATCATCAGCGGACGCAACGAGGCGGATCGTTTTGTGATGGGGCTGCTGCGCGCCTTTGCCGACGCCGTGCTGGTTGGTGCCGGCACGGTTCGCGCCGAAGGTGGCAAGGCGCTGTGGACCCCTGATTACATCTTTCCGGCGGCGGCGAAGGCTTTCGCCGACCTGCGCCGGGCTCTCAAGCGAGAGAAAACGCCGCGGCTGGTGATCGTCTGCGGCAGCGACGCTTTAGATCCGTCCGAACCCGCGCTCGAAGTCGGGGCGCTGGTGCTGACGACGGCGGCCTCAGCCAAACGGCTCCGCGCGGTGCTGCCGAGGGCCACTCAAGTGCGAGCTATTTCCGACACCGACCCCATCAGCGTTGATAGCATCTTCGACGCGCTGCATGCCGACGGTTATCGCACCATCCTTTCCGAAGGCGGTCCCCGGCTCTTTGGAGAGCTCGTGAGCCGCGATCGCGTCGATGAGCTGTTCCTGACCGTCTCGCCGGTCCTCGAAGGCCAGAGCGATAAATCGTTCGGGATGATCCGGGGCGTCGATTTCGGCCGGACGCCCAAGCGAAGCCGGCTACTCAGCGTCCGCCGTGACGAGTCCCACCTGTTCCTGCGCTACGAGCTCCATATATGACCGACCTCGCCGTCATCATGGGGGCGACCGGCGGTTTGGGGAGCGCCATCGTCGACGCCTTCGCGAGCCGTGGCGATCGGGTGATCGCCGTGGCGCGTTCCCGCGCCGAAGTCTCGCAGCTGGCGTCGAAATACCCTGGTGGCGTCACTGGCGATACGGCCGACCTGACCTCGCGTCTCGCGGTCGACGACCTCTGGGAGCGGATCGACCGGGTGGGAAGTCCGCGATGGCTGGTGAACGCCACCGGCGGCTATCGCGCCGGGAAAGTTGTCGACACCACGCCGGATGACTTCACCTTCATGATGGACCTGAATCTCGGGACCGCCTGGTGGTCCTGCCGCGCCGCCGCCCGCCGAATGCAGTCCGTTCCAACCACCTCCGGTGGGGGCTGCATCGTGAATGTCTCCTCTCGCACCGCCTGGGTCGCCGAGCCTGGCGCCGCGGCCTACGCCGTCGCCAAGGCCGGCGTAATCAAGCTGACCGAGGTGCTGGCCGCCGAGCTCAAGGCGTCGGGTGTGCGTGTGAACGTGATTGTCCCTGCCATCATCGACACTGCGGTGAATCGTCAGGCGCTGCCCGAGAAGCTGATGCAGAAAGCGGTCGCTCCAGCGGAGATCGCCGCCGTCATCGCCTATCTCTGCAGCGATGCCGCGCTGGCGATCACCGGTGCGGCCATCCCCGTCTACGGCAAATACTAGGAAGGCGCGTCGGTCGGCAACGGCACGCCGAGGTCGATGGAGAGGATGTCGTCCGCCACGCCCTGCTTGTTGTCCCGATCCTTGGCAGCGGTCTGGAGCGACTGGTCCTCGGCCGGCGTCGTCGCCGTCGCCCACGTTGTAAAGGCGTCGGCCATGGCGGTGTTGGCCTGCATCAGGGCAGTCGCGTGCGCCTTGTACTTGTCCGGCCAGCAAATCGCGTTGAGCCCGTCGTTGTAGGTTTTGAGCGAGCCCGCGATCTCGAGCTTGGGCGCCTTTTCGCAGTCGACTGACTGACAGGCATCGATGACCTTGAAGTCGCGGTTGTAGACATCGACGAAGGCGTTGTGCAACGCCGTCGTACGCCGGCCAAGCGTCGTCTGGCTGACCAGGCATCCGAAGTTGTGGACAGACCGGGTGGCCAAAATGACCATGATGGCGGCGACCGCGATCCCGGCCAGGCCGGCGACGTATGGCCAGGGCCGTCGAAAAAGAGGCTTGTCGGCGTTGAGCGGCGCCAGCGTTTTGATCTCGACCGTCGGTGTCGCGGCCGGTGTCGACGTTGGCAGTATGGCGCCGACAGGTTGGATGGCGCCCGCGAGTTGCTGGGCGGTGGTGCGCGCGGCATCGGCGGCCGCCTGGTTGTCGTGTCCGAGAAGGAGCTCGTTGACAGCGGCGCTGACCGCTGCCTCCTGGATCATCGCGCTGCCGCCGATCTCGCGGCGTACCCAGCCGGTCCAGAACTTCCGCGCCTGATCCTGATCGATCACGAACATCTCATCTGAGTCGGAAGAGCCTTTCTTGCCGGTTCGCCCTGACAGCGCGGACAGAAGTAGGTGAGGCGGGCCTGCTCGCCCTGCGCCCGGACCTTGATTGGCGTTGCGCAGCGTGGACAGGGTCGTCCTCCACGGCCGTGGACCGCGTGGCGTTGCCGGGCGATCGGCGTAACGAGGTTTCGGCGCATCAAGTCGCGGGCGGTCAGGTATAGCTGCCGAAGCCGGCCCTCATCGACGTCTGCGATGGGCATCCACGCATTCAGCCGGAGCGCCCAGAGGGATTCGCACTTATGGATGTTGCCGATGCCGGCACAGACCCGCTGTTCGAGCAGCAGCTCCCCGAGGGTGGGCGCATCCGAGCGGCGGGCGCGTCCGATGACCGCGTCTAGATCGAATGGGTCGACCAGGAGATCGGGTCCCAGGTGGGCGATCGGTGCCTGCGCGTCGCGAACCAGTTCCATCACGGGCGCCGCGAAGCATACCGCCACGACATCCTCGAAGCTCAGCACCGCAGTGGCGCGCCACTCCGGCTGGCGCCAGCGCTCCCCCGGTCGATACAGGTGCCAGGAGCCGGTCATCCGCATGTGCGAGTGCAGCGCGATCCCGCCCTCGAAATGCATCAGCAGATGCTTGCCATTGGGCTCGACCAGTTCGACCCGTCGACCTTTTAGCCGGGCGATGGCCGCCGGCCGCGCGTCCGTGACCACCTTGCCCGCGATGCGCCGCCGCAGCGCGGCGGCGGTGCGCCAGATCGTGTCCCCTTCAGGCAAGGACGGGCCTGCGCTCGGGCCAGAGCACCACACCTTTCGGCGTTGTCCCAAACCCGGCCTCGCGCAGCATCCCTTCGAGCGCAGATGCCTTGATGGGAGCGCCGTCGATGCTCTGGATCTCCAGCTTGTCGACACGCGCCGCGATCGCGGCGAGGGCGCGCAGGTGCGCTGGCTGGACGTCGCCGGCCGTCAGCAACGAGCGTCCGCCGCGCTCCAGGTAGAGCCGCAACTCGCCGCCGTCGAGAACCACATAGGCGCCGGCAGCGCGGGCCATGCGCGATTCGTGCTCCGGCCAGGGGATCGTCGTCCCGTACGGGCTCGCCGGATCGGTGGCCGCCAGCGCCACTACCGCGGCGTCCTCATCGCGCGAGGCGCGCAGCCGGTCGACGGCGCCGGGCAGCGCGAACTGCAAGCCACCGAGGCCGTCAATGAAGTAGCCGCGCCGGATCTTTCCCGCTTCCTCCATGGCCCGCAGCACCGGGTAGAGTGCGGCAAACCCACCGGTGATGCTCTCACCGAGCGCCGCCTCGCGGGTCAGCACGCCGTACCGCTGCAGGAGGGCTCCCGCCATCGCGTGGAGATGTTCCGTGGTCGACGCCATCGGGCGCAACAGATCCGAAACCAGCGACCAGCGCCCGGCCGACGCCGGCGGCCCGAGTCGCATCACGGGGCGGCGCGGGTTGCGGCGCGCTCGCGGCCCGAGCATCCGGAGCGGGAGGAACGTGTCGTTGGTGACCTCGCCGGCCCATACCATGTCCCAGAGCGCGTCCAGCACCGCATCTTCGTCGCTCGATCCGGTCGCGTAATAGAGGTCGCGGAAGAACGACGCGCCGCGGCCTTGCAAGTGCTCGCGAAGTCGCTCGTGGATCTCGCCGTTGGGCCGCTCCTCCGGCTCTCGAACAAGCCGGGGCGCGTCGGACCGCAGGTAGAGCGCGACGCGTCCGTCGGAGCTGCCCAACGAGCCGCGGCCGGTCCAGACCACCTCCCCCATCGAGATGAGCTGATCGAGCAGCTGTGGCCGGTAGTCGCGCATGCGCACCGCGAGCACATCGCGTTCCAGCACCGATGCCGGGATGGCGCAACCCTGCAACTGGAAGACGATCTCCGCGAGCCGATCGAGTCCGCCCGCCTTGCTGCCAACGTCGTGCCACGCCGGCAGGAACCTGCCGAGGACCTCGACGGGCACCGGCTCGATCTCCCGCCGCAGAGCCGCCAGCGATTTCCGCCGCAGCGACCTGAGCACGTCAGGGTGGCAATACTCCCGACCAGCCTGACCGGGGCGGAACTCTCCAGCCACGATGTCGCCCCGGCCGGCGAGACGCCGCAAGGCTTGTTCGACTTCGCGCACGGACAGCCGCCAGCGGGTCGCCGGATCGCTGCTGAAGAACGGCACGTGCGTGCGCGCCCAACGGACCAGGAGGGACGTGAGCGGCTCATCGACTCGCTCCAGGAACGCGTCGGGCAGGCCCACTGGCAGGGTGACACCCAGGGCGTCGCGATAGCGCGCGCCGTCCTCCGCCGCGATCCAGCGCGGCTCATCGGCGATGCGGACATGGGCGGCGCGGCGTTCCCGCTCCAGTTGGTCAAGCCATTCGCCACGGATCCCGCGCGCCGCGGCTTCATTCGTCGTCAAATCGCCGAGCCGCCGCAAGAGGTCGGCGGCCTCATCGACGTCGCGGGGCCACCGCTCCTTCAGCAGACCCTGCAACTCCAGCTCCAGTGTCTCGATCGCGCGGGGATCGAGCAGCTCTCGAAGCTCCTCGGTGCCGAGCAACTCCGCCAGTAACTCCTTGTCCAGCGTGAGCGCTTGCGCCCGCCGTTCCGCCAGCGGCGCGTCCCCCTCGTACATGTATTGGCCGATGTAGTCGAAGACCAGCGTCGACGCGAAGGGCGAGGCGCGCTCGGTGTCGACCACAACCGTCCGGATCTGCCGGGAACGAACCGCGCTCATCAGGTCGCGCAGACCGTCCATGTCGAAGACGTCGCTCAGGCACTCCCGGTAGGTCTCGATCAGGATGGGAAACTCGGCATGCTTGCTGGCGACCTGCAACAGGTCGTGGCTGCGCTGGCGCTGCTGCCAGAGTGGGGTGCGCTCGCCCGGGCGGCGCCTCGGCAGCAACAGCGCGCGCGCCGCGTTCTCGCGGAATCGGGAGGCGAAGAGCGCCGACCCGTGCAGCTGCGAGGTGACCAGCTCGCTCAGCTCTTCTGGATCGAGCAGCAGGTCGTCGATGTCGGGCGCGCGGTCCGCCTCGGGCAGCCGCAGCGCGAAGCCGTCGTCGGTGTAGATCATCTGGACCTCGAGGTCGAGCCGCTCCTGCATCCGCGCTCGCGCGGCCAGCGCCCAGGGCGCGTGCACGCGGGCGCCGAAGGGGGTCAGCACCGACAGCCGCCAGTCACCCAACTGGTCGCGGAAGCGCTCGATCAGGATCGTCCGGTCGGTCGGAACCGTGCCGGTCGCCTTGACCTGGTCCGAGAGGTAGTTGAGGAGATTGGCGGCCGCGCGCTCGTCGAAGCGCGATCGCTCCTGGAGGTGGGCGACCGCGTCATCGGGCTCCATGGCGGTCAGCTCGCGCATCGCCTCTCCCATCGCCCGGCCCACTTCGACCGGCCGTCCAAGGGCGTCGCCGTGCCAGAAGGCGATCCGGCCCGGCTCGCCCGGCGCCGGGGTGACCATCACCTGCGAGGGCGTGATGTCGGCCACCCGCCAGCTGGTGGCTCCGAGCACGAATACCTCGCCAGGCCGCATCTCGTACACCATCTCCTCATCGAGCTCGCCGACTTTCTTCCCGTCGTCGAGCAGGTTCACCGAGAAGAGTCCGCGGTCCGGGATCGTGCCACCGCTGACGACCGCCAGGCGCTGTGCGCCGGCGCGGCCACGGATCGTTCCCTCGAGCCGGTCCCAGACGATGCGAGGCCGGAGCTCGGCGAACTCGTCTGAGGGATAGCGCCCACTGAGCATGTCGAGCGTCGACTCGAGCGCGCGCGGCCCGAGATCGCTGAATGGGTAGGCGCGATGCACCAGTTCCGCAAGAGCCGCGACCGACCACGCCTCGATCGCCGTCATCGCCACGATCTGCTGCGCGAGGACATCGAGTGGATTCCGCGGCACCCGAGTCGTTTCGATCTCGCCTCGGAGCATGCGATCGACAACCACTGCAGTCTCGAGCAAGTCGCCGCGGTACTTGGGGAAGATGGTGCCCTTCGACGGTTCGCCGACCGAATGACCGGCGCGGCCGATCCGTTGGATGCCGCTGGCGACGCTGGTCGGCGACTCAACCTGGATGACAAGGTCGACGGCACCCATGTCGATACCCAGCTCGAGGCTCGAGGTCGCTACCAGTCCGGGAAGGCGACCGGCCTTGAGCGCATCCTCGATCAGGAGGCGTTGCTCCTTGGCGATCGAGCCGTGGTGGGCTCGGACCAGTTCCTCACCGGCCAGCCCATTGATCGCCGCGGCCAGTCGTTCAGCAAGCCGCCGCGAGTTCACGAAGATGATGGTCGAGCGGTGCTGGCGAACCAGTTCGAGGATGCGGGGATGGATCGCCGGCCAGATACTGCGGCGCGGTCCCTCCGGCTCGGCACCAATGACGGCGGCCGGCCCGCCATAAACCTCGGTGCCACGTTCCAAATCGGACATGTCGTCCACTGGAACTTCGACCGTGATCTCCATTGGCTTCACGCGACCGGCGTCGATGATCGCGACCTCGCGGTTGGTGCCGCCGAGGAAGCGCGCGGTTTCAGACAGCGGGCGCTGTGTCGCCGAGAGCCCGATGCGTTGCGGCTCGGTCTTCGTAATCGCTGAGAGGCGCTCCAGACTCAGCGCGAGGTGGGCGCCCCGCTTGGTGTCGGCCATCGAATGGATCTCGTCGACGATCACCCAGCGGATGCTCGGGAGGATCCGCCGAGCTGCGCTCGTTAGGAGGAGGAAGAGCGACTCGGGGGTCGTGATCAAGATGTCCGGCGGATGGCGTTCGATCTGCCGGCGGTCGCGAGTCGGCGTGTCGCCGGTGCGGATTGCGACGCTGATGGGCGACTGCGTGAGGCCGATCCGCTCCGCCTGCAGCCCAATGCCGCGCAGCGGCGCCTGGAGGTTGCGCTCGATATCGACCGTGAGCGCTTTGAGCGGCGAGACGTAGAGCACCCGGCAGCGTTCGGCTTCAGCCGGAACCGGCTCGGTCGCCAGTTGGTCGATGCACCAGAGGAATGCGGCCAGCGTCTTGCCACTGCCCGTGGGCGCCGACATCAGGGTATGCTGGCCGGCGGCGACCGAGCGCCAGCCCCCTTCCTGAACCTCGGTCGGCGCTGAGAAGGCGCCTGAGAACCAGGCTCGCGCCGCAGGCGAAAATAGGTCCAGAACCGTGGGCATAGGTCTTAGTTTATTGCCGCGCCACACTCCCTCAAAACTTGAAGTGCCGCAATAGCTCGTCCGGGCTTTGATGCTGGCCGGTGGCGAACACGGCTCGCCCCTGTTCGAGCAATCCGGTGTTATACGGCGTCGGGCGCCCGATACGCTCGCCCAGCGTCACGATCTCACCGTTGAGGTAATCGAGCTCGCTGCTCGAGCCACGCTTGAGGCTCTGAAGGGTCGACGGCCCATACGTGCTGTCGGGTGGGAAATTGCCGGCCAGCCGCTTGCCGAACATGAGGTAGCTGAGCGACATGGGAAGCGTCGACATCAGACGAAAGGTGCGTGCCCGGCGACTTCGATCGAGACCAAATCCACCAAGCTGGGCGGTCCTGACACCTTCACGAATCGTGGCGATTGACAAGCGGGCGAGTCCGTGATGGCGCAGCGCCTTGCCGATCGGCAAGCCGGTGATCGCCATGATGGCGTTGTTCAGGTTCGCCATCAGCTTGGTCCAGCGGGCGCGGGCGATATCGGGAACGAGCTCCGTTTTGATGACCGGACCGAGCAAGCCGACCACCGCCTCGACTCGTCCGGCCGACTCAGGAAAGGGCGCCCCTATCTGGAAGAGCCCGCGCGTGTTCTGCTCGACCACACCCGGCTCGAGGTAGGTGGCGCTGATGTTGAGGACGCATCCCACGACGCGATCCCGTCCCAGGATCTCTGCCGCTTCGCGGTCCGATCGAACGCCGTTCTGCATGGTGACAACCGTCGGGTCTGAACCCAGGCGGGCGATCTCGCGGCAGGCGTCCTGTACGTCCTGCGACTTAACCGTCAGCAGAATGATGTCGGGCGTCCCCTCGAGCCTTACCGCGCCAGGCAAATGGACCGTGCGCGATTCCTCGAGCCCTTTGATCAGGAGTCCACTTGCCCGGATCGCATCTACCTGAGCCTGCCGTCCGATCAGCTCGACGTTGACACCGGCCTCATGAAGACGCGCTCCAACCAAACTTCCAATCGCGCCAGCACCGTAGACGGCGACCTGCACGTCATCCCATTCTCGCCCGCGGCTGCCCCTCGACCATCTGGGACCCTGCAAATGGACCGAGTAAGGATCGGCCAAATGGACCGTTACGCTGCTATAAAATGTGCTAATATGTCTGTAGCGTTTGAGCCGCGCCTCATACCCATCTGCGGGCTCAAAGGAGAAGCATCATGCCTGACTCATACGATCGAGAAGTCGTCCGAGAGGAGACGACCGCCGGCGAGCCGGTGCGGCCCGTCGCGCCGGTCACGCCGGTAACGACCTCCTCGACTTCGCGGACGGCGGTCTACCGCGAGGGCGGGTACAATTCGCGAGCCATCCAGGCCGTCTGGTGGATCGTGGTGTTTCTCGATGTGCTGATCGCGATTCGCTTCGTGCTGAAGCTCTTAGGCGCCAACCCAGCGCCCTTCGTCCGCTTCATGTACGACCTGACGTGGCCGCTGGTCGTCTGGTTCCACGGCATCTTCAATACCGCCCAGGAAGGCCGGTCGATTCTCGAGCCCGAGTCGCTTGTCGCGATGGCGATCTATGCCCTGATCGGATGGGGCATCGTTTCGCTCATCCGGCTCATGTCCCGTCCTCGTTCGACCACGACCGTCGTCGACTGACGACCCGCAATTGCCCGTCTGGAGCCGCCCCGTGGGGCGGCTCTTCTTTTGTCTGCGGGCCGCTCAGGTCTCGGTCTCGGCCATTGAACGCGGAAAGCGGGTGGGACCGAACGTCATGGCTCCGGCCGGCACGATCCAGGGAAAGATCTGCACTGAGAAGCGCCCGGCCCGTACAGCCGGGTCTTGTTCTTTGAGCGCCCGGGCTCGCTCCGGGTCGACGTTGAGGATGGTCAGACCGCGAAATTCACGATCCGGTGGACCGAGCAGCGGACCAGCCGCGACGAGGTAACCGGCTTCATGGAGGTCGGCGAGATGCGCCATGTGGGCGTCCTGAAGCGCTGCGGCGGCAACTTCGTCGAGGACGGGAGCATCCGGCCGCAGCATCAGAAGGGCGATCGTGAACTGATCGAATCGCATGGCGCGATTGTAGGTGGGCTCCCCGAGGGGACCCTGGCGGCGCTCTGGGTTTCGTCGTTCCTCCGATCGAGCTTTAACGGTTCATCCAGTCCGGCGGAGGGCTTGGGCGAGCGCATCAATTCCCTCGTCGAGTTGATCATCCTGAATCAGAATCGACGGCAGGAAGCGGATCACGGTTCCTCCTCCTGGTAGGACGAGCACGCCGAGATCCTGCATCGCCTTGATCACCGGGGTCGACGGTTTCTTCAACTCGACGGCCTGCATCACCCCACGGCCGCGGATCTCACGGATCTGTGGCAGCCCGAGGTCGCGAACGCGCTCTTGAAAACGCGTCCCGGCACTGGACGCGCGGGTATGAAGTGTGTCATCCGCGAGCACCTTGAGAGTCGCGGCAGCGGCGGCGCAGACCAGTGGATTGCCGGCGAAGGTGCTCCCATGGCTCCCCTTGGGCACTCGCTCGCTGACCGCCTCGGTCGTGACGGTCACCCCGATCGGCAGGCCATTGGCGATCGACTTCGAGAGGCAGAGGATGTCGGGCACGATGTCTTCGCGCGTAAAGGCGAATGGGGCACCGGTGCGAAACCCGGTCTGGATCTCGTCACATATAAGAAGGATGCCGCGCGCGTCGCAGCGTTCGCGGATGCCCTTCAAATAGCCGTCGGCGGGCACCCGGACGCCGCCCTCCCCCTGGATCGGCTCGACGATCACGGCCGCGACCGTGTCGTCCAGCACCTTATCGAGGGCGTCGAGGTCATCGAAGGGGATGTGCCGGACGCCCTCGAGCATGGGTGCGAAGGGATCGCGATACTTGGCATCGGCCGTCGCAGACAGGGCGCCGAAGGTGCGCCCGTGGTAGGCCCGATGCGTGGCAATGATGCCGATGCGGCCGGTCGCGACGCGCGCGAACTTGAGTGCGGCCTCGATTGCCTCGGCTCCCGAGTTTCCAAACGAGATCCGGGTCAGGGGTGGGGGAAGCAGCGCGCCCAGCGCGTCAAGGAAGTCCTGGCGCGCCGGCGTGTCGAAGCTCTGATGGGCATTGGTCAGCTTCGATGCCTGAAGCTTGATTGCATCGGTCACCTTCGGGTGCGCGTGCCCCAGGAGATTGACACCGTAATTGGTCATCAGGTCGAGGTACCGCCGGTCTTTGTCGTCCCACAGATAGGACCCCTCTCCGCGAACCAGGGTCACGCCCCGGCCCGCGTGCAACGGGATCGGGCTGAGCTGAGTGTGCGTACTGGTCAGGTCGTGACCCATGTGCCGGCTCCCTCAAACGCGCGCGTCAGCGGGTGCTCGCCGCGCCCGTCGAGCAGCCCGACCGCCTGGATGCCGCGCCGGATGGCTTGCGCCGCCGCCAGCAGCTTGACCCTGGCCCGGCCTTTGCCATATTCGGCAACGCGTTCGACCTCGTCGAGACGGATCGTTGGGATCACGCTCCCCTCGTCGCTGACATCCCGCATGAAGCCCGGGGTGTCGGCAAAGATCAGCAGGCGCTCGGCCTTGAGTGCCGTGGCGATCTCCATCGCGAGGCGGTCGCCGTCGACATTGATGGCGACGCCGTCATGGCTGATGGCCGGCGGGGTCACAACCGGCAGGTAGCCGGAGTCGAGCAGCAGGCGTAAGAGCTTCGGTTCGATTCGCTCGATGCTGCCGCTGTGATCACCGTGCAGGATCTTGACCTTGTCGCCATCCTTGATCCGCAGATCCGGTTTGCGCCGGCCGATGGCGATGCCGCCGTCCATTGCCGTGAGCCCCACCGCGCTCGCGCCCAGGGCGCGAAGCCGCTCCACGATCCGCTTGTTCTGCTTACCGGCGTAGGCCATCAGGAAGTGATCCATGGTGGTCGCGTCGGTGAAGCGGCTGACCTCGCCGCGCTCCGAGGTGACCATGCGCGGCGGATGCCCGAGGCGGTTGGAGAGATCGTTCAGTTCCTTGTTGGCGCCATGGACGAGCACGAGGGGCTCCTGGCAGGCGGCGACGTCCTGCAAAAGGGGATCGAGGTCGGTCAGGCTGCCGCCGATCTTGATGACGAACACGGCTAGATTGGGTACAAGCCGGGGAAATCGAGGCCGGTCCGCTCGTCCCAACCAAACCGAACGTTGAGCGCCTGCACGGCTTGGCCGGCGGCACCCTTCATCAAGTTGTCGAGCGCGCTCATCACCACCACGCGACGCGAGTGCGGATCCCGCTCGAAGCCGACGTCGCAGTAATTCGTGCCCGACAGGATCTTGGGATTGGGATAGCGGTGAATCCCCTGCGACTCCTTGACGATGCGCATGAACGGCTCATCGGCGTAGGCCGCCCGATAGATCTTCCACAGATCCTTCTCCGAGAGGTCGTCCTTGAGGAAGACATGGGCCGTCACCAGGATGCCGCGCACCGCCTCGACGGCGGTCGCCGAGAAGGCGATCGTTGGCCCATGGCCGTTGGGCGACTGCAGGCCAAGCTCCTGGATGATCTCCGCGGTGTGCCGATGCGCGGTAGGGGCAAACGACCGCATCTCACCGCTGCGGTGGGGATGATGGGATGCTGGTCCCGACTCGGCGCCACCGGCGGACGAGCCGGTCTTGCCTTCGATCACGATCGGCATCGCGGCATCGACCACGCCGGCCCGGGTGAGCGGGTAGAGGCCGAGAATGGCCGCGGTCGCCAGGCAGCCACCAGCGGCCAGGCGATTGGCGCTGCGGATCTGCTCGCGGTGGAGCTCGGGCAGTGCGTAGACGAAGTCGCTGAGCAGTGACGGCTGCGGGTGCTCCCAGCCATACCAGGTTGGGTAACCGCCGCGATCGCGCAGGCGAAAGTCCGCCGAGAGGTCGATGATCGTGGGCGCGAGCGTCTGCAGCTGGTCGATTTCCTTGCTGGTCTCGCCGTGCGGCAACGCAATGAAGAGGACGTCGACCGGCTGTAACGAGGTCCGCGATTGGAACTTCAGCTCCGTCCGTCGCCGCAGGTGCGGGTGCACGGTGTGGACGAACTTCCCGCCAAGGCGCTCGGACGTCACCTGCGTCACCTCGACCTGGGGGTGGGAAAGGAGGAGACGAAGCAACTCTCCGCCGGCATAACCGGCGCCGCCGATGACCGCCGCCTTCATCGCGCCAGGTGGCTGAGGGCCGAGGTGAGCACGTCGACCCCGCGGGCGAAGTCGTCGAGGTCCATGGCCTCGTCCGGCGTGTGGTCGAGCTTCGAATCGCCGGGTCCGTAGGCGAGCGTCGGGCAGCCCCAGACGGGGGCCAGGATGTTCATGTCAGAGGTTCCCGTCTTCATCTTGAAGCGCGGCGTGCCGCCGGCGTCGCGGATGCCTTTGAGAAACGCTCGGACGACGGGCGTGTTCTTCTCTGCCCGCACGGCGGCATCGGCATATTCGAAGCGTAACTCGGCCCCATCGGCCCATTGTTCCAGCTCTTGCTGCAAGGAGGGCACATCGAAGTTGGGCGGGAGGCGAAAACCGAGCGTCATTGCGGCGGTGTCCCGGAAGCCGTCATGGTCGGCATGGAATCGAAGGATGCGCGCATCGAGCCGCTCGAAGCTCCCCAACCCCTTACCCTGTGTCGCCGCGTGATCCTGCAGGCGTCGCACGAAGGCGGTGGCCCGGTCGGCCGCGCTCTCGTTCGGCCCGGCGCCGTGGCCCAGCGGCTGCGAGAGCCGGTAGCGGAGCTTGAGACTGCCCTTGTAGCCGAGCGTGATCGCGTCCCAACCGCTCGGTTCGAGGATCACCAACTGGTCCGGGGGACGGCGGCTCACCAGATGGCGCGCTCCGCGCGAGCTGCCCTCCTCCTCGACCGCGCCGATGACGGTGAAGCGGCACCCGGCGCCGGCCGGCTGCCGGGCTACCGCGGTGATGGCCGCCGCCAGCGGGCCCTTCGCGTCGACCGCGCCCCGTCCGAAGAGACGGTTGCCCTCGCGGCGCACCGGGATGAATCCGGCGACCGTGTCCATGTGCCCGAGGAGCATGACCTCGCGCGGTCCGCTGCCCCAGAAGGCGACCACGTTGCCCGCTTCGTCCCGACTCGCGGCGAATCCCATGCCGCGCAGACGTGCGACCAGCCACTGGCCCAGCTCGCGCTCCTGCGTCGAGAAGCTGGGGATCGACACCATCTCCTCGAGCAATTCGATGCCGGATTCGGTGGCAACGCGCGTCTCCCTGGAGACATCGGTGATCATGCGGGCACGGCCTCCAGCGCGGCAACCCGTAGGACGTAATCGACGATCCGGCCGGGAATGTCGACACCGGTGGTGTTGATGGAGTTACGAAATTCCATTGTGTAGTTGACCTCGCTGACGACCAGCCCGTCCGGGTGCTCGAGCAGGTCGATGGCCAGCACCCCGCCACCGACGGCGCGGGCCGCGGCGCGCGAGAGGCGGTCGATCTCGGGCGTCAGCGGGCAGTTGCGCGCCTGGCCGCCGCGGGCGGTGTTCGTGATCCAGTGGGACGACTCGCGATAGATCGCGCCGATGGTCTCATCACCGATCACGAAGCTGCGGATGTCGCGCGAGGGCTTGTCGACGTACTCCTGGACGTAGAAGATGGCGTGCTGGTAGGAACCGAGCGTGTCCTTGTGCTCGAGCAGAGCTTCGGCGGCGTCTCGGTCCGAGATCTTCGCCAGCAGGCGCCCCCAGGAGCCGACCGCCGGCTTGAGCACGACCGGATATCCCAGGGTCTCGATCGCCTCCAGCGCCGACTCAGGCGTGAAAGCGATGAGGGTACGGGGGCTGGGAACACCGGCGGCGATCAGCGCCGTCGTCGTGTTGATCTTGTCGCCGCAGATGAGCGCCACCTCGTAGCTATTAACGGTCGGCATCCCCCATTGATTGAGGATGCGCAGGGCGTAGAGCGCCCGCGAGTGGTGGAGGCAGCGCTCCAGGACCACGTCGTAGCGCGCCGACGGCCGGGCCGCGAGGTCGAAGATCAATTCGCGGTCGTCGATCTTCTCGATCGTTAGCCGGCGGCGCGCGAAGCTCTCGAAGAGCAGTTTCTCCTCAGCCCGGATGCGGGAACACAGGACGCCGATCCTCACGTCACTCGCCCCAGTCTTCCTCTTCCTCGGGAGCGAGCCGGAGCTCGACCGGATCGCGCTCGACGACCTCCAGCTCCGCGCCGCAGTCGCTGCAGGGCACGATCTCGCCCTTCTCGACGTCCGCCGCGAGTTTGACGTCGGCGGCGCACTCCGGGCACTTCGCCGTTACCGCAGTTGCCATTACGACACCTCCTCGATCGCGGCCCAGCCGCGAGTTTTGATCAGGTCGATCAGCGTCCCGGCCTCCATGATGGCGGCCGCCACCGGGCCGGGCGTTTCCCCCTGGAACATTTTCCCATCAACATCGATGCCCCCGGAATGGATGTCGATTGAGATCGGGTCGCCGTCCTCGACGGCGTCGTAGATCGCATCGCACTGGATCACCGGCAGGCCGATGTTGATCGCGTTGCGATAGAAGATCCGGGCGAAGCTGCGTGCGACCACCGCCTGGATGCCGGCTGCCTTGATGGCCATCGGGGCGTGCTCGCGCGAGCTGCCGCAACCGAAGTTGCGCCCGCCGATGATGACATCGCCCTGCTGGACCGTGCCGGCGAAATCGGGGCGCGCCTCGATGAAGCAGGCTTTCCCCAGCGCCGTAGCGTCCGTCGTGACGTTGTAGCGGCCGGGGATGATGGCGTCGGTCGAGATCGCGTCGCCGAACTTGAAGACCCGGGCCATCAATTGAGCCCCCGAGGGTCCGTGATCACGCCCGCAAGCGCTGAGGCCGCGGCGACCGCGGGGTTCGCGAGGTAGATCTCGGCCTGGGCGCTGCCCATCCGCCCGGCATAGTTTCGGTTGCTGGTCGAGAGCGCGCGCTCCCCGGGTCCGAGCACACCGTGCTGGCGACCGAGGCATGGGCCGCAGCCGGCGTTCATCACCAGGGCACCGGCTTCCATGAAGGTCTGGATGTAACCGCGTGCCAGCGCCTCCATGTAGATTTGCTTGGAGGCGGGGACGACGATGGTTCGGGTGCGCGGGCTCACCTGGCGGCCCTTGAAATAGCCGGCCACGATCGCCAGGTCCTCGATGCGGCCGTTGGCGCAGCTGCCCACGAACACCTCGTCGAGCTCAGTGCCCGCAACCGCGCTCAGGTCTTGGACGTTGTCGATCGCGGGCGGGCATGCGATCTGCGGTTCCAGCGTCTGCGCGTCGACCTCGATGAGGCTGCGATAGACGGGGGCGATCGGGTGCAAGTCGTAGACTTCCGCTTCGCCGAGGTAGGCGCGAGTGTGCTCGTCTGGCTCGCACAGGCCCGCCTTCCCGCCGAAGTCCACCGTCAGGTTGGCGAGCGTGAGGCGTTCGTCCACGCTCATGGCTTCGACCGCCTCACCTCCCCACTCCACCGCCAGGTAATTGGCACCCTCTGCGCCTAGCATGCGAATGACCTTCAGGGCGAGGTCCTTGGGGAAGATGCCAGGCGGCAGCGCGCCGCGCAGGTTGATGCGGATCGTCTCCGGCACGCGGAACCAGGTCTTGCCGGTGGCAAAGGTCACCGCGATGTCCGTCGAGCCGAAGCCCGCCGAGAAGCAGCCGAGCGCGCCATAGGTGGTGCTATGCGAATCCGCGCCGACCACGATGCCACCAGGCCGGATGAAACCCTTCTCCACCATCAGCTGGTGGCAGATCCCCTCCTGGAAGACATGGGTGACGCCGAACTCGTCAGCAAAGTCTCGAACGACCTTGTGCAGGCCCGCCGACGCTACGGTGTTCGCCGGCAGGATGTGATCGAAAACCATGATGACGCGTTGCGGGTCCCAGAGCGGGACCCCGAGCTTGCGGAAGGCTTCGATCGCCAGCGGGCCGGTGACGTCGTGCGCCATCGCGTAATCGACCGGCGCCACCACGATCTCGCCGGCGTGGACCTCCCGTCCGAGCCGTCGCGTGAAGATCTCTTCAGTCAGTGTTCCCATGGTTTTCTCCTAAGCCGGGACCGAGCCCCGCAGCAGATCGTCCAGTTCATCGTTGCTGAGGGGTGCCGTGTCCGCGCGCCGCTTGACCTCGGCGGTCAGGACCCGTAGTTCCCGGTCGGTCAGGGTCAAGCCGAGCGTCGAGGCCCGGCTCGCGATCGCGTGGCGGCCGGTCAACCGGTGGCCCGCCATTACGGTGCGCTCCCGTCCGAAGCGCGCCGGGTCGAAGATTTCGTAGCTCGAGGGGTTGTTCAGCACCGCGTTGGTGTGCATTCCGGCCTTGTGATGGAAGGCGGTGTCACCGGTAATCGCGGCGTTGAAGGGAATCTCGATCCCCACCATGTCGGCGACCATGCGGTCGAGCTCCGGCAGGATCTCGAGCCGGTATTGCGCCACCAGTTCGGGGTGCAGGCTGAGCAGCCGCGCGATCATGCCGCTGAGCGGCACGATGCCGTTGCGCTCGCCGATTCCCAGGACGGTGGTGTCGATGTGGGTGGCACCCGCCTCGAGCGCGGCGAAGGCATTGGCGATGGCGCAGCCGGTGTCGTTGTGGGCGTGGAACTCGATGTCGCAGTCGACCGCCTTGCGCACCATGGAGACCATCTCGAAGACCTGGTTCGGGGTGGCGATCCCCACCGTGTCCGCGAGCCCGACGCGCTGCGGGTGCAGCCGGTCGATCGCCTGGTAGACGCGCAGCAGGTCGCGCGGCTCCGATCGGAACGAATCCTCGCTACTGAAGCGCACCTCGAGGCCCTGCGACTGGATGTAGCGCACGACCTCGGTGCCGGCCTCGATGATCTCGTCCACCGACTTGCCGTGCGAGAACTCGCGCATCGCGGAGGAGGTGCCGAACAGGACGTCGATCCCATCGGCGCCGGTGTCGATCGCGATCCGGGCGTCGTCGAGATGGCAGCGCACGTGGGTGAGCACCTTGGCGCGAAGTGGCAGCGCCGCGACGGTACGCAGGTCGGCCTCGGACTGGGGTGAGGCGCAGGGCGAGGTCAGCTCGAGGTACTCGACGCCGAACTCATCGAGCATTTTGGCGATCGTGATCTTCTGCGAGGGCGTGAAGTGGGCCGGGGCGAATTGCTCGCCTTCGCGCAGCGTTGACTCGATGATGTTGAACGCTTTGATGGTCATGGCACCTCCGAAAAATAAAAAGCCTTCGTCCACCGGGACGAGAGGCCTTCTCTCGTGGTACCACCCGACTTTGCCGTCCTCTCGCAAGAACGGCCTCTTTGAGTCCGCGGCCCATCGCCTGAAGACTCCAGCCCGATCACGGGGGCCATCCGGCTCGGCCTACTGCCCCTCTCTTCCCTCTCCCGCTTGCGGGGGAGGGTCGGGGTGGGGGTTCGACCGGCGGCTCCGAGGCCTTTTTCGGCGGTGCCCTGGACTCTCCTTCTCAGCTGCCGGAGACTCTCTGTAATCCCAGCGTCCGCGTACTCGCCCTCATCGACGCCTTTCCGTATGAACTTGTTGGCCGGAACGATACGCGCCATCGGGGTCCGATGTCAAGCTGGCATCGCGTCCGTCATGCCACAGCTTGCCGTCTGCCGACCTGCTGGACGTAATCGATCACGTGGTCGGCGACCGGAATCCCGGTCGCGTCGATGAAGCCGTGGAACTCGGGCGTGTAGTTGAGCTCGTTGACCATCAAGCCGTCCTCGTGCTCCAGCAAGTCCACGGAGAGAAATCCGCCGCCGACCGCGGCAGCGGCTTTCTGGCAGAGCTGGTCGATCTCGGGGGTGACCTCGCAGATTGAGGCGCGCCCGTTGCGCGCGGTGTTTGTGATCCAGTGCTCAGAGCTTCGGTAGATCGCGCCAATCGTCTGCTCCCCCACGACGATCGCCCGGATGTCGCGCTGCGGCTTGTTGACGTACTCCTGGATATAGAAAATACCGTGCTGGTAGGAGCCCAGCGTCTCCTTGTGCTCGAGCACCGCCTCGGCCGCATCGCGGTCGTTGATCTTTGCGAGCAGTCGCCCCCAGGAACCAACCATGGGCTTGAGGACGACCGGGTACCCCATCGCCTCGATGGCTTCCAGGGCGGACTCCCGCGTGAAGGTGACCACCGTCTTGGGTACGGGTAAACCGTCCCGGGCGAGCGCGGCCGTGGTCAGGATCTTGTCGCCGCAGATGCGCGCAACCTTCGCCCGGTTGACCGTGGGCACACCGGCGGCGTTCAGCAGCGTCAGCGCGTACAGCGAGCGGCCGTGGTGGATGGACCGGTCCAGGACGACGCCGGCGTGGGGAAAGGGGCTGCCGATCGCGAACTTGATGCGATCCTCATCCAGGCGCTCGAAAGGAATGGCGCGCCGCCGGAGCGCCTCGAACAAAGCCTTCTCTTCGATGCGGATACGGGAGCAGAGGATGCCGACCATCAGTGGTTGCGTAATCATACAGGTTTCCGTATACTTATGCGACCATACCCGGGCAGGAGGCTGCGCCATGCTGGCATTGAAGAGCAAGTTACTGGAGAAGATCGACGCGACGCCCGTCAAGACGGCCAAGAAGGTCGCCCTGGCTTATTCGGGCGGTTTGGACTCATCCCTCTGCGCCGTGCTGGCGAAAGAGAAGTATCAGGTCGAGGAACTGTTCGCGATCACCGTCGACGTGGGCCAGGGCCAGGACGAGATGGACGCCGCCATCCAGAAGGCGAGGGTGCTGGGTATCACGCCGATCGTGATCGACGCCAAGCAGGAGTTCGCCGACTTCTGGCTGTCGAGAGCCATCCAGGCCAATTCGAATTAC
>Ga0209057_1001215_pt1 | contig 21254 bp, 17 predicted proteins | sample GraSoiAngelo_146_FD_185903 | JGI IMG/M metagenome (GOLD analysis project Ga0209057, IMG submission 185903) | Grasslands soil microbial communities from the Angelo Coastal Reserve, California, USA - 14_1009_05_30cm (SPAdes) (version 2) | ecosystem: Environmental > Terrestrial > Soil > Grasslands ... | reverse complement strand
GTTGGGCTCTAGTCACAATGTTCTATGGCAGCGCGATGGCGCTGGTCCAAGACGATGTCAAGAAACTGCTTGCATACTCTAGCATGAGCCAGATGGGCTACATCCTCTTCGGACTGGCGACCTTTACTTCGTTCGGCATATCAGGTTCAATGTTCCAGTACATCAGCAACGCAACGGCGAAGGGAATCTTGTTCATAGCCGTCGGTGCGATAATGCTTCAATTTCGTGGGGAGCGAAGCATGAGTAAGATGGGAGGACTAGCGGGTAAGATGCCGATAACTGCGTCTGCCGCCTTCATCGGGTCGCTTGCTCTGATGGGTTTTCCATCGACTAACGGGTTCTTTTCCGAGTTTCTCTTGTTCCAAGGAGGCTTCCTACGCGCAACAGGCGCGTTCTCGGAGTACCGCGTGATCGTTGCTATCCTAGGAGTTGTCGCGACGGCATTTACTGCTGGATATTCCCTACTCGCTCTCAGGAAGATCTTCTTCGGTCCCTCCAAGGGAGATACGGCGAATGTCAAAGAAGCGCCTTGGACAATCACTGTTCCACTCATCATTCTTAGCATTGTTACAGTGGTCCTTGGAATCTATCCAGGACCCATCATCAGCCGATTCGCCGCGATCGGGAAGGCTATCGTTGGAGCATGAGATGAATTGACACTCATTCCATGGCTGATCTGGACTGCACCCCTCGCAGGGGCTGTTCTCACGCCTGCTTTTGCGAAGATCCATCCAAGTCTTCGAAATTATGGAGCCGTAGCGTTCACCCTCATTTCGGCCATATTTGCGACCCTCACAGCCTTTACGATCGCGCAGGGCGACTACCAAGTCGCATGGATCAGTTCATCTATTTTCAACGTGAACGCTGGTGTTCTTGTTGACCCGCTGAGCATGTTTCTGGCCAACATTGTCGCTTGGATCAGCTTCCTCATCATGGTCTACAGCCTCCAATACATGAAGGGCGAGTTTGGGCTCACTCGCTACTGGTTCTTCATGAACCTCTTCATTGGCAACATGCTCCTCCTCGTCCTCGCAGATAATCTACTGCTGATGTTCTTCGGATGGGAGGGCGTCGGCCTCTGTTCATATGCACTGATCGGCCACTTCTATCATGATGAGCCAGAACACTGGGTAGGCGTCCCCGGCGACACAGCCCTTGGTGTGCCCCAAGCGTTCCCTCCGAGTCACGCTGGGATGAAAGCCTTCGTGATGACGAGAATTGGTGATATCGCTCTCCTGATCGCAATCTTTCTCATTTTCGCGACAGCCGGGACCTTCAACTATGGTGAGTTGGCGACAAAGCTTGGTCAGCCAGGCGACTGGGCCTCAATTTTATCCGGGCTAGGATTGCTCCTTCCGACCGCGCTTCTCTTCTTCGGAGGACCCATCGGAAAGTCTGCACAGTTCCCGTTACAAGAATGGCTCCCGGACGCAATGGCGGGACCAAGCTCTGTCTCAGCTCTGATTCACGCTGCTACAATGGTGAAAGCAGGAGTTTTTCTCGTTGGAAGAATGGGCCCCATCTTCTACATAGCACTGTTACAGTTCAACTTAGTCACTCCCTTCTTTGGTACAATAGCATGGATTGGCGCCTTCACGGCCTTCTTCGCCGCAACCCAGGCCACTGTTGCCAGGGAAATCAAGAAAGTCCTAGCTTACTCGACCGTCTCTCAGATAGGTTACATGATGATGGCACTCGGCATCGCTGGGCTGAGTGCAAACTTCATCGCTGGATACTCCGCGGGGTTGTTACAGCTGATGAGTCACGCGATTTTCAAAGCTTCACTCTTCCTAGCAGCCGGGTGGGTTATACACGCTACGGAGACACGCTTCATGGACCAAATGGGAGGACTCGCCAAAGCGATGAGATTCACATCGATCTCAATGATCCTCGCCGGCCTCTCTCTAATCGGTATTCCTCCCTTCAGCGGCTTCTGGACGAAAGACTCGATACTATCCTCCGCATTCCAGAGCAGCCAATTTGTTTTCTACGGAATCGGCCTCGCAACAGTATTGCTGACCGCATTCTATACGACGAGAATGCTCGGTATCACGTTCGCGGGCAAATCCAGCAGCCACGTGGATGAACTCGCGGAGGAAGGAAAGCCAGTTCATGAGGCGGATCTCATAATGCTCGTGCCATATCTCGCTCTTGCAGTTGCAAGCCTTGGACTCGGAATCTTCTATCCAGTTTACAGTGGACCTCTAACCAACTACATCGCTAAGGCGTTACCCTCAGCGCTGACGACAGGATCTGTCCCGGGTCTATCGACCACGGAGCTGCTACTCTATGGAGCAAGCATTGCAATGGCGGGGGTCGGCCTAGCCCTGGGCTACATTCTCTATTTCAGAAGACCATATGTCATTCCGACAAGAGTCGCCGGTCTCCGAGCTTTCCTTTGGCATCGCTGGTATCTTGACGCGCTCAGCTATCGAGTGATTGTTGACGGACTAACGAGTGCGAGTCGAGGATTGTACAAGTACGTCGAACAGGCGATCTGGGATAAACTGAGCTCGACGATAGCACGTGACGTGATAGACTACTCTAGAGCTAGCGGGGTTTTGGACTCGGAAGTTGTCGACGGAGCCGTCAACGATGTGGCAACTGCAGGCTCGCGTCTGAGCAACCTATTGCGGCGGCTGCAGAGCGGGGTTACTGAGCAGTACATCATTTCATTCGCGATTGGGATCGCCCTCCTTCTAATCTACATGATTTTTGTGGTCGGAGCTCGTTAGGATTGCCCGGAATCCTGACGGTCATTCTCTTTCTACCAGTGGTTATGGCTGTCCCGACATTTTTGCTCGGGAAAAAACGAGAGAGGCTGGCCAAGATAATCGGCATCGGGACTACGGCCGTTGTTTTTGGGATTTCTCTGATCATAGTTGGCCTGTTTCAATATGGTAATCCAGGTTTCCAGTTAACAGACACTGGAGAATGGGCCAGCAGTTTCGGACTGAACTACATCGTGGGAATCGACGGGATCAGCCTGCCTCTGCTAATCCTAGCAGCCCTCCTTTGCCTCCTAGCCGCTGCCGGATCTAGAGACATGATCAGCAACAAACAGCCAGAATACTATGCGCTCTTCCTTATTTTCGAGACGGGAATAATAGGCGTGTTCACATCGCTTAACCTGATTCTGTTCTACGTTTTCTGGGAAATAGTATTGATCCCCATGTTCTTCTTCATCGGCGTCTGGGGAGGACCTCGCAGAAAGTATGCTTCTCTGAAATTCCTCATCTTCACCTACGCGGGAAGTGCGATCATGCTCTTCGGCTTCGTGGGGCTCTACGCCTGGACCGGTGGCCAAGGCCCTCCCTCTTTCGATTACAGCACGATCCTCACGAGAGCCGCAAATATTGCTATGCCATTTCAAGTGGCCGCTTCGCTCGCCACCTTCGTTGGATTCGCAGTCAAGCTCCCAATCTTTCCCCTGCATACGTGGCTTCCGGATGCGCATGTCGAAGCTCCAGCACCTGTGAGCGTTCTGCTCGCGGGATTACTGTTGAAGATGGGCGGGTACGGACTCATCAGATACAACCTATTGCTGTTCCCCGCAGCGGACAAGCTTCTCTGGCCAGTCTTCACCGCTATAGGACTCATTACAATGGTCTACGGAGCGTCCGTCGCGTTCGTCGCACAGGACATGAAACGTATGATTGCATTGACGAGCGTGAATCACATGGGATACGTGTTGTTGGGGACCTTCACTCTCGGATCAATTGGAATTTCAGCAGCCGTCTTCCAAATGTTCGCCCATGGACTGGCCGTCGGAATGCTCTTCCTCATGTCCGGATACATCCATGAACATACAGGTACTCGCAACATAAACGAGCTGAAGGGTCTACGAGGTAAAATGCCAACCACTACTCTCCTTCTAATTCTAGGATCGATGGCCGCCATGGCCGTCCCGGGATTCGCCAACTTCATCAGCGAATACCAAGTGATTCAGGGAGCACTAAGCGCAAACTATCTCTTCGGACTCGCAATCCTCGCTCCGGCACTGACAGTCGGGTACTTCCTCTGGATGTTAAGACGAGTCGTCATGACGCCTGCTGTCGGTCCGAAAAACGAGATACAACTACACTCACAACTCATTCTAACAGCGTTCCTCGTTCCACTGCTTGTCTTCGGAATCTATCCGTCGCCACTGCTTGGAAGTGCGATCAAACCAACGGTCGACCATCTGCTCTCCGTACTCTTCCCGGGGGGAAAATAGTATCACAAACCTCTGGGTCCTTACGCCCTTCTTGACACTTGCAACATTCGGGCTACTCGTCACTCCAGCTGGGCTGATCAAACGCGGCAAGACGCCGATTGGAGTTGCGCCCTACGCAGGGTTGACTGGATTGATCATTGCGCTTGGCTCTACAATATGGCTGGGCTTCTACGGGGGGCCGTCCCAGATTTTCGGCGGATTCCAAATTGACCTCTTCACCTATTTCTTTACTGGGGTCCTGCTCCTCGTCTCGCTGTTCGTCGCGATATCATCCCTCGAATTCATGAAAGGCGACGCAAACACAGCTCCCTACTTCGGACTTCTGCTTCTGTCAACGCTGGGAATGATCGTTCTTGCAGCGTCAATGGATCTCATTCTTCTCTACGTGGGTTGGGAACTCATGAGCATTCCCACCTACGCGTTGACGGCGATTAAGAAAAAAGACCCTAACTCGAACGAGGCAGCGGTCAAATTCTTCGTAATGTCCGCTCTCTCGTCCGCCCTGCTCGTCTTCGCCATATCGCTGACGTTCGGGATAACCGGGTCTACCAGTCTCCCAGCAATCGCGAGTTCTCTTGGAACTCTCACAGGGGACACGAGATCCTTCGCTCTGATTGCCATCGTAATGTTCGTGGCCGGGTTCGGTGTTAAGATGGCCGTGGTTCCTTTCCACATGTGGATACCTGATGCATTCGAAGGAGCTCCAACTACCGTCAGCGCTCTCTTGGCCGCGGGAGCCAAGATGGCCGCCTTCGCCGCGGCTTTCCGCGTATTCATCGTCGCAATGGGTACCGTCAATATCGACTGGTATTCGACCTTCGCAATTGTAGCAATTGCGACGATGACCTTGGGTAACCTTGCCGCGTTGATGCAGAAGAGTTTCACACGCCTTCTCGCGTATTCCAGCATCGCTCAGGCCGGGTATGTCATGATAGCACTCGCTGCACCCATCACAGCGAGCGGATCTTCTCTAGGACTTGCAGGAGGACTTTTTCACGTACTCAACTATTCGATAGTCAAGACGGCGGCGTTCGTCGCTGCGGCGGCCGTTGCTACGAAATTGCCCTTGAACACTCTAGATTCTTTCAACGGCCTCGCTAGACGAATGCCACAGACAGCGTTCAATATCACCGTATTCTTCCTAGCGTTAGCTGGCGTGCCGCCGCTCAACGGATTCTTTAGCAAAGTCATGCTCTTCACGGGAGCAGTATACTCGCCGTACTCTTGGGGAGGCTACTTGGCAATCGCTGCTTTGTTGAACAGCGGTTTCAGCATGAGCTACTATGGTTGGCTGATTAAGAGGATGTACTTTGATGATCCGGCAGACTCGTCAAGAATCAAGGAGCCTCGAGCTTACACGAGCGTCATGTGGATGGCGACGGCCTTAGTGTTCATTATCGGGCTCTATCCAGATCCCTGGATACGCCTAGTCCAGGGCGCCGCTGCTTCCCTCGTCCCCACTCACTGAGAATCCCAACTTCGCGTTAATCAGGCTAACAATATCAGCGACACTGTTGACTATCTGATCCTTCCGGAAACTTCGTTCCTCAGGGCCCAGTTCGATCTGAATGCTTTGGACTGACTGAGCAGAAGAGTTGACAGCTTCCTTATCGTTGCCTTGAAGGCCCAATACTCTATTTCCAGATTGGTCCACCTCAGGGTTGACGCTAAAGTGGGGTTCAAGTCCACTCCTAATTATGTCAAGGATTTCTTCAGATTCTGAACCGTCTCCTCGACTCTTGACCGTTATTCCCGGCTCTGCCGCTCCACTAATCGCAATGACGCACTTGATTCCATACTCTTCAACGAAATCTTGCACACTTCTCTCTAAGGTCACGTCGGCCGACTCCGTTTCGTCTCCGCTTTGGAGTTGCTTCCTCTCCTTCGTGACGATTGCCCAGCTCTTTGACAGAAGCGCTGCCTCCTCAACAATTTGTCCAGTGAAGAGGTCGCGTTTCGAAGTCGTAATGTGAGGACTGAACAGAAGAACCAAACCCTCACCAACAACCTCTGTGTGATGGGGATGAATGATCTTTACTGGCATTTGGATATCCGTAAGAATTAGTTCTGCGAACCGATAATCAATTCATATCAATAAACCATTCTTGGTTTCTCGTACCGATCAGGTTTCAAGTCCAACCTGTTTCGATATCTCTCTAGCCATCTTCGCCGCTTGGGTCTCGTTTTCTACTCCTCCTATGAGAAATCGTCCGTTCCGGAAGAGTGAGACCGTGAACTCTCCATGTCGATATACGAGAACTGAGACTGAGCTGAGAAGAATCTTGTCCGAAGGGATATTGCTCCCTATTTTCGAGAGCTCTATTGTCAGGTCACTCACGGGAAGAACGTTTGCCGTGTGTTCTCCACACAAGAAGGTCACCAGTCTATCGGATCCAGATCTATCAACATTACTATTTCCACATCCTTCACAATCATGTCGTCTCGCTAGTTTAGTAAGCAGGAATTCGGGACCGGCCATATCGACTGTGACAAGTTTGTCGCTCCACCGATTTGGATTGCCTAAGAGGAATCGAAGGGCTACTCCAGTTCCTAGGGCTCCAGTCAGACCTGTAATCGACGGGCTAACTCCGAGAGTTTCGCAGCTGTCTGCAAATCTGTCGGCGACCCGAGGCATGATGCATTCCAGACATGCTGTTTTTGGAGGGTTGAGCAGTGCTATGTGTGCTTGGTCCGCTATCGCGCTCGCAAATAGATACGGAGTTTTGCTCGCAGCCGCAAACTGGTTGAGGATGTATCTGGTTCGAAAGTTGTCAAGACCATCGAATACTAGGTCCACGTCTCTCAGAAGATCGCTCGCATTTCTATCCGTCACAGTTTCTATCACAGACTCAACATTGCACCATTCGGCTTCCTCCGACAATCTGTCTGCTATGACCTCTGCCTTGGGATAATAGAGGTCCTTCGTTGTTGCCCCGTGGAGTCTTTGGAGGTTTGTGCTCTCGACAATATCTTGGTCGACGAGCTTGAGGTGTCCGACTCCTGATCGCGTCAAGTAATACGCAGCAGCGCTTCCTACCCCTCCGACTCCTACGATTGCTACTGAGGATTCCCGCAGTTTCTGGAGTCCCGCTAGCCCAATGCCCGGAATCGAGATTTCCCTTGAGAAGTAGTCGAGTGATTGCATGCTCAATGCCAAGAAGTGGGCTAGTAAGGACCCTTGAAGTGTCTTATCGAGCCGTCATACTACGGGAACTTCGGAGACAGTGCTCCCGCAGGGCATGCATCTATGCACGCCATGCACAAGATGCATTCTGAGTCGTTGAACTTTTTCCAGTCGAGATCAAGGATTGGTATTTGCATCGGACACGCGGTCTCGCACTCTTTGCATTCTGAGCATTTGATCGGGTCTCGATGCATTCCGAGAAGGCTGTTCTTTTGCGTCACAGCCATTATAGCACCGACTGGGCACACGTAGCGACACCAGAATCGAGGAATCCTCCAGGCCGCGTAGACGAACCCGACCAAGACGACAACATTGAGCCACGTTAGGGCAGAAATGTGCCCGAACCATGACGAGAGATTTCCGAAAGTCAAATCGGAACTCTGAGCGGTCCCCAGAAATCTCCATGAGCCACCGAGAATCGCGGGAAGAGTTCCGAACAGGGTCCCGTCAGGGGTTATTGCAACGAAGAGTCCGTCAGCAAGAGGCCCGAGACTCGTCCTGTAATCATTTCCGACTCCGTAGTAGACGGCGAGTCCCAACGAACCGCTGATGAGGAATGCAAGAGCGACAAGCACATACTTGAGACGAATCCAGTAAAGGTGAGCCCTCTTCTCGACGGAATCGACTCGCCCCTTGACGGCGGTGATCACGTCTTGCAGAAAGCCGACGGGGCAGATCCATCCGCACATGAAACGACCTAGAATCGCGCCAACCACGAGGATTATCCCGATAGGGAGCCACGGGAAGAGTCCATTCTCGAGAAACAGTGTAATAGCGTCCATTGTGCTGGTTACTTGCGCTTGCGATTTTACGCTCGAAACGATTGGGAGCACAACCCAAGATCGAGTTCCGTTGAATGCGGGAACGAGGCTCATGATGCCGATCCCGCTGAAGAGCACGAAGAAGCCGAGCTGAACGATGGTTCTTACAGGCCAGTAATAGCCTCGAACTTTGATTCGGCCGAGCCGAGCGCGCAGGCCGCTTGTGGGCTCAGTCTTCGCTTCCGGAACTCGCTGTTTCTCCATTTGATTAGACCTATCCGAAGAAGGGGACGAACGGTTGGACAAGCTGTTGCAGAAGAGCCCATTGTTGACCGTAGACTCCAACCATCATTGCCGCAAGCCCCACGAGCAGAGTGAGTGAAGCTATTACCCGATTCAATGATTCTCTCCTGGCCGTCCTTATTATCGATTGAGACTCTCGATTCCTTGGTAGTTATATCGTTTCCGAAATCACGGCGCGACTGAACAGGTCGTAACGTATAGACAAGTCTTTAATACGATTTGGGCGATTCGACGAAAAATATTGCTTTAGAGCGACAGAGGACATGTCGGACGAGAAGAAGCCAATCCCTCAACCCAGCACTGCTCCATCGCCCTCAACAAAACCACCAAGTCCTGCTCCACAACAACAAGCAAAACCAGCGTCACCAACTAAGACTACCGCAATTTCTCGACGGGCATTTGTCGTAGGCGCGCTAGGGGCCTCAACTCTGTTGGCTATTGGAGCCTTCGCTCCACCATCCATGCCATCATGGGATATTCTCAACCCGTTGCCTCCAACCAAGGAGGGGCCTACTCTGGTTACTACGTGGAACACATTGGATGGAAAATATCGTAGCGCTGTGGCCGCTGGCAATCTCTATTCCCCTTCTGATTATTCGGAATTCTTCTATTTTCCCTACCCAGTCACCGCGAGTCCATATTACAAGAACGTGATCGCCCGTCTCCCAGGGCCCCCCGAAGTGCCAACTCAGCTTGTCAATCCGTTCTACGCTAATGATCCCATACTGTCGAGGGTCGCTGCGTTCAACTTAACCTGTGTTCACCTTCGTTGCATCGTGAATCCTGGTTACGGGTCCGGGGAGTTCAGGCTTCAATGTCCTTGCCACGGAAGTCAGTACAGATTGACCGACGCTGTGCCCGTAGCCGGACCAGCTTTTGACTTGGGCCTTCTCCCCTTGCCGCGGGTCAAGCTTTCTTACGACTCAGCGACTGGGAACATAACAGCAACGGATCTGGACGGGACTGCTGGAGTTGGCCGGACAGACTAGCGCGAAGAAAGGGGTCTTAGACCCCATAATCGTGCTCCTCAGATGGATATGGGACAGACTCGAAAGAACCCTTCTCCTCGCGATAAAACTCGTCTTTCCCTCGCGCTTCATCAGCCCACTCGGTTTCCTGGGAATGCTTACTGTGATTGTTTTCTTGATCTTGGGTGTCACGGGTGCGCTTCTGCTATTTCATTTTCAGCCAATCTTTGGAGATTGTCCCCCGGCGGCGGCGAATACAACGTATGTGCCTGCTCCGACATGCAATTCGGCGTTCAACAGTGTATCTTCGATAAACAATCAAATAAACTGGGGATTCTTGATAAGGAATATTCACTATCAAGCCTCGAACGCTATGGTCCTTCTTGCCGTTATGCACATGTTCTACCAGTACTTCGCCGGCCGCTACAAGCTGCGGTACGAGATTCTCTGGGTCACTGGGATTATTCTCGGCGTCGTCACGATAATCGAGGCCTACACTGGATATGACCTGATCTTCAACATCCGAGGACAATTGGCCATTAACATAGGCCAGACGTTGACGTATTACACTCCAGTCTTGGGTGCGAACCTTGCACAGATAATCTTCGGTTTTAGTTTCAACGACTTGACAATCCGGTTCTACGCGTTCCACGTTTTCATAATCCCGATAATAATGCTGGCCATAATGTCTATCCACCTTCCCAAGAACCTCGTCTTGGACATTCCCGTAGCTTCAGCAATAACTGGGATGATTCTCATTCTAGGTGGGCTCTTCCCCGTAGAGGTGGGAGTGCGTTATGATCCCAATCAGTTGACGCAGATCACTTTTCCAGAATGGTATTTCACCAGTCTCTACGCATTCATCAGGACCCAAGGTCTGCAGCCCTTCATAGCGGGAGCTATAATCCCGGGAGTCTTTGTGCTGATCTTTACTGTCGTGCCCTTTTTCGATAGGGGTAGAAAGATCGCCATGGTCGACAGACCATTTTGGGTCGCATTGGGAGTTGCGGCGCTCGGACAGATAGCAATCGTTACTGTGTGGGGATTCCGAGCAAGCGACCCATTCCAACCACTTCGCACCGAGGGTCAGTTGCTTATCGATCCAGTCCTTTTCGCCGGTTCTCTGCTCATCGCAACAGCACTTTCCTACGGTTTCGTCTACGCATTCGTAAGGTGGAGGAGGGCAAAGCTCGATGCCCTTCGAGCCGCTAAGAAACCGATTCCTTACCGAAAGGTCCAACCATACCTCTTGACAAAAGGAGAAGTCTATGCTCTTCTCGGTGGCCTCCTACTCTTGCAGGCATTTCTTGATGTGGCCATCTTCCGCGCATTCCTCGATACTCTCAACAACTTTGCGCTCCTTGAGATTGGAATGGTTCTAGTCGCATTCGCCGCGACCGTTCATATATACAGAGTCGGCGCTCAAGTGAAATAATAATGCAAGTGCCTAAGAAACACTTTCCGATCGTCGGACTCATTGGTCTAGTAGTAGTCGCAGCCGCTAGCGGAGGAGTCTATTACTATCAATTCGTCCTCTCGCATGCGACGGTCACCTATCTTCCTTCACATCGCCTCGTCTTCATGACCGCGATAGTTCAGGAGGAAGGTGGGTTCCACATCACCAACACCGCCTTTCTCAACCAGAGCAACCTCCCCAAATTCAACTCCACGAGCGGTGCCAGCATGACGGGCGTGAACTATACAAATTATCGGGGTGAATCTGACAACAAAACGATTGACGCACACGTGGGCGACATGATTACATTTTACATATTTGGCGAGAACGCCACGAGTTCAGATCCCGCCCTTCACGTCTCGACGGGCCATGGTTTCGACATAGTAGGGAGCGGTTCATTCACTGTCAACACCTCAGCTAATAGTCCTGGCATCCTGGGAGGAACAAACTCGGCGAACCCTGCGATCCCGTTCGGCAAGTGGTATAGTGTGACTGTTACCTTCAACTCGGGGGGGAGCTATACATACCTGTGTAGTATCGTTTGCAGTCCGCTTCACGGAAACATGAACGGCCAGATCGTCGTAACATAAGGCGGCTCACCTGCAAATTCAGAATCAAAGGGCAATTTCTGCCAAGACTCAGGTTCTGACATACTACGAGTATACGAAGCCGAAGATATGGTATCTTCTAGTCTTCACCTCTCTCACAGCAACTTTCGTAGCAACGAGAGTCCTTTCGGTCTCCTTGAGCCCACTTGGCTGGTTGATGACGGGGGTTGCTATCATAGCGGGAACCGCGGGATGCAACGCTCTCACAAACTATCACGATCGCGATATCGACGCGTTGATGACGCGGACACGTCACCGTCCTCTCCCTTCGGGACGAATTACGCCTAGGGCTGCTCTCAGATTTGGGCTCGGATTAATCTCTATCTCACTAATCCTGGCAGCTTTACTGAACCTCTTCTCTCTTCTATGGATGGCACTAGGAATCTTGGATAATGTGGGAGTCTACAGTCTACTCCTGAAGCGACGTAGCTCACTGAACATTCTCTTGGGAGGATTCAGCGGTGGACTCCCAGTATTGTTCGGATGGTCCGCCGTGACCCAAGGACCAATAGGCAGTCTGCCACATCCCATTTTTCCTCTCCTGATGGCGGGTCTAGTTTTTGTCTGGATTCCGGTCCACATCTGGTTCCTAGCCGTATCTTACCGCTCGGACTATTCTAATGCCGGGGTGCCGATGTTGCCTGTGGTAGTTGGGTCCACCACTGCCTTGCGAATGATCACTATTTTCTCCATGATTATGGTGCCTTTCTCTCTCGCACTCTATTTCCTAGGCCCTTTCGGCCAGATCTACGGCGCGGTTGCGCTGGTCAGCGGGCTTGCAATTCTAGCTGGGAGCCTCTGGGTTCTCTACAAGCCGACTGAGACGAACGCATGGCGTATGTTCAAGGTGACAAGCCCGTATCTCTCGCTTCTCTTCGCCGTAATGATAATCGATGCAGCTCTGAAGCACTAGGCAAGTAGATGGATGAATGATCCCATACCGCTTGGGATCTGGCACATTATCACGTCCGCAATTCTCCGTGTGCCCATCAGCCTTAGCAACATATCGAATACGAATTCGTGACCCATCAACCTGTCAGAGGCTTGGCGCATTTTCTTCGAGTTCTCCATCTCCGCGCCAATCTGATCCTTCCAAGCATCCTCGTAGCTTGAGAGCGGAGTCTTATCCTCGAAATACCGGACTGCGGCCTCTGCAGCTAAGCGTCCGGTTATCATCGCAGTCTGTATTCCGCCCCCGTTCGTGGGCATCACCATCCCCGCCGCATCACCCACAGCCATCACCCGGTCAGTGTAAGTCCGTGTAAGGGGTCCATCGACTGGAAGGCTATCTCCGATGAGTGAGGCGGTCTTTCCCCCCTTCAGTCGTTTCGCGGCGACCTTGTTCTTCTCGATGAAACCCGTCAACAAGTCACGAATCTGCCACTCACGACGAACATATGGTTCCCTGATTCCTATGCCGACATTTGCTCTGCCATGTCCTTTCGGAATGATCCAGCCGTAGCCTCCTGGCGAGTATCTCGGGTCCATGTACAATTCTGCTACGTCCTGCTCCACACCCAGATCTGTCATCAAGAACTCGATGTTGGTCGCAACAGCATATGGGCCAGCATATTCCCGTTCTGGAAGTCCCGCCCTCTCCGCCGTCTCGCTAGGATAGCCATCTGCCGCAACAATGATCTCTCCGTAGTCTGCAGTTTCGCGAGTTGGTCCGACCCAGCCACCCTCGTCCTCAGGATAGTAGTGAGCTTGGACCCCAACGTCTATGTCGGCTCCGTTGCCCCGAGCAACGTCCCCCAGGTGGGTTTCGAACACGTGCCTATCGAGGATGTAGGCCTCAAAGGGAAATTCGAATTCGTGTCCTCTAGGGCTTACCATTCTGATCGACTTGCACTTTGAATCGATCGCATCCTCCGGTGAATCGATGATATCGATGCATTTGACGCGAGGAAGCAACTTCACCATTTCCTCTTTTACAGGGAAGTACTCGCCGCAGCGAACCGGTTTGCCGAGGAGCTTCTTCTTCTCGAAGATCTTCACCTTCAGACCCTTCTCTGCAAGATGGACGGCCGCGGACAGGCCGCCAGGGCCACCTCCTACAATGATAACATCGTACTTGCGACCGGACAAAGTGTACAGATCAGCTATTGAATTCTGTAGTCGACTCGGGCGATGACACGATTTATGGGTTTGGCAAAGTAGAAAATCGACGACAGTGAACACGTTTATAATAAAGGCCAAGGCGGTTCGATGGAAATTTCATAACTCGAGGACAGCAGGAACCCACGCTTGGCGTTTGACCCGTTAATTCTTACAACCTCACTAGCAGTCGCTGGCGTGGTCGCAGCAATCTTCCTCGTCCTCTCCGTCCAAAAATACCCGAAAGGGAACGAGAAGATGATTGGGATCTGGACAGCAATCAGGGAAGGATCAAACGCATACCTCAAGAGACAATTCCGGACCATCGCGATAATCGCGATAATCATCTCACTCGTCATCTTGGCCGCCTTCGGCGCGACAATCAACTTCACCTACGGAGGCGAAATCGCTCTTAGCTTCTTACTGGGAGTGGCGTTCTCGCTATTTGCAGCATACGTAGCCCTCTACTCTGCCACGAACGCGAACGTCAGGTCCACTGCTGCCGCGGAAAAGTCGACCTATGAAGCGTTGAAAGTGGCTACACTTGGAGGGGGAGCACTCGGACTAGTCGTCATTGGCATGAGTCTCCTGGGACTATCACTTCTCTATGCTGCGTTCGGTGATCCGGGGGTTTTGGCTGGATTCGGATTCGGAGCTTCGCTCGCCGCATTGTTCGCCCAGTTAGGAGGAGGAATATTCACGAAGTCAGCGGATGTAGGCGCAGATTTGGTCGGGAAAGTGGAAGAGAACTTCCCTGAAGACGACCCCAGGAATCCAGCGGCTATAGCTGATAATGTCGGAGACAACGTGGGTGACGAAGCTGGAAGGGGCGCTGACTTGTTTGAGTCTCTTACGGCCGAGAATCTTGGAGGCATGATTATCGGTTTGATCGTTTCCATCATAATATTCAATGGAGTCATCAACCCGTATTACGTTACAATGCCCCTGATAGTCCGGTCGCTGGGCATTATCGCAACTTTCGTGGGTCTGGCCGTCGCAATTTTCGAGAAGAAGTTCAAGAATCCAATCAAACCCACTCGAGACGGACTGCTTGTGGCATCGGTTATTGCCGCGATCCTGATGTTCGTCGCTACATGGTATGTTTTCGGACCCTCCGCAAGTGGGAGCGCGCTCGCCGTGTATGCGCTCTACGGGTGCATGGTCTCTGGACTCGCGGCCGGCTTGCTAATCGTCGTTTACACCGAATTCTACACGGGGTCCAACGCTAAGCCCGTGATTACCATCGCAGAACGGTCCAAATCTGGGCCCGCATTGACGATCATGTCAGGCAACGCAGTCGGCATGATATCCAGCGGATTGCCCGTCATCACAGTGGCCATTGCTCTTCTCATCTCGTTTTGGCTCGGGGAACAATTTGCAGGGCTGATACCCGCGCTCACAGGCAACGCGTTCCTTGGAGGAGTCTACGGGACCACCATGGCGACGATGGGAATGCTTTCGACGGCGGGAATAGTCCTGACAATGGATGGATTGGGCCCGATCGTGGATAATGCAGGGGGAATCGCAGAAATGTCCGGCGCTCCTGAAATAATTCGGGAGCGAATAGAGCCCTTAGACGCTCTAGGCAATACTACGAAAGCTCTGACGAAGGGCTACGCTATGGGCTCCGCGGCTCTCGCGTCTCTGTTATTGTTTCAAGCATTCGTCCTCGAGGTCGCGCGTTACCAAGCCAAGATAATCGATCTCACCACAATAACCTCCGCTCAGGCAACTCTTCTAGGGACAAAACTGTCGAGCTTGGGAACCTCGCTTGCACTCAACCATCCTGACGTGGTTATCGGAGCGCTAATCGGGGCAATGTTGCCCTTCGTATTCTCAGGGACTGCCATTAACGCGGTGAGCATCGGCGCCTATCGCATGGTCGAGGAGGTCCGAAGACAACTGAGGGAGATTCCGGGACTTAGAGAGGGAACTGCTAAGCCAAACTATGCTGCGGCAGTGGACATTTCCACCCGAACTGCTTTGCGGTTGATGGTCGTTCCGGGGGCGATCCCAGTGGTTGCACCCTTGGTCGTGGGCGTATTCCTAGGCTGGGCCGCGGTGGGAGCCTTGGTCGTTGGGGCCACGATTTCCGCTATACCCTTGGCGATTATGATGATGTGGGGTGGTGCAGCAATGGACAACGCCAAGAAATACGTTGAGATGGGTCACTTTGGAGGCAAGAACACAGAAACACACGCCGCGACCGTCGTCGGAGATACTGTCGGCGACCCTTGGAAAGACACTGCTGGTCCCAGCCTGCACATCCTCATCAAGCTTCTGAACACAATATCTCTCGTGTTCATCCCTCTCTTCCTCGCAGCCATCATAATCCTCTAGACCCTGTAGAAAGAGACTCCCGTCGAGGTTCTCTATCTACTGTGAGAGACGGCGCGATGGAATCCAATTAACTAGGGGTTGGTAGAGCTGAGTAAGCCTGACCTAGAAGCGAAGGTAACATTGAAAATCGCGGAAGCCTTCAAAGCGGCCGTGGAAAAGGTCGGGCTAAGAGAATTTTTGGCGATGGCCGAAATTGACGATCAGCGCCTTCAAACCATTCTCGAGGGTGACGATGAGTACGTGTCTGTTGGTCTTGTAACGCTAGCTTGTCAGATCAACAAGAGCCACAATGATCCAAATCCCAACCATTCGAGTGTAACTGAATGTCTGAAAGGATCGACAATCAGGATCCCATCCACAGACAAGCCAGCTCCACCGAGGATGATTGCAAAATCCATCAGTAGAAGCCAGTTTCGACGGTTGAAAGACGATGCGAAGTCTCCAGGTCCGCTATACGAGAAGACTACCTTCCGGCTAGTCGGGTTCAGCGCAAACACCATCGCGTTTCTCATCCTCGGCTACTTTCTGGGAGGCATAGCGCTTTCGCCACTTCTGGGACAACCATCGTGCACGGGAGTATCCATCTCGCCACCTGCGCTCATCCCTTGCACTGGTTCGATAATCGGCCTCGTCGTCAGCGCGATCGGAGGCATCGGATACACGTACTACTACTTCGTAAAGAAACTGTAAGTCGCGTTTGGAGTTGCCATCGTGACCTTAGTCTTCGGGGGCGCTCTGGGATTTCTCCTCGGATTCCTTTGGAGGGCGGTCAGTGCTACGGGTTTCGTGATAATCCTTCGAGGAGAACGCTGACATCGAGCGAGTTAGGATGAAACCTTCCGCAACATTGTGACGTGGATCAGAGAGTTGTTGACCTATTCTTGAAGGGCTAGCAGTGGACGAAGTTCGTCTGCCGGCAATCCAGCAGCTACTCCCGCGAGAACCGCTGCAACGTTTCTAGCCTCGTTCTCTTTGAGTATGAGAAAAGCGAGCATGATTCCGACAGAGTAGGGGAAACCAAGGAAGACTCGTCTGCTTAGGTCCAGCTGGTATCGTCTCAGGGCGACTTCGATGAAGGCGAGGGACTTTGACTCTTCGTACTTCTGGCGTGCGCCGCTTAGTATTCGACTGTAGTATTCATGGCTCGCTGCGACGTCCAGAGCTTGTGTCACATCCGTAGCTGCTAGGAGTTGGTCGATAGCTCTCTGATTGAGCTTCCAGTGAGATGGAATTAGGTGATCCTTGATCCCCGATGCTCCGATAATCTTGCTCCTAACGATGATAGTGAGATTTGCAATATCGATGGCGGACCCTGCGATGGGGAGACAGTTCTCCCGGTCTGGCCCCGACAATTTCTTATCGATGTACTTGTAGAATCTCTCTTCTCCCCAACCATTGATGACGTCACGGACCAGCGAGGCTTTCTCGCCTTCAATGTCCGTCATTGAGAAACCTTTCACTCTCTCGACCAGATGTCTATCGCCGGCTTCGCGTGCTATAGTTGAAAGGTCATCAATAGAGTAGAGCCGATGGAGCTCTTGCTCGTTCATCAATGCAAGGGGCTGCCGAGTGGCCAGGTACTCCTCCCAGGTCTTGCCTTGAGCCTTGAATACGACCAGGCCTGCGACCGCATAAGCGTCGGATCTTCGTCGGTACTGGATTAGGAACTCGTGAGTATCTCCTCCCGACGCTCTGATTAGGCTCATCACTGAGTCGGCGAATCCGAGCCGGACTGCCCTCTCTGTCTCGAGGGTTGAAGACTCGCTTCCCAGCTTTGACAGTTCAGGTCCATAGGGACCCTCTGCGAGCAGTCCGATGATTTCCGTCTGAGACTTCGACTCTGAGAGTGCGATTAGCTGCTGGCGTTCGAGTAAATTACTGCGTTTCCCGCGTAGCCTGGCAATGAGATAGTTGTCTCGTAGAAGATGCGATAGTGTATCGGAAACCACGGGCCATTCCGCTTACTTGGCGCCGAAGACCAGCAAGAGAGCAGTGACTAGTGCATATATCGCCAAGGCCTCTGCTAGGATCAGAGAGATTACTGCTCTAGAGAAGATGTCAGGTTTCTCAGCCGTCGCTGAGGCCATCGCACTTCCAGCAGCTCCAATACCAAAGCCCGCTCCTAAAGATGCAGCCCCCATCGTCAAACCAGCGGCGAATATTCGCGTGCCCCCTTCGATAGTTGTTAGGGCCGGAATAGCAAAGATCGACAAAAGGCCCACCACAAGACCGTAGATGGCAAGCGCCTCTGCCAGAATCGTGGCGATGAATGTCTTCAGCATTACTTCGGGTCTTTCAACACCCGCCCCAGCGATGGCAGGTCCGGAAATGCCGATCCCCAAGCCTGCACCAATCGCGGATAGCAGGACGCTAAGTCCCGCGCCGAGGCTGGCCCAGAATGTGGGGCAAGTTGAAAGATCAACGCAGACCACTAGTTTGGCACAATCCAGCTCATAGGTTCTTGATAAGGCGCGAATGCGTGGCCGGTCCCTTCATAAAACTTACTAAACCATTCTACCCAGTGAAGCCTCAACGTCTGCACAAACACGATCAATCCTTCTAGGATCATGACGAGCGCGTTGCCTGCAATTATTCCTCCGATCCCAAATGACGCAAAAGCAAACTTAACCGCGAAGTCTGCCAAGTTGAGAGCCCAGATTCGGAGATAGGAGAGAGTGTTGCTTCCTGCACCAATGAACGCCTCCATGACATGGAGGCCTCCTTCCCCATATCCCATCAAACCCAGTGGTACAAAGACTAGAACCAGAATGAGTGGATTGGCGAGTAGGACGGAGAATTTGAATCCAGAAGTGACCACGAGGACGGCTGCGTAGATGAACATCGAGTAGAACCAGATCCAGGAGATTGGGCCGAGGAAGGCGTGTCGGTACTCGTGGTTTCGGATCTTGTTATAGGCGCTTATTCCGAGACCTGACAGGTAGTGGGCTACGCCGAAGAAGAGAACGAACTCCATGTACAGGATCAGATTGGTCGTGTTGGGAATCTTGTCAAAGGCTCCCGCTGTTGGACTGAATATGGCGTGATACCCGGGGATAGGCGGGTCGAAGCCGAAAAAGTCGCCGAAGACGAAGCCGAAGATTGTCGCGCCGATCCCTAGCATGATCACGAGCTCAGCGCCGTTGACGAAGATTTGGCCGATTTCAAAGACTTTGATCTTCCTCCGCTTGACGTATAGCAGGAAGAATCCGAAAGCGAGGAAGAGGAGACCCTCACCAATATCTCCAAACATCAGGCCGTAGATTAGTGGGAATGTGAGAATCATGAAGGGCGTCGGGTTCGTCTCTGAGTATGATGGGATACCGAAGTTGTCGACGATGGACTGGAGCGGTCGGGTCCATCCTGGAGTCTTGACCAGAGTTGGAGGTTCAGGATCTTTGACAGATGCTGCCTCCTCGGCCGAATGATTCAGTGGACTCTTCGTCTCTTCAGCGAAGATTGAAGCGAGTCCGCTGGTCGCCTTCGACACATCCTCCGCGACTGCTCTGACTTGAGTCTTGGGGATCCATGCTTGGAGTAGAACTGTTGACTCCGTCGATGACGTTCCCCCTAGAGCTTTCGTTCTGGCCTCAAGAATTTCTGATAATATGGCTAGTGCTTTGATTCTCGGACCGTGCTGTTTTGCGATTCTTGTTCTCGTCTCTTCGAGATTCTTCGATTCTTTCTCTAGGTTTGCTAGTTGGAGGTCAATTGCCTCCTTTGCCTTCTTGGGGTCTGAGGGTAGCCCGTTCCAAGGTGGGCCGAGTTTAGCGCCTAGAGCGGTAGTCATCTTTTTGGCATCATCTTGGAAGGCTGCTGGGAATAATGCGAGGAAGGTCTGGCTCTTCTCAGATGTATTCGTAATCGCGAAGATCAGATTGCCCTGAGTTATCTGGTCGAGATCCTTCTGGAGTAGGGGGATGGTTTCGGTGTTGGCTTCTCCAACGAGGCTTGTTAGGAATCCGCGTCCAGCTATTGCGTCTAGTGAGACTCCGACGTTTTCTAGGCCCGAGAGGAATCTTGAGAGCTCTGAGGCTTGTTCTTTCTCTGTCTGAAGCTTTCCTTCAGCATCCTCGAGTTGTCGGACCGAATGTTCAAGCTTTTCCGTCTCTTCGCCTAGAAATATTGTGAGTGCCTCGATATTATTGATAGGCGCATCGAGATTCTCTATGGTTGACTCGCAGACCTTGAGCGCTGTCGTGAGAATTGTTAGTCGGCTCTTTATCGTGGAGGATTTGGCCTGGAGTTCAAGTGCCTCGTATCGTTTCGCTCCCTCAGGAATCCTATCATCTTCAATCTCTGTGAGGTGAAAGAGTTTCTTGGAGCCAGCATATCCCAGAAGGTTAGGTAATTGATCCTTGGCTACTATGATGCTGACTTGCTGCATGCGTTCAGGTTTCAGCATTCTAGAAGCTACCCGCCAAAAACTGTAGACGATATCAGCGTAAGGAGCTGGTTGTCGAGTCTCTCGAGGCGAGACTTGAAGGTGTTATTGAAGACGACTCTGCCCTCAGGATCTGTTGCCACTACTCCGCCCAGGTCGTCGATAGGCTTCTCGTCGATAACAAGTTTCCCTCCCTTCGGGAAGACTCGCGATATTCCATCCAGATTTCTTTTGCTCACGTCTCTGAATCCGATTCTAACAACCGGATGATCACTATCCACCGCTTTCACCGCCTCCGTCACAAAGCGCTGAGCAGTCTCTTCGAACTGTTCTGACTTTGAGATGCTTGAAAGCCGGTCTTCAACACCATGAATTATGTCCTGGACTATTCGGTTTTTCTCGTCGAGAATTCTGAGTCGGTTCACGCGGACCTTTGAGCTGAGGATGCTTCTTCGAATGGACTCCGCCTCTACATTCGCCTTGGCTATGATCTCCTCAGATTCTCTCTGAGCCCTCTGCTTGGCATCTTCGAGAATCTGCTGGGACTTTGCCTGAGCGTCCTTGATCGTTTCCTCGGCCTTATTCTTGGCATCAGAGAGGATTCGAGTCTGTAACTTCTCTAGGGATTCTGACATTGTGTTCACGCGTTCAGAATCAATTCCACGGCCTTGCTGACCGCGGCGGACTTTCTCTCCTCAGAGAGCTTTCGGTAGGTTTTCAGGATCTGTTCCGTCTCCTTGTCTGATTGCAGAGCCTCGGCTTCGGCCTTGCTCTTCGCCTCGCGGAGTATCTCCTCCCTCTGTTGTTGAGCGCGGGCGATGGCTTCTTGCCTGATTCGTTCCGCCTGTTCGCGTGACTCGGAGATTATCTGTTGGGCTTTTGCTGATGCTTCGTCGACGATTCTGCGTGCTTGTGCTTCGGTCTCGACGATCTTTTTGAC
>Ga0209057_1001209_pt1 | contig 21323 bp, 18 predicted proteins | sample GraSoiAngelo_146_FD_185903 | JGI IMG/M metagenome (GOLD analysis project Ga0209057, IMG submission 185903) | Grasslands soil microbial communities from the Angelo Coastal Reserve, California, USA - 14_1009_05_30cm (SPAdes) (version 2) | ecosystem: Environmental > Terrestrial > Soil > Grasslands ... | reverse complement strand
TTTTCCATTCCGCGCTCCACCACCGTCGCAGGCCTTGGGCAATTTGTTTGCGCAAGCGAAAATCGGGAACGAAACCATCGTAGAGCTCGCGCCAGCCGGAATTCACCTCGCCGAGACGCCCGGCGGCGGCGCGATTTTTAGCGAGGGTGACAAGACGTCGCCGATAAAGTTTCATCATCGACGCGGCGACACGCCCCGGCCTGCCTTCAAATGGCAACCGCGCAAACGCGCATTCGGGGTCACGATAAACCGGGCGGACAAGCCCGATGTAATAACCGGCGACGTCAAGTAACAACGCAGCCGACATCAAGTCCGCTTCGCCCATATAAAAATACTTGTCCTGATAGAGCGACTCGAACCATCTGCGATAGGTCACCGGGTATTGCGCGTTATAGTAATCAAGCAACGCGCTCACGTTTTCGCCCGCGAGACTGCGCGCCAGCAAATTGGCGACGTAATAGCTGGTGAAAGAACAAAAATCGAGACCCGGGCTGTAGAGTGGATCGATGAAACTGGTCGCGTCGCCGACCGCAGCCCAGCCATCGCCACAAACTTTTTCGCTCCAATACGGGAGCGCAGAGAAAGCGTGGATGTCGCCTTCAATCGCCTGCGCCTGGCCGAAGATGGCGTGGCCGACCGGATGCGAAATCAAATGATGGTGCAAACGCTGAGCCAGCGTTGCGCCGGCAGGCAGGTCGAAAATACGGCTGTCGTAAACGATACCAGCGCTGACATCGCCGCCGCGCAGCGGAATTATCCAACACCACCAGCCGTAACCCATGAGATGATTGGTGGCCCACTCCCGGCTAGTGCGGCACGCGTTCGCCATTTCCGGGAATTTTTCGCGCCATTCATAACTGTCCCATTCTTTCACGCCGGTGAAACGCGCCCACACCGCATTGATCGGGTGCTCGAGATTCGGCCGAAAATGGCCGAGCTTGCGCGCAATCATGGCGGCGCGTCCGCTCGCGTCCACAATCCAGCGCGCGCGGATTCTTCGCTGCTCGTTTTGAAAATCGAGCGTGACGACTTGTTCGCCGTCTTCGTGCAATTCCAGCGATGTCACTTTGGCGGGCCGCATCAACTCGCAGCCGTTCTTGACCGCTTCCTCAAGCAAATGCGTGTCGAGCGTCGCGCGATCGACTTGAAAACCAGAGAGCCGCGCTCCGTAACGCGCGCCAAGCTCGACACAATCGTCAACCGATTGCTCGGGATGCTGCGAAAACCACAAGCGTAATCCTTGTTTCGGCAAGTGATGGTGTCCGAGGTGATGAGTCAGCCCGAGAATCCGCGTCATGTAACAACTGCTGACCTCGGTGGTGGATTCGCCTACCTTTCGATCGAACTCGGTCGTCTTCTCGATGATCAGGATACGGGCATTGGGAGAGCGACGTTTGAGCACCACGGCCGTCGCGGCACCGGAAAAGGCGCCGCCGATGATCGCCACATCGTAATCCATGGAGAAGAAAATGATGCAGGCGATCGCCGTGAAAGGCAATTCCCCGCGGATCCGACGACAAAAAGCGGTTCAACGCACCTCCGTCATCCTGAGCGGAGTCGAAGCGAAGTCGAAGGATCCCGTTGAAGCTACCAGTTACCTTTAAGGTTCGCTGCGGGATCCCTCGACTTCGCTCGGGACGACGTGGCAAAGGTACCTTTAAGCTTGCGCTGCGGGATTCCTAAGCTTCGCTCGGAATGACGGGACGATGATCTTCACCAATTGCCGCGTAATCTTGGCAGACGCGATCCGCGATGACCTCGACGTTGTCGTGCGCGGTGGAAAGATTGCTGACATGTGCGCGCCAGGGTCGCAATCGGACGATACGATCGATCTTGGCGGAAATTTTCTCGCTCCGGGTTTTGTTGATGTGCACGTGCACGGCGGTAATGGCCATGATGCGATGGAGGCAAACGCGGACGCATTTCGCGCTATTTGCGATTATCACGCGAGTGGCGGCACCACATCCCTGTTACTAACGACTGCGACTGCGTCCTCCGCGGAAATTCTGCTTGCCCTTACGCAGATCGGAAAACTAGAGATTCCTCAAATCGCGGGGGCACACGTCGAAGGGCCATTCATCTCTCGGGATCAGGCTGGTGCGCAGAATCCCGAATTTATTTGTGAGGCCTCCCCCGAATTGATTGGGTGCCTGCTCGAACATCGCGACGTGATCAAGCGCATCACAATCGCACCGGAAACAAAAGGGGCTCTGGCAGCGATCAAAGAATTTTCTGCGGCCAGAATTGTCGTTAGCGGTGGCCATTCCAATGCCTGGGAGGAAGAAGCCCGCGCCGCTTTGGAGAACGGAATGCGGAGCGTGACGCACACTTTCAATTGCATGTCGTCGGCGCGACGACGTGGAACCAAACGTGTCGCCGGTCTGCTCGAGTTTGCGCTGAGCGAGCCGAAAATTTGCTGCGAATTGATTGCGGAAGAACACCACGTTTCTCCCGCGCTGATGAAGCTGGCCTATTGCGCGAAAGGCGTGGGCGGAATCGCCCTTGTGACCGATGCGACTGCCGGCGCTGGTCTGGCCGAAGGAACGACCTTCCAGCTTGCGGGGAAGGAATGTATCGTGAAAAACGGAGCCTGTTTCCTTGCCGGCACCGGTACCCTTGCCGGAAGCGCATCGCGTCTGATCGATCTGGTGCGAGCGATGATCCGCAGCGCGGAAGTGCCTTTACCTCATGCGATCGCGATGGCGTCACTTAATCCGGCGCGCTCGGCTGGCCTGCCTGAGAAAGGTGAAATCGCAATTGGCAAGGATGCCGATTTGGTTGTGCTCTCGCCGGAGCTGGAAGTGGTGCAGACGTACGTCAATGGCGTGGAAATTTTCGTACGATGATAACAACTGCCCGCGCGTCATCCCGACCGAACGCGAGGGACCCCTCAATTTGCTCATGATCGTACAAATTTGATGATGTATGACCAAATGTGAGGTCCCTCGCCGTCTTTCGCGGCTCGGGATGACGGCGATTACAGCTCGAGCAAAAAGTTCGCGATCTCGTGGGATGCAGCTGGCCGGCTGATTTTGGCGATATTTTCCGACCATTCCTGCAGCAATTTGCCGTCATCGGCAAAGGCACGGGTGAGGGCCGCGATGACCTCATCGTTGCTTAGCGCCACCGTGCCAGAATTGGTTTGGGTAATGAGTTGCGCATTTCCTTCCTCCTGGCCGGGCACAACTTGATTGATGATCATCGGACAGGCGGCCGCGATTGCTTCCTGTACCGTAGCGCCCCCTGCCTTGCTAACGAGAACATGATGCGAGGCAAGCAACTGCGGCAATTCCGTTGTCCAACCTATGACTGTAAATTTTTGCGCGGAAGCGTCACGAATCGATTCAACTGCGCGCTGCACGTTTTCGTCGCGACCAACCGTGACGGTGAGCTCAGTATTCGGAATTCTTGCCAGCCAGCGGGCAAGCTCGGAGGCGGAACTTTGGCCGGCGTTTATCATCTGCAAAATCCGCCACGGCGGGCCCGATGGCCGAATTTGCTTCCCGGCGAGCGCGGCAAAACGCGGGCTGACGGGAAATCCGAAGACGCGGATCAGCGCCCGATCGATCCCGGCGCTGACCAGCACCTCGGCGGTTTGCTCATTCGCGAGCAGGAAATAATCGGCCGAACAACGATACCAGATCGAATTGATCGTGATCGAATCGGTGACGCAGACGACGCGTCTGGGTTTGGAGGCGTTGGCCGGCCCATAAAGCTCATCGAGCAAATGGGCATACGGTGGATAAACCGAAACGATGACATCGGGCCGATCACGCCCGATGATTGCCGATAATCGCTGCCGGACTCGGGAAAACCAGCGCAGCCCATGGCGAAAATCCGGGCGTTGATCGATCCAGGAATAAATCGCCGACCAAACACGCGGCGCGCGATTGATCCCGACGAGATAAGCTCGCCGCGCGATCTCGTTTACGCGGCCAAACGCTTCCGCAAAGAGATCACGACATTCGACAGCGGCGTCGGGCGCGACTTGTCCGAGAGCGTCGCGAATTCCACGCGCGGCGCTGTTATGTCCTTCGCCAAAACTGGCAGTAAGAATGAGAATTTTTTTCACGACGGGAACGGCGCGGGGAGTTTAATGGATAATTGCGCAGGGCAAAGTACACTTGCGCGCCATGAAGATGTTGCGGCTCGTTGGACGCACCGCGCGCCGGATGGTTTGGGAGACGGCGATGGACAACACCACCGGTCTGGCTGCGCAAATGGCCTATCAACTTCTTTTCACCCTTGCCCCGGGCCTTCTCTTTCTCTGGCACTTGCTCGGCTTGTTCGGGACCGATCCAGCCAAACTGCATCGTATGTTTGTCATCCTGAAAGAATTTCTGCCGCCGGATCCGAAGGTGCAGGACATTCTTGATTCCGCGCTTGCCAGCGTGGTTGTAACCGGCTCGAGCGGATGGATTGCGAACGTGGGAATCATCGCCGGGATTTATCTCGGCACCATGTTTATCAGCACAGTCTCGCGCGCCCTCAGTCATACTCACGGCGTGGTCGAAGACCGGCACTGGTGGTCGAAATACATCATCTCCTTTTTCCTGCTTTTTTGGTTCGGCCTCACCATTCTCGTTTGCTTTAATGCCGTCGTTTTCGGTGAAACGCTGGCCGGAATCGCGGAAGTAAATTTGCAATTGAAGATTCCGCTTCAAGAATGGGTCGCGGCCTTGAATCTGCCGCTTACCGCCATCGCCCTCATTATTCTCGCCCTCGGCCTCTATCTGCTGACTCCGGAAAATTATCTCACCATCCGGCAGGCCTTGCCCGGCGCGATTTTATTCGCAGTTGGCTGGCTCGCAGTGACGAAACTATTCCAGCTTTATGTCGCGAAATACGATCGCTATAACCCTACCTATCACGCCCTCGCTTCCATTATCATTCTGCTGACCTGGATGTATTTGACGTGTTTGCTGTTGTTACTCGGCGGAAAACTGAACGCGATTCTGCGCCGCGAACGCGAGCGCGAGTTGCAAAATTCTGCTCCTGCGCCTCAGCCTGCTTGAGACTTTTTCTGTGACGTGCGCACCGGTGAGTCGTTTTTGTTTATGCTTGCTGATGGCATGCGCTCTCAACGGAGTGCCCGCCTACCCGCAGGTTTCGTCTGAGGAAACTCCTCAAAGCGTCGCGAAAGCTTCACCGAGCCCGGCCAAATCACCAACGCCGAAGCCCAAAGCGTCGCCGAAGAAAAAGAAAACGACTGCTAAGAAAACACCGACGCCATCAAAGAAAAAGAAGAAGGCAAAGGCGTCGCCGAGTCAGTCGCCAAAAAAGAAAACGAAAGCGTCGCCTACTCCGTCTCCGAAAAAATCGCCGTCACCAACCCCTGTTCCGCCGTTGGAGGAGCCGCTAGCGCCGCGCCCGACCCCAACGCCTTCTCCCACGCCGCTCGCTACAGCTCGGCCAACGATTGCGAGCGGCACCATTCCACAGGTCGAAGTTGAGAAGTCAGGATTTGTTGGCGATCAGGGTTATGAACCGCCGCCAACCCCAACCCCACGTCGCGGCTGGTGGTTTTGGTCACGTCCGGAAGTCAGTTATCGTTATCTTTCACGGTCGGTCCGAAGCGAAATCGATCGGGCCCCGGTAATGCGCCGTCGCTGGCAGTTCATTGTTGTGCACAACAGCGGCACACGACAAGGTAGCGCCCGGATTTTCGATTATTACCACCGGCACGTGCGCCGAATGCAAAATGGACTCGCCTATCATTTCGTCATCGGCAACGGCACCTCGACCGGTGATGGCCAAATCGAAGTAGGCGATCGCTGGCGGCGCCAGATTAACGGCGGACACGTGCACAGCGATTATTTGAACAACATTGCGCTCGGCATTTGCCTGGTGGGCGATTTCAATCGCGATCAACCGACCCGCCGCCAGCTCGAAGCCTGCGAAGAGCTGATCAATTATCTGCGAAAACGCTGCGGAAAAATTGATGCGCATTACGCAGTTGTGCGCCCCCATCGCGAAGTCAACCCGCCGCAATGGGCGACTGATTGTCCCGGCAACGCCTTTCCATATTCCTGGTTTCGGAGATTTCAGGAGTAAGCGTCCGTCATCCCGAGCAAAGTCGAGGGATCCCGAGGCGATAGCTTAAGGCCACTTGGCGGGATCTCTCGGCTTCGCTCAGGATAACGAAGTTTCTTGATTGTCAGCGCGGTCGAGGAGCGGCACCTTGTGGGTATGGGAGATCAACCGACGATCAAGATCGAATCCGCTACGCAGTTGGCAGTGTTCCTCAGCAACCGGCCCGGCGCGCTCGCGCGTGTGTGTGAAGAATTAGCCGGTGCGGAAATTAATATCCACGCGCTTTCGACTTCCGACACCGCCGATCATTCAGTAGTGCGAATGGTGTTAAGCGATCCGACCAAGGCCCTCATGCTCCTGGGTGAACGCGGCGTGCTCGCGCTGGAGACGGAAGTGTTGATGATCGAGACGGAAAACCATCCGGGCGTGCTCGGGCAAATTGCGGACCGCCTCGCCGGCGCGGAAGTGAATATCGAATACGCTTACATGGCCGCGACACTGAACTCGGCCAAAGGCTTGATGATCTTGCGCCCGGACGACGTGGAGAAAGCGCAACAGGTGCTGCGCGATTTGTGATCGGTGTTACCGGCGCACATAAATTGCGATAGCCTGCACGCGGCGATTAATTAACGGACCACCGACACTCCCGCCGCCGCCGTAGAAATTGTGACGGCCGTAGCCAAAGCCGCCGACGCCCACCGAAAGTCCGCCGACCGGTCGATCATACACGGCCTGCAAGAGCACCCCGTTGGCCCCGAGGGCGGCGGCTTCTCTGCGCAGATCCGCAATCGCCGCGTCGGGCGAGTCGCGATCAGGAAAAAGCCATGTCGTTCCCGCTGACGAGTTAATGATGGCGATTTGTTGGTAATGGCGCGGCGGGTTTTCGTAGATTCGAACCGCGGCCGGGGTGATCGGCGGGCGCGCTGGACCAATCATAGTGACGTGGGTGGCGCATCCCGAAATAAGCGACGCAATCAAGATCGCCGCGCCTGAGTGTAAAAGATGTTTCATCGCAATAATAATTCGAAACGCGAGGCCGAGCTGCGCGGTCAAACTTAGCGGTGACAGTCCGCCGAGACCTTTCTCATTAACACCGGCTTTTAGGCCGGTGCAAGCACCGCACTACTCGCGACGAAAGCCGTTTCAACGGCTTTTCATGGACATCGAGGTAAGCCGTTAAAACGGCTCGTGTTCGTCAACGGATGGATAAGCGTCGACCTGAAGACCGGTGTTAATAAGAGGCCACGACAGGAGACGATTTCCATTCCACCCGTTGCGTATCGCATTTGCTTGGTGAATAGGAACGCTTCGCCATTATGACGCCAATCAAGACCTGGCTCGGCTATCCATATCCCCTTGGCGCGACCTGGCTGGGCAACGGTGTCAACTTCGCGCTCTTCTCCGAACACGCCACTTCAGTCGACCTCTGTCTTTTCGACAGCATGGAAGCACCGGAGGAAAACGTTCGCATTCCGGTGACGGAACATACCGACCAGGTCTGGCACATTTTTCTACCCGAAGTTCGGCCGGGACAGCTTTACGGTTATCGCGTTTCCGGCCCGTACGAACCGGAAACCGGAATTCGTTTCAACAGTTCCAAGCTGCTTCTCGATCCCTACGTCAAGGCGATCGCGGGCCGGGTGGAATGGGGCGACGAAATGTTTGGCTACGTCGTTGGCGGTGAGAAGGAGGATTTGACCCGCGATTTTCGCGATGATGCCTGGGGAATGCCCAAAGCGGTGGTGATTGACAATGCTTTCAACTGGGATGGCGATCGCAAGCTGGGACGGCCGCTGGCGGAATCGATCATCTATGAAGTGCACGTGAAAGGTTTCACCAAATTATGTCCGGGCGTTCCGCCGGAATTGCGGGGCACTTACGCCGCCCTCGGCAGCACTTGGGCGATTGATTATTTGAAACACCTGGGTGTAAGCGCGGTCGAGCTGCTGCCGGTGCACGCCCACATTGATGACAAGGCTTTGGTGGATCGCGGACTTACAAACTACTGGGGCTACAACACCATTGGTTTCTTCGCGCCGGAAGCGAAATACTCCAGCAGCGGCGATCGAGGCGAGCAGGTGAACGAGTTCAAGGGGATGGTGCGCAATCTGCACGCCGCTGGAATCGAGGTCATTCTCGACGTCGTTTACAACCACACCGCCGAAGGCAATCACCTCGGGCCGACCCTGGCGTTTCGCGGGATCGATAACATCGCCTCCTACCGATTACGGACGGAAAATCCGCGTTTCTATCTCGATTTCACCGGCACCGGCAACACCTTTAATCTCCTGCACCCGCGCACGCTCCAGTTGGTAATGGACAGTTTGCGCTATTGGGTGCTCGAGATGCACGTGGATGGTTTCCGCTTCGATCTCGCCACCACCCTTGCGCGCGACGCCAATGGCGTGAACAAGCTGCACGCTTTCTTTGACATTATTCACCAGGACCCGGTGCTTTCGCAGGTAAAACTAATCGCGGAACCGTGGGACGTGGGCGAAGGCGGGTATCAGGTCGGGAATTTTCCGGTCTTGTGGGCGGAATGGAACGGGAAATATCGCGACGCCATGCGCAGTTTTTGGAAGGGCGACGAGGGGAAGATCGGCGAAGTGGCGTATCGGTTGACGGGCAGCCCCGATCTTTATCAACACGATGGCAAACGGCCGTACGCCAGCATCAATTTTATCACCGCGCACGACGGATTCACTCTCACCGATCTCGTTAGCTACAACGAGAAACACAACGAAGCCAACGGGGAGAAGAACCATGATGGCGACAACAATAATCATTCATGGAACCACGGCGTGGAAGGCCCGAGCGACGATCCGGAAATCAGCGCCTTGCGCGAAAGACAGCGCCGTAATTTTCTCACCACGCTCTTTATTTCGCAGGGTGTGCCAATGCTGCTCGGCGGCGATGAATTCGGCCGGACCCAGAACGGCAATAATAACGCCTATTGCCAGGACAATCAGGTCAGCTGGTTCAATTGGGAAAAACGGAACGAACAGCAAACTGTACTTTTCGAATTTACCCGGCGCCTCATTCAACTCCGACACCAGCATCCTGTTTTTCGGCGCCCGAAATTTTTCCAAGGCCGCCGGATCCGCGGGAGCGAGATTAAAGACGTAATGTGGTTCAATCCGGGGGGCAACGAAATGAGCGAGGAAGATTGGAGTTTACCTTTCGCGCGTTGCCTGGGAATGATGCTAAGCGGCGACACCATCGACGTCTTGAATTTTCAGGGTGATCCGATTCGCGACGATACCTTTTTATTTCTGATCAACGCCCATTATGAAACGATTTCGTTTCTTCTCCCCGGCCGGGAACACATTGAATGGCAACTGCTCATCGACACTGCCCTTGAATTCGGTTTTCTGGCCGAGCCAAAAAGTTTTGCCTCGGGCGAGGAGCTGCCGGTGATCGATCGTGGCGCTTGCCTGCTTAAGTTAAGCGCTGGGGCACAGGCGCAAGCGCGCCAGGAATCATTCCGGAAGCGGCCCTTCGATTTCCCGCATGGGGTTTCCCAGCCCGTGCCAGGAAAAAAAGAATAGCCGTGATCAGTGGCCGGCAAACGAACTAGATTGCGGGGAAGTCGCGTCCGCGCATTGTGATGGCATGACACCGACCTCGCTCATTATTGTGGCCGATCGGGGAAGCTTGAAAGCTTACCGGGTGAACGAAACCCCGACGCGCGGGCCAAGTTTAAAGTTGGTGCAGGCCTTCGATGTCACCGATGCGCATGGCAAACTGGTCGATAAAGTCACCGATTTGGCCGGGCGCTACGCGGCGAGCGATGGGGCCGGAATGCATCAGGCATCGATCGCGGAAACCAAATTGGAAACCGAAACCGAGCGCCGGATCAACAAACAGTTAGCCGATCAAATTACGCAAATCGCGAAGTCCAACGGAGTGGAAGGCTGGTCTTTCGCCGCGCCCGCCTCGTGCCATAACGCGATCATTGAATTGCTTGCGCCCGATGTCCGTAATCGCATCGTCGAATTCGTGAAATCCGATCTGGTGAAAGTGGAACCGGCAAAGTTAGCTTCCCATTTTCGCTCATTGCAGCCAATCTAGGGGAAAAATGGGCCACAGCCGAATCGCATGAGAGCGCTTGGCGTTGGCGGCTCGAACGCATTAGAATAGAGGCGCTATGCAATTGCCAGTAAACATCACTTATCGCGGCCTGAAGAAATCCCTGGGAATCGAACAGATGGTATTGGAGAAAGCGACGCGGCTGGATAAATTCTGTGATCACATCAGCCGGTGCGATGTTGCTATTGAGCAACCGAACCACGCCCACAAAAAGGGAAACCAATATCGGGTCCGGATTGATGTTACCGTCCCGCCCGGCCACGAGCTGGTCGCCGAAGAAAAACAGATCGATAATGGAACGCACGATCCGCTGGCAAAAGTGGTGCACGACGCGTTCAAGACAATGGAACGCGAATTGCGGCGAGTGGTGGACAAGCAACGGCGCAATGTGAAAACGCACGCCGATTCACGCTCTCCCAAATAGGTTTGCTGAACCGCTGGCGGCATGGGGAATGAACGCTGGCTTCCATGCCCACATGTTGCCGGCGTTCCGAATCGCCGTCCCTTCTCATTAACACCGGCCTTCAGGCCGGTGCGGATGCAGCACTATCACGACGAAAGCCGTTTCAACGGCTTTTCTTATTCTGCCCGCGAAGGATAAGCCGTTGAAACGGCTCATCTCCATCGCTAGCGGAGAAGCACCGGCCTGAAGGCCGGTGTTAATAAGAGTGCGACGGCGAACAACCTGAGCAAGAGAGTCGCGAACTTTTTCACGAGTAAGGATATCGTTCACTCACTCTTCCTTCTCCATTTGGCAATGATTTCATCAACCATCTGTTTTGGATCGCGATCGCGCAGCATTGGATCATTCTGATAATACTCAGCCCAATAAAGAATGTCGCGGTAATCAGTCTGTGCCGCTTTCAGGTACTCCCCGATTTTCTCAAGCTTGCCTCTGCTCAGCTCGAGAATGTCCCATCTTACCCGATCGCTCTCCGCTCCTGAGTAGCTGGCAAGTAGCTCAAGAACACGATTCTGGTCCGGTCCTTGGAACTCCCGGCCAATACGTTCAATTATGCGTTGCTCCATTGAGTTGCAGGATCGACCGATCCTTCTAGACTTTTCGCAGCACCGTGACAGACTGACCAAGATTACCCAAGGATTTCATGGAGGTCCCATTTTCCCACCGAATCTCTTCGGGAATCGAGATATGACCTTTGTCGCCGTCGACAAAGGAGTCGACGGCAGGGCCGCTATGACCTGCCACGCCGCGATGGCGTCGCGATCGAGAAACTGAATCAAAGGTCCACCCGCCTTCGCTTTGACTGATGCGATCAAGGTTTCCCAATGGCACGGGATCCGAAACTCCAGGAACGAAATGACTACATGCCCGCCTACCTTTAAGCATCGTGACGCCTCTTGAAGGTATTTGCAACTTTCTTCATGCGTCGTGTGTGTCAGAACGGAGAAAAATGTGACAAAGTCAGCCACGTTATCGGTGCACGGAATTTGCACATCGTCGACGACACTGAATTTCCAGTCATCGCGCATGGTCAAAGCTTGGGCCGATTCAATTAGCCGGGGAACGACATCTGTCCCGATGTAGCGGATGCCTTTATCCGGGGCTAGTTGCTGCGCCAGTCGACCGCTGCCGCAGCCGATATCGACAACGAGAGGCCCCCTAGTTAATCCCAAAGAGCGCAACAGATAATATTCCAGTTTGCCGACAGCTTCGGACTCGCCTCCGACCGCAAGCCGCAATGCCTCGTTTCCTGAGCCTAAGCGTTGCTCCAGTCTCCTGACATGATCGATATAGGCGTGGTTACCCTGAGACATAAGAGCGATGGAGCGAGAACAACATCAGCTAGGACCTTCGAGCCCGCTAGTCCGCCGCCCATCGGGCCAGAAGCGCTCATCGCGACTTGCCGCAGCCGGTTCGAACAGGTAGTAAGTAAATTCTTCGAATCATCGTGCCGCTGATTGAATTTCCGCCAACCGGCGTGACCGACGTTTTGCCGTCGCCCTATCTGCGGCGACTAATTCGAAGCGGTCGCGTCGTCGGCAGCTTTGTCACGGTTCAGGCGATCGTGCAGATGATCGGGTTCCTGAGCGGAATCCTGCTCATTCGAATGCTGGAGCAACACGAGTACGCCTTCTTTACCATCGCCAACACAATGCAAGGCACCCTCAATTTGCTCGCCGATATCGGGGTTAGTGTTGGGCTCGTTTCCATTGGCGGCCGGGTTTGGCAGGACCGTTCCCGCTTCAGCCAGTTAATCAGCACCGCACTATATCTTCGGCGGCGTCTCGCCCTTCTGGCGATGATTGCTGTCACGCCACTGCTCTATTTCATGCTCGCAAAAAATGGAGCGCCCCTCAACTACACTGCTTTGCTAATCATTTTCGTTCTGATCGGTCTCGCCATTCAACTCGATGTCGGTGTCCTGGGAGTAATTCCGCGACTTCGTTCCGATGTTCGAGTCATTCAGCGCATCGATCTCATTGGCGCCATCCTACGACTAACGATTCTTGTGCTTCTAGCCTTCATTTTTCTCAATGCTGGCATCGCCGTCACCCTGTCGACGGGGGTGATTTTTCTGCAATATCTCTTGCTCCGCCGTTACAGCGCGACGGTGATCGATTTTGGCGCGCCGCAAAACGCCGAGGATCGGAAAACCATGCTCGGTCTCATTCGCAGTCAGGCTGCCAACGCTGTCTTCTATTGTTTCCAGGGACAAATCACCATTTTCCTCGTCAGCTTTTTCGCGCGTCAAAGTAGTTCGGTCGCGGAAGTCGGCGCGCTCGGCCGGCTCGCCATGATCTTTGTCGTGCTGGCAAATTTGCTGGCTAATATTTTCGTTCCCGCGTTCGCCCGCTGTCAGGAGCGGCGACAATTGCGTTCGCTCTATCTCGAGATCGCTGGTGGGGTCACCTTGTTCTGCCTTGTGGTACTCGCGGCCGCCGCAATTTTCCCAGATCAATTCCTTTTCGTACTCGGGAACAAATACGCCCACCTGCGTCGCGAGCTTTTATTGATGGTCGCCTCGGCCGTGCTGGCCGCGCTTACCGGAACATTTTGGTCGCTCAATGCTGCCAAAGCCTGGATCGCCGGATCGTGGCTTTACATTCCGCTGACCCTGCTCACCCAAATCGCGTTGATTCCGTTCACTGATTTTTCCAATGTGAGCAGCGTTCTCGTCTTCAACCTGCTTTCCAGCGTACCAAATCTGCTTCTCAATCTCGCCCTTTCTTTTCGCGGTTTCCGTTCGTTGGAAACGGCAGCGGCCTGAACGATGTGGAACTTTGGTTATCACCTGGCCCGATTTCGCGGCAGCGTGGCCCGAGAAGCTTATCGCCTGCTTCTGCCAATGATCGTGCGCCGTCGCATCGCTCCGCCGAGGATGCTCGACATCGATGTCTTTGCTTACTCGAACGAAGCGATGTTGCCCGAACAAATCGCCTCTCTCCGCTCATTTTTGAAATACGTGGGGCGACCCAACAATTTCACGATTGTTTCCGACGGCACCCACTGCCGGCGCGCAGTTTCGCTTTTGCAGCAAATCGATTCCTGCATTCGTCTCGCCGACGCGCGGGATTTTTTGCTGCACCCGTTATCTTCAGGCGACTACTTCGCCAACCATCCAACCGGCAAACAGCTTGCCCTGATTATGAGTCTTCCCCTCGAACGGCCCGCTCTGTATATCGACGCCGACGTTTTGTTTTTTCCCGGCGCGGTTGTGCTGGCCGATCTCTTACGCAATCACGACGCGCCTGCTCTTTATCTGGGCGATTGTCAGGTCGCGGGCGACGAGCGCTTGTTCCGCGATCCAGCCGAAACCGTCGATCCCGTAAACACCGGCGTCCTTTTCTTTTTCCAGAAACTCGATTGGTCTTTGGCCATGGAACGTTTTGAGCAACTAGACGGCTTGCCGAATTTCTTCACCAATCAAACGCTGACGCACCTCACGATGCATGCCAATGGTGCCCGTGCGCTCGATCCGGTGAAGTTTGTCCTACAACTCGATGATCAGTTTCAGTTGGCCGACCGCCACGCCAACAACAGCATCGTCCTGCGCCATTACGTCAATCCGGTGCGCCACAAATTCTGGGAACAGATTTTTTCTTGAGTGCGAAAAGTCTTCCGTTGCCGAACTCATGCGTATTTTGACGGTGCTTGATCTTCCATCGGACCCGCGGCTTGGCGCCGCGCGCATCTTCATGGAATTGTCGCGAGCCTGGGAGACTGCCGGACACAAGGTCTCGCATTATTGTTTGGGCGACGCGTTCACCGCGCCAACTTCGTCGCCTCCCTTGTCGGCCTGGCGACGGTTGCGTTTTCCCGGAAGGGGAGCGGCCTTTGTCAGGAAGAATGCCGCTCGATTCGATGTCATTGATTGTCTTGTCGGAGCATTGCCAGTTACGAAACACCGTTTGAATTTCACCGGCCTACTCGTCGCGCGATCGATTGGCTCTCATCGCCTCTATCGCAATTTTGAAGAGATGGCGCGCGAGCGTTGGCCGGACCAGCCGCGAGGGAAACTATCGGGCCGGATCTTCTACACCTTTTTTCAGCAACAGTTGTTTCGAAACTCAGAAAAAGCGCTGCAATACTGCGATCTCGTCAATTTGCCTAACGAATATGAGCTGAAATGTCTAAGCTCGAAAAAGCCGGCAATCATTCAACCGTATGGCCTGACTCAGGAGTGGCGCCGAAAGTTGGTGGAAGCGGCTGCTTCGCCCGACACGCGTTTGCTGCAACAAAAAGTGAGTTTTATCGGGATGTGGAGCACACGGAAAGGCGCCAGAGACTGGGGCGAAATCCTTCGACGCGTGCGCGCCATCGTTCCGGCGGCACGATTCAAATTCCTTGGGACGCTAACCGATAATGAAAGGGTCTGGCGTGATCTGAATATTTCTCCCTGCGATTGGATCGAAATTGTCCCAGCATACCAGCCCGACGAGCTGCCAAACCTTCTGTCTAATTCAACGGTAGGTGCATTTCCGAGCTATGCGGAAGGTTTTGGTCTGGGTTTGCTGGAACAGCTGGCGGCGGGAATTCCAACTGTTTCTTACGACGCCCCCGGTCCGCGTTTCATATTACAAGATGGTTTGTCTGATCTGCTAGTTCCCATTGGAAATGTTGAACAACTTTCCGCCGCGTTAATCCACATTCTTTCGGCTGATCTGGCCAGCTACCGGAAACTAATCGAGCGATGCATGGAAGTGGCGGGCCGCTTTTTGTGGTCAACCATCGCAAAAGAAACGGTGCGTCTGTATGAGACACATCTTGCTCGAGTACGGGGTGGCATTAGTGGAATTGTCCGGGCATGACTAACGGCGCGGCCGTCATCTGGCAGATAGTTCCTCGCATTTCGGATAACCCTGACGGGGTGACCGATTACGCTTTCAACCTGGCGAACGCTTTGTGGGCGAATCACGGTCTCAGAACGGTATTCGCTCCAGGTAAACCGAGTCAGGCGTCAAAAAAAGGAGAATTCGAAACAGCATCCATCACCGATGCCGGCACACCTCCGGCGAAGCCTGCGCACGTCATCTTGCACTACGTGAACTACGGTTATCAGAAACGTGGGCTGCCATTTTGGTTAGTACCGATTTTGTGTCGCGTTCGCGAAACTTTTGAGGGCCGTTTGATCGTAATTTTTCACGAACTCTTTGCATCTGGCCCGCCGTGGAAGAGCGAGTTTTGGCTTCAGCCTTTGCAGAAAAAAATCGCCCGGGACATCGCGCGATTGACCGACGCACGATTGGTCAGCAGCGAATCGATGCAGCAAATGCTCGAGGGACTTGTCCCTGGGCTCGATGTCCTAGTTCATCCCGTCCCATCGGCTTTCGGTGAACCGGTCATCGATTCTGCGCAGTTACGGGCGCGCGACAATCATCGCTGGGTCATTTGCGGTGGGACCGAGTTAATCGAGCGCTCGCTCCGCTCCTTTCTGCGAATAACCGACGAAATTCCCACGACCGTTCTGCCACGAAATCTGGTTGTTCTCGGCGGAATGGAAAATTCCAGAGTTCCGCCGCTCCTCCAAAGGTTGGCTGCTATTCAATGCCAATATTATCCCGCGGTTTCGCCCGAAACAGCTTCGCAAATTCTTTCGACCTGCGCTTTCGCCTGGCTGGATTATTTCACTACCGGAACCGTCAACCCGGACCTGCTATTAAAGTCGAGTTCGTTCGCGAATCTGTGCGCACACGCGGTCGTATGTATAATGCCGAGGGTGTTGAGCGCGATTTCCCTTGAGAACGATTTATTGCCCGGGCCCTTCGCTATCGCGCATGGTGATATCAAGATGCCTTCGGGGGATGAGCGTCCCGGTATCGCACAAGCAATTTACGATTGGTATCATCGGCACGCATCGGTGGCGACGTTATCGCGCGTGGTCGCAGAGCAACTGGCGTGAAGCAAGACCGGGTCGGTTCTAAACGAAGCAGCAGAAAACGTGTGATCGCGCATTGGAATGGCCCGCTTCAATACGTTGCACCGTTACCATGAAAATCTTATTTTCATCTTATGCTTACGCACCCGATATCGGCGGAATCGAAACCGCTTCGGCGCTGCTGGCGCGCGAGTTCGTCGCCGCAGGCCATGAAGTCATTTTAGTCACAGAAAGTTCCGCCCGGGCTTCGAACTCTGATCCATTCGAAGTTGTGCGTAATCCGACATTCGTGCGGTTGTGGAGACTCCTTCGTTGGTGTGACGTGGTTTTTCAAAACAACATCAGCTTGCGCCATCTCATTCCGGCACTGCTTTTGGGCCGGCCGGTCTTGGTTATGCATCAAACCTGGATCAGAAATGTCGCCGGTAAAGATGCTTGGAACGATCAAATCAAACGGGCGCTCCTGCCGCGGGTGAAAAATGCAGCGGTTAGTCAGGCGCTGTCCAACGACATCGAAGTGGCCACGGAAGTGATCGGCAATCCCTATGACGACCGCATCTTCAAAAATAATCCGAACGCACCGCGCGAGCGTGAACTATTCTATGTCGGTCGTCTTGTTTCCGACAAAGGTGTCGACGTGCTGTTGCGCGCGCTCAGAATTTTAAAACAACAAGACATTTCTGCGCACCTAACGATTATTGGACGTGGTCCGGAAGAAACTAATGTTCGGGTGATGGTCCGCAAACTAGGTTTGGATCAGGCAGTAACATTTGCGGGGGAAAAGACTGGTGAAGAGTTGGCGGAGATAATGAATCATCATCAAATCATTGTCATTCCATCCCGTTGGCCTGAGCCCTTCGGGATTGTCGCGCTGGAAGGGATAGCATGTGGTTGCAGTGCCGTCGGCTCAGAACAGGGAGGCCTGACCGAAGCGATCGGGAAATGCGGAATGACGTTTGAAAACGGGGATAGCCAGGACTTGGCCGACCGCTTACAGACGTTGCTGACCGACTCCGAGCTGCGCGAAAAATTTCGAGCGGCGGCGCCGGAGCATCTGGAACGATTTCGAGCGCAGGCTGTGGCGCAACGATGTCTCACCCTCCTGCGCGAAGTCAGCGGCATGATCATTCTCTCCCATCCAACTGGGAACGAGAACGTGCGACACGCCGCCCTCGCTTTCGCGGAATCTAATTTACTCAAACAATTTTTCACCACCATCAACTGGAGTTCGAATTCGGCTATTAATCGAATCGTCCCGCCAGCTCTGCGCGAAACTCTTCGGCGCCGTTCCTTTCCGAAACTAGTCCGGCGCCGCACTCGATCGATGCCGGTGCGTGAAGCGGCGCGACTAATTTTGGGCGCAATACATTTACGCATGTGTTCGCAACTTAACTTTTTGAGCATCGACGCGATTTCCGCCACCCTCGACCGCGCGGTGGCAGCAGAGATCGAAAAAAGCGATGGCTGCAAACTTGCCTATGGCTACGAAGACTGTGCGGTTGCGACTTTCACTGCTGCCGAACGATGCGGCATTCCTCGCATTTATGATCTGCCGATCGGTTACTGGCGGGTTGGCCAGCGGATCTTTCTTGAGGAATGTGAACGCGAACCGGAATGGGCGCCGACGTTGACGGGTACGCGAGACAGTTACGACAAGCTCGCGCGCAAGGATGAAGAATTGCGTCTGGCCACCCGAGTCGTGGTGGCGAGCACTTTTACCAAATCCACGCTCAGTGACGCGCCATACCAACGACCGGTTAGCGTGATTCCATATGGCGCGCCGTCTTCGGCGGCGAACGCGATTCCGAATAGCAGCGATAAGTTGAAAATTTTGTTCACGGGCTCACTCAGTCAACGCAAAGGTCTCTCCTACGCCTTGCACGCGGTTGAATTATTCGGCGACAAAAATTGTGAGCTGACCCTGCTGGGCCGCAAAGCGGCCGAAGGTTGTCGACCACTGGACCAAGCGGTTCGCGCTCATCGCTGGTTGCCGAGCGTGAGTCATGACCGCGTCCTTCTGGAAATGCGTCGGCACGATGTCTTGCTTTTGCCATCGCTCTTCGAGGGATTCGGGCTTGCCATCACCGAAGCGATGTCGCAGGGGACACCGGTTATTACTACCGCGCATACCGCCGGTCCGGACATAATTGATGATGGCGTAGATGGATTTATTGTTCCCATTCGTTCTGCGGAGGCGATTGCGGAGAAGCTGGAGGTGCTGGCGCGGGATCACGAGCGTTTGCGCGCGATGAAAATTGCCGCGCGGAAAAAGGCGCAAATGCATTCCTGGGAAAATTATCGGCACGCTCTCGTTACCATGGCGCGAGAAGTGATGAACACGTAGGCGGGCAATGTCCAACTCTGCCACTATTTCGCAGCCGACGCCCGTCGCCGATTACTCTGCCATGCTTCAGAACATTCGTCGGCTCATCTACCTCTACCTCTTCCTCCTCATTATCGAGGGCGCTTTGCGCAAATGGATCGTTCCGCAATTTTCCAATCCGTTGCTGCTGGTGCGCGATCCCGTAGTTTTGGTGATCTATTTGCTGGCCTGGCGCGCCCACATTTTTCCGCGCAACGCCTTCATCTCTTCACTCGCCACCATCGGCATTCTTTCCTGGATCGTTTCCATCTTCGTCCTCGACCCTTATGTGCCGATGTCGCGCATCCTTCTCGTTACGGCTTACGGGTTTCGCTCAAACTTTCTGCATCTTCCTCTCATTTTTATTTTCGCGAGCGTGTTCGACGCCGACGACGTCAGGAGAATCGGCTGGTGGATTTTGCTCGGCATGATTCCGATGAGCCTGTTAATGGCGCTGCAGTTCCATTCCGCACCCGAGTCTTTCATCAATCGCACCGTCGGTCTGGGCGAAGGTGAACAGATCACTGCCGGTGGCGGCAAAATCCGACCGCCTGGGACTTTTTCATTCATTTCCGGGCCGATCCATTGTCTCACCGGTGCGGCCGCTTTCGTGCTCTACGGCGCTCTTCGTCGGGCGACTTATCGCAACTGGTTGCTTCTCGGCGCCGGTTGCGGCGTTCTCCTGGCAATTGTCGTTTCGGGGAGTCGTTCGCTGGTGATGTCGGTTCTCCTCGTTGTGCTTTCGCTTGCGATCGTGCTGCTGATTCGCCCTGATGCCGTGAATCGTTTCGGCAAAAGTTTGGTTTTACTGGTGCTTGCGCTGTTGATCGTCACTCGCCTTCCCATTGTGCACGAAGGTCTTAATATTTTGTCAAGCCGGTTTACCGAATCAGCGGAAGCGGCGGAAACGACTATCACCGGCGGTTTAATCCAGCGCACCCTCAGCGGGTTTACCGAAGGGCTTGGACACCTGGGCCACGCGCCGATCTTCGGTTTCGGCCTGGGGGTTGGTACTAGCGGAGGCGCTGCTTTCCTGATGGGCCAATCCACTTTTTTGCTTTCGGAAAATGAATGGACCCGCATCATTTTTGAAAGCGGTCCGATCTTTGGACTGGCTTTCTTACTTTGGCGGGCCGCGCTGACCGCATATCTCGGTTTCGTTAGTTTGCGCGCTCTTACTCGCGCCGAAATCCTTCCGCTCTTACTTTTCAGTGCCGGCTTTCTCATCATCCTCAATGGCCAGCTCGGTCAGCCGACAAGTCTCGGTTTCGCCGTCGTTCTCAACGGCCTCTGTCTCGCTTCCACGCGACCCGGCAAAATTGCGCCAGTTCCGATTGCGCCGCCCCTGCGGCGATTGGTTCGCGGCCGATCGGCCTACGCTGACCGTCTCCACGGCACTGACGCCTCTCACCGCAATGGTTCTGCTGATCGGTAATTTTCCGCCGGATCAGCAGCAAAGCATGCAGCGCTTCAGCGAAACGATCTTGCGCGAACTGCCCGAACTTGGAATTGCGGCAGAACTGACGCGTCCCGAAGCCCATTTCGCACGCTTTGTCCCGACGCAATTCGTCTTCCTCAGGAAATGGGCAGGCTACATTGACAAATTCATTATTTTTCCGAGGCGATTGCGAAAACTTCGCGGCGTCGAGCTCATTCACATTTGCGACCATTCCAATGCCTTCTATTCGAAATATTTTCCAGACGTTCCCGTTGTCGTCACCTGTCACGATCTCCTCGCCGTGCGCGGCGCCCTCGGCGAAGAAACAGATTGTCCGGCCTCCTGGACCGGCAGGATTCTTCAGCGTTGGATTGTCGCCGGTCTGAGCCGGGCCCGCGCGGTCGTCTGTGTCTCAAGTGCTACCGCCGCGGACGCGATTCGCCTGATCGGGACGAGTAAGAATGGCCCATCCATCGATGTGATCGAAAATGGATTGAACTACAGGTACCGGCCGTTGCCGGAGGAAAAGGTGAAAGCACGATTGGGAAAGGTGTCGCAATTAAAGCTCGATCGCCCTTTTGTCCTTCATGTCGGCTCGCACTTGCGACGAAAAAATCGCGCGGGCGTAGTGCGGATATTCGCCAGAACAAAAGATCATTGGAATGCACAGCTGGTTTTTGCCGGCGATAGATTATCTAACGATTTATGGACACAGGCGCGCACCCTCGGCATAGCTGATCGGATTGTCGAGATTGTGTCGGCGGATAGTGAATTACTGGAAGCGCTTTATAACCAGGCGCATGCACTTCTCTTTCCCTCGCGTTTTGAAGGATTTGGCTGGCCAATCGCAGAAGCGCAAGCCTGTGGCTGTCCTGTGCTTTGTCGTGATGCGGCACCGATGTCGGACGTCGCCGGTGGCGCAGCCTTGCTGCGCGATATCGCCGATGAAGATGGATTCGCGGAAGATTTGTTGCGGTTGCGCGATCCGGCGACGCGCGAAAAATATCGTGAGCTCGGTTTGCAGAATGCCACGCGCTTCAGCGCAAAAAGAATGGCGGAACAA
>Ga0209057_1001207_pt1 | contig 21332 bp, 21 predicted proteins | sample GraSoiAngelo_146_FD_185903 | JGI IMG/M metagenome (GOLD analysis project Ga0209057, IMG submission 185903) | Grasslands soil microbial communities from the Angelo Coastal Reserve, California, USA - 14_1009_05_30cm (SPAdes) (version 2) | ecosystem: Environmental > Terrestrial > Soil > Grasslands ... | reverse complement strand
CGATACGAGGCGAACAAACGAACGAGCACGCGCACGCTATGAGCCTAGCCGAGGTGCGAGAATCGCACGCTCATGGACACGAGCGCGCTCGCCGCTTTTGGCCTCACGGTGCTGCTCGTTCTGGCGAACGGGTTCTTCGTCGCGGCCGAATACGCGTTTGTCCGGATCAGAAAAACCCAGCTCGACGAGCTCGCCCAACAGGGCAGCGCCCGTGCTCGCCTCTCTGCGAGCGTTGTCGATAAGCTCGATCAGTACATATCGGCGTCCCAGCTGGGCGTGACGCTTTGCTCGCTCGCTATCGGCTGGATCGGTGAGCCGGCGGTCGCGGCACTGCTCGCGCCGGTGTTCACATGGCTGCCCGCGCCGTTTCTCGAGGTCATCTCCTTCGCGCTGGCGTTCGGCGTCATCACCTACCTGCACATCGTCGTCGGCGAGCTCGCCCCCAAGTACCTTGCCATACAGCGCGCGCTCGCTCTCGCGCTCTGGTGCGCGTACCCGCTGCACCTCTTCTACCGGGTGATGTATCCGTTCATCGCACTGGTGAACACGAGTGCGAACGCGATCCTCCGGGTCGCCGGCATTCGCCCGACGGATGAGGTGAACGTCCACAGCGAAGAGGAGCTCAAGATGCTCGTCGCCGTCTCAACGCGAAAAGGCGTCCTGCAGGAGAGCGAGCGCGTCATCGTCGGACGTGCGATGGAGTTCGCCGACCGCATCGTGCGGCAGGTCATGGTGCCCCGTACCGAGATCGTCGCGGTCTCGGACGACACGCCCGTAGCCGAGGTCCTTGTCACCGCGAGGCAGCATCGCTTCTCGCGATTTCCTGTGTATCAGGAAGACCTCGATCACATCATCGGCATCGTCCACGTGAAAGACCTCGTCGGCGTCGACAAGGAGAACCGGACGCGCGCGCGGGATGTCATGCGAAAGGTCCCCGTCATGCCGGAGACGATGCGGCTGGATCAGGCACTTGCGGAATTCCGGCGGCAGCGCGTGCAGCTTGCAATCGTCCTCGATGAGTTCGGCGGGACGGCCGGTCTCGTGACACTCGAGGACGTCATCGAGCAGCTGGTCGGCGAAGTCCACGACGAGTTCGACCGCGAGGCGCCGGCCTTCAAAGAAGAAGCCCCCGGAACGTTCGTCGTCGATGGGCTCACCTCGCTCGAGGCGCTCCGGGACCGGCTCGCCATCGAGCTGCCGGACGAGCCCTACGACACCGTTGGCGGCCTCGTGTTTGGTCGCCTAGGCCGGCTCGCGGCCGTCGGGGATGCCATCGAGATCGAGGGCTACCGGTTCCAGGTCACTGCGGTCGACGGGCGCCGAGTCGCGCAGGTCCGAGTGGTGCGTGCGCGGCCTCCTCGCAAGGCCGCCTGATCGATTGTGACGGGAAAGTAACGGCCCGCTTGCCCGCCGCGCTGGCATGAGAGGTGCTTATCCATTCCGCATGATGGACCTTCTCACGGGTGACGCGGCGCTCGCGATTTTCACGGCAGTAGGCATCGTTGCGACCGCTGTCTCGATCGTACGTGACGCAAAGCAACAGAAGGCTCGTCTTGTGACAGTGACCGAAGAGGTCCCGGTCGATCTGGGCCGCGCCGCTTAACGCGGGAACAGCGACCGCACGAAGCTCACGGCATCCCCGATGCGCGCTCCCCAGAACGCCTGCGCGCGCGGATCCATGAGAACAAACAACCCCATCGCGGCGAGCGTGACCGCGCCGCTCATCACCGCAAATCCGATTGCACTGCTCCGGAAACTGACTCGCACGCCTTCACTCTAAGACGCCGCATGCCGACGCGGCCATGGCGGGGAAGGCGAGTGGGGGCCCACGGCGCAACGGGAGTTGCCGCCCGCTGCGTGGGCCCCTCACACAAGTGCGCAGGCAAAGGGACCCGTGAGCACGTGGGCCCCCCGAGCCTCAACCCGCCATGGCGCTAGTGCTAGGCGCGAGCTCCTGTTCGCAGCCGTGCGACCAGGTTGTCGAGGCGCGCCCGCGAGATCGTCAGGAATTTCGCGAGGTTCTGACGATCCGCCTCCGCGATGGTTCCGTGTCCACCATCACCGATCGCGCGCGCAAGCTCGGAGAGAGACTCGTTGAGCTTGCGTGTGGCGGTGATGAGCGCGTCGTCGCGGAGCGGTGGAATCTCCGGTGCGATCTTCGGTGACTTTTCGCCAGGATGAAGAATCCGTTCGACCTGATCGTGTAGTCGGAGGAGCGTGAGTTTGCCCGCGATGATCTGCTTGGCGAGCGACTGTCGCCGCCGCTTGTTCTCGAGCTTCATGAGCTCATAGGCGGCGGACAGCGTGTCGTAGCGCTGCGCGACCATGTCGCGCACGTCATCGGGCGCCGACGCCAGCCGCAGGCGGTTCTCGACGTAGCCCTTGTCCTTGCTCAGCTTCGTCGCGAGGTTCCGGATCGAGTACCCGAGCTCGTCCGTCATCTTCTTGTAGATGACGGCTTCATCGAGGGGCGAAAGATCCTCGCGCTGCAGGTTCTCGATGAGTGCGATCTCGAGCGCGGTCGAATCGTCAAACCGCTCCACGATCGCGGGGACGGTCTCTTTCCCGGCGAGCTTCGAGGCGCGCCACCGGCGCTCGCCCGCGATGATCTCGTATTCGTCGCCGGAGGGGCGGACGAGGATCGGCTGAAGGACGCCGTGCTCGCGGATCGATGCCGCGAGCTCGGCAAGGGTGTCTTCGTGCCACGTCATGCGCGGCTGTCCGGGATTCGGGATCACCTTCTCGAGCGGGATGTCGCGGACGGCGGTGGGCGTTCGCGCGGCGAGCAGGCTGATGATGCCGGGCTGCGAGTCGGTCTCCTGTTGAAAAATCCGATCGCCGGCATCTCGGAACGATTTCCTTGGACGATTACTTGTGAGCACCGATCACCTCCTTCGCGAGGTCCACGAAGCTCTTTGCGGCATCGCTTCGCGGCTCGTACACGGTGATCGGGACGCCCGCGGTGGGCGCTTCCCCGATCTTGACGGACTGTCGGATCACGGTGGCGAACACCTGGTGATCCCCGAGATCTTTGAGCGAGTCGAGCATGTCGCGCGCGAGGATCGTTCGGCTGTCGTAGAACGTCGGAAGCAGGCCGTGCACCTTCAGATTCGGATTCAGGCGCGTCTGCACCGTCTTGATGATCTTGAGAAGTGCTGCGACACCCTTGAGCGCGTAGTACTGCGTCTGCACCGGGATGATGACGCCGGTCGCCGCGACGAGCGCGTTCAGGGTGAGGAGACCGAGCGTTGGTGGACAGTCGATGAGAACGTAGTCGTACCGGTCGACGATCTCCCGGGCGAGCTTGTCACGAAGAGCCATCTCGCGGCCGATCGCGTTGAAGAGCTCAACCTCCGCCGCCGAGAGCTCGAGCGTCGCCGGTGCGACGTCGACCTTCTTCGTCTTGGTCGGCCGGATGATCGACCCGAGCGTCACGTTCGAGTCGATGAGAACGTCCGCGATGCTGCGCTCGACCGTGTTGAGGTCGATCCCAAGGCCGACGGTGAGGTTCGCCTGTGGATCGAGGTCGATGCAGAGGACTTCGTGGCCGAGCGACGCGAGCGCGCCGCCGAGATTGATCGCGCACGTGGTCTTGCCGACGCCGCCCTTTTGGTTCGCGATCGCTATGACGTTACCCAACCGCGCTCTCCTCTTTGCGAACCCCCTTGCCCGGGCCCGCTTCGAGTTGCTGTGCTCCCCACAGCGCGCGGAAACGTACGCGCCACCAGCCCCGCACGGACTATAACGGCAAAGGCCACGTCTTTGTGCGGCTTTGCGAGAGAATTTTTGCTCGTCGGGCCTGTCGAGTGTCGCCCGCGGGCCTACTCGCCGATACTTGCGTTCATCTGCGGGCCCGCGAGCGACACTCGCAGGCCCGTCGTCGCCTCGCTGTGCGAGCGAGCTCGCACGCGAGGCTCCTAGGGCCTGTAGCTCAGTGGTAGAGCGGCGGACTCATAATCTGCTGGTCCCAGGTTCGATCCCTGGCGGGCCCACCGTGGAGGACGCCAATCTCCGTCACCCTCGCCGATGTCGAGCGCGCTCGCGAGATCGTCACCCCGGTCCTCCATCGCACACCACTCTTTTCGAGCAGATCTCTGTCCGAGCGCATAGGGACGGCCGCGTATCTCAAGGCCGAGAATTTCCAGCGCACCGGCTCGTTCAAGCCCCGCGGCGCGGTCTACGCGGTCTCGAAGCTGTCGAGCGAGCAGCGCAACGGCGGAATCGTGACGATGAGCGCTGGAAATGCGGCCCAAGCTATCGCCTTCGCGGCCCGTACCGCGGGCGTTCCGGTTACGGTCGCGATGCCGCAGACCGCCCCCCAGGCGAAGGTCGACGCGACGCGCGGCTACGGGGCGGAAATCGTGTTCGCCCCGGATATGACCAAGCTGATCGCCCTCGTCGAGGAGCTCCAAAAACGCTCCGGTGCGTACTTCCTCCATCCGTATGACGACGCGGCGATGATCGCGGGCCACGGAACCGCCGCGCTCGAGGTCCTGGTCGATCTGCCCGATGCGGACGTCTTCGTGGTCGGCGTAGGCGGCGGCGGGCTCATCGCGGGCATCGCGGTCGCGGTCGCGGCACGGCGGCCCGGCGCGCGCGTCGTTGGCGTCGAACCCACCGGCGCGGCGGCGATGAGACGCGCGCTCGATACCGGGAAACCGGTGCGCCTCGAGCGTATCGACACGATCGCCGACGGCCTGGCGGCTCCGATCGCGGGGACCATTCCACTCGAGATCATTCGGCGGCTCGTCGCGGACGTTGTAGTGATCGACGATGACCTCATATCGGAGGGCATGCGTTTTCTGGCGCAGCGCGCGAAGCTCGTTGTCGAACCAGCGGGCGCCGCGGCGACCGGGGCCCTATTGGCCGGAAAGATCGCGCTGCGGCCAGGCGAGCGCGTCGTCTCCATCGTGTCCGGAGGAAACGTCGACCTCGCGCGGATGGCGCAGCTTTTCGGAGGGTGAGGCTGATCCTCTACGCGGACGGCGCCGCCCGCGGCAATCCCGGCCCGGCGGGCGCCGGAGCCGTCCTGTACGACGAGAAGGGAAAGCTCGTGGCGGAGCTGGCCCGTCCGCTCGGCCACGCCACCAACAACGTCGCCGAGTACAGCGCCTTGATCCTCGGGCTCGAGGAGGCGAAGCGCCGCGGAGCCGTAGCAATCGACGTGCGGATGGACTCGCTCCTCGTGGTACAGCAGATGCGCGGGCTGTGGCGCATCAAGCACCCGGGTCTCGTTCCACTCGCCCTTCGTGCCGGCGCCCTTCTCGCCTCCTTTCAGGCGCGCGAGATCCGGCACATCCCCCGCGAGGAGAACATCGCCGCGGACGAGCTGTCAAACCGCGCGATCGACGAAGGCGAGATCACCTCGTGAGCCAGGATCCGCTGACCGCGTTCGTCTCGCGGAGCCTTCGGGCCGACGTGAGTGGCGTACGTAGCGAGCTCGTTGCGAAGAACGCGCTGATCGAAGTCGAGCGCATTCGGTTCAGCCAGGACGGCGTGGAGCGCTCTCTTGCGTTGAAGCGCGTCCCGCCCGATGACTCGCTCGAGGTGCAGCTCTTGCCGTTCCTGGCACGCAAGACGGATCGCGTACCACGCGTGCTCGCGCGCGGTGTTCCTCCGGAGGCAGTGCCGGCCTGGCCGTGGGTCATGACCGAGGACTTTCTCGACACGACGAGCGCGTGTCACGAGGACGCGCGCGCGATCGTCTTGACGAAAGTCGCGATCGAGCGGGCGGTCGCGACGGATGTCCCGGCGCTCAAGGCGCTTGGCGTGAAGACCCTCACACCAGTTGAGCTTGTCGAGCGCGCGCTCGAACGTGCCGCGACGGATCGTCCGGCGGATGCCGAGGCTCGTGCGGCCGCCGCGCTGCTTTCGCGTCTCCCGACCGTGCTATGCCATGGCGAGCTCGCGTGCACCCATGCACGGCTGACCGCACGCGGGGTGATCCTCATGGAATGGCGGCGCGCGTACTTGGGGTGCGGCTTGCTCGACATCGCGGAGCTGACCGAGGATGTCCGTCGTTTCACGGGTGAGGACCCGGGCGACAGGCTGTTCGGCTATTACGGCGAACTGATTGGGATCACGATCAACAAGGAGCTGGCTCGAGCAAGTCGGCTGGTTAGCCAAATGTCGCGTACGGCGAACACGGACCAAAACTCGCCCGAAGGGCGGTAGAAAAAAAGCTAGAATTACCCTGCCGAGCAGGCTCGATGGTCGCGTCGGCGCAAGCCGCCGAGGAAAGTCCGGACTCCACAGGGCAAGGTAAGGGGTAACGCCCCTCCGCCGCGAGGCGAGGCCAGCGCCACAGTGACGAACCCGCGCAAGCGGGGTGAAACGGGCAAGCGCTACCTGGAGCAAGGCCGCGTAAGGGGACTATGGCGTCGCCCGCGCCGTCCCCGGGTAGGCCGCTAGAGGCGGAGGGTGACCTCCGCTCGAGAGGGATGACCGTCCTCGACAGAATCCGTGCTTATAGGCCTGCTCGGCCTCGTCATCCGAAGGGCGCGGCCGGCCGTATAGACCTTGGACCCCTAAGGAGGATTGGAATATGCGCGTATTTGCTGGCATCGCGGCCGCGGCGATCCTGGTCGCCGCCTGCGGCGGAACGGCTGCCGTGTCGACCCCGACGCCGACGGCGTCCCCAACTGCGAGCCCGACCCCAGTGCCGACCGTAGCGAACGTCTTTAAGGCGGAGCTCAAGTCGTCGAACGAGGTCCCGGCGATCACCGATGCAGAGGCGAGCTGCGCCGGCACCGCGACCGTCACATTGAATCCCACATCGGTGAAGTTCGATGTCACGATCACCGGTTGCCCTGCGACGACCGCGATCAACATCGGTCACATCCACGAGGGCGCCGCAGGCGTCAACGGAGGCGTGAAGATCAGCACAGGTCTCGCGGCCGGTGACCTCACTCTCACCGGCGGCGGCGTCACGTTCTCGAGGACGGCCACCCCCGCCGGCCCACCGGCGTGGGATGCCGCGCTGATCACGGCGATCATGGCGAACCCCGCGGGCTACTACGTCAACTTCCACTCCACCGTGCACGGGGGTGGAGTGATCCGAGGACAACTCACCAAGGCGTAAACGCGAATTTCCTCACCGCAGCAGAGGGACGCCCCCACACCGCTGGGGGCGTCCTTCGTTAGCCGAGCGACGTGCGGCCGGGCGGACGTCCGTGGCATGGTGCTTGCGTGCTTCCTTATCGAGAGCCTACGGAAGGAGGTAACCACGGATGCTCTGGACGATCATCCTTATCCTGCTGATCCTTTGGGCCCTCGGCGGAGTCCTCGCCCTCGGCCCGTTGATTCACATCCTCTTGGTCATCGCGCTCATCGTGCTGCTCGTGCAGCTGATCTCAGGTCGCAGAGTCGCTCTCTAACCGAAGCACACGCGCACGCTCGTCGTGAGTGGCTTTTGTCATTGACGCGACGAGCGTGCGCTTGGTATCGTCCCATCGCCACGCCGCGGGCGTGGATATCACGAAAGGAAGTGGCGCAGTGCTGAGCTTCATTCCGAATCGCACCGTCCCCGGCGCGCTCGCCGGTCGTCGGCGCAGTCTGCCCACTTACCGGATGGCCTAGAACCAAGTTTTCTTGCGAGGCCGCTCGGACCGTGGGCAGAGACCCACGGTCTTTTGTTTTGTTTGAAGTAGGTGAAGAGAGATGGCCATCCAAGTACGCGAACGAATACGAGTCGAAAAGAAGACCGCTGCCCTGGCCGCATGCGCGGTCAGCAAGGCGTTCCGTCCCACGCGCGTCGTGCCCGGTGGCGGCATGACCGTGCGCGCCGTGGACGCCGTCAGCCTTTCGGTCTGGCGGGGTGAGATCTACGGCCTGCTCGGCGCGAACGGCTCCGGGAAGTCGACGCTCATCCGGCTCTTCTCGACACTGCTCACCCCCGACGAGGGGACGGTGAGCATCTTCGGGCTGGACATCGACCGCGACGAGCTCGCGGTGAAGCGTCTGATCAACCGCGTCTCGGTGGAGGCTTCGTTCTTCAAGAAGCTTTCGGCGATGGAGAACCTCGTCTACGCGGGCCGCCTGTACGGCGTCCCGCCTGATGAGTCGCGTTCGAAGGTCGTCTCGATCCTTCGCCGACTCGGCATCGAGGACGCTCGAATGAAAGAGCCGCTCGAGAAGCTCTCGCGCGGAATGCAGCAGAAGGTCGCGATCGCTCGTGCATTCCTCACGACGCCGATGCTGCTACTCCTCGACGAGCCGACGACCGGTCTCGACATCCGGAGCAAGCGCGAGGTACAGACGTTCGTCCGCGATCTGCGCGACGAGCACGACGCGACCATCCTGCTCACGACGCACGACCTCGATGAGGCCGCGAGGCTCGCGGATCGCATCGGGATCCTGCACCACGGGCGCCTCGTCGCCGAGGGGACCCCGGAGGAGCTCGCAGTGCAGCACGGAGGAGGAACGCTCGAGGACGTATTCATGACGCTCACCGGGCGCCGACTCGACGACGCCGACGCGACCGACGCTGAGCGGCCGACGTGATCGCCAACGCCGGCGCTCAGCTCGGCCTCGCGTATGCGTTCGTCGAGCGCGAGATCGCGCTCTCCAAGCGCTACTGGGCATGGGAGATCGTCTGGCTCGTTTACGGGATCGTGACGAGCCTCTCGGTCGCGTACATCGGTCTCGCCGCTCCGACGATCGCCGGCGGATCGAGCGACCCGGCCGTCGTATCACGCCTGGTGCTGTACCTGCTCGTCGGAACGATCACCTGGCGGTTCCTCGGACTCATCTTCGAGCAGATGGCGGAGACGATCGCCTGGGAGCGCTGGGAAGGGACGATCGAGTACACGTTCATGGCGCCCGTCCCCCGCGTCACGCACCTGCTCGGCATGTGCGGGGCCACACTCGTCCGCGCGCTCGGATTCAGTGTCGCGATCCTCGCCGCGGTAGCGCTTTTCGTACCGGTCGATCTCTCGCACGCGAACGTACTGGCCGCGATCGTGCTCCTCCTCGTCGGGGCGGTCGCGTTCGTGGGACTCGCGATCGCGTCCGCGGTCTTCCCGCTCCTCTGGACAGAGAAGGGTCTCCAGATGGCGTACATCGTCCAGGCGGTCGTGCTCCTCGTGTCGGGTGTGTATTACCCGACCACGATCCTGCCAGGTTGGATGCAGATCCTGTCGTTCATCTCGCCGGCGACGTACGTCATCCGCGGCATGCGCGACGCGCTCCTCGACGGCGCGGACCTCGCCGCGGTGTGGCCGAACCTCTGGCCGGCGCTGCTCGTGGGCGCGATCTCGATCCCGCTCGGGATGCGCGTATTCCTCTGGGCGGAGCGGCATGCCAAGCGCACCGGACGCCTCAAGAGGAGCGGCTGATGGGCGACACGGTGACAAGGACCGACTTCGCGTTTTCGCCCGCGATCACCGACGATGCTGCATTCGCTGCGGACGTCGACACAGCGGTGCGCCCGTCCTCGCCGCGCGACCCGATGGTCTATCAGTACTGGTGGTCGCACCCGGACGAGAATTGGGCCATCAACCGATTCATCGTGAGCCGCGGTGGGCGGCGTGTCGGCCACGCGAGTTCGGAACACGCGCGATGGGAGGTACAACCCGAGCGCTACGGCACCGTCGGAGGAGAGCTCCTTCCGATGGAGCGGACCCAGACGACCCTTGGCGCCCTATTCGAGGCGATGGAGAAGCGCGTCGTCGCCGATGGAGCGCGGGTGCTCGGTGTGTATGCCTATGAAAACGATCCTCTTCGTATCGCCGCGATCGAGGCCCGCGGCTACAAGGAAGATCGCCGCAGCCGCCGCTGGGAGCTCGACCTCTTCGCCAATCGCGAGAAGCTCCTCGCGATGGCAGAGATCTCGCGCGAACGAATGCGGAGGGAAGGCGTGCGGATCCTCACCCTTGCGCAGGATGACGATCCGAGCGTTATCGAGAAGGTGTGGCGGCTTTCCGAGGAGGCGGGCGACGACGTCCCGACGACCGAGCCGCGAGTGCCGGAGGAAATGGCCGCCTACGCGCGATGGGTGAACGCGCCTGAGATCCACCGCGATCGGTTCTGGCTGGCGCGGTTAGGAGAAGCGGTGGTCGGCCTTTCCGTGCTCGGGTATCCGCCAGTCCGCGGCATCGTAGGTACCGAGTGGACCGCGACGGCGCGCTCGGTCCGCGGACGGGGGGTCGCTCGCGCCCTCAAGTGTGAGACCGTGGCACAGGCGATAGCGCTGGGCGTCGACCGCGTGCGCACGGGAAACGATGCGGCGAACGATCCGATCCTGCACATCAACGAAACCATGGGCTACAAGCTCATCCCTGGAGGCATCCACTACCTCCGCCCGGTTTGATTCCCTAACCTAGAAGACGTGCCGTTTCCACCTGCGCCGCGCACCGCACGCGACAACGTCGTGGATGACGTGCACGGCGCGAAGATCGCCGATCCGTATCGCTGGCTCGAGGCGGACACGTCCAAACGTGTCGGCGATTGGACCGACGAGCAGAACGAGCGCACCCGCGCCGTCCTTGACGCGCTGCCGCAGCGTGCGGGTGTCGCGCGTCGCCTGCGGGAGCTTCTCGCCGTCGGCCTGCTCTCCACGCCGCGGCCGATCCGCGGCCGCATCTTCCACACGCGCCGAGAGGGGGAGCAGAAGCAGTCCATCCTCTACGTCCGCGACTCGATCGGCGCGCCCGATCGCGCGCTCGTTGATCCGAACGCGCTCGATCCGGCGGGCCTGACCACGCTCGACTGGTACTACCCCTCGCACGACGCGCGGTACGTCGCGTACGGGCTCTCGCGCGGCGGCGACGAGATGTCGACGCTCTTCGTCATCGAAACCGCGACCGGGATGGCGCGGCCGGATCGGATCCCGCACACCCAGCGAAGCACGGTCGCGTGGGTCGAGGGCGGCTTCTATTACACCGTCCACCCCGCGCCCGGATCGGTCCCCGCCGGGGACGAGAACTATTACCGGCGGGTTCGCTTCCATCGACTCGGCGACGACCCTGCGAAGGACGAGCTGGTCTTCGGCGAGGGCCGACCCAAAGAGGACATCCTCGGCGTCTCGACGTCCCCGGACTCTAGGTGGGTCCTGTTGATCGCCTACAAAGGCTGGGCCAAGAGCGATCTCTATCTCCTCGATCGCGAGCATCCCGAGCGGGAACTCGCGACGGTGATGGAGGGCCGGGACGCGATCGCCGAAGGGTTCGTGCTCGACGATCGCGTTTGGCTCAGCACGAATCTCGACGCGCCCAACTATCGGATCGTCGCAGCCCCGTGCGAGAAGCCCGGCGATCAGGAGTGGGAGACGGTCATTTCCGAAGGCCCGGACGTCATCCAGGGCTTCGATCGCACGCGCGACCGGATCGCCGTGCTCCGCCTGGTCCGCGCGACGTCACGTCTTACGACCCACGACCTGCGCGGCGCGGACGAGCGCGAGATCGTGCTGCCCTCGCTCGGCGCTGTCGAGATGGTCGACGGTGATCGCGTCAGCGACGGCGTCGGCTACACGTTCCAATCGTTCACCCAGCCGCCGATCGCGTTCGTCGCGGACGCACGCACCGGCGAAGCACAGCAGGTCGTACGTCTCGCGATGCCTCGGGGCCTTGATATCGCCAACATCGCGGTGGAGCAGACGACGTATCCCTCGCGGGATGGCACGCCGGTCACGATGTTCCTCGTGCGCCGCTCAGATGTGCGGCCGACGGGCGCTGTGCCGACGCTCCTCACCGGATATGGCGGGTTCAACATTTCGCGGACGCCGGCGTACTTCCCGGGCGCCGCGGCATGGGTCGAGGCGGGCGGCCTCTTCGCGCTGCCGAACCTGCGCGGGGGCGGCGAGTACGGCGAGCGCTGGCACCGCGCCGGCATGCTCGGCAAGAAGCAGAACGTATTCGACGACTTTCACGCCGCCGCCGAAGCGCTCATCGCTCGGGGCTGGACGAGCTCGCGGAACCTCGCCGTGTCTGGCGGATCGAACGGCGGTCTCCTGGTAGGTGCGGCGCTGACGCAGCGCCCGGACCTTTTCGCCGCGGTGTATTGCGCCGTGCCACTGCTCGACATGCTTCGGTACCAGAACTTCCGGATCGCACGGTTCTGGATCGCCGAATACGGGTCCGCCGAGGATCCCGTCCAGGCCGAGTGGCTCCGCGAGTACTCGCCGTATCACAACGTGCGCGCGGGAGTCCGGTATCCACCGGTGCTCTTTACGACTGCCGAAGGGGACAGCCGGGTCGACCCGATGCACGCGCGAAAGATGGCCGCGCTCCTGCAGGCGCAGAGCGAGGACCCCGAGTCCGTGGTCCTCTTGCGGGTAGACCGTGATGCCGGTCATGGAATTGGCAAGCCGTTCGACAAGCAGGTGGACGATCTTGCGGACCAATACGCGTTCCTCGCCTGGCGTACGGGTCTCTCGTTGGTCGGACCGGGTATGCTCGGGCGAGAGTGAACATCCTGAGATTCCTCCGCGACCAGGCGAAGGAATACAAATGCAGCGTCTGCGGAGCCAATCACTCGGGCTCCGACATCCGAGTGCTCGGCAAGCTTGAGTCGGCGTGGATCGTGCGCGTCACCTGCGCAAAGTGCCAGACCGCGTTCAAGCTCCTCGTCGTCGTCGACGAGCAGCGCGCGGCTGTGAGCCCGGTCAAGGAAGAGCCCGAACGCCCGCGCCGGCCGGCCGTCAGCGCCGACGAGGTCATCGATGCCCACGAGTTCCTCGAGACCTATCAGGGTGACGTGCGGACACTCTTCGCTCGCCGTGACAAGGTGAAGACCGAGCCCGACCGCTCCTAATGGCGAAGAACGCGCTCATAACCGGCTGGGGTTTCTATGCGCCTTCACGCGTTATGACCAACGCCGAGCTCGAGCGGATCGTGGACACGTCCGACGAGTGGATCACGTCTCGCACGGGGATCAAGGAGCGCCGCATCGCGTCCGACGAGGAAACGAACTCCTTTATGTCCGCGCGCGCGGCACGCGCCGCTCTTGAGAAGGCCCATCTTCGCGGCCAGGACGTGCAACTGGTGATCGTGGGCACGTGTTCTCCCGATTATCTCTTTCCGGCGACCGCGTGCCTCGTCCAGACCGAGATCGGGGCGACCCGGGCGGGTGCGTTCGACGTGGAAGCGGCCTGCACGAGCTTTATCACCGCGCTCGCGATCGCGCGAGGAATGATCGTCTCGGGCGCAATCCAGAACGCGCTCGTGATCGGGGCGGAACGACTATCGCGACTCCTCAACTGGAAGGATCGGACCACGTGCGTGCTCTTCGGGGATGGGGCCGGCGCGGTCGTCCTCGAGGCCTCCAACGCCTCGGTCGGGATCGAATCGACCGTCCTGCACGGCGACGGCTCGAAGGGCGAGATGTTGATGGTCCAGGCCGGGGCATCGAAGCGCCCGGCCTCGGCCGACACGATCGAGCGCGGCCAGCACTTCATCACGATGGCGGGCGGCGAGGTATTCAAGCTTGCCGTGAAGTCGATGGCCGATGCCGCCGAGGAAGCCATCGCCGAGGCGGGGCTCACGCTCGACGACATCGACATCCTGATCCCGCATCAGGCCAACGTCCGGATCATCGACGGGGTCGCGAAGCGCCTGCGCTTCCCGCCGGAGAAGGTCTTCGTGAACATCCAGCGCTACGGCAACACGTCGGCCGCCTCGATCCCGATCGCGCTCTGCGAAGCCGAGTCCACGGGGCGCCTCCGGAGAGGAGACAAAGTTCTGTTGGTCGCTTTCGGCGGCGGCTTCACCTGGGGTGCTTCGGTCCTCGAATGGTTCGGCGCCCACGACGGCGTCCGACCTCTCTCACCGCTCGAGCGCGCCGGCCGCGCACTCGAAGACGTCGTCGAGAGGGTCCGCCCGACCTAACGCCGAACTTCGCACGCACGGCCGCGAAGACGCGGCCTCAGTCGAACTTAAACGCGTCCCACGCGATGCTGTCCCAGGCGATGCTGTCCCAGGCCACGCTGTCCCACGCGATGCTGTCCCAGGCCACGCTGTCCCAGGCGATGCTGTCCCAAGCGATGCTGGCCGAGTTGTAGTTGTCCCAGGCGACGCTGTCCCAGGCGATGCTGTCCCAGTCGTAGTTGTCCCAGGCGACGCTGTCCCAGGCGATGCTGTCCCAGCTGACCGATCCCCACGCGAGCCCGCCAAGCGTCGGATCCTTCCACCGCAGCGGCGATCCATAGAGAACGCGGAACATCGAGCGTGCGAAGGTGTCAGCCGGCCGGAGCCCACGGTTCGCCAGGTGCGTCCCCAGGGTGGTCCCGGGCAGTGTCCCTGTCGCACCGGCTCCGCCACTCGCCTGGGCCCGCACGGCGGCGAGCGCGTCGAGCAGACCTGTGCCACCCGCCGCGGGATCGGGCAGAGCCGTGCCGCTGTCCTGCCCGAAGGGCTGCGTCGTACCCACAACGAGCGCTTTGACCTGGTCCGGGCTGAGGCTCGGCTGCGCCTGGAGCAAGAGCGCGACAGCGCCTGAGACGACGGGGGTCGCCATGGACGTTCCGCTCAGGCGAAGGTAGGTCGACCCGTTATGCGCCACCACGACGTGATCGGGGAAGAGCGCGTCGAGGGCGCTCCCCTGAACGCGGATCGAAACGATGCGCCGGCCAGGCGCGAGCAGATCGGGTTTGGCGTTCGAGTCAGCCGTGCCCCAGGACGAGAACGGCGCGAGCGTGTCGTCACGCGGGGTGACTGTCCCGTGATCGTCCGCGGCACCGACGGTGATGACGTACGGGTCGATGCCCGGAGAGGCGACGGTGTCGCGGCCGGGTCCGCTGTTCCCCGCCGCGGCCACGACGACCAGACCGCGCCGCCATGCGATCTCGACGGCGGCCGACATCGGATCGGTGCGGTACGACGTCGGAGTCGGCGCGCCGAACGAGAGATTGATGACGCGGATGTTGTATGCGACGCGGTGGGCCAGGACCCATTCGATCCCGCGAACGACTGAGGAGATCCGGCCGCTGCCGGTGCTACTCAATACGCGGACATCGACGATGTTGGCCTCAGGAGCGATGCCGACGAATTCGCCGGCGGAACGCGTGCCGTTGCCCGCGATGATCCCCGCGACGTGCGTGCCGTGCCCGCCCGGGTCGGCCACGGAGCGTTGATCTGCAAAGTTGACCGACGCGAGGATGCGGCTCGCTGGTGTGACGAGATCCGGATCGGCTGCAACACCTGAGTCGAGGACTGCGACCGTGATGCCCCGTCCGGTCGTTCCTTGCGACCGGAGCTGGTCGGCGTTCACCTCGCGCGGATAGACCGCCGCTGCAGCACCGGGGTCGGGACTCGCCGTGGTCGTCTCGGTGACGGGCGGCGTGGCGCTCGGGCTCGGCGTCGGCACGGGTTGGGTCGTGGGCGTCGGAGACGCGGTGGAAGCTGCGGTTGGATCGGGGGTGGGCACGGGTGTCGGTGCAGGAGTAGCGATCGGCGTCGGCGGCGTTGGCGTTGGTGTCGGCGACGGTGTGGGTACCGGCGTTGGAGCCGCCGTCGGCACGGGAGTCGGTGCCAGGGTCGGTGCTGGCGTGGGAGTCGGGGTCGCGGTTGGTAGTGGAGGCAGCGGGGGCGGCGTGGCTGTTGGTAGCGGGTCAAGCGCCACCGGCGCAACGGTGCCCGCGGCCTCGCTCGCCGGTGCGACCGTTGCGTCGTGATGGATGTACGCGACGGTTGGCACGAGGCTGATGGCCTGGATCCCGGCGGCGTTCGCGAAACCGGCGGCTGCATCGATGAGCGCCAGTCCGGCGACCGCGGTCCCGTTGAGCCGGAGGAGATCGAGCGCTTCGTTGGTGCGATCGAGATTCGCCGCGGCGGTGAAGGGGGGAGCGGGAGGTTGCATCTCGACGATGACGGGAAGTGGGGAGAGTGGTCGAGCTTGCATGAGCGCGCGAAGTGCGGGATCGATCTTCGCGGACCCGTCCAGTGAATCCGCCCGTGCCGGCGGGGCCGTCGGCCCGAGCGCGAGTGTGACCAGGAGGAGCGCCCAGGTGAGGCTGATCAGCCGACGGCTTCTCATGCGGGATGCTCCATTTGACGATCGGAAGAGCGCTCTTGGCGGAGCGGCAGGACGAAGTGGAAGGTGCTGCCCTGGCCTCGGCCCGGCGACTCCGCCCACATGCGGCCCCCATGCGCCTCGATGATTCCGTTGCCGAAGTAGAGGCCAAGCCCTCGTCCGGTCATATGTCGCGCCGATTCCGCGCGGTATCCGCGTCGGAACACCTGCGTCACGTCGGCGGCATCGAGCCCGATGCCATCGTCGCGGACCGACACGGTGGCCGTCCGGTCGTCGGCGATGACCGACACCGTCACGGTCGATCCATCATTCGAGTACTTCTGGGCATTCGCCAGAAGATTCATCAGGACCTGGCGTATCCGCCGCTCATCGAACTCGCCGACGACACCATCAGCGGCGACGACCCGGATCGTGTGACGCGCCGTGGGCCGGAGCCCGTCGGCCACGTCGCGAACAAGCGCGCTCAGATCGGTCGGCCAGAACGAGATCGACAGAAGACCCGCCTCGAGGCAATGGACGTCGAAGAGCGTCGTGAGCAGCTCCGCGAGGCGGTCGGCGTGCTTGACGATCATCGCCCCGGCCGACCTCGAGGCTTTGGGATCGGGGTTGCCGGAGGAGAGCCGTCGGAGGAGGAGCTCGGCGTGACCTCGTATGAGCGTGATGGGCGTCTGCATGTCATGCCAAGCCATCTGGAAGATGTCTTCACGGAGCCGCTCGAGGTCGCGCTGTCCGGTGATGTCGTGAAGGACGATGACGCCGCCCTGCAGACCACCCTTCGACGAGCTGAGCACCGACGCATTGAGGCTCAGGACACGACGCTCCTCGGAGCTCAGCTCGATCTCGACACCCTCGACGCTCGTGCCCGAGCGGAGGCTATCGATGACGGGAACGATGGCGACGGCGATCTCTTGCGCCGTCTTCGGCCACTGCGCGAGGCGCTGCCGTTCCAGCGGACGGCCCAGCACGAGGCTCGCGCTATCCAAATTGAGGAGCTCGCGCGCCGCCCGGTTCAGCCGCACGATCGCGCCGCGGGCGTCGACGATCAGAAGGGCGTCGTTGATGCTCGCGAGCACGGCTTCCAGCTGCAGCGCGTGCCGCTCGTGCTCTAGGGCCAACTGGTCCGTCGCGCGGAGGCGCTTGATCGACGTGCCTGCCTGGGTCGCGATCGCGCAGAGGTTCAGGATGTCCGCTTCGCCGTAGGCCTCCGGGCGATAGCTCTGTACGGAGATCACGCCGAGCACCCGATCGGCGGACAGGATCGGAACGATCGCGGCGGACTCGGGACGGACCAGCTCTCCGGCCTCGGTCCCGTAGAGGAGGCGGACCGGTGGCCCCTCGGCGGACCATCGCTGGACGAGGCGCGGTGCGGCCGTCCGGATGACGTCGCTCGTGAAGCCCTTGCCCAGAGGGAACGAGCCACCCTCATGCTCGACCCCGCCGTCGATCTGGCGGACGACCTCCACGGTCTGGCTCGCTTCGTCGTAGAGCGCGAACAGGAAGACGGTCGCGTCCATGACCCGCGCGATCTCGGCGTACAGCGCGTGGAATAGCTCGGCGAGATCGTGCGGCTCGACGGCAAGCGCTCCTAGACGACTCGCTAGGTCGAGTCGCGCGCGCAGCTGCTCGTTCGCCGACAGAACTTCCAGCATCCCCCGCGGCCCACCACCCAAGTGGAAACGTCTGCTCTTGGGAGAGAGCGCTCGCGTGCGCAAATCGCCCTGCACAGTTGAGGCCATCCTCAAATCGCCCGTGTCATTGCGGGTCGCACGCATTAAGGCGGTATCTAGCTTCGTCGCCCGGCCGGTCGACGAACGCCTTCCCAATTTCGGCGGCCGATCCGGTCCCTATCGATTTCGCACAGACCTATTGACAGGGGCCCCCTGGGGTGTAACTTGCCCGCTGCGTGGTGAGTAGTGGGGGACGGTGGGGAACCGTCCTCCGGGTACGGAAGGGATCTTGGAAGGCTATTTCGCAGGCGAATTCGCCCACTCGCTGGACGAGAAGGGTCGGCTCGCTATCCCGGCCAAGTTCCGAAGCCGCTTCAAAGAAGGAGCCGTCGTGACAAGGTGGATAGGCGAATGCCTCGCCATCTTCCCGTCCGATCAATGGTCCGACCTCAACTCGGAGATCGCCAAGCGCCCGCGCACGGACCCCGCCGTGTCGCGCTTCCGCCATTTCATCCTGGCGGGCGCCCATGAAGCGGACCCGGACGGCCAGGGCCGGGTCGTCATCCCGTCGCACCTCCGCGAGTACGCGACTCTCGGAAACGAAGCCGTCGTCATCGGGAACTCGGATCACCTCGAGGTCTGGGAGCCGGGGCGCTGGCGCGCCGAGCTCGCCCGAGTCCAGAGCGGCGTCGAGAACGATCTCCGGGACCTCGGAATTTAGCGATGGGATCGAGAGAGCTCATGAGCCGGTTCTCGTGGCCGAGGTACTCGCCGAGCTTGCTCCGCGCGAAGGCGGTCGCTATCTCGACGGGACGGTCGGTGCCGGCGGGCACGCCGCCGCCATCCTCGATGCAGCCGCGCCGAGCGGCCGGCTCCTCGGGCTCGATCGCGATCCCGCCGCGCTCGGCCTCGCCGCGCGCGAGCTCGCGCGCTTCGGTGACCGCGCGGTCCTCACACGAGCGAACTTCGCGTTTCTCGACGACGTGGCCGGCGCGCACGGTTTCGTTCCGGTCGACGGCGTCCTCCTGGATCTCGGACTCTCCTCGATTCAGCTCGCCGACGAAGAGCGGGGCTTCAGCTTTCGCTCGCGCGGCCCGCTGGACATGCGTGCGGACCCGGACGGACGCATCAGGGCAGCCGACATCGTGAACAGCTGGGCTGAGAAGGACCTTCGACGCGTCTTCGCCGAGTACGGCGAGGAGCCGGAGGCGGCGCGCGTCGCGGGAGCGATCGTCCGTCGCCGTGTCAAGGTGCCGTTCGAGGCGGCCGACGACCTTGGCCGTTTCGTTGCCGGCGTCAAGACGCGGAGGCCTCGCGGCATCGATCCCGCGACGCGTGTCTTCCAGGCTCTTCGCATCGCGGTCAACGACGAGCTTGCGAATCTCGAGCGCGCTCTCTCCTCCGCTATGCGCGTCGTCCGTCCCGGCGGCCGGATCGTCGTGATCTCGTTCCATTCGCTCGAGGACCGGATCGTCAAACAGTTCTTCGCGCGGGAGTCGCGCGACTGCATTTGTCCTCCCCACCTCCCCACCTGCGTCTGCGGGCACCGCGCGGGCTTGCGTGCTCTTACCCGGCGGCCGCTACGTGCGGCCTCGGCGGAGGTAGACCGCAACCCGCGCGCCCGCAGCGCAGCTCTTCGCGCCGCAGAGCGCCTTCCTTGACCTTCGCGCAGGCCGTGCGCGCGCCGCAAGCGCGGCGCATGCCGCACCGTCCCAACCGGCAGGCCATCGCGCATCGTCGGCCGGCGTCGCGCCAGGCCACACGGCTCCGCGCCGCGAGCTGGGAGATCCGTTCGTTCCTTCTCGCGAGCGGCGTGATCGTCGCCTGTTTTCTTCTCGTGCTCCTCTACCTGGCGCAGGCGACGGCGGTCTCGGCCGCGGGATATGAGGCGCAGCGCCTTTTGGCGCAGCGCGACGAGCTCCGCCGGCAGAACGCGCTTCTCGTCATCGAGAGCGCCCGTCTCGACTCGCCGGCTCGGGTCGAAACGGAAGCGCAGCGGCTCGGCCTCGTCCGCGCCGCGACGATCCGCGTCGTCGCATCGGAGGCCGTCGCGGCAGCGCGTTAGCGAGCGGGGTGTCGGCGGGGAGCGGGCACCCAGCAACGAGCTGCGCGGAGGTGAAGGATGACGGCGACGATCTCGCACACGCGTCTTCGCGTCCTCTTCGCGTTCTTCACCGTCGCGTCGCTTCTGCTCTCCGCGCGGCTCGCGTATTGGCAGACCGTCGGACGGGGCGACCTTCTGAGCCGGGCGACCGACCAGGTCCATAGCGACCTCGCCGTCGCCGCGCAGCGCGGAATCATCCGCGACCGGACCGGCGCGATCCTTGCGACGACCGTTGAGCTGCGGTCGCTCTACGCCATCCCTGCCCAGATGAAGGACTCGGAAGGCCATGACACGCGCTTCGCCGTTGCGGCAGCGCTCGCGCCGATCCTTGGGGAGCGGCCGGAGGTGCTGCGCGCCGCGTTCGACAGCGGCGCGGAGTGGCTCTTCGTTCGGAGGCGCCTTCCCGAAGAGACCGCGGCGCGGATCGCTGCGCTTGGCCTGAGCGGAGTCGGGTTCGAGATGGAACCGAAGCGGCTCTATCCGAACGGCGCCGTCGGGGCCCAGGTCCTCGGCTTCGTCAGCGATGACGGTCTCGGCCAGTACGGCGTCGAGGGGAGCTACGACGATGCGCTCGCCGGGACGCCGGGACGGCTCGCGGTCTCGCGCGATCCCGCGAATCGGGAGCTCGCGCTTGGCCTGCGCGCCGCGGTGCCGGCGAAGAACGGCGACGATCTCTGGCTCACCGTGGACCTGGCGGTCCAGAACGCGGCCGAACGGGAGCTCGCGGCCGTCGTCGAGCGCGAGAAAGCCGCGGGCGGCGCGATCGTCGTTCTCGATCCGAAAGACGGGGCGGTGCTCGCGATGGCCTCGTCACCCACATACGACCCCGCCCGCGTGGGGAGCGCGAATACCGAAGCCCTCCGCAATCGCGCGATCTCCTGGACGTACGAGCCCGGATCGACCCTGAAGGCCGTCACCATCGCGGCCGCTCTCGACAAGGGCGTCGTCACTCCCAGCACGAGCTATCAGGACGTGGGCTACGCGGTCATCGGCGGGCGCACCCTCTGCAACGCGCAGTGCAAGGTCTACGGGCCGACGACCGTCACGCAGGTCCTCACGCGCTCGCAGAACGCCGGCGCGGTGTTCGTCGCGAGCAAGCTCGGCGCTGCGGATCTGAACGCGTATCTCCACGCGTTCGGGTTCGGTGCGCGCACCGGCGTGGACCTGGCTGCGGAGACCGCGGGCATCGTTCGTCCCCTCGCGGAGTGGTACCCCGTAGATCTCGGCACGATCAGCTTCGGGCAGGGCCTGTCGGTCACGCCGTTGCAGCTTGCGTCGGCCTACGCGGCGATAGCGAACGGCGGCATCTTGTACCGGCCATACGTCGTAGCGAGCCGGCGCGATGCGGATGGGGAGCACCGCACCGCGCCGGTCGCGGTCCGCCGCGTGATTTCCGAAGAGACGGCCGCCACCATGGTCACCATGCTCACGACGACCGTCGACAACGGGATCGCGAACGCGGCGGCGCTCAAGGGCTACAGCGTTGCCGGGAAGACGGGCACGGCGCAGATCCCGAGCGACGACGGACGGTACGTCGACGACGCGTACATCTCGTCGTTCGCCGGCTTTGTCCCGGCGATCGACCCGCGGATGGT
>Ga0209057_1001203_pt1 | contig 21441 bp, 17 predicted proteins | sample GraSoiAngelo_146_FD_185903 | JGI IMG/M metagenome (GOLD analysis project Ga0209057, IMG submission 185903) | Grasslands soil microbial communities from the Angelo Coastal Reserve, California, USA - 14_1009_05_30cm (SPAdes) (version 2) | ecosystem: Environmental > Terrestrial > Soil > Grasslands ... | reverse complement strand
GCAGCAACAGCGAATCGCGTCTGCGACGCCCGTTTCCGTTTCTCGCGTTTGGCAGTATCAGCGCTGGCCAGGAGGTTCATTGCAGCCATGATTAACACTACCTCCAGCGTGAAGCCGCGAGTTGTGATCTTCCACATGACCGCCTCACAATTGATTCGAAGCATCGCATCTCTCTCCAAGGCAAGAGCCGTGCCAAACGCCGTGGCACACGTAAGTGATGGAAAAGCGCGGGGTTAGCAGAAAGTCGATTAGCTTGAAAAATGTTGAAAGGGTCGAAACTGTCGATTGTGTTAGAAGGCCTGCTGAAGAGGTAGCCGCACAATACGTGAAACATTCACTCGGCTTGAGTCATCAGTACTTGCGATGTAAGCTGTGACCGGGATTTTGTGTGTCAATGCCGGTCGGTCCAGGGATGGTGGCTTCTGCTGCGTCGTAGTCCACCCCGTTTCCTGAACCCGCGGGAGTCCTTTAAGAACTCGCTTGTCGCACTCTGTTGCGACCTGTAGAGGAAGTGAGTCATCTATCTATCTGAGGGTTTGGGGTAAATTAAAGCGCGGGCTTTCAGCGCTGAATATAAGGCTATGGGCACAGAGCCGATCGTTGAGTCTCAAACAGGCAGCTACCGCTACGAGGCGGTTGTGCGCATCAGTGAAGCGATCGCTGCGTGCCGCGAACCTGAGGAACTGGCTAGAACCCTCGCGGATGAAATCGGCAAGTTCCTCCAGTTTGATCACCTTTACTTCATTGTCTTTAAAGAGAATTCCAAGGAAATCGAATACCACGTTTGGGGTAAGGGACCCATCTCTTCTTGGCCGGATCTGCTGATCGAAGAGCTGCCTTTGTGGGAGGCTGTACGCAGCCGGGATCCACAACACACCCCCGATTGGGACACGGAAGAGCGGTTTCCCCGATTCAGAGAATGGGCAAAGAAAATGGGCCTCGGCTCGGGGCTCCGCGTACCCTTGACGACGCCGCATCGTCGTTTGGGTGTTTTTGGAATCAATCGCGACACGGTGAATCCATTCAGCGAAGAAGATATATGCTTCCTGCGCCTGATCGGGCACGTCGTCGCCTTCGCGCTTGATGATGGTTTGAATCTCAGGCGCGCGCAACATCAAAATGATCAGCTGCAGTTGCTTCTGAACCTGACGAATCGAATCACATCAAATCTTGAACTTCGGGACCTGTTGCGCGCCGTTGCGGCGAACATACGCGAAGTCATACATGCCGAAGGTGTCACCGTTTCGTTGCAAGATGCAGCCTCGGAGAAATTCAGGGTATTCGCCATCGATTTCCCGCATGGAAAAGGGGTCCTCAAGGAAGAGTTGCTCGTTAGGCCAAGCACAGCTGTCAAGAAAGCCCTAGAGACCTTAAGACCCGTGGTCAGTCACACTTGCGACGGTCACGAAGACATAGTGGTTGCGGAGGGTCTAAGGGCCTATTGCGCCATTCCGCTTGTAAATCGCGGCCGGGCGCTCGGGATTCTCTCAATTTTACGTACGACGGAAGCTCCGTTTTCGCAGGAAGACTTAGATTTCTTAAGCCGTGCGTCAGGCCAGATCGCCATCGCCATTGAAAATGCTTGTGCATATCACGAGATTTCACAACTGAAAGACAAGCTCGCCCAGGAGAAGCTCTATCTCGAAGAAGAAATCCGCAGCGAGATGAGCTTTGAAAACATCATCGGAAACAGCCCAGCGTTGAAACATGTTCTGGAACTTGTTGAAACGGTCGCTACCAGCGACTCTACAGTCCTGCTGCTTGGAGAGACAGGTACAGGCAAGGAGTTGATCGCCCGCGCCATTCACGACCGCAGCAGACGCAAAGATCGCACGTTTGTGAAGCTGAATTGTGCCGCCATTCCTACCGGCCTGCTTGAGAGTGAACTGTTTGGACATGAAAAGGGAGCTTTTACGGGCGCGATTATTCAGAAGGTCGGCCGAATGGAGCTGGCAGATCAAGGCACTTTGTTCCTGGACGAAGTGGGAGACATTCCCATTGAAATTCAGCCGAAGCTGTTGCGTGCATTACAAGAACGCGAATTTGAACGACTAGGGAGCACTCACACGCGAAGAGCCAATATTCGGCTCGTCGCGGCGACCAATCGCGATCTCGAACAGATGATTGCAGCCCGCGAATTCCGAAGTGATTTGTACTACCGCTTGCATGTATTTCCGATCCGGATACCACCTCTGCGGGAACGTAAGGAAGACATTCCACAACTGGTGAGTTATTTTGTGCAGAAGTTTGCCAAGCAAATGCAGAAGAAGATTGAAGCTATTTCTCCGGCGGTCATGAAGGGGCTTACGGCTTGGGACTGGCCAGGCAACATTCGCGAGCTGGAGAATTTCATCGAGCGGGCGGTGATCGTCACGCGCGGCAAATCGCTTGAGGCGCCGGTTGGAGAACTCCGTAAAACAAATACGGTCGCGTTCCCGCATGCCGCGCAGAATAGCGTCGAGCGAGTCGCTGGAGAAAGAACAGATTCGCAAAGCGACCAAACCAGCGTTGCTGACGAATATGAAAGAAGGCAGCGTGATGAGATCGTACGGGCGCTGACTGCTTGCAATGGGCGCGTCGGCGGTGCCGATGGTGCTGCCGCACGCCTGGGAATGAACCGGACGACTTTCCTTTCTCGAATGAAGAAATTCGGCATTTATGCGAAGCAATATGCTTAATCGCCAGCCCGCCTCGTAGCGTCGACATTTTCGACGCTTTCAACTTCTTCGACCTTGATACTTCGAGCTCTGGCATTACTCTCCTTTAAATTCAGAGACTTACGGCTCGCCGGGTTTGGTGTGCGCCTTGCCTTATCGAGAGTGGGAGAAGCAATGCTGAAGATCTCGCTCGTTGATAACGCCAGGCAACGTCGGGTGATTGTGGAAGGAAAGCTCGTTGCGCCCTGGGTAGCGGAGTTAAGGAATGCGTGTCAAGAAGCAAGAGCAGACCTTGATGGCCGCGAGCTAGTCGTCGAGATGAAATGTGTCACGACGATCAGTCAGGAGGGCGAGAACGTAATCCTTGAGTTGATAAACGGGGGAATTCGATTCCGCTGCCACGGCCTGTTTGCAAAGCATGTAGTGAAAGAACTAACTCGCCGCCCAAGCAGGAATCTGGGGACACGAGCAGGTGATTGAACGGTTCAATTTCAAGTTCGGGAAGAGAAAACAATCGATACGCAAGTCGCGAAGAACTTCGGGGCGTTGAGGAAAAGAGCATGCGAAACACCAATGCACACGTCGCAAGTGAGGAGCGCGAGGAAATTCCAAATGAAGGAAAGGCGGCTCAACAGTTGGAGCAAATTCTGGCTAGTGGCCTGCCGCGTCTGTACAGACGGGCATATCGCATCCTAGGCAATGCAGCTGACGCAGAGGACGCGGTTCAGGATGCTCTTCTCGCTGCCTATACCCACCTGCACCAGTTCCGAGGGCAGGCACAGATCTCTACTTGGCTTACCACCATCATGCTTAACTGCGCTCGATTACAACTACGTCGGCGGGCAAAACACGTCCAAGTGTCTCTCGACGAATCCACCGGGGGACCGCAACCAGTTTCAGTGTCGGAGCGACTAGCAGATCACCGGCCTAATCCCGAGGATGAATACAGAAAGTCTGAGCTGAGTACTCGCTTGACTCATTTGCATAGTCAGCTCTCTCCCACTCTGCGTGGGACATTTCAGTTGCGCGATGTTGACGGGTTATCGATCCGCGAAACCGCACAGATTTTGGGAGTACCCAACCGGTACTGTGAAGGCCCAGTCAGCACGGGCGCGACAAAAACTAAAAGAACTAATGCGCCGTACTCTCAGGCCGCAATATCGGAGACTGCCAAATCGATTATTGGAGTTCGCAAGTTCGACAAGCTGAAATTAGTGCGTCGGAAACCTCGGCCAGTGAGTTCGACCGCGCAGGTCGACGAGGCTCAAGAAACAAGCAGATGACTAACGCCGCACAATTTGCACTCACGCACGGTGCTGCGATCCTCTTCATGTGGATATTGGCCCAGCAAGCCGGTGCACCGATTCCGAGTGCGCCAGTGCTTATTGCGGTCGGATCGCTTGCAAGCTCAAGGCGGTTAGGGCTGGCATCTTCCCTGATTGCAACTTTTAGTGCTTGTCTGCTGGCGAATGGATTCTGGTACCGAGTAGGACGGCAGGGCTGGCCCGAGGGTCATCGGTTTTGCCGAACAAACGGCAAGTGGCAAGCTCGCGCACTGAAGCTCATGCGGGGCCATTCAGCTGCCAGCATGCTATTAGCAAAGTTCGTTTCTGGCTCGAATTTCGCGTCGCTACTGGCTGGCAAAGCAGGCGTGTCACTCCCCAGGTTTCTCACTTACGAAAGCATTGGCTCTCTGACATGGTCCGGTACTTACATTGCGGTTGGATACCTTTTTCACGGTCACTTGCATTGGACGCTGGCGCAGACTTTACGTCCGCTCTTGGCGGCTCGCATTGCAGTGTTTCTAGCAAGATTGTGGCGCCGCAGATCGCTGGCGCATGCTGCGATTCTGGCAGTGGCAACCTTGTTCGTTTGTGCGCTGCGACCTGTAAGTCGATACAAGGCTGCCCTGCGAGTGGCAACTGCTCTTGATTCCCCACAACTGACGAACAAAAGTAGCAGGCTTCGGGAGTGGTTGCGCCAATGAGTCCCACGCTCTGCTATTTGGAGACCAAGAAATGACTGAACAAACCCAGATGCAGGCTCCCCACAAAGAAGCGAATGTATACGCGAGTCGCGAGGACTTTCACACAATCTTCAATGAGGATCTGAGGCAGCTCTATCAGCTGTCGTTTCTACTTACGCGCGATCCCGCAAAGGCGGAGCGATGCCTCGTAGTTGGCCTTGAAGATTGTGTCAGGGAAAACCGCGTATTTCGTGAATGGGCACGTTCTTGGGCGAAGCGAGTAATAGTCCAGAATGCGATTTGTGAGTTGAAGCCGCGACCAATCCATTCCAACTCACGTCTATCGGAAGTCCATTTTCTCCGATATTGACCAACTCTCGAGCGCTCCAGACCGACACTTCGCGTCAGAAGCTGTTTTGAGCCTTGAAGATTTCGAGCGGTTTGTATTCATCATGTCCGTCCTGGAGCACTTCTCGGATCACGACTGCGCCCTTCTCCTCGACTGCTCGGTCAGAGAGATCCTGGAGTCTCGTGCCCGCGCTCTTAGGGAACTGATGGTTTCTCCTCCATGAGCGGTTGGTTCTGCAAAGGAACCCTATGGAGTGAAATGACCCAGGCCAAGATCGGATGGCGAAGTTCTGATACACGATGCACGATACACGGATGAGAGTGTCTCATGCTGACAAATCGGGAGCCAGATTGGAATATCGACGACCTAACTGATACGGAGATCTATGATGCGATCTGCTATCTTGAGCCGGCCCCAACAACGGCGGCCGAGCAAGATTCGGGTGATCAGGATCAAGGTGATGGCGTCGTGATCTGCGTCTGTTTATACATCGCGTTGGGGGTCTGCTTGGCCTTCCTGTGGTTCTACTGGAGATGATGCGCTTTTGTGGTAGGGCGACAAAAATGAGACTCATAGCGGATCTTTGGACCCGGAGAGCATTTGCGCACTAGCGGCAATCTTCGGCTCGCTGTAACTCTCGTCGCTCTCAACAGTTTCAACAGATTCGTCACCCGCATGACCCACGAGCTTCGGTAGGTCTCTCTAGAACTCAATCACTTAATTCAGAGCGACATTTGGCATGAGCCTTGCCTCTCTATGAGAAATGGCACGGAAATTCCAAATGGAGATTGCAGCAATGGCTCACACTCAATCGCTCTCGCCTCTGCCACGCAACGGTCACTCTATTCCCTACGTAGAGTTGCGACAGTCGCTTCCTAGTAAGGTCGCGGCCGTCTCTCCATTTGTAGAGCAGTTAATGCGGTTCGTTCTGTACTTTCGGAAGGCGGATGGAAGCGAGACCGACATCGAGATGGCCTTGCTTGAGGCCCTAGCGAATGCCGTGATCCACGGCAATGGTAGTAACTCGTTCAAGAGCGTTTACGTCACGTGCCGTTGCTACATGGACGGAGAAGTCTCAATTACGGTTCGGGACGAAGGTCCTGGATTTGACAGCAGTTCTGTAGGGGATCCCACCCTCCTCGAAAACCGGCTGTTTACACATGGGCGTGGAATTTACCTCATGAAGACGCTAATGGACGAAGTCTCCTTCGAAGAGGGCGGGTCGGTTGTGCGGATGCGAAAGAACCCAAACTTTGGTGGAGTCGCCCAAAGGAGATCGGGATGACAAGCAAAGTGACACATCGCGCGCCGGGCGGACCGGGCATTGAGCCACGTTGGACACACGGTGCCAAGCTCGCGGTCGGCACCGCATATTCGACCTCCAGTCGGGTCTGGTACACGCTCGATGCTGGTTGTGTGACCGAGGTCTACTACCCCACAATCGACACTCCGCAAATACGCGACCTGCAATTCCTTTTCACCGATGGCGAAACATTTTTCCACGATGAGCGCAGGAACTTTACCTCGGAAATCGACTGCATCACTGAAGCGGCATTGGGATTTGAAGTAACAAACCGCGAAAACGAGAGCCGCTATACGATTCTGAAGACGATCCTTGGCGATCCGTACCAGAATTGCCTACTCATTCACACCCGTGTTGAAGCACCGCCTGAGTTGCTGTCCAGACTAAAGATGTATGTCCTTTGTGCGCCGCACCTCGAAATTGGTGGATGGCACAACAATGGGGGAATTCTACAAATTGGGGATTACAAAGTTCTGCTCGCGCATAAGGGAAATACGTGGCTTGCAATTGGCGCGACGGTTCCGTTCACCGAAGCGTCTTGTGGATACGTCGGAGTGAATGATGGCTGGACCGACTTGGCTGACAACTATCGCCTCGATTGGCAGTATCAAGAAGCGCTAGACGGCAACATCGCCCTGACTGGCGGGCTGGATCTCTCTAACGGTACGGAGTTTACGGTTGGCGTCGCTTTCGGTACAACTCTGCACGATGCGCTGAGTACTCTAGGTCAGTCGTTAAACGTTCCATTCGAACGAACACGTGAAGCGTTTATTCACCAATGGGAGCAAACCTCGAAACGGTTTTCGCTTGCGTCGACGTCCAACAACGTCAAGCTGTATGAACGCAGCGTCAACCTTCTGCTGGCGCACGAAGACAAGACCTACTCGGGCGCAATGATCGCATCGCTCAGTATTCCCTGGGGCGACCAAAAGAGCGATGACGAACTGGGCGGCTATCACTTGGTTTGGACCCGGGACCTGGTGAAGTCGGTCACTGGCTTATTGGCGGCCGGAGACACAAGCACACCCCTTCGCTCTCTGATTTATCTTGCGGTCTCACAGCGGGAAGACGGCGGCTTTTATCAAAACTTCTGGCTGGACGGCCGACCATACTGGGCGGGCATTCAGCTCGACGAGGTTGCGTTTCCAGTTCTACTGACATGGAGACTCTGGAAGAACAAAGCTTTGGGAAATTTCCTTCCTTTTGAGATGGTTCGTCGCGCCTGTGGCTTTCTCATCCGCGAAGGGCCGATCACAGCGCAGGATCGCTGGGAGGAGGCCAGAGGGTATTCCCCATCCACTCTCGCCGTACACATTGCGGCGCTAATTTGCGGAGCGGAGTTCTTTGATGACCGTGGCGAGCACGCTACTGCCGAGTTCATTCGCGATTATGCTGATTTTCTCGAATCGCACATAGAGCCCTGGACTGTGACGACCGAAGGAACCCTCGTGCCGGGAATCAGGCGCCACTACATCCGTGTCAATCCCGCCAGCTCTGTCGATTGCGCCGATGAGGACCCGAATTGCGGCACTCTGGTACTTGCCAACCAGCCTCCTGGCGCTCGCGATGAATTCCCGGCAAAAGAGATCGTTGATGCTGGCTTTCTGGAATTAGTACGTTACGGCGTTCGCGGTGCAGACGATCCTATTATTAAGGACTCGCTCCGTGTCGTTGATGCCGTGCTGAAAGTTCAAACACCCCACGGTCCTGCCTGGCGGCGGTATAACCACGATGGATATGGCCAGCGCGAAGACGGTTCGTCGTACAGCAGTTGGGGCAGGGGCCGCCCCTGGCCTTTGCTGACAGGCGAGCGCGGCCATTACGAAGTTGCAGCTGGACGCAACCCCTTGCCCTATTTGAAGGCTCTTGAAAATTTCTCACAAGGAATTGGATTGATGCCCGAACAGATCTGGGATGGTCCAGACGTACCTCCATATCTTCGCTTCGGTGGAACCACCGATGCAGCGATGCCCCTCCTCTGGGCACATTCGGAATACGTCAAGCTGCATCGCTCTGCTGCCGACCATAGAGTCTTCGATTTGGTCGAGCCAGTATACGAGCGCTACGTTACAGGAACCGGCCAACGCAAGACCATTGAAGTCTGGAAACCGAATCATCAAGTGCAAACGGTACCGGCGGGTGCGCTTCTGCGAATCCAAGCTAACTCTCCGTTTCTATTGCATTGGACCGGCGACGACTGGCAACACTCGACAGACACAAGGTCACACGGAACAGCGATTGGCATTGAGTTCGTAGATATTCCGCTGCCTAAAGAGCAGAAGAATCCCATTCAATTCACTTTCCTGTGGCTCGACGAAGATCGCTGGGAAGCTAAAGATTATAAGGTGAACGTGCGAGAACAAGAGGCGACGGCTCACAGAATCGTGGATCATCGGCGCAGAAAGAAGGCTCAAGGCAAGCGTCCGGCAATCGTCGGATGATCACTCAGTCGTGATGTAATCCATGTCAGCCTTTCCTGGATCCGCGTAAAATCGTACTCTTTAGATTCCATTCACTATTCCTTCGACTAGATGATTTAGTCGCGCAGCGGAGTCGAGCCTGATGGCCCTCTCTCCGGCAGTTCGTTCGCTCACCTCGAACTGACGCAATACATTTGCCAAAACTGCCATTAGGCGCGATTCGTCCCTTCTGCACTTCTCCTGGCATTAGGTTTCCGGCGCCATTTCTTGTGGACAAGTTCGGTTGTCGCGCACCGGCCTTCTCGACACTTTCGACCTCTTCGACAGCTCCTGCGCCGCACTGCCTGAAAACTTCCTTCAATTGCCGTTACTTAGCTTCGTGTCGGTTTTGGCATGCGATTTGCCTTGGGAGAAGAGTGCAATCGCGTGACTGACGCGCCTGAAATCGACGAGGCGGCTCTCGGGCCACATTTCCCCCCAACCGAGCAGCGTCCCGAATCAGGCGCGCCAGTGACGCGATTGAAACGGAAGTTAAGTAACCACGATTGAGGGGAAAGAGATGATGAAGCAAATATCTACAGCCTTAGTTAGTACGGTTCTCCTGCTCCATGCCCTTGGCTGCAGCAACGGTAACGTGCGGGCTGCAGCCCCGCCTCCACCACCGATGGTCGAGGTCGCGCCGGTCATTCAAAAGGATGTGCCGGTTCAAGGGGAGTGGGTGGGAACGCTCGAAGGCTACGTCAATGCGCAGATTCAGCCTCAGGTGAGCGGTTACCTGATTCGCCAGGATTATCACGAAGGCGCATTCGTCAAAAAGGGTCAGCTCCTCTTTGAGATCGATCCCCGTCCCTTTCAAGCCGTGCTTGATCAAGCCAAAGGACAGCTGGCGCAGGCTGAGGCGCAGATGGCGAACGCCGAAACGAACGTGAAGCGTGATATTCCCGAAGCGGAGGCTCATGCCATTCCCCAAAGTCAGTTGGATACGGACACGCAGTCGCTCCGTGGGGCGAAGGCAGGAGTTGAGGCCGGCCAAGCGGCGGTCGAACAGGCCGAGCTGAATTTGGGCTACACGAGAGTCGTGTCGTTAATCGACGGAATCGCCGGCATCAACACTGTGCAGGTGGGCAACCTGGTGGGGCCGTCGACGGTCCTCACCGCGGTTTCGCAGGTAAGTCCGATCAAGGTTTATTTCCCTATCAGCGAACAGGAATACCTGCGTATGGCGGACGGCGGCGGTCCGGGGAGCGTGGACTTTCTGACGCACGCCTCACAAATCCCGTTGCAGTTAACTTTGGCCGACGGGAGTGCCTACGCGCATCCGGGCAGAATCATCTTCGCGGACCGCCAGGTAAACACGCAGACCGGAACCATCCAGATCGTGGGCGAGTTCCCCAACTCAAAGAATCTGTTGCGACCGGGCCAATATGCACGCATTCGGACGCCCACCGGAAACATCACGGGAGCACTGCTGGTGCCGCAGGCGGCCGTGAATCAGCAGCAAGGAACGTATCAGGTCACTGTGGTCGGCGCCGATAAACGTGCGCAGCTCCGTACCGTAGAGGTCGGGCCGAGACTGGGCACGCTCTGGGTGATCACGACGGGCCTGAAGCCGGGAGAACGCGTCGTGGCGGTTGGCGCGGAGAAGGCAAAAGAAGGCGAACTGGTGAATCCCACGCCGTACAAAGAAACCGAGGAGCGCTAATTATGGCGAGTTTTTTCATCCGACGCCCCATCGTCGCGATTGTGATCGCGATTCTTACCGTCATCGTTGGCGCGATCACGATTGCGCTTTTACCAATCGCACAGTTTCCGAATATTGCGCCGCCGGAAATCTGGTTGCAAGCTAACTACCCCGGTGCCGACGCAAAGACTCTCGAGCAGTCCGTCGCTACGCCAATCGAACAGCAAATTACCGGTGTGGACAACATGGAATACATGTATTCCGTGAACACCACTAATGGTTCGCAAACGTCTCTGATCGTCGATTTTGATCTCAAAACTGATCCAAACACGGATCTCGTGCTTACCCAATCGCGGCAGCAACTGGCAAACGGTCAACTTCCGCCCGAGGTAACGAGCTATGGGATTAGCTTGCGAAAGTCGGCCACCGCTCCTTTCATGCTGGTCGGCCTATACTCGCCCCACGGCACCCGCGACGCTGCGTTTCTCTCTAACTATGCGTACATCAACCTCAACGACCCCATCGGCCGCTCCTATGGAGTCGGCCGGTCGGAGGTCTTCGGAGCTGGCCAGTATGCCATGCGGCTCTGGATAAAGCCCGATCAGCTGGCGAAACTGGGCATTACTGTCACGGATATTACGAACGCCATCCAGGCCCAGAACAAAGTAAATCCAGCTGGCCAGATAGGTGGCGAGCCAGCCCAGAAGAACCAGCAGTTCACCTACGCATTGCTGGCGAAGGGGCGCCTGAGATCTCCGGAACAATTCGGCAACATTGTTGTTCGCGAATCCCCGAATGGCGGAACCGTGCGCGTGAAAGATGTGGCGCGGGTGGAGCTGGGCCAGCAGGACTACAGCACGATCAGCCGTCTAAATGGGAAGCCCACCGCCATCATTGCCATCTACCAGCTGCCCGGATCTAACGCGCTTCAAACTGCGGAGGGTGTCCGCAAGCTGATGGCCGGTATGAAGGACCGCCTTCCAGAAGATGTCGATTATGCGATATCGCTCGACCAAACCTTGCCGGTCAGCGAAGGCATGAGGGAAGTGGTCGAAACGTTGGTGATTGCGATTTTACTGGTCATCCTTGTGGTGTACCTCTTCTTGCAAGACTGGCGCGCCACCCTGATTCCTATGCTGGCAGTCCCCGTTTCGCTCGTTGGCACGTTTGCCCTGTTCCCGCTATTCGGCTTCTCAATCAACACACTTTCGATGTTGGGCCTTGTCCTGGCAATCGGTCTGGTGGTTGACGATGCAATTGTGGTGGTTGAAGGCGTGCAACACCATATCGAAGAGGGAATGGCTCCGAAGGACGCGGCTCTCAAAGCGATGGAGGAGCTCTCCGGGCCCGTTGTGGGGATTGCCCTGGTGCTGGCTTCGGTGTTCGTGCCTACGGCGTTCATCCCAGGCATCACCGGGAGGCTTTATCAGCAATTCGCCCTGACCATCGCCATTTCTGTAATCCTCTCCGCCTTCAACGCGCTCACGCTCAGCCCAGCACTCGCTGGCCTGTTGCTGCGACCACAATCAGAGGAAAGCAGCCACAGGCGCCGCGGACCTCTCGGGAAATTCTTTGACGCATTCAACCGCTATTGGCAACGCAGTACCGATGGTTTTGTGCGGTGGTCCCACGCGGTAATTCGCAAGGGCGGGCTCGTGATGGTGCTGCTCGTTCTCTTCGGTCTGGGCGCGTTTTTCTTTGGCAACCGCCTGCCCTCCAGCTTTATGCCGGATGAAGATCAGGGCTACCTCTACGTCAGCATGCAACTTCCTATCGCGGCGTCGATGGAACGCACCAGCGAGGCTGGGAAACAGGTAGAGAACGTTCTCGCAAACATTCCGGGAGTTCAATACACGACATCGGTTATCGGCTTCAATCTGCTCAGCTTCGCCCACACCAGCTACAACGGTTTCTTCTTCGTTACGTTGAAACCCTGGGGCGATCGCAAGAGCAGAGCGGAACAGTATCAGGAAATAAAAACTCGACTGAATCAGGAACTCAGCCGATTGCCGCAGGGGACTGTTTTCGGCTTCTCGCCGCCTGCGGTACCCGGCGTTGGCACCTCCGGTGGATTTCAGTTCGTCCTGGAAGACCGCGCCGGAAAGGATGTGAAGTTTCTTTCCGATAACTTGAACAAATTCCTGGTAGCCGCTCGCAAGCGCCCTGAAATCGGCATGATCAGTTCAACCTTTATTCCGAGCGTGCCCGAGCAGTACATCAATGTGGACGAGGACAAAGTACTCAAGCAGGGTGTCGCCATCAGCGATGTCTATCAAACCATTCAGGCATATATGGGTGGCCTTTTCGTCAATTACTTCAATGATTTCGGCCGCACCTGGCAGGTCTATATCGAGGCCGAGGCGCCTTACCGAGCGAATACGCAAAACCTGTCGCAGTTCTATGTGCGCAACAACCAGGGCCAGAACGTGCCCCTTTCCTCGCTCGCGAACTTCGAGACCGATTACGGCCCGGAATTCACCCTACGCTACAACGAGTATCGCGCCGCACAGATCTTCGGCAGCGCTGCCCCCGGTTATAGCTCTCAACAGGCGACCGCGGCCCTCGAAGATGTTTTCCATCAAACCATGCCCCACGAAATGGGCTTCGACTACATGGGTATGTCTTATCAGGAGCAAAAAGCGCGGCAGGGTGTGCCAGCCTGGGCCATTTTCGCACTTTCACTTCTCTTCGTTTTTTTGATTCTTGCGGCGCTCTACGAAAGCTGGACGCTGCCCTTCAGCGTCCTGCTGAGCACTCCTGTCGCCGTATTCGGCGCCCTCGCAGCCCTGTGGCTGCGTCGCTTTGTAATCGGCCTTTACATGCCGCCGTACATGGTCCAGATGGAGAACGATGTTTACACCCAGATTGGCCTGGTAATGCTCATCGGCCTGGGCGCTAAGAATTCCATTCTTATCGTCGCGTTCGCGAAAGAGGACTACGAACGCGGTATGTCCCTCGTCGATGCAGCACTTTCGGCGGCGAGGCTTCGGTTCAGGCCGCTGATGATGACGGCGCTCGCCTTTATTGTCGGGTGCGTGCCGCTATGGATAGCGTCCGGCGCAGGCTCAGTCGCGCGACAGATTATCGGAACGACCGTGATCGGAGGCATGCTGGCGGAGACGTTTATCGGCAGGTTCTTTGTTCCGGCGATCTTCTACGTCGTTGAGAAATTCTCAGGCGCTGAGAAACGGAAAGCATTGCCACTCGCTCCCGCCGAGGCGCCCAGTCTGGGGGATTGAATTATGAAGAACACTGCACTCTTAGGAATCCTAGCCGTGCTGGTTCTAGAAGCCGGCTGCATGATGGGCCCGAAGTACAAACGGCCTGCGGTGAATGTTCCTCAAGAATACCGTACGCCGGAACCGCAACTAGCCACCCAAGCCTCGTCGCTTGGCAACGAGCAATGGTGGCAGCTTTATCAGGATCCGGTGCTCACGCAGCTGATTCACACCGCCATTGCGCAAAATTATGATGTGCGCATCGCCGCCGCTCGAGTGCTCGAAGCTCAGGCGCAAGTCGGGATCACACGCTCCAACCAATTTCCGTCCGCGAGCGTCGGCGCCGACATTTACAGCCAACAAAACGCCAAGGTGACAAAAGTACTTCCCGCTTACCAGGTCAACGCGGGCGACCTGAATCTATCGGTGATCTGGAATCTAGACTTCTGGGGGAAGTATCGCAGACAGACCGAGGCGGCTCGAGCCCAATTACTCGCAACCGAGTGGGGGCAGCGAGCGGTGATCTCTTCTCTGGTCGCCAATTTAGCGACAGCTTATTTCCAGCTAAGGGCGCTCGACAGTGAACTCGAGATCTCGAAGCGCACACTGGCCTCGCGGCAAGAGTCCCTCAAGCTAACGCAGTTCCTTGAAAGCCACGGCTCGAACTCCGGACTGGACGTGAGCCAAGCAGAGCAGCTCGTCTACACCGCGTCCGAAACGATCCCAGACCTAGAGCGGCAAATCCAGCAACAGGAGAACGTGCTCAGTGTTCTGCTCGGCGAAAATCCCCAATCCATTCCCCGCGGACGTGCGCTTACCGAACAGCCCGTTCCCCAGAACGTTCCGGCCGGCCTGCCTTCCGAATTACTGGAGCGTCGGCCGGACGTCCGCCAAGCGGAAGAGATGATGGTTGCAGCGAACGCACAAATCGGCGTGGCAAAAGCCTCATTCTTTCCAAACCTTTCACTCACTGGACTGGGAGGCTTGGAGAGCAACGCCTTGCACCAGTTCATCACAGCGCCCTCGGAGACTTGGTACGCGGCCTTCAATGTAAGTCAGCCTGTCTTCCAGGGCGGAGCGCTCCGCTCTCAACTCAGGCTCGCCCGCGCGAACTGGCAAGAAACCGTGCTCTCATACGAGCAAACGGTTCAGAACGCCCTGGAACAAGTTTCCAATTCGCTCGTCGCTTCTCAAAAAGACCGCGAGTTCCGCGAACAACAAGAATTGCTCACACAGGCAGCGCAGCAGACCGATCAACTCTCCGAGGTTCTTTACAAGAACGGCGGCGCGAGCTACCTGCAAGTGCTGACCAGCGAAACGAATTACTTTTCAGCGGAACTCAATCTAGTGCAAGCCCAGCTGAATGAGCGTTTGGCGCTCGTGCAACTTTATCAATCACTCGGAGGAGGGTGGCAGCAATAGTGAAAAGGAAGTTTCAAATGAAAACAAAGATGTTTTTATCGCTTCTTCTCCTGGCTACTGTGGTACCCGGTGCACTTGCGGCCGCTGATGAAGCCGAGACGAAGGCTCACAGTAGAAGTGATTCAGGGCTCGTCTCTCCCGTTGAAGACCCAGCAGTCACGAATGTCCTAACAAATACGGCCATTGTGCCGGATGATCCCAAACAAGTGTTGCAGGATTATGACTCATTAATGATTGCTCTCACACAGAAGTTCTCTGCAACACTCGCGACGATCGCAGACGCTGCAAAGCGAGGGGACTTAAGCAGCGAGCAGGCAAGAGAAATGAGTGCCGAGCATTACCAACTCACCCACATGCAGTTTGAACTGCTGAGCTTGTGGCGTGGAATCGAAGAACAGGACTTGGCGAGAATTCCGGATGTTGAAGCAAAACCGGACTCAACGCAAGGAAACGAAGTCGTAATGGTGGCGTTGCCGTTCTCATCTTTTCAACTCAATCCCTCTTTGGCTACGTATCTCAGTTTGGCGCCATCCCAAGTTGAGGCTATCCAGCGAGTCATGATTTGGGAAAAACATAGTCTCGAGCCTTTGATGACGCAGCTTCGAAATACACGAGAGAGGCTACTTGCAATCGGCACTGAACACTTAAATGCAAAGCAGGTCAAAGCTCTCGCCGATACAGAAGCAAGTCTGCTGGCAAGGCTGATCGTCGCGAACGCCCGCATGCAGTCCAAGATTTTCAACATTCTCAGCGCCGAACAGCAAAAGAAGCTCAGCGATCTCGAACGAACGCAGGGCGCACTCACATCGGAGGGCAAATGAAGGAGCGATTACTGTGACACACAGATTGGAGATGACGCGCGCCGCAGTCGATAGGGGGGCCGAAACGGTTGCACCGCACAGCCTCGGCCTCACGCGTAAAACGACTACAGCACAAGCCACTGCACAATCTTTACCTATTTCGGTGTTGGATCTGGTACCTACGCGACCAGGTGAGGCAGCGGGAAGGGCCATTGCGCGCTCGGTGGAATTGGCGCGGCACGTTGAGCAATTGGGATACAAACGCTACTGGGTTGCGGAACATCACGCCATTCAGGGGCTGGCTTGCTCAGCCACACCCGTGCTGATCGGACATATCGCTGCCGGGACGAAGACAATTCGGGTGGGCAGCGGTGGGGTCATGCTGCCGAATCATGCACCGCTAGTGGTTGCCGAACAGTTTGGGACGCTCGAAGCAATCTATCCCGGGCGAATCGACCTAGGACTGGGACGAGCGCCGGGAGGCGATTTTCAAACCATGCGCGCGTTGCGACGCGGTTTGGCTCAAGACGGCGATGATTTCCCGGCTCTCCTTGAACAGTTGCGCACATACTTAGGGCCGGAAAGACCGGGTCAGCTCGTCAAAGCAATACCCGGACAAAACAGCAATGTGCCAATCACGTTGCTCGGATCGAGCGACTTCAGTGCTCAACTGGCAGCGGCATTAGGCTTACCCTTTGCGTTCGCAGCACATTTTGCACCTGACGCTTTGGACGCGGCAGCGAAGTTTTATCGAGAACGTTTCCAGCCCAGTGAGGTATTGCAAAACCCGTATTTGCTTGTTGCGGTGCCGGTGATTGCAGCGACCACAGACGCTGCAGCTCAACGATTGTTCACTGCTCCCCAACAACGTTTTCTGCGACTGATTCGGGGCGAGTCGCTTGAATTGTTGCCTCCGGTCGATTCAATGGAGCCCCTTTGGAGTGACATTGAAAAAGCAGCGGTGGAGAACAGACTGGGCGCAGCAATTGTCGGATCGGATGCAACCGTGCAGGCTGGGCTGGAGAAACTGGTGAATGATACTCATGCCGATGAGGTAATCGTTGTGACTGATACCTATGAGCACAGCGACCGGATGGACTCATATGAACGTGTGGCTCGAATTGCCGCGGAAATCAAACTGGTACCAAATGTTGAAAGGATATTCAAATGAACGGTTCAAGCAACGTACTGGTGTTGGGTGTAACAGGACAAGTAGGGAAACGTGTCGCAACAAATTTAAAAAGGAAAAAAGCAACCCTTTCGGTAGGGTCGCGAAGGAAAGCGAATCTGAAAGAGCTTGCAGATCAATTCGGAGCGTCGCGCTTTATCGATCTCGATGATCCACGAACTTTCGATGAGGCATTGAACAACGTCACCAGCATTTTTCTAATAACTGGCTATACGGTTGACATGCTTGTACAAAGCAAATCACTTATCGATGCGGCAAAACGTAATGGTGTAACCCATATTGTGCACCTGGGCGCATTCACGCGAGAACACGACTCCTATGCTACGGTTTTCGCCTGGCATCAGATGATTGAAGCATATCTTCGCGACAGCGGCATTGCATGGACGAATTTACATCCCAACATGTTTATGCAGAATTTCCTGTCAGTATGGTCGATCAAAGGTGGGTTATACAGCGCATATACCTCCAAAGCCATTGGGTTTACTGCTTTAGAAGATGTAGCAGAAGCTGCAGCAGTCATTCTCATGGAAGGGCCGGAAAAACACAGTGGAATGGACTACTGGTTTTCAGTGGAAGCACTTACGCCACACCAGGTGGCTGAAACGCTAACTGCGGTTACCGGTCGTAAGTTCACAGCAGCAGTTCATCATGCCGAAGGTTTCCAAAACGATGCGGCGCAGCCTGGTTCAGCATTCGAACCAGCGTATGCAAAGGGAGGACTCGAATTGTTCCGCCAGGTCGAGGACGGAAGAATGGCGTACGTTGGAAGCGTAAAAGACGATACAAAGAAAATTCTAGGCCGGGAGCCTTTGTTGTTGAGCGAGTGGGCAAAATTACACGCCAGTGAGCTATTGGAGATTGCGGGTGGCTAAAACGGTAGAACTACTCCCATCTCAATTGAAAGTTATCGACTTTGAGCCTGCATAGGGACACGACTGCAGAACGTCTTTCCATATCACTCCGGAAGACAGGCAAGCGCCTCCACGCCATCTGCAAGCCCGGGCTCGATCAGTATCGCGGTCGATCGCCTCGTCGCGAAGGGACTGGTCAGCCGGGTCGAGAGCGCCGAAGACCGACGCGTCCGGACCGTTGCCCTCACTCCACGCGGCAAGGAGCTCATTGTTTCAGCTTTTCGAAAGCATTCCGGGCAGATGAAGAGAGTGTTCTCCAAATTAAGCCCGGAGGAGCTTCGTGGTCTTGAAGTGAAGCTCAAGAAGGTCGGCAAGCGCGCTGCCGCGCTGATGGAGGAGAGCTGAGCGGCTCCATGTCAGGCCGCGTTTTATGCTGGAGCGCTTCGATTGTCCATTTGGAGGCGCAATAGAAGCCGATGAGCGGCACCGCCACAATCCCCACGCCACTTGAGACGCCGATGATGTGCCCGCTGCCCTGTTGCCGCAGCAAGGGCAGCACAGCCTGAATGACCCGAGGGCTTGCCCAATGACCTTGCGTACTTGTTCGCGATCGGTTACGTCGAGCCCCAGAGGAAGAACCGCGTCGCCGAAAAGCTTCGTGAGCTCCGCAACATCGGCTAATTGTCGGACGGTAGCAGCAACCTTATCGCCGCGCCTGAGTGCGGCTTCAGCCCAGATGCGGCCAAAACTGCGCGAGGCGCCCGTGGATGAACCATGTCTTCTTCATGTGGATCCCTCATGTTTGTAACGTCAAGTGAACTAAGTAATTCGCCTTTCCGTTAATGGTCAAGCCACTGACGCCACACGGGCCGCGAAGTAGTGTGGCTGGTCGAGATCGGCGAGAAGGCCGGGCTCCTTCGGTTGCCAGTTGAGCCGTTTCTGAGTCCACTCGCTAGAAGCCGGTCCGTCCATCGCAAAGAACTGCCCGATCCAGCCAAAATGGTCGGCCATGTCTTCCCGCGACTTCGAAACCACCGGCACATTCAGTCTTCGGCCGATGACCTCAGCGAACTGTCGCGCCGGCACACCCTCGTCGGCAACCCCGTGATACCGCGCTCCCTCCGAACCCTTCTCGAGCGCGAGCCTGTACAGACGCGCGGCATCCAGTCGGTGTACTCCGGGCCAGCGATTAAGCCCGTCCCCTACATACGCTGAAACGCCCTTCTCCCGAGCGAGAGCGATCAGGCGGGGAACGAAGCCGTGATCTCCCTTCCCATGAACCGACGGAGCAAGCCGCACTACCGACGCCCGCACGCCACGCGACGCCATCGCTAGCGCTGAATCTTCCGACTTGCGTGGAAAGTTGGGGCTGGGGGCATCGTCTTCGGTTGCAATCCGGCCCGGCGCGACCACCAAGCTTCCAGAAGTGACGATCAACGGGCGGTCAGAGCCCGCAAGCGCAGCGCCGAGTGCCTCGATGGCCCGCCTATCTGCTTCTGCTGCCGGCCCATAGTTCGAGAAGTCGTGGTTGAACGCCGTATGGATCACGCCATCCGCAGCGGCTGCTCCGGTGCGCAGACTCTCCAGATCTTCGAGCGAGCCGTGATGCACCTCGGCCCCTGCTGCCGCGAGAGTCTTGGCACCGACATCCGAGCGAGCAAGTCCAAGAACCTGATGTCCAGCATCGATCAGTTCTCGGACCACCGCGGAACCTACAAAACCCGTTGCGCCAGTGACGAATACTCGCATATCAAAACTCCTTTCCTTGTGTACCGATTGAGTTGAGATTCGTAAGCACTTCAGCCGGGATGCGGAGCTGTGAAGCCTGAAAATTCTCTCGAAGATGCAGTAGAGAAGATGTCCCTGGGATCAGAAGAACGTTAAGCGACCGTTGCAGAAGCCAGGCCAGCGCAAGCTGCATTGCCGTCACTCCGATTGACGCTGCGGCTGTGTCGAGCTCCGACGACTGTAACGGAGTGAAACCACCGAGCGGGAAGAATGGAACATAAGCGATCCCTTGCGAGGCAAGGTCGTCGATGAAAGCATCGTCCTTCCTGTGTGCCACGTTGTAAAAGTTCTGTACGCAGACAATCTCCGTATTGGTCTGCGCCTCCGTTAATTGTTTGGGAGTGACATTGCTCAGGCCGATATGGCGGATGAGGCCTTCGCGTTTGAGTTCAGCGAGCACGGTCAATGGCTCCTCGATCGATCCCTCCGACGGTTCCGTAAATCCGCCGACCCGAAGATTGACCACATCCAGAGCATCGAGGCCGAGGTTCTTCAGGTTGTCGTGAGTGCTGTCGATGAGCTCCTGTCGCGAGAGAGCAGGAATCCAGGAGGCGTCTGCACCCCGTCGTGCGCCGAGCTTGGTAACGATCACCAGACCCTTCGGATAGGGATGAAGCGCCTGCTTGATGATCTGATTGGTGACGTGCGGACCGTAGTAGTCGCTGGTGTCGATGTGGTTCACGCCGGACTCGACCGCCTCTCGCAAAACAGCAATGGCGCCTTCCACATCACGGGGCGGTCCAAAGACGCCCGGGCCGGCAAGTTGCATTGCACCATACCCCATGCGGTTCACGGTCATTGACGTGCCCGAGAGTGTGAAGCGGCTGGCAAGATCAGTTTGTTCAATCATTCAACGCCTCCTACCTTCCTATGCATCTAAAACATTGGATGAAGGATTCTTCAGGTTTGGAGTTCGCTTATGGCGGCTGACACCGCAGTTGCATTTGAGCCAAGAAAGACGCCCGTTCAAGCGAGGGCGACGGTCACGGTGGGGGCAATTTGTGAGGCGACTATTCAGGTTTTGCTTAGCCACGGAGCAGACCGATTAACGACCACACGCGTCGCAGATCGGGCCGGCGTCTCCGTCGGAACCCTGTACCAGTACTATCCAAACAAGCGGTCACTACTGTTTGCGGTGTTCGAGGATCATATGGATAAGGTCTCGCAAGCAGTAGAGGTCGCATGTGCGGACGCATGCCACAAGCCGATGCCCGAAATGATCAGGCGGGTAGTGGAAGCATTCGTCGACGTCAAGATGCAGCGGGCGGATATTTCCATAGCCCTCTACAAAGTAGCGCCGGATGTAGGTGGTCCCGCATTGGTGAAGCGGACCGGACAACGGTTGCGGAAGGCGATTGAGGCGATGCTTCTGACTGCTCCGGATCTGAAACTGTCGCCCGACAGATTCGCCATAGACATGATGCTCTCAGCAATGTCGGGCGCGATGCGATCGGCCCTAGAGGCGGGAGCCTCGCCGGCAATGTTTCGCAAAGTGCGAGAACACCTAGTTCTGCTGTGCCAATCCTACATGGCGGCGGCGACAACGGGGGATGACTAGGCTTTTCCGGAGTCACGATCTGACTCCCGCCTACGCGACGACAAGGACGGGTCGCCTGACCCGAGTTACTTTCCGTTTTTTTTGAAGCACGACGTTCCTGGGTTTCTCAATCCATTGCCGACGCGTAGGCGAACATCGGCGCTGGTCACAGAGTGGTCACAATAAATCGGCCACTTTGAGAAGTTAAGTTGTTGATTAAAAACGCAGTTAGGCCTAAAGAGCTGAAAAGGCTGGCGTCG
>Ga0209057_1001202_pt1 | contig 21442 bp, 23 predicted proteins | sample GraSoiAngelo_146_FD_185903 | JGI IMG/M metagenome (GOLD analysis project Ga0209057, IMG submission 185903) | Grasslands soil microbial communities from the Angelo Coastal Reserve, California, USA - 14_1009_05_30cm (SPAdes) (version 2) | ecosystem: Environmental > Terrestrial > Soil > Grasslands ... | reverse complement strand
GTTGGTGAGCAAGAACGAGATGCCGACCGAGATCGTGGGGATGAGGCCGGCGAGTGCGGTGGTGATAAACAGGCCGACGGTGGTGCGCGGGCTCGCCTCCCACACCAGGCGCAGCACCTGGGGCAGAGCCGCCGTCGTGCCCAGGACGGATTGCTTGAGGCTCTCCCAGCGCCCGCGGAGGTCTTTCGGACCTTCGGGCTGCTGCGGCGGCTCGATTGCGGGGTCCCCGGTGAGGCCCGAGTTGGCCGGGCCGGTGTCGGGCTTGCGCCGCCCCCGCCCCCAACCGCCCCACCAGATCACGGGCCCGTGGGAGCCCGGCGGCATCATTCCCATGTGCTGGTGAGCTTACGCAACCCCGCTTGACAGGCCACCTTTTACAGTGTAATTATGTAATGCATGGATGACAAAGAGCTCGGCTCGATCAAGGGTTGGTTTGCCGGAAGGCTCCCGGACGGCTGGTTCACGGGAGTTGAGGTCGCCGTCGAGGACGACCAGATCGTGGTCATCGGCACGCTGCCGGACCTCAACCTCGGCTCCACGCCGGAGGAGAAGGAAGGGGCCGCGGCGGGGCGCATCGCCCGCTTCCGCGAGGAGACCCGGGGGCAGCGGATCGGCATCGCCCAGGAGGCCGAGGAGCGCTTCAAGAAGTACGTCACGTGGGGCGCCAAGCTCGAGGGCGTGACCAAGCGCTTCAACCCCGGCGGCGGCGGTCGCGGCGGTGACGACCGCCGGAGCGTGATGATCCGGCGCTGGATGCGCAGGCACCGCGGACGCCACGCGCAGGAGGCGCAGAGGCAGAGCCAGGTCTTCTAGTCACGGCCCCTCACCCCGACCCTCTCCCCATGGGGAGAGGGAGAGGGCGGAGTACATCGAGCCCAGCCAGCGGCTCGGGACGGTCTTCAAGAGCCTGGTGTTCTTGAACCCGGCCCGAGCCGCCATCGTTTCCCACGTCGAGTAGGTGAAGGGATACGGCACCCAGGGGTTGCCGCGGTCGGCGCCATACTCGACGACGATCAACCTCCCTCCCGGCCGCAGCATGCCGTGCACCAACCTCAGCACCGGATCCTTGTCGCGCACGTAGTGCAGCGAGTTCGCCATGACAACGCCGTCGAGGTCGTGCAGGTCGAGCGGCTTCGTGAAGTCCCCGACCCGGGTCTCGAAGCGGCTATCGAGCGCACGGAGCGCGCTCGCGTCCTTGTCCACGGCAACGATGCGAGCCTCGGATCCCAGCAGGTCTGACAGCGCGCGGGTGAAGGCGCCCTCGCCGGCGCCGAGGTCGGCCCACGAGCCGCCCGTCGTGCCTACGCCGTCCTCAATCAGGGATACGAGATCGGCGTGATTCAACTTGCTCGCGCACCTTCGGCGCCACCTCGGTCATGAAGGCCCGCATCTCTTCTTCCTGGTCGGCGACGAGGAAGGTGTCCATCCCCACGTCGACGACGAGCTGGACCAGCTGCTCGGCGTCCATGGACCCGGCGTTGAGCACCCGGCGGATCGATCCCGGCTCGCGTCCCGCAGCCTCCGCGGCCGCGTCGATGCGCAGGTTCGCTTCGCGCAGCTCGGGCTCCTTGAGGTAGCCGTACGACGGCACCCAGCCGTCGGCCGCGCGCCCGACCAGGGCCAGCATGCGCGGCCTGTACGCGCCGAGCCAGATGCCGATCGGGTGCGCCGGCACCGGCCCCGAGTGCGCGCCGACCAGCTGATAGAACCGGCCCTCGAACCTGATCCCGTGCTGCCCGCTCCAGAGCAGGCGGATGACCTGAATCGCCTCCTCGAGCGCCGACACCGACTCGCCCGCGGTGCGGGCGGGACCGCCGTAGGCCTTGATCGCGTCCCAGAAGCCGCCGGCGCCGAGGCCGAGCTCGAGCCGGCCTCCGCTCAGGATGTCGAGGCTCGCCGCCGCCTTGGCGAGCACGGCCGGCGGGCGCAGGGGCAGGTTGGCGACGTCTGGAAACACCGTGATCCGTTCGGTCCGCATCGCGATCGCGGTCAGCAGCGTCCAGGTGTCTAAGAAGCGGCGCTGGTAGGGATGGTCCTGGACGCCGACGACGTCGAACCCAAGCTCGTCCGCCAGCACCGCCAGGCGCAGCGGCCGCTCCGTCGCCTCGGGCGTGACGAAGACCCCGAAACGAACCGGCAGTCCATGGTCCATCACGGACTAGAAGGCGACGAGTGCGGGGATTAATTCCTGCGGAAGATCAGGCGCCAGATCAGGAGGAGGATGACCGCGCCGGCGAACGCGATCACGAGCTTGTTGAGGATGTCCGCGCCGAGGTTGATGCTGAGGTTGAGCACACCGGCGAGCCAGCCGCCGAGGAGAGCACCAAGGACGCCGATGACGATATCGAACACCCACCCGCGTCCTTTGCCCAGCACGATCTTGCTCGCGAGGAAGCCGGCGACCAGGCCGACCAGGATGTAGATGACGATGTTCTCTAGGGTCACTGCCCTAAACGGCCTCCTCTACGCTTTGCCGTGTCATGCCGACTGACCAGTATCACGAACCGGCCGCCGATTTGAGCCAGGAGATCCGTACTTTCGCGCGCATGGCCGCGTCGCTGCAGGAGGAGGCCGAGGCGATCGGCTGGTATGAGCAGCGGATGTCGTTGGAGCGCGACCCGACGGCGTAGGCGATCATGGAGGACGCGCAGGAGGAGGAGTTCAAGCACTTCGCGATGGCGCTCGAGTTCCTTTCCCGACGCAAGCCCAAGTGGCGGGCGGTCCTGCGTTCTGTGCTGTTCCAGGAGGGGGACATCGTCGAGCATGGAGAGAAAGGCGAGGAGGCCGAGAAGAAGGCTTAGCGCTAGATCGTCGCGACCAGCTCCGTGATCGTCGCCAGCTCCTCCCCGCTCACCAGGTGCCCCATCCCCGGGTAGAACCGGACGGTCACGTCCGCGCCCATGCCTTTGAGGACCTCGCCGGTCTCGACCACGCGCCGCATGGGGATGTGCGGGTCGATGTCGCTGCAGCCGAGGAACACGGGCGTACCATCGAAGTTGCCCGGGTAGTCGCGGGGCGTCCCGTCGGGCCCGATGAGGCCGCCGCTCAGGCCGACCACGCCGCCGTAGCGGCGGGCGTTGCGGGCCGCCCACTCCAGGGTGAGGCACGCTCCCTGGGAGAAGCCAAGCAGCACCACACGCTGCGCAGGTATGCGGGCCTCGACCCGCTCCACGACGCGCGCGATCGTCTCCATGGCCGCGCTGAGATGGGGCTCGTTGCTCTCCAGCGGCGCGGTGAAGGGGTTCGGGTACCACGTGTTGCCCGCGGCCTGGGGCGCGAGGTAGGCCCAGCCGGGCTGCTGCACTTCGGAGGCGATGGTCATGATGTCCTCAGCGCTGGCGCCGCGGCCGTGGAGGAGGATCATGGCCGCGCGCGCCGTGCGCAGGTCTTGGCCCGCCTCGACGATCCTCTGCCCGTGCGTGATGGACATAGCGACCTAGCATAACGAGGACTTTGAAGGGCGAATTCACGTACAGCAACCCGCGCGTGATCCACTGGGGCGCGGGCTCGGTCGCGCGGCTGGGCGAGCTGAAGGCCGAGCGCATCGCTGTCGTGACGACCCGGTCCCTGCGCGACAAGGTCGAGCGCCTTCCCGTCCGCGCGTCGTGCGTCGTCACGGTCGGCCAGCACGCGCCGCTGGCGCAGATCGACGCCGGCGTCGAGACGGTGCGGGGCGCGGACGCGATCGTCAGCTTCGGCGGGGGCAGCGTGATCGACGCGGCCAAGATCATCTCCGTCAAGCTCGGCGCCCTCCCCCACACGGCTGTGCCGACCACTCTCTCGGTGGCCGAGCTGGCCGCGGGGGCGGGGTTCACGAACGAGGCCGGAGACAAGGCGGGCATGCGCGACCCGCGGCTGATGGTCGAGACGGTGATCTACGACGCCGAGCTGACGCTGTGGACCCCGCTCGACCTGTGGCTGTCGACAGGGATCCGGGCGCTCGACCACGCCGTCGAGGGGTATCTCGCCGAGGGCGAGCACCCGCTCAACGACGTGATGGCGCTGGAGGCGATCCGGCGCCTGTTCGACTCGCTGCCGCGGGCCAAGGCAGCCCCGGAGGACATGAACGTGCGGACTGAGAACCAGCTGGCGGCCTGGTTCTCGTTCACGCTGCCGGGCGCGTCGGCGGCCGGTTTAAGCCACGTGATGGGCAAGCAGATCGGCGCGCGGCACGGCATCCCGCACGGCGTCACGTCATGCCTCTTGCTGCCCCACGTGATGCGCTACCTGGGACCGCGGATGCCGGAGCGGATGGCCGCCCTGCCGTCACCGGACTCGGTCTACGAGCTGATCGGCTCGCTCGCCCTGCCGCAGCACATCGCCGCGTACGGGATCGGCGAGCCGGAGCTGCGCCGCGCGGCGGACGAGCTGGCCGGCAAGCACCCCGCCGAGGACCTGTTCGAGGTCTACAGAGCGGCAATCTAGTTCCGCGATAGTCGCGACTATCCGGCCTTTCCGCCGTGAAAAGCTCTTGATAGTCGCGACTATCCGTGGGAGGGATGGCCAACTTCGCGTCGGGAGGCAAGAACCCCACCGCCGGCTAGTGGCGAACGCGGCGCGCGCGCCGCACGTGAAGACCCGGAGCAATCGAAAGGACGCGCTCGGCATCGGCGCCGAGCGCGTCGTCCGCCCGGGACGCGCGAAGGACATGAAGCCCCGCCGCGGCCATGCTCACGAACCTCAGTGCGGGACGGAAACCCGATGGGCCGACGGCTCTCTCGGCGGGGATGGCGACGCTCCCGATCCACAGTCGCTCGAGGCCCTGTTTTCGGGCCGCGTCGTGAAGGCCAAGTAGCAGGGAGCGGAAGATGCCCTTCCGCCTGTGCTCGGCGAGCGTGACGCAGTTCCAGATGTACGCCTCAGCCTGCCGCGGCTTGATCTCGAGCTGGAGCTCGCCGATCCACTCGGGCCCGGTCGCCAGCCACCCGTAGCCGGCGATCGCGCCGTCGAAGATCACCGCGAAGCACCGGCACCCTCGCGCGAATCGCGGCTTGACCAGGTCGGCCTCCGGCCCCATCGCCGCCTCGATCAGGGGCGCGCGGTCGCGATGGATCTCCTCCACGGGGAAAGTGGGACGCCCGGCCCCTCCGGCGCTGGGCGGCGGAAGGTCCGCCGCCCAGAGGGTGCTTCGGATCAGAAGCGGAAGTGCAGCTGCCGAATGTTCTTGATGACTTCCTCATCGCCGCTCGCCGAGCCGCCGGGGAAGCGCTGGAAGAACGTCAGCACCGCGTCGGCGGCGTTGTTGAAGTGGATCAGCGCGTCGCAGCCCTCGAAGTTGCCGCTCTCGGGCTCGGCCGACCACTTCCCGTCCTTGATCGTGGCGCGCCACTTGCCGCCCCACGGGCCGTCGACCTGGATGCCGTAGGTGTAGTCCTGGCCCTTGGCCGTCTTCTCGTCGACCGTGTACTGCCAGAACACGAACGCGAACGGCAGGATCAGGCCCGCCGTCGCCTCGTCGATGGTGGCGAGCTTGTTGCCCAGGCCGTACTCGATGTCGTAGGGGTGGACGCCATAGTCCATGATCTGGAAGGTGCCGTAGAACCCAGCCGGCACGGGCCCCGCGAATGGGTGGTAGACCATGAAGCTCGTCCACTGCTCGGGCGTCAGGTCGGACAGCATCTTGTCCAGCATCTGAGCGTCCTTCTTGAAGCGGTCGAGAGCCTCCTCGCGCGAGAGCTTGCGGAACTCGAGCGCGTGGTCGTTGAGGGTCTCCCCCATCACGGGCAGGCCGAGCGCGGTTCCGTCTTTGCCCGCGACGGCCGCGTCCCAGTTCTTGAAGTAACCCTCCATGACGTCGATCATGTGCCCGACCAGGTCGCGAACCTCCCATCCGGTGCAGCGCGTGTCGACGTTCCAGTTCTTCGGGTCCGACACGAGGCGCGTGAAGTTGTCCCGGTCACGGCGCATCACGGTCATGACCGTATCCTTGCCCTCCGCGGACATCGGATTGACCGGTGTGATGACTGCTGTGCTCATAGGCCCTCTCGCCTCCCCAGGTTTCCTTGGACCACGAACTAGTGGGCGCCGGTCGCCGTGGTGGTCGGCACGGCAATCGGCGGCAGGACGTCGTCGAGGTGCTCGCGCCGCACCTGAAACCAGGGCGGCAGGCTGAGCGTGGTCCCGAGCTTCTCCGGCTTCTCGTCGACCGTGAACCCGGGGCCGTCGGTCGCGATCTCGAACAGCACCCCGCCGGGCTCGCGGTAGTAGATGGATTTGAAGTACCAGCGGTCGATCACGGGCGTGACGTTGCGGCCGGCCTCGAGCAGCGACTCGCGCCACGCGACCTGGGTGGCCGCATCGGCCGTACGCCACGCGACGTGGTGGACCGTGCCGATCGACTCCTCCCCCTCGGGTCCCTCAGGCGACTCGATCAGGTCGAGGATGGAGTGCGGACCGCCCTCTCCGGTCTCGAAGCGCAGCCGCTTGCCGTCGCGGCTCGCCTGGCGGAAGCCCATCGTCCTGGTGAGCAGCTCGACGGTGGCCGCCGCCTCCGCCACGGTCAGGGCGACGGAGTGAAAGCCGCGGATGGCGTGGTCCTGCTCGACCGGGCCCTCCGGCCAGGGCGTCCAGCGGTCGTCGTTCGCATCGCCGACCAGCTCGAGCTCGATACCGTCCGCGTCGCGCAGCACCAGGGCGTCGGCGCCGAACCTGGTCGCCTGCTCGTGGGCGACGCCGAGCTGCTTGAGCCGTCGGCTCCAGAAGCCGATGGATCCGGCCGGCACCTGGAACGAGACGGTCGTCACCTGGCCGCTGCCAACGCGCTGCTTCGGCCAGGTCGGCCAGCCGAAGAACGTCATCGCGGTGCCCGGGGTGCCAAGGTAGTCGCCGAAATAGATGTGGTAGGTGTCGGGCAGGTCCTGGTTGATGCTCTTCTTGACGAAGCGCAGGCCGAGCACGCTGACGTAGAAGTCGACGCACTTCTGCGCGTCGCCGGTGATGCACGTCACGTGGTGGATACCGGGGATGGAGGCCACGCTCGCCCCCATCTTAGTCCCGCTCGGACGCTGTTTCCGAGCTCCCCTCGGCCTCGGCCCGCGACCAGATCCCGGCCGCCATCGGGTCCTCCATCTCCTCCTGCAGATGGGCCACCAGACCGATCGCCCGAGCCATCACGGCCAGGCCGCGCGTGATCCGCCAAGGCAGTCCCATCTCGCTCGCGATGGCGGCGATCGCGCCGGTCGCGTTGACCGGGAGGTCTCGGCCGTAGGCCCTTCCCGCCTCGTCGGCGATGAGCTCCATCAGCTTCACGTGCCGGCCGGCGAACTTGTTCTCCGCGGCCAGAGCGAAGAGCCTGGTCGTGCGAGGGTCGGCCGGCCTGTGCACGGGGTGGCCGAGGCCGGGGACCGTTTCCTTGCGGGCCTTGAAGCCCTGCACGATCTCCCTGGCGTTTTCACGCGGGTCGCCATCCGACGGGGCCTCCTGGAGGATGCGGGCCGCCTGCTCGATGGAGCCGCCGAAGCGGTCGCCCATGCCCAGCACGCCCGCCGCCACCGCGGCCTGCAAAGCCTCGGGCGCCCCGAAGTAGGTCAGGCGGGCGGCGATCGTGCTGGGCGTCAGCCCATGCTCGACGAGCGTCACGGCCAGGGCGTTGAACATGACCGACTCGCGCGGCTCGGGCAGCCGGCCCAGCAGCTCGAAGAAAGCGAAGTCGCCGAGGTTGACCTTGCCGATGAGATCGGCGAGGTCATGGCCGCGGACGAAGACCTGATCCGCCGTGCTCCGGCCGAGGCGCGAGCTCGGCCTTCTTCTTCCACGCCCCTCACCCTTCATCCCTCTCCCCTGGAGGGGAGAGGGGCATTCCTGGTAAGGCGGGTTTTGTAGCCGGCCTCCCCGAAGTCGGCCTCGGACACCAGCGACACCTTCCCCCGAAATGTCAGCTTCGCGTGGATCGCGTTCTCGATCTCACTGATAAGCGCGTTGTCGGAACCATGCCGCTCGGTGACCTCGACCTCGATCGGGATCGGCGGCTCGACCGAGGTGTCAGACCCGACGCGCACCACCCGCGCACGGCCGGTGACGCGAGGGCGGAACTCGCCGACCACCGACAGGATGGCGGTCGGATACACGTTGACGCCGCGGACGATGAACATGTCGTCGCGGCGGCCCAGGACGCGCATGCGGAAGCTCGTGCGCTCGCACTCGCAGGAGGTGCCCTCGATGCGCACGATGTCTCCGCCGAGGAAGCGCACCACCGGCATCGCCTCGCGGGTGAGAGCGGTGTAGACCAGCTCGCCGACCGCGCCGGTCTCGATCTCCATGGGCTCGCGACTCTCGGGGTCGATCAGCTCCACCCACACGTGGCCCGCGCCGCAGAAATGCATGCCCTGCTGGTGGGGGCACTCCCCGAAGAGCGAAGGCGCGACGTCGCCGATGCCCATCACCTCGGTCACGGTCACGCCGAGGACCCGCTGGATGTGATCGCGAATCTCCGGGATGCCGCCGCCCGGTTCGCCGCCGGTGACCACGTGGGTGAGGCTCGACCGGCCCTCACCCCGACCCTCTCCCGCTGACGCGGGAGAGGGGGATCTGTTCGCGAGGTACTGGGCGAAAGACGCCGTGCACAGCAGCGTGTCCGCCAGGCCGGCGCGCAGCCCGAAGACAACCCGCTCGGTGTCTCCCGGCGCCACCGGGATCGAGCGCGAGCCGATGCGCAGGAGGACGAAGTGTGTGTGCCCAGCGACGAACGGTCCGGCGCCGAACGTGGTGAGCACGCTGCTGTGCTCGTGGATGCCGGTCGCGTAGTAGGTGCGCGTGCCCATCACGGTCCAGGTCTCCATGTCGCCTCGCGTCAGCCCCAGCACGCTCGGCGCGCCGCTGGTGCCGCTCGTCTGGTACACACGCTTCACCTGCTCCGGCGCCACGCACAGGTTGGCGCCAAACGGCGGGTCCTCGTCGAGCGCGCCCTTCAACTCCTCTTTCGTGGTGAAAGGCAGCGCGCTCAGGTCGGCGAGGCTGACGAACGAGCTGCCCACACCCGCCTCTCGCCACTTGCGCGCGTAGAACGGTGACGACTCGCGCAGGCGACGGAACTGCCGCTCCCACGCGCCGACAGACAGGCGGCGCGTCTCCTCCCACGGCGCGGCCTCGATCTCGCGCTCCCAGATCCAGTCGCGCTCACATGTGTCGTCGCGGAGCCGGTTCGCCGTCGCGGCCATCTCGACCGTCCAGATTACCCTTGCGGAGGTGACGGATCTCCCGCTCCTGCCCACGACCGTCGTCGGCAGCTACCCGCAGCCTGAGTGGCTGGTCGACCGCCAGATGCTCGGCTCACGCCTGCCGCCGCGGGTGCGCGCACGGGAGATCTGGCGCGTCTCGGCCGAGCTCCTCGAGCAGGCGCAGGACGACGCCACCGTGGTCGCGATCCGCGACATGGAGCGCGCGGGGATCGACATCATCACCGACGGCGAGATCCGGCGAGAGAGCTACTCCAACCGGTTCGCGACGGCCCTCGACGGCATGGACCTCGACAACCCCGGGACCGCGCTCGACCGCACCGGGCACGCGAACCCGGTGCCTCGGGTCGTGGGCCCGATACGGCGCACGCGACCGGTCGAGCGCCGCGACGTCGAGTTCCTGCGCGTCAACACAGACCGGACGATCAAGGCCACGCTGCCCGGGCCGTTCACGATGTCGCAGCAGGCGCAGGACGACTACTACCACGACGAGGAGGCGCTGGCCATGGCGCTCGCCGGGGCCGTCAACGCGGAGGTGCGCGAGCTTTTCGCCGCGGGCGCCGACGTGGTCCAGCTCGATGAGCCCTACCTGCAGGCACGGGCGGAGAAAGCGGCGCGGTTCGCGCTCCCGGCGATCAACCGCGCGCTCGACGGGATCAAGGGCACGACCGCGCTCCATACGTGCTTCGGCTACGCCCACATCGTGCACAACCGGCCGAAGGGCTACCCGTTCCTGGAGGAGCTGGCGGACACGAAGGCGGAGCAGATCTCGCTCGAGTCGGCGCAGCAGAACGTCGACCTGGGAGTGCTGCGCTCGCTGGGCTCGAAGACCCTGATCGTCGGCGTGATCGACCTCGCCGACAACAGCGCGGTCGAGCACGAGGACGTCGTCGTCAACCGGATCAAGAACGCCCTGCGCTTCGTCGACCCTGAGCGGCTGATCATCGGCCCCGACTGCGGCATGAAGTACCTACCCCGGGAGACTGCCTTCGGCAAGCTGAGCGTCATGGTCCGCGCGGCCGCCAGCGTGCGGGCGGGGCTGTAGTGATCCGGGCTTAGCCGTCTACGTGCGGGCAAAGGGGGAGGAGCCTCGCAGCTCCTCCCCACTTTTGCTCCCGACTTTGCTTCCCTACTTCTTCTTCTTCTTCGGACACGGCGGCGTGCCCACGGTGTGGCTCGCGCCGAAGTTCGCGTTCGGCGCCCGGTCCGCGTCGGCGGTGAAGAACACGCCGCTTCCCAGCACCGAGATCGATGCGTGGGTGTTCGCGTACGGGTTGGTGAGCAGCGCGCCGTCGGGCGGGCTGCCGATCGCGGTCCGCGGAAGGTGGAAGACGAACGTGCCGTTGACCCCGGGGTGGAACTCGCCGGTGATGAGGTCGACGCTGTGGAAGCTGCCGTTCCACGTCCCGTAGTCGTAGGTCGCCACGGCGGCGCCTCCGGTGCCGTTCGTGGTAGCCCGCACGAACCACCACGTCGAACCGCTCGCCGTCCCGTACTGGAAGTACACCGTCCACAGGGCGGAGACGATGTTGGGGTTGGCCTTGGTCGGCGGGGCCTCGAGGTCTTTGAGCTGCAGGGTGATGTCGATGTTCGCGCCGCCGGGCGCGGAGGCGAACGTGACCGCGGTGACGTCGAGGTTGTCCATGTTCTGCCCCATGCCGCCGGGGAAGTTGTTGGGCGCGTCTCCGGAGAAGTCGGCCACTTGCGGGCCAGGGCACGCATTGCCCTGCGGCGCGGGCGGAGGCGGAGGCGGCGCGACGCAGTCGTTGACGAGCGCGACACCGGTCTTGGCCGAGACGCCGGTGCACTGGCGCGTGTAGTACATGACCGCGGTGCCAGGCGACGCGTGGTCGTCCGCGTATGCGATGTCGGCCGCGCCGTTGGTCGGATCGATGGAGACCTGGAAGAAGTCGAGCAGGGTCCGGTCGCGGTTGCCGACGAGGTTGCAGTTCAGCCCGTCGATGCAGAGCTGGCTCTTGTGGATGTCGTGGTCGCTCGCCTTGAGCGTGGTCCAGGTCGCGCCACCATCCACGGTCTGCGCCATGTAGACGTTCCAGACATTGTTCGGATCATCCTGCGGGTTCGGCTGCGCGCCCGCCCCGCCATGCGCGCCGTAGAAGACCGCATCGACCACACCCGGCGCGCCTCCTGTCGCGATCGCGTCCGCCCAGGGCATGAGGGCCGTGTTGTCGGAGCCGAAGTTCGGGATCTGCCCCGGAGCCGCGGCAGGGCTCCAGCCGGTGCCCGTAGCGTCGGACTTGGTGAAGATGCGGTTGCCGTCGGACCAGAAGGCGTACACGCGGCCGGCCGAGTCGACGGTCGTCACCGGGAAGATGCGGTTGTAGCGCGCGCCGACCGGGCCGTGAAAGACCTCGTAGTTGCGCCAGGCGATGGTCGGCGTCAGCGTCGGCGGCAAGGGGTCGGTGACGGTGCCGACGGCTTCGTAGACGCGGTTGAAGTTGAAGGTCCCGGCTACGCCCTGGTTGACGTTGTCGGTCGGGCTGTCGGGCGTCTCGAAGATCGAGTAGAGCGTAAGCGCGCCAGTCACCGGGTCGCGCCGGGCGACGATGTTGCCGAGCTCGTTGCCGGCGCCGGCGCCGAGCCCCTGCCATTGGCCCTGCGCGACATCGGTCGCGTTGATGATCGGGGCGTTCTGCGTGTACGCGAATCCGCCGTCGGTCGAGATGCTGAGCTCGATGTCGTCGACCGTGATGTCGTGGTACGTCATGAAGACAGTCGCGAATCCAGCGCTGTTGAGTCGGGGATCCGCCGCCATCCACATGCGGTCGTCGCCCACGACCTGCGTCGAAGCGGGGTTGGGCGAGATGAAGCTGTTGCCGTCGTCCGTGGACTTGCCCGTCGTGATGTTGATCAGGTTGTCGAGGCTCGAGAAGGCCAGGTCGTCTGCAGTCGGCGTCGGGAACCCGGGCAGGGCACCGGTCTCTCGCGGCCCCACCGCCCAGTCGCAGTCTCCGCCGCCGGCGTTGTGGTCGGGCGCGCCGATGAACTTGGCCGCCGAGCCCGCGTGGTTGACGCGCATGGCGTTGCACTGCAGGCCCGTCGGTCCGATGACGAACGACTCGCCGAGGCTGTTGGCGCGGATGCTCGGCTCGGCAGCGCCGGTGCTCCCGGGAAGCAGAAGGTTGGGGTTGAAGGGCGGGGGTGGCGGGGCAGGCCTGGCGGCCGCGGGCGCCGCAACACCGATGGTGGCGACGATTGCCGCCAGCCCTGCGAGAAGAGCGATCTTCCTCATGACTTGCCACCCCTGAAGTTGAAGCAGCAGACGCCGTCGATCTCCAGCGGAACCGTGTCGCTCTCCGCGGTGGCGTTGTTCTCAGCGCCTTCCTGGAGCGAGGCAGCGAGCGCGTAGGCGCCCACCGACTCAAGCAGGCTGGTCGAGGTCGGAGTGCCCACGTCGGCGACCTTGACCGTGATCGTCAGCGTGCACGGCCCGCTCGCGGGACAGCTTATGGAGCCCGTCTCCTGCCTGCCGGTGAAGGTCGGACCGGCGCCAGGCTCCGGGTAGGTCAGGACGTGTGGAAAGCACGCGGAGACGGAGCAGAGGTCGATGGTCTGCATCGCGCCGGCGTAGAACAGCGGCACGTTTGCGGCCGTGTTCTCCATCGCGGCGTAGTACACGGTGTTGCCGAGCTGCCACCGCGTGACGTACTGGACGTTGGTCGCGCCGGGAATGCCGGCGATGGTGGTCGCGGGATGCGCCAGATCGCCGACCTGCATGGTGACGGTCAGCGTCTTGCCGTCGCGGGAAGGGCTCAGGTTGCTCGCCCTGATGTCCATGCCCGCCTGGTTGGCGCCGCCGATGACCGGGTAGAGCCCGTCGCCGGAGGCGTCGAACATCCCGGACGCAGGCGCGTTCGACGGGCCGCTCACCCTGGTGCCGAAGAGCCCGAGCCCGCCGCTCTGGCGCGCGATCGTGATCACGCCGGCGCCGCAGTGGTCCGCCACCTGGACGGTGCACGTGCCCGGCGGCTGCACCAGCTTGTTCGAGGTGTCGTCGTAGACGATCTCGGCCGCGCCGGTCTTGTCGACGGTGACCACGAAGAAGTCGGCAAGGTTGCGGTTGCCCTGGCTGGCGATGCATCCAGAGCCCTGGAGACAGACGTCGTCGTAGTGCATCGGGTGGGGCGTCACCTTGACCAGCTGCTTGGCCGGCGCCGCTCCCGTGATCGCGCCGGTGGCGTCGGTCGGGAACACGACCTGCGACATGAAGACGTTCCATGACTGCCCGTTCTGGCTGCTCGGGTCGACGCTCTTGTCCGAGCCATACCAGACCGCGTCGGCGCGGCCCGGCCCGCCGGCCTTGATCCACGGGAACACGTTCGTCGCGTCACCGGTGCGCGTCGAGGCGTCGCTGACCTGAACCGGCGTTGTCCACGCCGTCCAGCCGCTAGCGGCGCTGGAGGCGCTGACGAAGACCTGCCGCAGGACGGGGCTGTCGTTGTCGACCGCCCAGACCGCGAAGAGGTTGCGCGCGCTGTCCATCGAAAGGACCGCGAACAGGACATCCGGATCGCCAACCGTGTCGGCGATCTTGACCAGCTTCGTCAGGTCCTGGCCGGTGCCGGTCGCATCGAGGAAGTGCAGCGTCCCGGTCGCGTCCGGCGTGCCGATGTTCAGGTACAGGCCCGGTGTGGCCGTGCTCGAGGTGCCGCCGCACAGCTTGGCGTTGCAGCCGGCGGCCTGGAACACCTTGCCGGTCACCTGGTCGATGGCCGGGTAGCCGTCGCCGCCGAATGGCGAGTAGGTCGTCGGGTCGGGCGAGTCCCCGACAGCGTTGCTGTAGCTCAGGCCGTCCGTGCTCTTGTTCCAGGCCTCGCCCCCGTCCGGACCGGGGCCGACGAGGTTGTTCCAGGCCAGGTAGATGAGCGGCGTCGGACCCGCGTACGCCGACTGGTGGGGCGTGCCGGGCGCGGGGTCGTAGACGGCGAACCACTGCCGGTCGGAGCCGGGGCCGCTACCGGAGCAGCCGAGGAAATTCTCCTCGTCGGTCGCGCCCGAGTTGACCGGTCCGGTCACCGCCACGCGCTGGCAGGCGAGGGCCCAGAGGTCGGCGAAGTACTGCTTGCCGCTGCGGTCGAAGGCGATGTCGGTGTCGCCCCCGCCTGGACCCGGCGCCGGGATCCCCATGATCGGCGAGGGCACGGTCTTCTGAGCCATCACCCGGAACGTGTGGCCGCCGTCGACCGAGCCGAACCAGGTGCTGCGCTGGGTGCCAGTCCCGGTGGGGCCGCTGTTGAACACCCTGCCCTGGGCGTCGATCCCGATGTCGGGCTCGCCGTTGGTGTGGATCGGGTCGACGATCGTCGGCGTCTCGAAGGTGATCGCGGCCGCCTCCACGTTGGTCGCGCCTCGAGCTAAGGGCGCGACCGCGACGAAGGCGACGACCAGGGCCACGAGCGAATAGACGGCAGCGCGCCGAAGAACCATGTCCACACCCCCACACGGAGCCCGGGAGCCACCCCGGAGCTCGGCTTACGTACTTGCAGAACTAGGACATATCACCCCGCGCGCCGCGAGGCATCCCTCATTTGAGGTATCAGCTCCGGCCGCGGGTAGCGACCAGGGTCAGCTCCTCGATCGCCCGGCGCGCCAGCCTGACCGCGCGCGCGTACGCGGCTTTGCTCGGCGGTTTGCGGGTGCCTCGCAACGAGGCGTCGATGAACCTCTTCGCCTGCTCGGACGCGTCCTTGGCCACGGTCATCCTCCTTCGAGCTCCTTCCAGTAGCGGTCGATGATCAGCTCCGCGAACCACTCCGACCAGTATTTCTGCTTCAGCTTCTTCCGCGCAAGGTAGGCCCGGAACTCGGGCGTCACCTCCAGCTCCGCGATCAGCAAAGGCACCACGTCGTCGGGGCGGATCTCCTTGATGAAGGCATGGGTGGCGTTGAACGCGTGCCTCGCCTTGGCTTTCCACGACGGCGCGCCGTCGTCCAGCAGCGTCATGAGGCTCGCGTCCTTGAGGTCCTGCAGCTTCTTCTGCGTCAGGGCCACGGCGTCACTGCCACAGCACCATGCGCGTCGCCCAGACGGCGGCCGCGAAGACGGCGATCAGAAGGATCGCGAAGAGCGCGATCGCCCAGTCGTAGAGCGGCGCCGGCCCGCCGTTGATCAGCCAGAGCAGGCTGACCGCGACCGTGACCAGGCTGAGGGCGAAGGTCGCGAGCAGAGCCGTGCCGCTGATCCGGTACGGCCTCACTACCCCGGCGGGCACGCCGCCCGGATACGACTGGTAGGACGCGATGACCACGCCGAGGAAGACGAGGACGAATCCGCCGAGAGCCGCGGAGGAACCGAGGATGGCGATGACGATGTCCTTGGGCTCGATCAAATCGGGCCAAGAATAAAGAGACGAGGCCCGGGGTTACCGGGCCTCGTCCGCAGGGCTCACGCCCACACCCCTGATTTCCGGCGGGCTAACAGCCCGTCGCGGCTTGCTGGAAGATGCGATTTCCGGCGGCGTCCTTCACCTGGTTCAGGTCGCCCAAGAACGTGAAGCGCCCGACGCTCCGGTCGTGCTGCACGCTCTGCGTTTGCGGGTCCGAGCGCATGAACCACGGGAGGAAGACCTGGTCGGACGGGTGATACCTGTGCTCGCTGAACCTGTTGACGTCGAAGTTGTGCGAGCCGATGGCGAAGCCAAGGCCGGCCACCGGGTCGGCCGTCTCCATCAGATCGCTGCAGCCGTACTGCATCGACCTGGCGACGAACCACGGCTGCACGGTGTTGGTGACGAAGGGGTCGACGGCCCACGAGACGATCTCATGACTGAGCGAGTGGATGTCCTGGATCGCCCACATGCGGTTGCGGCTGAAGAACCCGGTCGAGAGCCACGATCCCCACACGAACGTCTGCACCGGCTGGTTGCCGTCGGCGAGCACGTTGCCGTTCCCGTTGCCGGTGGCCGGGCCGGCGCCGTGGGCGCCGACCACGACGGTCCCCAGGGTGCCGTCCGTGGTGACCAGGACGTCGTAGGTAAGGAAGAGCGCCAGCCTGGTCGGGTCGAGGTAGTTCAAGCGGCCCAACTGGTTCTGGATCCGGGTCCGGAACCACTTCATGTCAAGGTTGGCCATCGTCACGCCGACGGGGCTGGTCACGATCGTGCCCTGATCGTCGGGGACGTTGATCGAGACCGGATCGTGGACGGCGGGGTCGAGGACCAGGTGGTAGAAGGGGCTGCCGATCTTGTTGAACTGGGCGCGCATCGTTGCGTCCAGCAGCTGCACACCTGAGTTGCCGGGGGAGAGGCTGCCGCCTGGTCCGGGGCCGCCCAACGCGTTGGAGGCAGCTGCCGTCGAAACGTAGGAATAAGGCACCGTCGCAGGGCCCGTGCTCGTCTGAACAGTGAAGCTGGTCGAGAAGAGCGGCGAGGCAAGCACCGCGTTCGTGATCTGCGAGCCGTTGAACTCGTGCCCCGCGACGGTCACGTTCAGCGGGATGATGTCGACGCCGATCACGGCCGACCCGTCGGTGCTCGGGTCGGCGCCGACCATGTTGTATCGATAGGTCACACCGTTGTCACCGTTGGTGGTCTCGCTCGACCAGTGGCGAATCGTGCGCGACGTCGGGAGCGGAGCGGCCCCCCCGAAGTCGGCCCCCGTAATGGTCGCGTCGATACCCTCGTCTGGGATCTCTGCCGGGTCGTCGTCCGCCGCGACAGCGATGGAGGCAAGAAGGGCGGCCGCCATCGCGGCCCCCAGGGCCGAAGAAGACACGCGGAAATATCGATTTGGCGCGAACGAGCGGCCCACTTTCAGAACACCCCTTCTGACGGCGATCTCGCCAAGTTTGGCGGGCTGGACTCGATAGTAGCGAGGCCATGACCGGGCGCCACAAATTAAGGAAAAATTCTTGTCAGCCGAGATCGATTTGATCAGTTTTGGATGAAATTGAAGAGGCCCGGTCGCCCGGGCCTCTCCAGCGGGGCTCCCGCCCCCTCCCCTAACCTCGCCAGGTCAGCCGGCGTTCACCTGCGTGATCCGGGTGGCCCAGTTGGCAAACGCTGTCCGCGTCCCGCCGCAGCTCGCGCCGGTGGCCAGCCAGGTGCTCAGGTTGCACGTCTGGGCGATGTACTCGGAGGCGAGCCAGATGTTCGCTCCATCGACGACGGCGGCGCCGTAGTCGCCCCAGCGCGGCCGGGCCGGGTTCGGGGCGTTGAAGACCGCCGTGCCGCTGAAGCCGTCAGCTGGGCCCGCCCCTTGAGCCGCGACCTGCACGGTGCCCACGCCGTTCGCGTCGATCGAGGCGAACGCGGCGCTAGGGAAGAACGTTCGGCCAACGAGCGTGAACGCCATCACGCCCTTGCCGTCCGGCCTCACCGCGATGGCCGGGTAGATGACGTTGTTCTGGCTGACGGCCAGGTAACCATTGTTGACCAGGGCTGGGCCGCCGCCGGCCTTGGGGTTGACGACGAACCACTCGATGCCGGCACGCGTGTTGGCCGAGGAGTTGACCGCGGTGTCGAGCGCGCCCCAGAGCCGTCCGTTGGCGAAGACGACCTGCTGCATGCGGGTGTCGTTGCTGTCGAGGTCGTACTCGTGCTCCGGCGCGAACGGGTCAGGAACGCCGAGCAGGAAGTTGGTCGCGCACGACTTCATGTTCAAGCAGTCGATAAGCGGCGTCGGGCCGACCTTCTGCTCCGAGCGCGGCGGCACGACGTAGAGGCCGACGCCCAGGGTGGCGTGGGTCAGGCTGAGGTTGGGGGTGGAGCTCAGCGAGGACGTGTGCGCGAGCGTCCACACGAGGAGCTGGTTCGAGCGGCGCGGTCCGGGTGTGGATCCGTTGCCATGCGCCTCGTCCGCCGCGTTCGAGCTCATGAAGTACTCGGTGCCGCCGGCGGTGTTGTCGAAGATGCCCGCCGGGGCGGTGGCCGGCCAGATCGTGAAGCCGGAGTTGCCGTTGTCCATCCCGTGGGTGTCGATCTGAGTCACTCCCACGCTGCCGCCACCGGCGACAAGCGCGGCCTTGGAGAAGGCGTAGATCTGCGCGCCGTGAAAGTCGTTGCCGAACAGCGAGTACTCGTTGGTCGTGACGTAGACGCCGTTGGCGTCCGCGCCGAGGTGCGGGTAGTCGCCGATGCAGGCGTTCTTGAACGTAGGCGCGATCGTTGGCGGCGGGCTGCCGAAAGGCGGAATGCCGGTGCACCCGTGGTTCGGCGTGCCGTTGTTGCCGTCGTCCTGGACCTGGACGCGGAAGACGGTCCACGTGCCGGTCGGGTCGCCGGTGTCGCTGACCGCGAGGTCGATGTGGTTGGCGCCGGTGAAGTCACCTGTGGAGGGGAACACCTCGAGCGTCAGCACGTCGGCGAACCAGCGGTTGCTCGCCGAGTCGTAAATGCAGCTCGGGTCGGTGACAAACGGACCGACCAGGCCCGTCGTGCGGTTGAACTGCGCCGGGTAGCCGAAGAACGTGTTCAGGTCTTCTGTGGCCTTCACGGTTGCACCCGACGGCGAATAGATCTTCAGGACGTCGTTGATGATCTCCATCACAAAGCCGTTGCCCACGCACAGGCCCTGGTCGGGCGGCTCGAGAGAGAACTGGTTGCCGCCGTTGGCAAGGCGCTGGTTGCGGTGGTTCAGGCCGTCGAACGTGCTCAGCACCGTCAGCGGACCGCTGCTGGAGACGCCGACGCCGGCGGCGACTGGTGCGCCAGTGACGTCGGGGGCCCCATGCTGGATGGACCGGCTGCGGTTGACCCCGTTGTTGTTGTGGGAGCTGGCGTTGCCGGATGCCTCACCGATCGCAGGCCCGAGCTCAGGCTGCTGCACGCCGAGGTCGTTTCCGGTGGGCGTGGGGTTGACCGCGGTCTTGCCCGCGGCCGGCACCTGGCGGGTCGTCCCCGCCGCGCCTGTCGCGCCCACGGCCGGAACGACCACCACGGCCGAGGCACAAAGCGCGGCGGCGACCGCGAGGACGGGAATGCCGAATCTGCGCTGAGTCATACGCGAACACCCCTCATTCGAACAAGCCTTTGTGGGCACTGCCCGCGGGGCCCCCCGCGAGGCTCAGGCATCCTAGCCTCTTCAGGTTGGAGGCGCAAATACTGAAGCTGGGGACATCCCTGTGCCTTCCGCTACGCTCATCATGGCGCGCCGCCGTAGCTCAATTGGCAGAGCAGCTGTTTTGTAAACAGCAGGTTACGGGTTCGATTCCTGTCGGCGGCTCCGGCGCGCCGTGGAGGCGGCAGGATTCCCCGCATCTGCCGGCTCACGCGGGCTTGCGCGGAGCGGATAACCCGCATTTGCCGGCACGCACGTAGATGCGATGATCGCTGGCGGAGGGACGAGATTGAACGCATCCGACAGAGCCGGGCTGATGGCGCAGTACCGCGATGGTTATCGGGTAGTCATAGAGGCGCTAGCAGGGATCACCGAGGACGAGCTCGACCTCGCCGCCGACGGCGGTTGGACGCCGCGCCAGATCGCACACCACCTAGCCGACAGCGAGATGATGTCGGCGGTCCGGATCCGGCGCCTTCTGGCCGAGACCAAACCGGTGATCCACGGCTACGACGAGAAGGCTTTCGCGGAGCGCCTCACCGCCGACCGTCCGATCGAGCCATCGCTGGAGGCGATGCGCTGGGCGCGCGAGACATGCGGGCAGCTGCTCGACCGCATGACCGACGCCGACTGGCGGATCGCCGGCACGCACACCGAGAGCGGCCGGTACACGACCGAGGACTGGCTCAGGATCTACGCCGCGCATGCCCACGAGCACGCGGACCAGATCCGCCGCGCGCGCGGGCGAGCCTAGAGATGGCGACCACCCAGTCTCTGCAGGAGGCCGCCATCGCCCTCGCGCAGTCGCGCCGCCACAAAGACCTCGAGGACCTGGTCGAGGAGCTGCGCATACCTTCCATAAGCACTCTTCCCGAGCGCCGCGAGGACTGCCTGCGGAACGCGCGCTGGCTGCGCGACCGATTCGTCGCGATGGACATGAAGACCGAGATCGTCGACGTCCGCGAGGGCGGGCTGCCCGTCGTGATGGCGGAGTGGAACGGCCGGCCGGGCCAGCCGCACCTCACGATCTACGGCCACTACGACGTCCAGCCGGTCGACCCGGTGGACGAATGGACCTCGCCGCCCTTCGAGCCCGAGGTCCGCGACGGCCACCTGTACGCCCGCGGCGCCGCCGACAACAAGGGCAACCACATGACGACGGTGAAGGCCGTCGAGCACCTCTTCGCGTCGGGCGGTTCGCCCATCAACCTGCGCTTTCTCCTCGAGGGCGAGGAGGAGATCACCGGGCCCTCGCTGCCCCAGCTCCTGCGCGCACGCGGGTCGTCGTTGAAGACCGACTCCGTCCTGATCTGGGACAGCGGGATGGACGAGGAGGGCAACCCGACGCTCGCGACCGCGCTGCGCGGAATTCTGTACACGGAGCTGCGCGCGAAAGGCCCGGCTGTCGACGTCCACTCGGGGACGTACGGCGGTGTGGCGCCGAACCCGATCAACACGCTCGCGCGGGTGATCGGGGAGCTGAAGGACCGCGACGGGCACGTGACCGTGCCGGGCTTTTACGACGCGGTGCGCGAGCCGGGCGCCGACGAGCTCGCGGAGTGGAAGAAGAAGGACGCGCGCTACTCAGCGGACATCCTGCGTATGACGGGGGCCAAGTCCCTCGAGGGCGAGGAAGGATTCCTTGCCCTGGCGCGCGCCGGCGGCCGACCGACGCTGGACGCCAACGGGTTCATCGGCGGCTTCACCGGCAAGGGCGCGAAGACGGTGATCCCCGCAGAGGCCTCGGCCAAAGTGTCAATGCGCCTGGTGCCGGACCAGGACTGGAAGGCGATCCTCGCGGCCTACGAGAAACACGTCGCGGCGCTCAGCACGCCCGGCGTGGAGATTACGGTGGAGTTGATCGGCTCCGCGCCACCCGTGCTTTGCGGCGTCGACCACGAGGCGGCACGGGCGCTGCGGGCCGCGTATGGGGAGGCGTTCGGCCGCCAGACGGCGCTGATTCGGGTCGGGGGCTCCATCCCGGTCGCGGTGGACTTCCAGGAGGCGGTCGGGGCGCCGCTGGTGATCAGCGGGATCGCACAGGCGGACTGCGCCATCCACTCCCCGAACGAGCACCTGCTGATCGACAACTATCACCGTGGGATCGAGGCGGTGATCCGGTTCATCTGCGGGCTCGCCCAGTAACCCCTCGCCGTATCGGGTCTGCAGATACACCCCTTCCGACCCGGCCCTCGCGAGCTGCCCGGCCCGCGGGGGCCCTACGTTGGGATCAGCTCGAAGACGGCGGTCTCA
>Ga0209057_1001200_pt1 | contig 21453 bp, 25 predicted proteins | sample GraSoiAngelo_146_FD_185903 | JGI IMG/M metagenome (GOLD analysis project Ga0209057, IMG submission 185903) | Grasslands soil microbial communities from the Angelo Coastal Reserve, California, USA - 14_1009_05_30cm (SPAdes) (version 2) | ecosystem: Environmental > Terrestrial > Soil > Grasslands ... | reverse complement strand
CCCGGTGACCTCGCCCCGGTATCGAACATGTCAATCAGCGCGAGTTCTCACCACTTCGAGCAGGATTGGGGTTTGGCGGGCGGCAGCGCGGTGCACATCTCCGAAGACGTCGCGTCGCACGCAATTCTGCTCGGCGGACAGCAAGGCGATGGCGAATTGATCGCGGCCCTTCAGACGCGGACCAAGTGGCAGGAGACGACGGCTCTTGGTGGACGCGTGAACGCTCTCAGGGCAACGATCGGCCGCACTCTCATCTCGATCGAGGGTCCTCTGCCCTACGACGATCTCTTCCGGATCGCTGAATCGCTGCGTCCGGGGTTCGCGCCGCTCTAGCCGCCGGCTATCGCGGAAGAGCGATCGCCATCCGGCGCAGCCGATCAAGCCAGCTCTTGCGATGCGGCTCCGGCTCGGGTCGAGGCGGTCCTGAGAACTCTTCGTCGATGATCTCGCGACAGAGTGAGACGCACTCGTCACAGATGTAGACGCCGCGCGGACCGGCGATGAGCTTCTTGACCTGTTCCTGGAGCTTGCCGCAGAAGGAACAGCGGTAGTCAGCCACAGTGCTCACCTCCAGCGAACGAGTATGTTCTCCCGCTGGAACGCGAGCCGCGCGAGCCAGAAGACCGCGAGATCGAGCACGATCAGAACAATGGTCATCTCCAGAAACGCGCCGTTGTCGAGCACCACGCGGCCCGTCACCTGGGCGATGCCGAGGCCGACGACCGGAACGACCACCAGACCGCCGATCTGCTGCGCGACGCGCACGTCGTTGACGCGTGTCGAGATGAGGATGCCGAGGTTCACCGAGAGCAGGGTGAGGAGCGGCACGAGCACGACGATCGCGAGGATCCACCGCGGCGCGGTGACCGCCTGCGCGGCGGCGCGCGATCCGATGGAGATCACGGTCGCGAGATAGATCCCGTACGCGGCCCAGGTCACGATCACGCTCGGCACGGTCGACGCGAGGCTTTTCGCGAAGAGCAGGTCTCCGACACCCACCGGTGTGGCGAGCAGCGGCTCGAGCGTGCGTGACGCTTTCTCGCCGATGACCGAGTAGATCGCCATCGTGAGCGGCACGACCGTCGGAATGAGCATGAAGAGGATGAGGAAGTACGTCGCGATGAATCCCTGCACGGCTTCCTTCGGATCGAGGCCGGCGACCGCGGGCGCGGCGGCGTACAGCGCTTGGACGTCGCGATCGCTCGGCGGATTGACCGCGGCGGCCGCGACCGCCGCGATGCCCGCGACGAGGATGACGACCGGCGGCAAGAGCGTCATGCCGACGAGGAGCTTGTTCCCGAGCGCCTCGCGCCACTCGCGCACGCAGACCGCGCGCACGAGCGTCGGCCGCGCCGGGCTCACCGCGAGGACGGCGGCGGTCACTCGATCGGCTCCACGATCTTCAAATAGACGTCCTCGAGGTGCGCCCTCCGCTCGGTGACGAACGCGATCTCGGCGCCGCCGTCCACGAGCGCCTTTACGAGGAGCGGGTTCGTCCGCAGTGGGTCCGCCGACGCGACGACGATCGAACCGTTCTCGAGGTGCGCTTCGCGCACGCCGGGCACCGCCTGCACGCGGACGAGATCCTCCGCGCGCGGCTTCGGCAGGAGGCGGATCTCGGTGGCGCGCCCGTACAGCTCGGCACGCAGGTCGTCCGGCTGGGCGATGCGGAGCACGCGATGGCGAAAGAAGGCGATGCGGTCGCAGAGGCGGTCGGCCTCGTCCAGGTTATGCGTGCACAGGAAGACCGTCCGCCCCTCGCCGCGCAGGGCGACGATGAACTCGCGGACCGTCTTGGCGGCGTCGGGGTCAAGCCCGGTCGTCGGTTCGTCCAAGAAAAGGACCCGCGGCTCGTGTAACGCCGCGCGGGCGATGGCCATCTTCTGCTTCATGCCACGCGAGAACGTGACCACCGGTTCGGTCCGCCGCTCCCAGAGCCCCATGAGCCGCAGATAGCGCTCGGCCTGCGCTCTCGCGACGGAGGTCGGAAGCCCGTACAAGGTCGCGTAAAAAACAAGGTTGTCCCACGCCGACTGCCGCTCGTAGAGGCCGGGCTGCTCGGTGAGGATCCCGACGGCCGCCCGTATCTTCGAGTCGTCGCGGCCCAGCTTGAATCCCGCGATCTCCGCGGTGCCCGAGGTCGGCGCGATGAGGGCGCAGAGGAGCCGGAGAGTCGTTGTCTTGCCGGCGCCGTTTGGTCCGAGGAAGCCGAAGACCTCGCCCTCGTGCACCTCGAGATCGATGCCGTCCACGGCGGTGAGGGCGCCGAACCGCTTGGTCAATTTCTCGGTGCGGACGACGCTCCTCATGTGTTTCGGAGTCTATTTCTAGAATTCACCGATGACCGCGTCTGACGCGGAGCGAAAGCTCCGGGAACTGTCATTCCTGCACGAGGTCGCGCAGCTCGCGTCGTCGGCGCGCGACTGGGACGAGATGCTTCGCATCGTTATCGGCCGCACGACCGACGCGATGGGCGCCGAAGTGTCATCTCTGTATCTCCTCGAGCGGAGCGACGGAGTCCTGCGTCTCGTCGCCACGAACGGGCTCAACCGCGGGGGAATCGGACGCGCCACGCTGCGCGTCGGCGAGGGAATCGTTGGCTGGGTCGCGAACGCCCGCGTTCCTCTTGCGGCGCGCGACGTCCGCAGCGAGCCCCGCTGGAAGTGGGTGCCTGAGGTCGACGAGAAGCGCTTCACCTCGATGCTTTCCGTTCCGGTCCTCGCCCGCGACGAGGTCATCGGCGTCATGAACGTCCAGACGGTCGAGCAGCGCGACTTCGGCCGTGAGGAAATCGATTTCCTCCAGACGATCGCGAATCAGGTGGCCGGGATCATCGAGAAGGGCCGGCTGCAGCGTGAGTCGGACCGCAAGCTCCGCGAGGTGTCGGCGCTGTTCGAGGTCTCGAACGTCCTCACGTCGACGCTCGACCTGGACGAGGTGCTCTCCTTGGTCGTCGACCGCCTCGTCCGCGTCTACCCGGGCGCGTCCGGGGCGATCCTCCTGCGCGAAGAGGGCGACGCCGTCCGCGAGCGGGCCCGCAGCGGCGAGCTCGGCAAGACTGCGGGCGCGGCCGCCCAGCGCGCGCTCGCCGAGCGCCGTCCGATCGTGGCCTTCGATCACATCGCGGTGCCGCTCATCGCGAACGATCGTCTTCTCGGCGCCGTGGTGCTGCAGGTTCCTGACTACAAGGAGTTCCTCGAGGAGGAGGTGCGGTTTGTCGGTGCGCTCGCGAACCAGGCGGCGCTCGCGATCGACAAGGCGTCGCTCTACGCGCTCGAGCGCAAGACCGCCGAGAGCCTCCGCGAGCTCGAGCGGGCGCGGTCGGACTTCGTCGCGGTCGTCACGCACGACCTCCGCACGCCGCTCTCCGTGATCCGTGGCCACCTCGAGATGCTCGCCGAGCGCAACGGTCCGTCGAAGCTCCCGATCTCGGAGGCGACTTCGCAGGTCGAGCGCCTCGACCAGCTCGTCGACCGGATCCTCGCCGGAGTGCGCAGCGACCGGCCCGAGCTTTCCCTCCGGCGGACTCGGTTTGATCTGCGCGCGACCGTCACCACGGCGTTGAAGGAAGTCGCTCCGATGGCGCGCCGCCACAAGCTGAGCGGCCCGCGCGCTGGGCAGCCCGTCTTCGTGCGCGGCGATCGCCGGCGGACGGCGGAGGTCGTCGCCGGACTCGTGCACAACGCGACGAAGTACGCGCCGCAGGGGACGCGGATCGCGGTGAAGATCGAGCGCGCCGACGACCGCGCGATCGTGCGCGTTCAGGATCAGGGACGCGGGGTCCCGCCGAACGAGCGCTCGCGGATCTTCGAGCCGTACGCACGCGGGGCCGGGAACGACGAGGTCCCGGGCTCGGGCATTGGGCTCTTCGCGTCGCGGCGCGTCGTCGAAGGTCAGGGCGGCGACATCTGGGTCGAGGACCCGCCCCATGGCGGCGGCGGCGCGGTCTTCGCTTTCACCCTGCCGCTCGCCCGCGCGACCGCCGACGCGGCATCACGTTGAGCACCGTTCTCGTGGTGGACGACGAGCGCGCGCTCGTCGGGATGGTCGCGTCGCTTCTCGGCGAGGAGGGCTACGAGATCGTCACCGCGTACGACGGCGAGACCGCGCTCCGGCGGCACGCCGAAGAATCGCCGGACCTCGTCATCCTCGATCGCAAGCTGCCGAAGATCTCCGGGGACGAGGTGTGCAAGCGGATCCGCGCGTCGTCGACGACCCCGATCCTGATGCTGACCGGCGAGCGCGGCGCCGACGAGCGGGCGAAGCTGCTCGACCTCGGCGCGGACGACTATCTCGAAAAGCCGTTCAGCGGGCGAGAGCTACGTTCGCGCGTCCGCGCGCTGCTGCGTCGCGCGACGTCCGCCGCGTCGAAGCAGACGGCCACCTCCGTCGGCCGCCTGCGTGTGGACCCGAAGACGCACGTCGCGAGCGTCGACGAGCAGGCGCTCGATCTGACACCGACCGAGTTCCGTCTGCTGACCGCGCTCATCACGCGCCCGGGCGAAGTGCTCGAGCGGCGCGCCCTCTTGCGCGCGGGCTGGCCCGAGGAACGCGACCCCGACCCCGAGTGGCTGAAGGCACATCTCGCGCGCCTTCGTTCGAAGCTCGACGCCGCCGGCGCTCCCACACTTGCGAACGTACGCGGGGTTGGTTACCGGCTGGGCTAGCACGCCTGCGGCAACTCTTCGTCGCTGGTCAAACCTTCCGAAGGCGGCGGAATGAGCCACTTTCGCGTAGGGCACCTCTAGAATCCGACGCGGCTCACGCGGAGGGGAGAAGGATCATGCGGAGACTTGTGACATTCGTAGCGGTGATTTCGCTCGCACTCGCGATGCTCGCAACGCAATCGGTTCCTGCCAACGGGGCGACCGTCGTCGGCAGGATCAACGGCGGCGGCACAAGCGTCATGACGGACCTGCCTCCAGGGATGGGAGTCACTTCGTTCGGATTTGAGGCCACACTTTTTTCTGACGGATCGGCGCGAGGGCATTTCACCTGCGTTGATCAGGTGGGCGACGTGCCCGGTTATCCCGGGAACATCTTCGGCGCAATAACCAGCTGGTCACGGAATCGCGATGGCACAGTGAGCTTGTACGTAACCGATGCGAAGCTAGTCCAGTTCGGGAGCGGCCTGGTCGTTTCCGGCGGCTTGCCCTTCACCGTGACGATTCAGACGTTCGGCGGTGCGGGGGTGGGCCACTGGACTCTGGACGTTCCTGGCCTGAAGAGCCCGTTCAACGGCGGCCCCATCTGTCAGGAGCTGATGACCAGCGGCCAGGTCGTTGTTCGCTGGAACTAGGTCGAATAGGCCGGAACAGCTGACCGAACCCCCGACGAGACCGTCGTCGGGGGTTTCGCTGTCCGAGAATCACTTCGGCGCGATTTGCACGATCCTCGCTCGACTGGAAACGCCGCGCGGCGCGGGACGCCGAAGGCGGATGAGCATCGCCGCGATACCGATCGCGACGAATGGCTGGGCTGGCAAGGAGTACCGGCCTTCCGCCCATAGCGGATAGGAGACGGCCCACGTCGCAAGGATGACCAGGAGCGGTAGCGCCGTCAGCGGGTCGTTGCGGCGGACCATGAAGACCCCGCCGAGAAGTCCCACGAGGAACCACGTAAGGCCGCCGACGCGCCAGAGCGCCGCGATCGTCGAGGTGATGTGCTCGGCGCGGAGCGGCACGTCGCCGGTCCAGAGCACCGCCGACCGCAGAACGCCGCGCGCCGCGAAGCCCCACGGATCGTGCGCGATGAGCGTGAGCGCTCGCGCGCGGAGCTCGTCGTCGAGGGCGATCCAGCCGCGTGACTGCTCGACGCGATCGCTGATCGCGGTGAATCGCGCGAGCGCCGCCCGCCCGGCGGCCTCCTGCTCGCGTTCCGTCGCATCGAGCTCTCCTCTGACTTCGAAATACGCCATCCAGAGCTGGGTTCCGCTGCTTCCAACGACGGGCCGTCCAAAGGCAGACTCGGTGTAGGCGACGTAGGGCGCGACCGCGAAGGCGAAGCTGATCACCAAGAGCGCGAGCGGGGCGGCGGTACGCCCAAGGCCATGGCGGAGCGCGACCGCAATCATCGTGACCGGAAGCGCGACGACGAAGAGCGGCCGGGTCAGCGCCGAGGCCGCGAAGAGAAGACCCGCCAAGAAACCGCCGGATTTCCGGGCGGGGATGAGCATCGCCGCGGCCGCGACCGACCCGACCATGAGCAGGGTGCCGAGGACGTCGGAAAGCGCGTGCGCGCCGAAGAACGCGAACGACGGGTTGAGCGCGACCAGGCCGCCAGCGATCAGGCCGCCGCGCCGTCCGATCAGCGCGGTGGCGAACTTCGCGACGAGCACGACGAGGATCGCCACGAGGACTGCCTGAACGAATGTGATGCCCCACATCGAGCATCCGCGCACGCATAGCGGTGCGATGAAGAGCGGGTAACCCGGAAGACGAAGTGGCTCCGGCGCGAACGCGTCGGTGCCAATGGCCCGCGTGTACTCGCCTCGCTCGACGATCCCGCGAGCTAGCGCGAGATACTCCTTCTGATCGTCGCGGACCGGATCCCAGTCCGGCGCGAGGTACGCGCCGTATGCGAGCGTGAGCAGAAAACCAACACTGGCGAACGCAAAGATCACCGCGTCCGCCCGAATACGGTCGACCATCCACACGAGCGTTCGTCGCACGACGCCAGAGTTCCCAATGCGCCAAGGCCGTTGGTCTCAGGCCCGTATCGTTGACGCGAACCCCCAGCGAGAACCCCGCTGCATTCGACTGTGCCGATCGTCCTATCGGACCTGCTCGTTCTCTGCTACTTGCCGTGGTGACCGCCTGCCGATCATCCGCGCCCATACCGATCCGCGTGGGAGGCAGGGAAACGTGAACGTCAAATCCACCGCGGTGCTCGCTGCATTCATCGCTGCGATCGTGATGGCGGCTCCGGTCGCGGCGTCCGTCATCATCCCGCCGGGCGCGATCACGATCCCAAGCTCCGGGATGTTCCTCTACTTGAATAGCCAAGCTGGAGATTTCGTCGGTAGTGGCATCGAGCAGCTGTACGTTTCGCCCGACGCAGGCATCGTCGCGCGGCTTGAAGTCGGCGGCGATCAGTTCTACTCCTCGGCGTTCCAGGGCACCCATGGCTGGTCGGTAACGATGGCCGCGGCGCCTGGCAACGCGCTTGTGCCCGGCTCTTACACGGGGGCAACGGGTAATAACTCGACGTCCCGCGTCGCTCCCGCGCTCGCAGTCGACGGCGACGGCCGCGGATGCAACGTGGCAACTGGGCAGTTCGACGTGAGCGAGGTTTCGTTCGCACCGACCGGCGAGCTCCTCGTCTTTGACGCGACCTTCGAACAGCACTGCGACGTCGGCGGCCCCGCGCTCTTCGGTCGGATCCGGATCGACAATCCCCCACCGACGCCGGGGGTGACGCTCCCGTCAGGCGCCTTGAGCGTTCCCACGTCCGGCAATTTCCTGTACTTGATCAGCCAGCCGGGCGACTACGTGGGACGCGGGACCGAGCAGCTTTACACAGGGGCCGACTCGAGCATCAAAGGTCTGATGCTTCCGGGGACTCCGGGCCCCGATTACTTCAGCGGCCGGATCATCCAAGGGAACTTTCACTTTTGGTCGGTGGTGATCACACCCCCACCCACCGAGGTTCTCGTCGCGAGGTCCTACATCAGCGCGAGAAGGGCGAACACACCAACCGATCACCCGGGCCTCGACGTCAGTGGCGACGGCAGCGGCTGCAACACGCTGACGGGCAAGTTCGACGTGGACGAGATCTCGTTCTGGTCGACGGGTGATCTCAAGACTTTCCAGGCAACCTTCGAACAGCACTGCTCCGGGGCGATCCCCGCGCTCTTCGGGCGCATCCGCATCGAAACGCCGGCCCCGCTGCCGCCGCTCGAGATGACCATCAACATTCGCGCTGAGGGGACTCAGGACAACAAGAGCGGCACGGCCACCATTTCGGGCGTCGTCTTCTGCTCCAGACCGGCGTCCGTTGATCTCGACGGCACGGTCGGTCAGGCCTTCGCCAACAAGATCGGGGTCGGTGGCAGATTCATCGCGCACGTCGACTGCGCCGCACCGTCGACGAGGTGGTCCGGGACTGCGATCCCAGACGGCCAAGGGTTCAACTCTGGAACCTCGCAGGCCACGGTCGAGGCGATCGTTTCCGAGTACTTCCACAGCTTCTACGCAAGCGCCGCAGGGACGGTGAAGCTGAACGCGAGCAAGTAGGCGATTGCGGGGCGCCGATCTGGCGCCTCGCACCCGGCCGCAAGGCCACCTCAAGCGCGCGGGAGCAATGCGTGAGCGTCTCGCTCAGGGCTCACCAAATCAGGCAAGCGCTCTCGCCTGCGACACCGTGACACGGGCGGTCTCCTCGGCCATGCTCGGGGCGCGGCAGCGGGAGCGGGACGTGTCGTCTCGTCTCATATCTCAGCACTAGGGAGGTACTCATGGAGCAGACCAAGGAATTTTCCGTGACCCTGGACGATCGGCCGGGCACGCTCGCGAAAGCAACGGACGCGATCGCGAAGGCCGGCATCAACATCGACGGTTACTGCGCGGTGCCTTCAGGCAATCAAGGGAAAGGCACCTTCCGCGTCGTCACGAAGGACCCGGCGGGCACGCGCAAGGCACTCGAGGCCGCGGGGTTCAAAGTCCAAGATGAGCGCGACGCCGCGGTCATCGATGTGGAGGATCGCCCGGGTGTCGTCGCCCAGATCTTCCGCAGGCTCGCCGAGAACGAGCTCAACGTCGGACCAACGTACTCGATCACGCAAAATCGGATCGTGATCAGCGCCGACGACTTCACCAAGCTGCGCGAGACTCTCCAGGAGCTCACGCCCGCAAAACGCAGGTAAGGGAAACACAAACACACACCCCGCTCCTCCTGCCGCTACAGAGACCTAGCGGGAAAGGAAGAAGCGCCAACTTCCTAGCGCGACGCTCGCCGCGGTCGCGAGCGCCGCGACGGCGAAGGATGCCGCGATGAGTGCCCAGTCCTGCGCGACGATCGGTCGCGGTCGCGCCAATGTCCGGCATCCGAGGTCAGCGAACCCGCGGCCGTCCATCGCGAGGGCCAGGCGCGTCCCGCGGCGGATCGTCGCGACGAGCAGCGATTGCGTCATCGCGAAGAAGCCCGTCACGCGCGAGATCGGGCCGCGTGCGTCGTCGAGTCCGCGCGCGCGGCGCGCGAGCGCGATCGTGTCCCACTCGTCCGCGAAGAGCGGCATGAGCCGAAATGCCGCGAGGGCGCCGATCGTGAAGCGGGCCGGCGCGTGAAGGTGCTCGGTCAGCGCGTCGGCGAGCTCGGTCGGGTCGATGCTCGCGACCGCGACGATGCCGGCGAGCGCGATGCCGACAAGGCGAACACCGATGGCGATGCCACCGCCGACGTTGCCGCTCAGAAGCGCATTGAAGAAGCCGATCCCGATCGCGGCGGCGAAGACCGGGAACGCGCGGCGCAGCAGCGCGCGCGGCGCGATTCCGATGAGCGGGACCGCTGCGATCTCGGCAACGAGAACCAGTGCCGGCGTGAGGGGATCCAGCGTGAGGAAGAGCGTGAACATCAGGACGAGCGCCGCCGCGATCTTCGCGAGCGGATGTGCGCGGGCGAGCGACGCGCGCGGGTCCGGTGTGAGCGGCTCGAGGAGTCTCACGCGGCGCGACCTCGCTCCAAACGGAGGCGCTCGTCCCCGAACGCGTCGATGAACAGCTCGTCGTGACTGGCGAATGCGATCGCACCTCCGCCATCTCGGTATTCCGCGAGGAGCCTGAGGAGCTCAGCGAAGGTGCGGCGGTCCTGTCCGAACGTCGGCTCGTCGAGTACGAGCGCGCCGGGCGTCGTGGCGAGCGCGGTGCCGACCGAGAGCCGCCGCTTCTCGCCGCCGGAGAGCGTGAAGGGATTGGCGGCCGCGAGCTTTGAAAGGGCGAGCCGCTCCATGAGCTCGTGCACGCGCCGCTCGGCCTCGTCCGCGCGAAGACCGATAGCGCGCGGGCCGACGCGGAGCTCGTCGTCGACGCGGGAGGCGACGAGCTGATGCTCGGGGTCCTGGAAAACCGTGCCGATCCGACGCACGAGCGTTCGCGGACGGAGTCGCCACGGCTCGTCGCCGAACGCCCGCACCTCGCCGCGTCGAGGCCGAAGCAGCCCCGCAAGGAGCATCGCGAGGGTCGACTTCCCGCTTCCGTTGGGCCCGGTGATCGCGAGGGCGCTGCCGCGCCGAACGGCTGCCGACACCCCGTCGAGCGCCGGTCCCTCGCCGCGTGGATATAGATAGGAGAGATCCCGGGCGACGATCGCCTCGCCGTCGGCTGCCGCTCGGCGAGGCGGCGCGGCCGGAGCGGCGCCAGGCACCCAGACGCCGAGTCGCTTCAGGCGCTCGCCTTCGCGTGCGAAAACGGCGTGAGCGGGTCCATCGGCGACGACACCGCCGCCCGCCTCGATCGCGATCACCCGGTCGACGAGCGGCAGCACGTCGGCGACGCGGTGCTCGACGATGACCATCGTTACATCGCCGCGCTCCGCGACGCGAGCGATCACTTCGCGAACCGCACGCGCCCCGTCGGGGTCGAGGTTCGCGGTGGGCTCGTCGAGGAGGAGGACGCGCGGGCGTAGCGCGAGGATCCCAGCGATCGCGAGGCGTTGCTTCTCGCCGCCCGAAAGCGCGGCGGTCGCGCGGTCCTCGCTGTACGCGAAGCCGACGTCGGCGAGCGCGCGGTGGACGCGCGGCCAGATCTCGGCGGTGGGGACGCACCGGTTCTCGAGACCGAAGGCGACGTCGTCGCCGGAGCGCGCCATGACGAGCTGCGTGTCCGGGTCCTGGAGCACGAGAGCGGCATCGCCACGGACGCGGAGCTCGCCCTCCTCGTCCGCCGCGCCGGTCCGGTCGAGCAAGCCGGCGAGAGCCTGGAGGAGCGTGCTCTTCCCGGCGCCCGAGGCTCCCACCAATAAGACACGCTCGCCTTCCGCGATACGCAGGTCGAGTCCCCGCAGCGCCCAGGCCGTGCGGCCGGGGTGGCGCCAACCCCAGCCGCGCGCCTGGATGGCCGGTTCGCTCAGATGCGTTGCTGCGCGCGCCCGGATGCGAACTGCGCGAGGACTCCGGTCTGAATCAGCGACCGCATGAGGAACCACGAGCCGATGCCCGCGATGATCACCGCGCTCAGCAGCATGAACACGCCGATCACCAATTGCTCGCCGAGCGTCAATGTCGCGTAATAGACGGGCATGTCGTGCAGCCACTCGCCGACCGCGGCCGCCGCTGCCGCGGCGATCGCGACCGAGATCGACCAGCGGCTGTAGAGCGTGGCCCCGAACACGAACTCGGCGGCCGCGCCCTGGATCGCGCCCGAGAGCAGCGTGTCGAGTCCCCATTGCGAGCCAAGGATCGCGGAGACCGTGGCCGCGACGAGCTCGGTGAAGAGCGATGCGCCAGGCTTCCGAATGATGAGTCCGCCGAGCACCGCGGGGATGAGCCAGACGCCGGAGATGATGTACTGCGCCGGGGTCACCGCCACGAAGAGCGGCTTCGTCGCCTCCCAGACGGAGTTCCACGCCCAGAAGACCACCCCGAACGCGACGGCCAGCGCGGCCGCGACAACGATGTCGACGGTCCGCCACGTTAGATCGCGAGACATCTCACGTACCTCCCTGTGCTGTTTCGAAAACGAGCAACGTTCCTTTGTCGACCGAGACCTTCGCGGGGAGCGATGCGACCTCGTTGCTGAGACCGCGTGCGCGGCCGAAGCGGAGCGTCTCGCCGCGCAGTGGGTAGCGCAGCCCTTCCGTGGTGACGCCGTCGGCGTCGCCGTTTACCGGAAGGAGCGTCACGAGAGCGCCAACCGGCGCGGTGAGGGCGAGCGAAGCCTTTCCTCGGACCGCGCGGATACGGAGGGCACCGCGGCGTGCTTCGATCCGAACGCCGTCGTAGCCCGGATCCGCGAGGAGCAGAAGGTTCGCCGCCTCGTGATCGAGCCGGTCGCCACCGAGTGCGCCGAGGACGACGACCTCGGTCGCGCCCGCCGCGATCGCCTGCGCGACCGCGAGCTCGAGGTCGGACTCGTCCTTCGCTGGGGGGAACTTGGCGACGGGTACGCCCTGCCGAGCGAATCGCTCCACACCTGCGTCGCCGAGCGAGTCCATGTCGCCGACCACGAGATGGGGAAGGAGCTTCCAGCGCTCGAGCGCGAACGCGCCGCCATCGGCCGCGACGACGTAGTCATTCGCACCGATCAGGGCACGATCGGACGGGAGCACGTCCCCGTGCCCCACTACTACCGCGCGCATCCGGCAGACAGCGCAGCGGCGCGATGGGTGGCACGGGGGAGCGGGTTGCGCGCGAAGGCCGCGGGTTCCCCGGGGACCCGCGCCGCCCGAACGCCGCGACGCCGAGCAGAAGCGGGCGGCTGCGGGGAGGGTGCGGCCTGAGCGCGCGACCCAAGGGGCAGGGGCCCCTGGGGGCGAAGCCAACCCGGGACAGGCCCTGTCGCGCCGCTCCGTTCGTGCCGGATAACGAAGAGCGGCGCCTGAGCGCCGCTCGTAAGGGATTCCATGCGTCTCGACTCCCTACGCTGACATTACTCAGATCAGGTTCTGGGGTCTGCGGCTATCCGCACTCTCAGCGCCCCTTTCGTCGGGCGCTCCCCCGTCGTATTCAGTTGTGTGCCCTTGATTCTACGCCGAGAAAGCAGACACGAAGAGGACCAAGCCCGTCACCGGGCCTGGTCCTCGATCGACCGTAATGAATGGGGTGGCTATGCGGCTTTGCGGTCCTCCGCGTGGCTCACGACCGCGACGTTGCCGCGCGATGGCGCGACGAGCCATGCGACCACCAAGACCGCGAAGGACACGAATGCGAGGATCTCCATCTCCGCCTCCTTAAATCTGGTACGCGGCTTCGCGGTGCTGCGAGGCGTCGAGGCCGAGGACTTCCTCGTTCTCGGGGACGCGCAGTCCGACGAAGACATCGATGAGCTTCAAGATCACGAACGTCATGACCGCCGAGTAGATGATCGACGCGGCAACCGCGATCGCCTGGATGCCGAGCTGTCCGGGGTTTCCGTAGACGAGCCCGTCCTTCGCGCCGCTGTTGATCGCGACGGTCGCGAAGATGCCGGTCGCGAGCGCGCCCCATGCGCCGCCGATGCCGTGGACACCGAAGACGTCGAGGGCGTCGTCAACCTTGAGCCGCTTGGTGAGCTGGATCGCGGTGTAGCAGAAGACGCCGGCCCCGAGACCGATAAGGATCGACGCCGAGACGTCGACGTAGCCGGACGCGGGCGTGATCGCGACGAGACCGGCCACCGCTCCGGCCGCGGCTCCGAGCACGCTCGGCGCGCCCTTGTGCAGCCACGAGACGGTCATCCACGTGAGCGCCGCCATCGCGGCCGCCGTGTTCGTGACGACGAACGCGTTCGCCGCGAGACCGCCGGCGGTGATCGCGCTTCCGGCGTTGAAGCCAAACCAGCCGAACCAGAGAAGGGATGCGCCGAGGACGGTCATCGTCGCGTCGTGCGGCTCGAGCGCGTCGCGACCGTATCCGACGCGGCGTCCGAGAACGAGTGCCGCGACGAGTGCCGAGACGCCACTCGTGATGTGCACGACCGTGCCGCCGGCGAAGTCGAGCGCGCCGAGCTGTCCGAGCCAGCCGCCGCCCCACACCCAGTGCGCGACCGGGTCGTAAACGAACGTGGCCCACAGAAGTGTGAAGACGACGAATGCTTTGAAGCGCTTGCGCTCGGCGAACGCGCCGGTGATGAGCGCCGGCGTGATCACCGCGAACATCATCTGGAAGACCATGTACGCCTCGTGCGGAACCGTGGGCGCGTACGGTCCGGGATCCTGACCGACGCCGCGGAGCGCGAGCCAGTCGAGGCCACCGATGATCCCGCCGTGGTCGGGGCCGAACGCGAGCGTGTAGCCCCAGAGGACCCACTGCACGCTGATGAGGCAGAGGATGAAGAAGCTGTGCATGATCGTCGCGAGAACGTTCTTCCGCCGGACCAGACCGCCGTAGAAGAACCCGAGCGCGGGAGTCATGAGCATCACGAGGGCCGCGGATGCGAGGAGCCATGCGGTGTCGCCGGCGGAAATGTTGTTGGGCATTCGTACCTCCCGCCAGAAGCGTGAGCGACCGCCATGCCCCGGTCAGCGACGAGAGGGCGTTACGAGGGTTGCGGTTAGGTCGTGGTCAGGGTCGCGTTGCGAATCCGATCACTCCGCTTCGCGCGGCGGCCGTCCCTCGGCAACATCGGTCAGGCGCGGCATGAAGTAGTCCCAGCCCTCGGTGTGGCTCGCGATCGCAGCCTGCGGCAACCCACGGTGGACGAGACGAAGACGAGTCCCGGATCCCATCGGCTGAAGGTCGATCTCGACCGTGCTCGATCCGGGCGGGACCATTTCGTTGCCTTCCCAGCCCCACGTGAACACCACGCGGCGTCCGGGGACGACTTCGACGTACTTGCCGGCGGCGATGTCCTTCGTGCTCGGGAACTCGACGCGGAACCTGCCGCCCGCCCGAGGCTCGAGCTCCGCGAGCTTTCCCTTCCAGCGAACGTACTGGACCGGATCGGTCAGGAGCCGGAAGACCGTCTCCGGCGATGCGTCGATCGTGATCACCCGCTCAATGACTTTCGTGTCGACGGCCATGCTTGCTCCTCCTCTGCTGTTCTTCGCGTTCAGCTGCGGCTTTCAGCGTGCGCAGGCTCTCCGACCAGTACACCTCGAGCGAAGCCCAGAGCTGGGCGATCGTCTCGGGCCGCGAGCGGTACAGCCGCTTGGTTCCGTCCCGCCGCTCGGTCACTAAACCGGCCTCTTTCAGGACGCGGAGGTGCTGGGAGATCGCCGGCCGGGTGACGTCGAAGCGGCGCGCGATCTCGCCGACGGAGAGCTCTCTGCTCGAGACGAGCCTCAAGATCTCGCGCCGGCGCGGCTCGCCGAGCGCCGCAAACGCGTCCATTTTTCCAGCGTAAGCGTGAACTTACGCACCTGCAAGCGGCCTCGCTACCGATTCACGACTCAATCACGACCGTACCGGCCGTTCACCTCGCACACCGCTCGCGAGAGCCTTACCGCGAAGACTACCTGTGGGGAGTTGGAGATGACGCTCACGATCGAGCGACCCGCGACCGCGGCCCCGCCGACACCGAAAGTCTCGCCGAAGGACGTTCTCAAGCTCGCGAAGGATCAGGGCGTCAAGATCGTCGACCTGCGGTTCGTCGACCTGCCTGGCACGTGGCAGCATTTTTCCATTCCGGTCGAAGAGCTCTCCGAGGCCCTGTTCGCCGATGGCATTGGCTTCGACGGCTCGTCGATCCGCGGCTTCCAGCACATCCACGAGAGCGACATGCTCCTCATGCCGGACCCAACGAGCGTGTTCATCGACCCAGTTCTCGAGGTGAAGACGCTCGACCTGGTCTGCGACGTCATCGACCCGCTGACCCGCAAGCCGTACAGCCGCGATCCCCGTTACGTGGCGAAAAAGGCGGAGGAGTTCCTCCCTTCGACTGGGATCGCCGACACCTCCTTCTGGGGCCCGGAGATCGAGTTCTACATCTTCAACTCGCTCCGGTTCGATCAGGCTCAGAACTTCGGCTACTACTACATCGACTCCGAGGAAGGGATCTGGAACTCGGGCCAGAACGGGACGCCCAACCTCGCCCACCGCCCCCGGTACAAGGAGGGTTACTTCCCGGTCCCGCCGGCCGACAAGCTCCAGGACATCCGCTCGCTGATGGTCCGTGCACTCATCGACTCGGGCATCGCCGTCGAAGTCCACCACCACGAGGTCGGCACGGCCGGGCAGACCGAGATCGACATGCGCTTCTCGACCCTCGTCGAGATGGCCGACCGGGTGCTCAAGTACAAGTACGTCACCAAGAACGTCGCGGCCAAGAACGGCTACGTCGTCACGTTCATGCCGAAACCGCTTTTCGGCGACAACGGCTCGGGCATGCACACGCACCAGAGCCTCTGGAAGAACGGGTCGAACCTCTTCTACGACCGCGATGGCTACGCGCTGCTTTCGACGATGGCCCGGCACTACATCGGCGGCCTTCTCAAGCACGCCCCGGCGATCCTCGCCTTCGCGGCGCCGACGACGAACAGCTACCGCCGCCTCGTCCCCGGCTACGAGGCGCCGATCAACCTCGTCTACTCGATGCGCAACCGCTCGGCATGCGTCCGTATCCCGACCTACTTCGACAAGCCCGAGGCCCGGCGCCTCGAGTTCCGCGCGCCCGACCCGAGCTGCAACCCGTACCTCTCGTTCTCGGCGTGCCTCATGGCCGGCCTCGACGGCGTGATCAACCAGATCGAGCCGCCGACGCCGATGGACGTGGACCTCTACGAGCTCGAAGGCGAGGCCAAGAAGCGCATCAAGCAGACGCCGGGCTCCCTTGAGGAGGTGCTCGACGCTCTCGACGCCGACAGGGATTTCCTCATGCGCGGCGACGTTTTCACGGAGGACCTCATCGAGGCCTGGCTCACACTCAAGCGCCAGAGCGCGAAGGAAGTCGCGCTACGACCACACCCGTACGAGTTCTATCTCTACTCAGACGTGTAGCGGGAGGTAACGGAGATGGCCGCGACCGCACAGGATCTCGCGCGTACGCCGGCGAGGCACTGGGCGGCGCGGCCGCTCCCCGAGCCGCCGCGCTCGCACCGGCTCTCGAAGAGCGCTCCGGTGCCGCTCGATCGTCTCGGGAAGCTTCTCGAAGACTGGATGCGCGACCTGACGGTGGGAAACACGCTCGACGGCGAATAGCGACCTCGACGCGCTCGTTCGCCGGCTGGCACTCGGCGTCCCCTGAGCCGCGCAGACTTAGAGTCCGCGCGTGTACGCGCTCTACGCCGAGTCCGGGCCACAGCGCAAGAAGACTCTCGTCCATGTCCTCGACCTGCTCGGCTGCGTCGTGCAGGCGGACAGCACCGACGAGGCGCTCGCCGCCGCGCCCGATACGATCCGTTCGTATCTGCGTTATCTCCACCGCCACGGTGAGGCAGTCGATCCGAACGAGAAGATCGAGACGCGTCTCGCGGAGCACAACACCGAAGGCCTGTTCTCGGGTCAGGCCTTGTGGCCGCAGGATCTCAAGCCACTATCACCGGCCGCGCTCGCGCGGTATGTGAAATGGCTCGGCTGGTCGCGCGCAGACCTGCTCGCCTTGGTGAAAGGGGTCGACGAAAAGCGGCTGCGCGCGAAGCCGGCGGCGGGCCGGTCCCTGCGGGACATTCTTCTGCACGTCCTCGGGGCGGATAAGAGCTACGTCTACGGGCTCGTCGGCCCGTTGAAGGCGATGGGGGAGCCAACGAACGCCGCTGAACGCGGCGACCTCGATCTGCGCGTCGCGCTGGAGGAGGCGCGGGCCGCCGCCATCGATCGCCTCAAGGCACTCACACCGGCCGAGCGACGGAATGTCCGGAAGGGCGGCCAGTCGTTGTACTCCGCGCATCGGGTGATCCGCCGGATGCTCGAGCACGAGTGGGAGCACCGCCGCGAGATAGCAGACCGCCTCGAACGCGACGCCTAGGCCCGGACCGGCACTCTCCCGATCGCGTTCGCGAGGAGATCCGCGAGCGGCACGGCGAGCGAACCGCCGCGGTCCGCGCGCGCGTCGTATCCGCACACGGAGATGCCGCGCACGTCCGCGACTGTGAATACCTGGCGTAGGACGTCCGCGACCGCTTTCATCGAGGGACCGTCGACGGCCGCAAACGCGACCGCGGGGAATTCGCTCGGGTCGACGATGTCGATGTCTACGTGGACCCAGACCGACCGCCGTCGCGACCACGCGATGAGACCCAGCGCCTCAGGATGCTGCCGGTCGAGGGCGATCCGCAGGACTCGCGAACGGTCAAGGTTGGCGATCTCGCCACTATCGAGTGACCTCGCACCGACGAGCGCCACGCGATCGTCGGAGATCTTGCGCGCGCCGGGAAAGAGCAGCGGTGCGACGGAGCGACCGCAGAGGTGCGCGAGGACCATGCCCGAGATGTAATGCGATGGCGTCGTCGCGAGCGTGTTGAAGTCACCGTGCGCGTCGAAGTACAGAAGCGAAAGCTCGGGTTCGGCGTTCAGCGCCCCCGAGAGCGCGCCCGCGGCGATCGTGCACTCGCCACCCAAGACCATTGGAGTCGCACCGTCGCGCAGTGACGCGAGGACGCCGTCTGAAAGCCCACGGCATGCCTCCCGCGCCGCGCTCAGCCAGCGCTCGCGCGGATTGAAAGGAATGCGCACGCGCTTCTCCGCCCCGAGCCGGTCCGCAAGGAGGGGACCGAGGACCGCCGGTGCCTCCTGCAGCCCCATGAAGCGCTGCTCCGTGACGACGCCGGCCTCGAATAGATGGAGCGGGCGAGCCGCCATTTCTGGGCGCATGCTAGCCATGCCGACAGGCAGGCGACCCGCCCGCGAGCGCGCGCTACTTGGGGATGAGACCAGTTTGAATCAGAGCCAGGCAGATGATCGCGATCGCGGCTAGCGGATAACGAGACCAACGTCCGGAAACGAGCATAAGGATCCCGCAGACCAGAGCGACGAGCGCGAGGATGACCGGGATGGTCAGCGTCATGTGCTCCTCCCGCGCAATGGTCGGTGGTTGTCTAACCGCCGCCGCGGTCAGTCTATGGTCGTGAGCAAACGATCGATCGCCGAGAGTCCGGAGTGCAGCACCCGCGCTGTCATTCCGAATCCGATCCGCAGATGCCGCTCCGCGCGGAATTGGACGCCCGGCACGATCATCGTGCTGTACTCGCGAATGAGCCGATCGACGAGGGCCATCGAGTCGATCGGGTACTGGTAGCTGAAGAAACAGATCGCGCCCGCCGCCGGTGGCGTCCAGTGCAACACGCGCGAATGGCCCGCGGCCCAGTCTTCGAGGAGCGGCCACCGCTCGTTGATGAGAAACCGCGCGCGCTCCAGGAGCTGCTTGCGTCGTTCGAGTGCGATCTCGGTCAGCGCCTCCGATAGCGTGGCCGGCGCGATCGTCGTGTAGTCCTTTATCTCGAGCGCCGCCTCGATGCGATCCGGTGGTGCGACGATCCAGCCGACCCGCAGACCGGGGAGCCCGTAGACCTTCGAGAGTCCGCCGGTTACCACGATGCGCTCGCCCCGGCCGCTGAAGGATGGACTCTCCTCCGCGGAGCGCTCGGCCCCGCGGTAGACCTCGTCGGCGAGAATCCACGCACCCTCGCGATCCGCGATCCGCACGATGCTTTGCACCTCGGCCTGCGACAGGATCTGGCCGGTCGGGTTATTCGGCTGACAGATGCAGATCACCTTCGTGCGCGCGTTGACCGCGGCGGCGAGCGCGTCGAGATCGATGGTCCACGCGCGCTCCTCGCGGAGCCAGACCTCGCGCACGCGCGCGCCCAACGCGGTCGCGATGCCGTGCACCTGCATGTAGTTCGGCATCACGACGACGACCTCGTCGCCCGGACCGACGAGCGACGCGAGCGCGAGGAAATTCGCTTCGCTCGTACCGGTCGTGATCATGACATCGTCCGCCTCGTGCCCCGGGTGGATCCCCGCGATGAGTGTGCGCGTCGCCTCGCGCCCCACACCCTCGGCGTACCCGAGCCTCGTCTTCATGAGCTCCTTCGGGTCTCGGGTGATCTCCGCGAGCGTGAGCGCCTCGACGCCCGACTCGGAGAGGTCGTATTTGACCTTGTGCTCCCACTGGGACTGCATGCGCTCCATGTCGAAGCGGGGGAACTTCATGGCGTCACATCATCCCCTGCCGTGGGCTGATCGGCTACAGCGGGCGCAACATAGAGAATTGCGCGCACCCCTTGAAGGACGCGACCGCGAACGCACCGCCGACCAACGCGACACCGATCCCGATCAGGGTGATGCGTAGAGCGCGCGGCCCCGCATCGAGCAGAGATCCAGTGACAAGCGCGGCAACGCCCACGCTCCCGCTCACGAGGGGCCACATGTTGTAGTAGGCCGGCGTATCGATGCACCTCGCCGCCGTCGAGACGACGAGCGCCGCCACCGCGGTGGCAACGCCCGCCGCGACGCCGAACACAGCCGCTCGTCGCATTCTCTGCGCAACGATATCGTCGTGGATCGTGCGCGTTGGAGTTCAGCTGCCCGAGGTCGAGCGTGTGGTGCGATGGCCCGAGGTCGCCGCGATCGCGCGGGCCGCGGAAGAGTCGGGATTCGAGTCGATCTGGGTCGGCGATCACCACCTGTACCGGGGCGGCGGGCGACCCGACCGAGGGCCGTGGGATGCATGGACGCAGCTCGCCGCGCTCGCCGCGATCACCCAGCGGGTGCGACTCGGGCCGCTCGTCGCGGCCACGGCTTTTCATCCGCCCGGCGTGATCGCGCGGATGGCGGCATCGATCGATGAGGTCTCCGGGGGCCGCTTCACGCTTGGCCTTGGCGCGGGCTGGAACGAGCCCGAGTTCCGCGCGTTCGGGTTTCCATTTGACCGGACCGTCTCGCGTTTCGAGGAGTCCTTCGAGATCGTGTGGCGGCTGCTCGCCGGGGAGCACGTCACGTTCCACGGTGAGTTCCAAAACGCCGACGACGCCGTCCTCCTCCCGCCGCCGCGCCGCCGCGTGCCGATCATGCTCGGCTCGAACGGGGCCCGGATGCTCGGAATCGCCCTTCCGCACGTCGATGCGTGGAACACGTGGTTCACCTCGTACGGGAACACCGTCGAGGGCTTTGCGAACCTGCGCGGTGATATCGACGGAGCTTGTGTACGAGCCGGCCGTGACCCAGCCGAGATCGCCCACAGCGTGACCGTGCTCGTCAACGTGGGCGAGGGTCGGGGCGAGCGGCCGCACGACGTCCCGCCGGTCGCGCTGAAAGACCTTTCGGCGCACCTTCGTCTCTTGGGCGAGGCCGGCGCCGATGAGGCGATCCTCGTCCTCGATCCGATCGACGAGCGCTCCACGCGCCAGGTCGCGGACGCTATCGTTGAGCTGAAGTAACCGAATAGGCGTCGGGCAGTTGCCCCGTCCGGGTGGACGGGGCCTTTCGGCGTCTGGGAGTGTGAGAGTGGCGAGGTTCGCGAAGCTGTTCGGCGGTGGCAAAGCCGCGCCTCGCGTCGACCGTGTCGTCGTCGGGCTGGGTAATCCCGGCGAGGGCTACGCGAGCACGCGCCACAACGTCGGCTTTCAGGTCGCGTCGCGTCTGGCAAAGCGCGCGCGAGCCGAGTTCGCCGTGAAGGCGGCCGACTCGCGGATCGCGGAGGGCGCGATCGACGGCGTGCGCATCGCGATCGCGCGGCCGCAGACCTTCATGAACGATTCCGGACGCGCGGTGCGCAAGCTGCTCGATCGCTACCGCATCCAGCCCTCCGATCTTCTCGTTGTCTTCGACGAGGTCGACCTGCCGTTGGGCAAGATCCGGCTCCGCGAGAAAGGCGGGCCGGGCACGCACAACGGGATGCGCTCGATCGTGTCCGCGATCGGCGAAGACTTCCCGCGCCTGCGCGT
>Ga0209057_1001196_pt1 | contig 21520 bp, 19 predicted proteins | sample GraSoiAngelo_146_FD_185903 | JGI IMG/M metagenome (GOLD analysis project Ga0209057, IMG submission 185903) | Grasslands soil microbial communities from the Angelo Coastal Reserve, California, USA - 14_1009_05_30cm (SPAdes) (version 2) | ecosystem: Environmental > Terrestrial > Soil > Grasslands ... | reverse complement strand
GAAGATGGAGTTGATCAGGTCCGGTCCAAGCCCTGGGACGCTGAACGCAGTCTCGACGACGATCGAGCCCATCAGGGTCGCCACCGCGATCGGGCCCATCACGGTCGCGAGAGGGATGAGGGCGTTGCGCAGCGCGTGCCGGATGAGCACGGCGCGCTGAGTCAGGCCCTTTGCCCAGGCCGTGCGGACGTAGTCCTGCGCCAGCGCGTCGAGGACCGAGGCACGGACGATGCGCGCGACGAAGCCGACCTGGGGAAGCGCAAGCGCGATGGCGGGCAGCAGCCAATGGATCGGGTCACTGTGCCAGCTGACGTCGACGTAGAGAATCCCTCCGGTCCATCGGTAGAGCAGCGCGGTCGCGAAGAACGAGATCCACATCGCCCAGACGAAGTTCGGCACCGCGTACGCGACCGACGTGCCCAGCAGAAGCGCGTGGTCGGTTGGGGTGCCGCGACGACCAGCGGCCGCGACGCCGGCCCATATGCCGAAGATGAGCATGAAGGCGACTGCGAGCAGGCCGAGGCGGATGCTCACCCACGCTTCGGCGTAGAGGAGCGACGACATCCCGCCCGTGAAGTAGCTCTCGAGCCAGTGCAGGTACTGGACGGGATAGGTATCGGTCAATCCCGCGCGCTGGAGGAGGATCTGCTCGCGGCGAGAGGTCATGCGCTCACTGCCGGAGAACGGGTTCCCCGGCAGCGTGTGGATCAGGAGAAAGACCGCCCAGCTCAACGTCAGGGCGGCCAGCGAGACGATCACGAGCCGCCGGCCGATGTAGCGGAGGAGCCTGACTTCCAATGGCGGTCAGACGGTACCCGAGGTCACCTTCGCGTCGTCACCACCGGCCCGCCCGCACGTCGCCCGGCGCCATCCCCTTAACTATCGGGCGTGGCTACCGACGTCAATGTGGCCGTGATCGGGGCCGGGCAGGCAGGACTGGCGACAAGCTGGTTCCTCACCCGGGCCGGCATCGACCACGCCGTCCTCGAGTCCGGGCGCGTCGCCGAGACCTGGCGCTCCCGGCGGTGGGACTCGTTCTGTCTCGTCACGCCCAACTGGACGGTGCGGCTCCCGGGCGGCGAGTACATAGGCCCAGACCCCGACGGCTACATCAAGCGCGACGAGATCGTCGACCACTTTCAGCGCTGGGTCGAGTCGTTCCGCGCGCCTGTGCGCGAGGGCTGTCCCGTCACCGCCCTCGACCGGGACGGCGACGGCTTCGTCCTGACGGTGCCGGGCGGAACGCTTCGCGCCCGCACCGTCGTCGTCGCCACCGGCGGCTACCAGCGCGCCCACCGGCCGCCGGCCGCGGAGCAGATGCCCGCGCGCCTGAACCAGCTGCTGGCCGAGGAGTACCGCAACGAAGGCGCCCTCCCCGAAGGCGCCGTGCTCGTTATCGGCGGCGGCCAGACGGGGTGCCAGATGTCCGAAGAGCTGCACCATGCCGGGCGCAAAGTCTTCCTCTCGTGCGGCCGCGCGCCCTGGGCGCCGCGGCGCATGGGCGGCCACGACCTGGTCTGGTGGATCGTCGAGTCCGGTTTCTGGAACCGGACTCCCGCACAGCTGCCCTCGCCGGCCGCGCGCCTGCTCAGCAACCCCCTGACCACCGGACACGAGGGCGGCCATGACCTCCACTACCGCACCCTGAGCGAGATGGGCGTCGAGCTGCTCGGCCGCTTCGTCGGCGCCGAGGACGGGACGGTGCGCTTTGGCGACGACCTGGCTCAGAGCATGCAGGCGGGCGACGACCTTTCGCGCCTGTTCATGAAATGGGTCGGCGCCTTCTGCGAGAAGCGCAGGCTCGAGATTCCCTGGGAGGTGCCGGAGGCTGTGAACCTCAGGAGCCGGACCGAGCTCGACCTCGAACGCGAGGGCGTCACGACCGTGATCTGGACCACAGGATTCCGCCCAGACTACGGCTGGGTCCACGCCGACGTCTGCGACGACATGGGCTTCCCCATCCAGACCGACGGACGCAGCGACGTGCCCGGCCTCTACTTCATGGGCGTGCACTTCCAGCGCAAGGGCCAGTCGGCCGTCCTCTACGGTGTGGGAGAGGATGCCGAGATCGTGGTGAACCACATCGTGGAGAACAGGAAGTGAGGGTTGCCGTCGCCATGTCGGGCGGCGTCGACTCGTCGGTCGCGGCCGCGCTTCTACAGGCGCGGGGCCACGACGTCGTCGGCGTGACGCTGCAGCAGTGGCCGCGCGACGACACCGCGGAGGCGGCGCGGCACGGCGGGTGCTGCTCGCTGTCGGCCGTGGAGGACGCCCGACGGGTCGCGAGCCTGCTCGACATTCCTTATTACTGCTGGAACCTGGAGAAAGAGTTCGGCGAGAGGGTGATCGAGCCTTTCCACCGCGCCTACCTCGAAGGCCGGACGCCCAACCCCTGCGTGCGCTGCAACGCCTTCGTCCGCTTCGACCTGATGCTGGCGCGGGTGCTGGCGCTGGGCTTCGACCGCCTTGCAACCGGCCACTACGCGCGCGTCCTCAACGGCGGCGAGCTGCACGCGGCGATCGACCCGGCCAAGGACCAGTCCTACATGCTCTACCACCTCGATCGCGAGCGCCTGGCGCGCATCGTCTTTCCGCTCGGCGGCATGACCAAGGCGGAGGTGCGAGAGCACGCGCGCGAGTTCGAGCTTCCCGTGGCCGACAAGGCGGAGAGCCAGGAGATCTGCTTCGTCCCGCGCGGCGAGACCGCGAAGTACCTGGCGACGCGCCTGCCCGTCGCGATCGGCGCCGTCGTCGACGCGAGCGGGCGCGAGCTCGGCATCCACCGCGGCACGGCGCTCTACACCGTCGGGCAGAGGACTGGCTTCGGGAGCCTGTCGGAGCCGGGCCCGTGGTACGTGCTGCGCGTGGACGCGCCGGGCAACCGCGTCGTCGTCGGGCGCCGCGACGAGCTCGCCGTGCGGCGGCTCGTTCTCGAGGACGTGACCTTCATCGACCGCCGGGAGCCGGAGCCGCTGCGCTGCGAGGCGCGGCTGCGCTACCACTCGCCGGCGATCCCGGCGACTTACGAGGACGGCCGGTTGACCCTCGACGAGCCTTTCCTTGGCGCGGCGCCTGGGCAGGCGGCGGTGCTCTACTCGGGTACGCGCGTGCTGGGCGGAGGCACCATCGCGGCCGCCGCCTGACCTCGTCGCGGCGGCGTTCCACTGGCTCGAGTACCTCGGGCTCCTCGGCGCGATCGGCTCCCTGGTGGTCAGGCGCCTGGGACAGATGACGCCGAAGATCCAGTGGGCGAATCCATCCCTGCGCATTCCCCTGGTCGCGGCGCTGGCCGGCGTGCTTGGACTTGTCGTCTTCGCGCCGCGGTCGGTCCTGCCCAGGCTCGACCTCGCGGTGGTGGTGCACGTGCTGGCGGCCGGTATGTGGGCGGGAGGCATCATGGCGTTGGCCTCGCTGCGACCGCCGGACGGCTGGAGCAGCCCACAAGCCCGAGCGCTGATCGAGCGTTTCGCACGTGTCGCCCTCCTCGCCTTCGCCGTCACCGCGCTGACCGGCGTGCTCCAGGCCGGTGAGCAGCTCCGTGACGTGAGCGACCTGTGGACCACGACCTACGGCCTCGTGCTGCTGGTCAAGTGCGCGGCGGTGCTGGCGATGCTCGGCCTGTCGCTCGCATGGCGGGCGGGCCGACCGGTGGCGCGCCTCGAGGCCCTTGCGGCCATCCTCGTCGTGGGCGCCACCGCCCTCCTTGCCGCCTTCCCGGCTCAGGCATAGGATTTCGAGATGGCGAGCCGCGTCCGGGACGTGATGGCGAGCCGTCTCTACACCGTTGGACCCGGGGACACAGTCGGCGAGGCCGTCGCCCTGATGGCTCAGAACCGCGTCGGCTCGGTCCTGGTCATGGAGGGCGACCGGCTGCTCGGCATCTTCACCGAGCGCGACACCGTGCGGGCCATCTCGCAGGCGCACGACGCGGCCAGGCACGAGGTCGTGTCGTGGATGACGAGTGACCCAACCACCGTCGGACCGGACACCGACACCGACGAGGCGCTGCGGACGATGCTCGACCGCGGCTTCCGCCACCTGCCTGTCGTCGAGGACGGAAAGGTGGTCGGGATCGTCTCGATACGCGACCTGGCTGAGCCCTAAACTTCTCAGTTCCCGCCGCCTTCTGAGGGTTCATTCCATTGGGTCTTCTGGCGCTGAGGCGCTACGTGCCGTACCTGCGGCCGTACGTCTGGCTGGTCGTGATCTTCGGCGCGTCCCAGCTGGGAAGCCTCGCCGCGGCCGCCTCGATCCCGAAGGTGATCCAGCACATCATCGACGGGCCCATCACCCATCACCAGCTGAACAGCCTCGCCGCATACGCGGGCCTGCTGGTGCTGATCGGCGCGCTCGAGTTCGTGCTCATCGTCATGCGCCGCCACTTCGCGGGCGTGGCGTCCTTCGGCATGGAAACCGACCTGCGCAACGATTTCTACGCGCACCTCCAGAGCCTGCAGGTGTCGTTCCATGACAACTGGCAGTCGGGGCAGCTGCTGTCGCGCGCCGTCGCCGACATCGGCACCGTGCGCCGCTTCGTCGGCTTCGGCCTGATCTGGTTCCTGCAGACGATCGTCACGTTCGCCGTCGTCTTCGTGCTGATGCTGCAGCTCGACTGGCAGCTGGCGCTGGTCGTCGTTCTGTGCATGACGCCGCTGGCGGTCTTCAGCAACGTCTTCCACGACAAGTACAAGGTCATCGCGCGCCGGCTCCAGGACCTGAGCGGCGACCTGACGACGACGATCGAGGAGATGGCGACCGGCGTCCGCATCGTCAAGGCCTTTGGACGGATGCCGCTGATGCAGAAGCGGTTCGAGGACGAGGCGCGCATGGTGCGGGCGACGAGCCTCGACGGCATCAAGGCCCGGGCCGAGGTGTGGACGGAGATGAACTTCCTTCCCTACCTGTCACTGGTCGCGGTGCTGCTGCTCGGGGGGCTGAACGTGGTCCAGGGACGGCTCACCATCGGAGGCCTGGTCGCGTTCATGAACTACGTCTTCATGCTCGCCTGGCCGATGGACGCCATCGGCTGGGTGCTGTCGATGGCTGAGGAGTGCCAGACCGCGTCGCAGCGGCTCAGAGAGGTGCTCGACTCGAGGCCCGAGATCGCCGATGGCCCGCGGGCGCGTGCCCTCGAGACGTGCCGGGGCCGCCTGGAGTTTCGCGGCGTCGGCTTCAAGTACCCGAGCGCCGACGAGTGGGTGCTGCGAGGCCTCGACCTTGTCGTCGAGCCGGGCGAGACCGTGGGTCTGGTCGGCCGCACGGGCAGCGGAAAGACCACGCTGGCCTACCTCGTGCCGCGGCTGTACGACGTCACCGAGGGCGCCGTGCTGCTCGACGGCGTCGATGTGCGCGACATCCTTCTGCGCTCGCTCCGCTCCCACATCGGCTTCGCGTTCGAGGACCCCATCCTGTTCTCCGCCTCCGTGCACGAGAACCTGGTCATGGGCCGGCCGGTCGTCTCCGACGAGGAGCTCAAGCGCGCGATCGAGATCGCCGAGGCGGGTTTCGTCTGGGAGCTGCCGTGGGGGCTGGAGACGCGCGTTGGCGAACAGGGCTACACGCTGTCGGGCGGGCAGCGGCAGAGGCTGGCGCTCGCGCGCGCGGTGCTCGGCGCGCCGCCAGTGCTCGTCCTCGACGACCCGCTCTCGTCTGTCGACGTGCACACGGAGGCGGCGATCGAGGAGTCGCTGGCGCGCGTGCTCAAGGGAGTGACGGGGCTGCTTGTGGTGCACCGGCCGTCGACGCTCGCGCTGGCCGACCGCGTGGCGCTGATCGACCGCGGCGCCGTCGTCGAGGTGGCCACGCACGCCGAGCTCATGCGCTCGAACGAGCTCTACCGCGCTCTCCTGTCGCAGCAGTACGAGGAGGCGGTGGTGTGAGCGTGGCGCGCGCGGACTCCTGGCGCGGAGTGGCCGCCGAGGAGATCGACGAGTTCTCGCCCTCCGTCGCCGGTCTCCTGCGCAGGCGCAGCCGGGCGCTGCTCGTCAACCTCGCCCGGCCGTACTGCTGGCGTATGGCCCTGGCGGCGTTCCTGATCCTCATTCGGTCGGCGGCGTACCTGTCGATTCCGTACCTGGTCGGTCTTGGCATCGACCGAGGCATCAGCGCCCGGAGCTTCAGCGCGCTGGTGCTGGTCGTCGGCGTGCTGCTGCTGGCGCTTGCCGTCAACGCCGTCGCTAACTACCTGTTCCTGCGCCTGTCGGGGCGGATCGGCGCCCACATCCTGTTCGACCTGCGCCGGATGCTTTTCGCGCATGTCCAGGAGCTGTCGCTGTCCTTCTACGAGCGCTACACGTCGGGGCGCATCATCTCCAGGCTCACCTCGGACATCGACGCGCTGAACGAGCTGCTGGCGACGGGGCTGACCTCGGTGATCACGTCGGTTATCTCGGTGGTCGCGATCACCGCCATCCTTCTGCACCTCGACCTGCGGCTCGGCGTGGTGACGCTCATCGTCATGCCGGTCGTGCTCGGGCTCACGTACTGGTTCCGGGTCAACTCCGCACGCGCCTATCGCGCGGTGCGGATGGCGATCGTGCTCGTGATCGTGCACTACGTCGAGTCTCTTGGCGGCATCCGCGCGGTGCAATCGTTCCGGCGCGAGCCGCGCAACCAGGAGATCTTCGAGGACGTCAACGCCCGCTACCGCGACGCCAACATCTGGTCGAACACGCTGGTGTCGACCTTCGGGCCGGCGATCAACCTGCTCGGCCGGTTCACGACGGCCACGGTGCTGCTGTACGGCGGGTACCTGTTCGCGCAGGGACAGGTGACGCTGGGAGTGCTGACCGCGTTCGTGCTCTACCTGCGCCAGTTCTTCGACCCGTTGCAGGAGCTGTCGCAGTTCTACAACGTGTTCCAGGCCGCCGGAGCGGCGCTGGAGAAGCTGGCGGGCGTGCTCGAGGAGGAGCCGACCGTGCGGGAGCCCGCCGAACCGGTCGCCCTGGCGGAGGCGCGCGGCGCGGTGGCGTTGGAGCACGTGACGTTCGCGTATCGCGAGGGCAAGGCGGTGCTGCACGACATCGACCTGACCGTGCCGGCGGGGCAGATCGTGGCGCTGGTGGGGGAGACCGGGGCTGGCAAGACGACGATGGCTCGCCTGATCGCGCGGTTCTACGACCCGACGTCAGGGCGCGTGACGTTGGACGACGTGGACCTGCGGTCCGTGGGTGTGGCGGACCTGCGCCGCGCGGTGGCGGTGGTGACGCAGGAGAGCTTTCTCTTTTCCGGGACGGTAGGGGACAACGTCCGTTTCGGGCGGCCGTCGGCGACGCTGGAGGAGATGGAGGCGGCCACCCGGGCCATCGGCGCGCATGACTTCATCGCCGCGATGCCGAACGGATACGAGACAGATGTGCGCCGGCGGGGCGTGCGTCTGTCTTCGGGCCAGAGGCAGCTCGTCGCATTCGCGCGGGCGTTCCTCGCCGACCCGCGAGTGCTGATCCTCGACGAGGCGACATCCTCGCTCGACCTGCCGTCGGAGCGGTTGGTGCAGCGAGCGCTGCGGACCCTGCTGCGCGGCAGGACGGCGTTCATCATCGCCCACCGGCTGTCGACGGTCGAGATCGCGGACCGGGTGCTGGTGATCGACGCGGGGAGGATCGTGGAGGACGGGACGCCGGAGGAGCTGCGGGCGGGGGTCGGCAGGTATGGATTGCTCCACCGGACGTGGGTGGAATCGCTTGCCTAATTCGCTGACGCTAGTTCGGACCTTCGTCCAGGTAGAACCTGCGCCAGCCGACCTTCTGAAAACCAAGGCGCTGCAGGATCGGCGCCGACATCGGCCCGCCCCAGACGGACAGCCCCGCCACTCCGGCCTCTCGGGCCATTCGCAAGCGCTCCGCCACCAACGCCCGGTACACGCCGCGGCCGCGGAACTTCTCGCGCACGGCGCCGCCGTTGATGATCGCGCCCGCGGGCGGGTAGAGCGTGAGGCCGGCGCTTCCGGCGGGCTCACCGGCGATCGTGGCGAGCAGCACCAGCCGGTTGCCGGCGGCGAGCATGTCCCGGCGCCGGCGCTCGCGCGGCCCGGCGTCGCGGGCGGAGTCGTGGAACGCCTCCGCGTTGACCGCGTCGGCCTGCGCGAAGAGCTCCGCGTCCGCGAGGGCGTCATGCAGCATGAGGCCCGGGATGGACGGCGCCTCGATCGGTGAGCCGATGCCGAGCACCATCACCGCCACCTCGGGCGAGTGCGGCTCGGGCAGGGAGCCGTGCGCGGCCAGGAGATCGGGAAAGTCGACGGGCTCGGTGTCCGGGTCCAGGATCCACATGAACGGAAGATCTCGAGAGCCGAAGATCTTGCGCACCTCCCTGATGACGTCGTCCGCCTCAGAGGCGGGGGCGCGGACCCACGATGCGCTGTTCGGCCCGGGGATCGGGTAGTCGGGCTGGAGGGTGACCCGGTAGCGCGAGGTCTGGATGACCTCGACGCCGGGGGCCGGCGGCTGGCGAAAGCGGTTGGCAAACTCCACCAACCCCTCCTGCAATACTTCGGCCATGGCGCAATTCTCGCGGGCGATGCGGCGCTGGCGCCTGCTGCGGATCATGGGCGTGCCGCTTGGACTCGCCTGGCTCGCCATCCTGGGAGCCTTCGTCTACGCCTCCGCGAACTCAAGGCCCGCGCCTTCGACGCTCGTCGCGGCCGCCGCCCTCGCGGTAATTGCGGGAGCCTGCTTTCTGTATGCTTGGCGCGACCCGGGAGCCTGACGGCAAAACCGGCAGATAGCCGCGCCTTTCATCACCACGGAGTGTCCATGGACTCCCTCCACGCGATTGGTTTCTACGTGTCCTCCGGAGTGCTGCTTCTCGGGGGGCTCGGAGTCGCGCTGATGCCCGGCCGCGACCTGCGTGGACTGGCGATGGCGGCCGCCGGCGCGGGGCTGGCGGGCGTTTACGTGTCGCTGTCGGCCGCTTTCGCGGCCATCGTGGCGCTGGTCTGCTATCTCGGCTGCGCCGTCCTGGTCGCCGGGCCCGGCTACCGCAGCGTCGAGAGCGTGGTCAGCCCGATGTGGAGGCAGGTTGGCGCGGCGGGCGCCGCGGCCTTGCTCGCAGTGCTCGCGTACGTCGCCTTCCGCGGCGACTTCGTGACCGCCAGGTACTCGGCCGGGCCGCTCGACCTGGGCGCGGTCGCGAACTTGCTGCTGGCCCACGACACGCTCGCCACCGAGGCCATCGCCGCGCTCGCGCTGGCCGCAGCGGCCGGCGCCGCCGCCGCGTGGCGAATGCGGGACCGCGCCCGGTGACGCCGACGCTCGTCGCGGTCTTCTTCGTCGCCGGCGGCGTGGTCGCGGCCGGCGCGTTCGGGGCCGCGTGGAGGCGGGACGCGAGCGCCGCGGTCGCGTCGATCCCGGTGATGTTCGCCGGCGTCGGTGTCGCGTTCGCGGGCGTGGCGCGCTTCGCGGCCGCGGGCGGCCAGCACCTGCTCGGCCAGGAGCTGGCCGTGCTGCTTGCCATCGCCGCCCTGGCGCTGCTCGGGCTGGGCCTCGGCATCGCCGGCCGGGAGAGCGCTCGCTGAATCTGATCGCCCTCGCCGGGCAGATCGTGGCAGCGGCGTCGGGAGCGGCATCCGGCAGCAGGCCGGGCGGCTTCGCGTTCCCCGACCCGACCACGGCGCTGCCGTGGGCGGTTCCCCTCCTCTTGATCGCGCCTTTCGCGACCTTCCTGCTCGCGCTCTCGAGCGTGCGCACGCGGCGGTCCGCGTCCGCGACCGCGATGTTCGGCACCGCGGTGATGCTTGTCGTCACTCTGCTGGTGCTCTGGGGCCTCACCAGGAAGGCGGCGCCCTACGTGGCGACGTACCAGTACATCAACCTCTCCGTCGCGTTCTCGGGGCCGAGCAGCTTCCAGACCTTCACCGTCCAGCTCGTCCTCCACGTGGACCACCTGACGGTGGCGGCGCTGCTCGCGATCGAGCTCTGCGCGTTCATCGCCCTCGGCTGGCACCAGTTCATGGGCCGCGCCGAGCCGGGCGCCGCCCGCTTCCACGCCGCCGTGACGGCGTTGCTCTTCGCGAGCTCCGGGATCCTCATGAGCTGGGACCTGGCCGAGCTCTTCGGCTTCTGGATGATCGGCGGCGCGCTTACCTACCTTCTCCTCGCGCATCGCTGGGGGGTGGCGGAGCCGGCCGCGCGTGCGCGCGTCGCCCTGGCGCTGCCGTTCTTCACCGACGTCTGCCTGCTGAGCGGGATCGCGTGGCTGTACTCGCGGTACGGCACGCAGACCCTCGACACGCTGGTGCCGGTGCTGCACACCAACCCCGGGTGGACGGTGAGGTCTCTCGTGGTCGCGTCCGTGCTGCTGTTCGTGGGCGTCGGCGGCCGCATCGCGCTGTGGCCCTTCACGTCGTGGATCACGCAGACGGCCGTGACCGCGCCCGCCGCGGCGTCCGCGATCGTGCAGTCGGTGTGGTCGGTGGCCGGCATCGTCGTCCTCTACCGGTTGACCCCGATCTTCGCGTCCTCCAATCAGCAGACGATGCAGGCGCTGCTCGCGGCATGCGGCGTCGCGGCAGTCATCGCAGCGGCGCTCGCTCTGGTGGGCAACGAACCGCGCCGCGCCGTGTCCCTCGCGGGCGCGGCCGTTGTCGCCATCGCGGCCGCCGTGGTGATCAACGCCGCCTATCACCCGCCGGCCACCTACGCCGTCGCCGGTGTGGCCGCGGTGTTCGCCCTTGCCCCGGCCCGCGCGGGGGCCCTGCTCGCCGTCACGACCATCTCGAACGCGATGCGCACCGACGACCTTGCCGAGATGGGCGACGCGTGGCGGCGGATGCGCAGGAGCGCGGCGGCGCTGCTTCTGTGCGCTCTGCTCCTCGGACTGACGACCACCGGCGCGCTGGCCCTCGGGGTGAGCACGCGCACCTGGCTCGGCGTCGCGCTGGGCGAGGCCTCGCTGCTGGTCGCGATCGCCGCGCTGCGCGTGTTCTTCAGCGTCTCTTTCGGACCCCTGCGCCGGCGCCGCGCCTTCGAGCCCGACCGCGTGCGCGAGCCTCGGGAGGCTCTCGGCTGGCCGTACTGGTTCGCGGTCGCGTCGGCCGCGTTCCTCGCCGCCACCTTCATCACCGCCTGGCTTGGTTTCCTCGACGGCGCGAAACACCCCGCGCCTGCCCTGATCGGAGTCGCGGTCTGGGTCGCGGTGCCGGTGCTCGGGTTCATCGCCTGCGCCGCCACGTACTCGCGCGGCAGGGACGGCGCGCTGGCCGCGACGGCCCTCGGCGGCGCGTGGCTGGCGCGCGGGACGGCGCTGGTGTCTGCCGGCGTGGAGCGTTTCGTCGTGGCGCCGGCGACCGACATCGCCGGCAGGCTGGGTGACTGGATCCCCGCGGGCGACGGCGCGCTCGGGCGCCTCGCAACCGCCTCGGGCCAGCTCGCGCTGGGCGCGGTGCGCGCCCCCACGCTTCCGTTGGTGATGGCGCTGGCGATCGTGCTCGCCGTGGTCTTCGCGCTCCTTGCGCCTGGAGTCGCGCGATGACGCTGCTGACCGTGATCGGCCAGGCAACGCCGTCGCCAGTACCCGCCCCCGGCGCGGGCCTGTTCACCTCGCCGTTCCTGCTCAGCCTGCTCATCTGGGTGCCTGCGGCCGTGGCCGTGGCGCTGGCCTTCATCCCCAACCCGCGCGGCCGTTACGACACGCTGATCAAGCAGATCGCGTTCTTCACCAACCTCGGCACGCTGTTCGTCTTCTTCATCGGCTACAGCCAGTTCGAGAACTTCCTGCCCACGATGCAGTACGAGGAGAAGGTTCCGTGGCTGCCCGCGATCGGTGTCACCTACCACCTCGGCATCGACGGTGCGGGCCTCGTGATGCTGATGCTCTCGGGGCTCGCCGGCGTGGCCGCGGTGTTGGCGTCGCTGAACGTGCGCGAGCGGGTGCGCGCCTACTTCGCGCTCCTGCTCCTCGCCCAGTCCTCGGTCAACGGCGCCATCGCGTCGCGCGACATGTTCATGCTCGTCCTGTTCTGGGGCGCGTCGATCGTGCCCATCGCGCTCCTGGTCATCGGTTGGGGCGGGCCGCGCCGGATCTCGGCGGCGTGGCGGCTCGTCGGCTACTGGGGATTCGGGACGGCCGCGCTCGCGGTGGGCGCGCTGGCGCTGTACACGGCGGCGGGCGGGACGAGCTTCGACATGGACCATCTTTTCAAGGCCACGATCTCGCCCCGCGTCCAGCTGGGCATCAGCATGGCGATGATCGTCGCCGCCGCGACGCGGCTGCCGCTCTTTCCGCTGCATGGCTGGGCGCGCGAGGTGCTCGCCGAGTCGCCGCCGGGAGTGGTCGTCATCGTCGCCACCGCGGCCTCGCGGCTCGGCGCGTTCCTCATCCTGCGCACGATCATCGGCGCCGAGCCCGTCGCCGCGCACCTGCTGTCGCCGCTGCTCGCCGCGCTCGCCGTGCTCACCGTCGGGTACGCGGGTCTGGCCGCGCTGCGCACGCTCGACATCCGGCACGCGGGTGCGTACCTGGCGATGGTCCCGGGCGGGATCACGGTCATGGGCATGGCCGCGGTGTCGCCTTTGGGCATAGCCGGCAGCGTGCTCGGGCTTTTCGCGGGCGGGCTGGCCGCGGCGCTGATCGCGGGCGCGTGCGTCACCCTCTCCGACCGGGCCCAGACCCGGAGCATGGCCCTGCTCGGAGGCCTCGCCCCGCGCATGCCCAACCTCGGCTGGCTGCTGGTCATCGCCGCCCTCGCGCTTCTCGGCGTGCCGATCCTCGCCACGTTCGCGGTGAACGTGATGACCTTCTTCGGGGCCTTCAAGACGCAGCCGCTGGGCGCCTTCGCCCTGGCCGCGAGCCTGGCGGTGTGCGCGGTGGCGCTGGCTGTGATCCTCGGCCGCGTCCTGTTCGGCGCGCCCAACGCCGACGCGCCGGGCGTCTCCGACGTGTCCCTTGGCGAGACCTGGTACCTCGGCCTGCTTGCGGGCGCGCTCCTGTGGGTGGGGCTTTTTCCGGGCGGGCCGAAGATCCCCGGCACGGAGGTGCCGCTCTTCGACCCCGGGCTGATCAACCAGATGTCGGCGGGGATCTCCGACATCGCGTCGCCGTACGTGCTGCCGACGCCCGCCGCGCCGGCGACGCAGTGAGGTACCTAGTCCTCGTCCCGGAGGCGCTTATGCTCGCGACCGCCGTGGTCGTGATGCTGCTCGGGCGCTTTGCCGTCCTGCCGTCCGCGTGGCGGCGCTTCCTGCCGCTCGCCGCGGCGGCGATCGTGCTCACCGCCCTCGGCATCGAGCTGTGGGCCGGCGCGGCGCTGACCACGTTCTTCGGCGGCGCCATCGTCCAGGACCGCTTCGCGCTGTTCGCGAAGGCGGCCGCGCTGGCCATCGCCGCGGTGGCGCTGGCGTCGGCCGACTGGGCGGCTGAGGACTCGCCGTACCTGGGCCTGGCGATGCCCCTGCTCGCGGCGTTCGGGGTGATGGTCGCGGCCTCGGCCGCCGACCTCGTTGGACTGTGGGCCGGGCTCGAGCTGGCGGCCGCGGCGGCGGTGGTGATGGTGGCGCTGCGGCGCCCCGACCTCGGCCTGCGCCTTCTCGTCGTCGGCGGCGTGGCCACATCCCTGGTGCTGATCGGACTCGCGTTCCTGTACGCGAGCACCGGCAACGCCGACCTGGTCGCCATCCGGGACGTGCTCGCGAGCCGGGCTCCAACCGTGGCGCTGGCGGTGCCGATGCTGCTCCTGCTCGGCGGTCTTGCCGTGCGCGCGGGCATCGCTCCCTTCCACGTCGGGCCGCTGCCCATCAGCCTCGGCGCGTCGCCGTTGGGCGCGGGTCTCGTCATCGGCCTGGTCACGGTGGCGGCGGCGACGGTGGCGATCAAGATCGTGGCCGCGGTGGCGCCGCTGCCGGCGGTGTTCGCACCCTACGCCGTGGCCGTCGCCGCAGTCGCGATGGTGGGCGGCGGGGCGGCCGCCCTGGCGGTGCGCTCCCCACGGCCGCGGATGGCCTACCTCGCGGTGGCCCAGCTTGGTTGGGTGGCGGCCGGGCTCTCGACCCACTTCCGCGCCGGCTTCGCGGCGTCGCTGTTCCTGCTCGCGGCCTTCGGCATCGCTGCCACATGCGGCCCGGCGCTGCTGGGCCGGGCGGAGGCGGGCGAGACCGCGATCGCGGGCCTCGGCGCGGTGCGGCCGGTGCGCGCCGCCGGCCTCGCGCTCGCCTTCCTGTCCCTGGCCGGGGCGCCACCCCTGGCGGGTTTCTTCGGCGAGCTCGCCGTCGCGGCCGCGCTCGCCCAGAGCGGGAACTTCGTCCTCCTCGGGTTGGGGCTGCTGGGCTCTGTCCTGAGCGTGGCGGCGGTCGTCGGCACGCTCCGCGTCCTCTATATACAGAGCCCCGTGGACGAGGCTCGGCGCCCGGCGGCTGCCGCCCTTCCGGCGGTGACCGTGCTCTCGACCGCGGGCGCGGTGGTCTTCTGCGCCCTGGTCGCCGGCTACGGGCTGCTCGGGAACCCGATCCTGGGCCTCGCGGACCAGGGGGCGGAAGCCCTGGGACTCAGGTAGTAAACTCCCCGGCCAGAGAACCCGCACAACGTCCCACCAACCGTCCTGGAGGTCCCGCCTGACCGCGCACAAAAGGCGCGCCCGCACTCGTCGGACGCCCAACCCCCGCCGCCGCCACACCAGGCAGCGATCGCGCCACCGGCTGCTGCGTTTCTCCCTGGTCGCCCTGATCGTGGTCGCCACGACCGGACTCATGGGCACCGGGGCGACGATCGGGGTCGTCGACTACTTCGCGGGCGACCTGCCGTCGCTCGACTCCATCCAGACGTCCGACCTGCACCAGACCACGCGCATCGTCGACCGCAACGGCAACCTGATCGAGGCTCTGTACCACGAGAACCGCACGGTGGTGCCCCTGAGCAAGATCAGCGTCTACCTGCAGAAGGCGACCATCGCGACCGAGGACCGGACCTTCTACGACAACTCCGGCGTCGACTACCGAAGGCTTGCCATCGCGGTCGCATTCAACCTCACGCACCAGTCCTTCGCGCAGGGCGGTTCGACCATCACGCAGCAGGTCGTCAAGAACGACGTCCTCGACACCGAGGAGGCGCAGAGCAGGACCGTGAGCCGCAAGTTCCGCGAGCTGCTTCTGGCCGAGGAGATGGAGAGGCGCTACTCGAAGACCCAGATCCTCGAGCTGTACCTGAACACCATCAACTACGGCAACGGCGCGTACGGCGCCGAGGCCGCGGCCGAGACCTACTTTCAGGTACACGCGAAGGAGCTGAACTGGGCGCAGGCGTCGTTTCTGGCCGGTCTGCCGCAGGCGCCGAGCGACTACGACCCGTTCGGGACCCCCGACGAGCTGGACGCGGCCAAGGATCGCTGGCGGCAGGTGCTGGACAGCCTGGTCGCGGTCCACGACCTGTCGCGCGCGAGCGCGGACGGAATATTCGCCGGCGACCTGGTCGACAAGATGGTCGCCGCGCACAAGCTCCTGCCCGCCGCGCACAACCCGCTGACGGCGCACTTCGTGGACTACGTGGTCCAGTACGTGAAGAAGAAGTACGGCGAGCTCGCGCTCTACGAGGGCGGGCTGACGATCACGACGACCCTCGACCTGAACGTCCAGGCATCGGCCGACAAGTGGGTGAAGTCGGGCGTGAAGGCATACGCGCGCCGCGGCGTCAACACGGGCGCGATGCTGGTCATGAACCCCGCCGACGGCGAGGTCCTCGCCATGGTCGGCAGCGCCGACTACAACAACGCCGCCATCCGCGGCCAGATCAACCTCACGGGCATGGACCCGTTGGGCTGGCGCGGGGTCGGGTCGTCGTTCAAGGTCTACACGTACGCGGCCGCGCTGCAGGCCGGGCTGGTCACGCCTGCATCGCTCCTCAACGACCAGACGGGCGTCATCGGCGGGCACACGTTCAGCGACTGGGACGGCAAGCACGAGGGCTACATCACGCTGCGTACGGCGCTGGCGCAGTCGCGCAACCTGCCGGCGCTGTGGACGTACTCGCAGACGGGTGGTGACCGCGTGGTCGCGCTGCTTCACTCGCTGGGAGTGTCGGCGCAGATCGAGAACCCCGATGGGGTCGCGACGACGTTGGGCCACGACGCGATCTCCATGGCCGAGCACCTGGCCGCGTACTCGGCGTTCGACAACGGCGGCTACCGGGTGAGGCCGACCGCGGTGCTGCGCATCACGGACGCGGGCGGCAAGGTCCTCGAGGCGTTCGACGCGAACTTCGGACACGTGCAGGTCATCACGCCCGAGCTGGGGTACGTGATGACGGACCTGCTTCGGGGCCCGGTCAAGCTCTACCTGGGCGGGCTGGGCGCGCGCCCGGTTGCCGGCAAGTCGGGGACGACCGAGGCTTACACGGGGTCGATCTTCATCGGCTACACGCCGAACCTGGCGGTCGCCGCATCGCTGATGCACATCAACGAGGGCGCGAAGTGCGACTCGGGGTTCGCCTACCTGGCGACGAACTTTCCGCCGTCGGGGTGGCAGTGCCCGACGTCGGTGCTGTTCGGCGAGAACGTCGGCGTCTCGGTGTGGAAGCCGTTCGTCGAGGAGTACTACGCGACGCATCAGTGGCCGGCGATGTGGACGCAGCCGCCGGGCGTGGTCACGCGCCAGGTGTGCTCCTACGACGGCGGCTACATCGCCACCGGCGGCTTCAACGAGCTCTTCCTGAAGGGGGTCGGAGAGCCGCGGTACCCGTGCGGCGCGAACCCGTACCCGGGGCAGACGCCGTATGTGCCGCCGGCGCCAAGTCCGGTGCCGTCGCCACACTAGACGGTCAAGTGCGTATCGGTCGAACCGGCGTGGGCGCCGGCGTGGTGTATGTCGGCCTCGGCCTGGTGTGGGTGCTGAATGCTCGCGCACCGGCGTGGCTGGTCGCGTGGTTCGTGGCCGTCGCGGTCATCGGAGCTTTCATCCCGGGAGAGGCCAACCAGGTCTCGCTGGCGCGGGCATACCTGGCCGGCCCGGCGTTCATGTACGCGCTGGACGCCCAGTTCGCCGAGCTGGCGGTAATTGTCGCGATCGCAGGGCTTACCGACCTCGTTGACGGCACCATCGCGCGACGCTTCGAGCGTCCGTCGAACTTCGGCGGCGGCCTGGATCCCGTCGTCGACGGACTCTTCGCAGGTGCCCTCTGCATCGGGCTTGCCCTCGGCGGCACGTTCCCGCTGTGGCTTGGGTTGGTGATCGTCGCGCGCTACCTGCTCCCGGCGTTGGCGGGCGGCGTGCTCCTTGCGCTGGGCCGCCGGCCCGAGCTGCGGCACACGCTTACGGGGCAGCTGTCGACGGCGTTGATCCTCGTTCTGGTCGGCGGGGTCTGCCTCTTGCGCGCGCTGCACCAGGACTCGAGCGCTCTTCTCGCCGCGGCGCAGATCGTGATCCCGGCGGCGACGGTGGCTACGTTCGCGCACCTGGCGTGGGCGGTCGGTCGCCGTCCGGCCGGGGCGGCGCAGCCCGGGTAAACTTGGCACGGTCGCGCTAAGTGGGCGCGGTGCTGCTTTCTCGAAATCCGGATGGAATCTCGGAGGCCGGGTAAACTGGCGCTGGTCGCGCTAAGTGGGCGCGGTGCTGCTTTCTCGAAATCCGGATGTAATCTCGGAGGCCGGGTAAACTTGGCGCTGGTCGCGCTAAGTGGGCGCGGTGCTGCTTTCTCGAAATCCGGATGTAATCTCGGAGGCCGGGTAAACTTGGCGCTGGTCGCGCTAAGTGGGGTGCTGGCGGTACCCTGCACCGGCAATCCGCCTTAGCCGGACCGAATTCCGTCGCTGAGGTCAAGGTTTTCAGAACCGGCCGCGGCAAACGGCGTTGAAGGTCGGGACCTGCGCAGCCCGGGTCTCCGAACCCCGTCAGGTCCGGAAGGAAGCAGCGGTAAGGAGAGAACCTGGGGGTGCCGCAGCCATCCGGGCCGGAGCCGGGAACCGCGCCGCCGGGCTGGGGGTCTTCGATCGAAGCGAGGGTGCGCGGCCACCTGGTTAGATCCGTACCTCTAACCTCTCTCCCCCTTGGGGGAGAGAGCCTGAGTGAGGGGCGGTGCGAAGATCGGTGACTGAATATGCCTGAGTACCAATCCCTCTACCGCAAGTACCGCTCGCAGACCTTCGCCGACCTGGTCGGCCAGGATGCGTCGTCGCGGGCGCTGCAGGGTGCGATCATCTCCGGTCGCGTCGCGCACGCATACCTGTTCAGCGGCTCACGTGGAACGGGGAAGACCTCGGCGGCGCGACTGCTGGCGAAGTCACTGAACTGCACCGGCCGTGCGCGCGACTCGGCGGAGCCGTGCAACAGCTGCGACTCGTGCCGCGAGATCACGGCGGGGTCGGCCCTGGATCTCATCGAGATCGATGCGGCGTCGAACCGCGGGATCGACGAGATCCGCGACCTGCGCGAGAAGGTCAACCTCGCGCCGGCGTTGGGGCCTTTCAAGGTCTACATCATCGACGAGGCGCACATGCTCACCGAGCCGGCCTTCAACGCGCTGCTGAAGACGCTGGAAGAGCCGCCGGGGCACGTGGTGTTCGTGCTGTGCACGACCGACGCACAGAAAATTCCTTTGACCGTCATCGGGCGATGCCAGCAGTTCGTGTTCCGCCGGCACTCGGAGGAGCAGATCGTCTCCCGTCTTTCTTACATCGCGTCGGCGGAGAAGGTTCAGGTCGACCCGGACGCAATGCGTCTGATCGCGCGCACGGCCCAGGGATCGATGCGCGACGCGGTAGGGCTGCTAGATCAGCTTGTTCCACTTGCGTCGGGACCGATCTCCCTGGACTCGGCGCGGTCGCTGCTGGGGATCGCCGACCCGAGGTTGCTGGACGGGCTGCTCGACGACGTGCTCGCGGGGCGGGCCGAGCAGGCGCTCGCGGAGCTGAACCGGGTGTACGCCGAGGGGGCGGAGCTGCGGCAGGTCGTGCGCGGGCTGATGGAGGGATGCCGGGACCGCCTGGTGGCGGCGCTGACGAAGCACGACCAGGCGACAGCGCGTCGCCTGTCGGGTGTGCTCGATGCGCTGCTCCACCTCGACGGGGAGGTGCGGCGCCACGCGGAGCCGCGGTTCCTGGTCGAGGCGACGCTGGCGCGACTGGCGGTGGAGTCGGAAGCGACCCCTCACCTGGCGGCTGCGCCACCGACCTCTCCCCCGAGGGGAGAGGTGACTGCACCGGCGGCTTCTCCCTCGAGGGGAGAGGTACAGGTTGTCGCTCCGGTCGGCGGATGGAACGAGGTGCTCGAGAAGCTCAACCGCACCGTGCGCGCGGTGTACCTCGACGCGCAGCCCGAGGTCGAAGGCTCGGTCCTGGTGCTGTGGTTCAAGTACGGGTTCCACCACAAGAAGGCCCAGGAGCAATCCGCGCAGCTCATCCCACACGTGCGCGCCTGGCTCGGCGACGAAGTGAAGATCGACTTCCGGCTCCGCGAAAACGACGCCGCGAAGTCCGTGCCGCGGCCGGCGAGCCCGGAGGATGATCCGTTCGTGCGCGAGATCGTGCGTCGCTTCGACGGCCGGGTGACGCGAGTCAAAGAAGTGTCGGAATGAAGGACCCGATGAAGATGCTGCGCCAGGTGCAGCAGATGCAGGATCGGATGCAGAAGGTCCAGAAGGAGCTCGAGACGGAGACCGTCGAGGCCAGCGCGGGCGGCGGCGCGGTGACCGTGGTCGCCACCGGCGCCCAAAAGCTGGTCTCCGTCCGCATCGATCCTGACGCGGCGGGCGATCCCGAGATGCTCGCCGACCTCGTCGTGGCCGCGGTCAACGAGGCGATGGAGAGATCCAAAGAGATGGCGGCGGCGAAGATGCAGTCGGTCGCCTCCGGCCTGGGACTGCCGCCCGGACTTCTGTAAGGCTCGATGCCCGCGCTGCCCGAACCGCTGGAGCGCTTGATCCAGGAGCTGTCACGTCTGCCCGGCATCGGGCCCAAGACGGCGCAGCGCCTCGCGTTCCACCTCCTGCGGGTGGACGGCGTGCGCGCGCAGTCGCTGGCGCAGGCCATCCAGGAGGTGAAGGCGCGGATCGGCTACTGCGAGCGCTGCTACAACATCGCCGAGGGGCCGGTGTGTGCGATCTGCGAGTCGCCGCGGCGCGATGCGTCGGTGATCTGCGTCGTCGAGTCGGCGTTCGACGTGCTAGCGATCGAGCGCACCGCGGAGTTCAGCGGGCTCTACTTCGTCCTGCACGGGGTGATCTCTCCGATCGACGGCATCGGGCCCGAGCAGATACACGTCCAGCAGCTGCTGGACCGGGTGCGCGACGAGGGCATCGTGGAGGTGATCATCGCTACCGACGCGGACATCGAGGGCGAGGCGACGGCGGTGTACCTGCAGCGGGCGCTCTCGCCCCTGGGGGTACGGGTGACGCGACCCGCGCATGGGCTGCCGGTGGGCGGCGACCTCGAGTACGCGGACGAGCTGACCCTGGCGCGGGCGATGGCGGGGCGGCGGGCGTTCTGACCGCTTGTCCGAGCTGATCCGCACCGGCCAGCCGGCGCTCCTGTTCGACCTCGACGGCACGCTCGTCGACTCGGTCTACCAGCATGTGCTGGCCTGGCGCGAGGCGCTCGAGCACGAGGGCATCGGCCTGTCGGTGTGGCGCATCCACCGGCGCATCGGAATGAGCGGCGGGCTGTTCGTGCGGGCGCTGGACCGCGAGCTCGGGATCCAGATCACCGCCGGCCAGGCCGAGCGGCTGCAGAAGCTGCACGCCGAGGGGGTGCGGCGGCGCCTGGCGCAGATCCGGCCCCTGCCGGGCGCCCGGGAGCTGCTCGGCCGGCTGACCGAGATCGGCGTGCCCTGGGCGATCGCGACCAGCGGTCGGGCGGAGACCGCCCTCGAGATCACCCGCCTCCTGGAGCTGCCTGCCGGGACGGTCGTGATCACCCGCGACGAGGTGCCGTTCGCCAAGCCCAACCCGGACCTGTTCCTGGCCGCGGCGGCCCGGCTGGAGCGCGACCCCCGCGAGTCCTTCGTGGTCGGCGACAGCGTGTGGGACATGCTGGCGGCCAGGCGTGCTTCGGCCCTGGGGGTGGGGCTCCTGTCGGGCGGCTACGGGCGGGAGGAGCTGACCGCCGCCGGCACCTACCGGGTCTACGACGACCCGGCCGACCTGCTCGGGCACCTGGACGAGCTGGGGATTCGAAGCTAGCCGGCCCATTTTCAGTCGATTTGCAATCTCGGCTCAAGCGCGGGTATCATTCACGGGTTCCTCAGCCGAACAGGTTTCGTGCGCCCAAATGGGTGGAACGACTGATGTTCGGCCTGGCGGAGCCAGCACTTTGACAACTGAAGAGTGGGAAAGACTCTGAGAGTCTGAGAAGACTCAGGGCATACGCTCTGGGTCCTCCGTTTTTTGGACGGAGAGTTTGATCCTGGCTCAGGGTTAACGCTGGCGGTGCGCATAACACATGCAAGTCGAGCGAGGGCTCATTCCCCGCAAGGGGAGTGGGTTCCTAGCGGCGAACGGGTGAGTAACACGTGGGCAACCTTTCCTATCGCGGGGGATAACAGCGGGAAACCGCTGCTAATACCGCATGTAGTCACCGGTCGCATGGCCGGTGAAAAAAGCAGCAATG
>Ga0209057_1001194_pt1 | contig 21551 bp, 27 predicted proteins | sample GraSoiAngelo_146_FD_185903 | JGI IMG/M metagenome (GOLD analysis project Ga0209057, IMG submission 185903) | Grasslands soil microbial communities from the Angelo Coastal Reserve, California, USA - 14_1009_05_30cm (SPAdes) (version 2) | ecosystem: Environmental > Terrestrial > Soil > Grasslands ... | reverse complement strand
CGAAGCCTGACTCACGCAACACCGCCTGGCGCAATGCATCATTTCGCGGCTACGCCGATTACATGGAGACAGAGGAGTTCCGCAAAGGGATCGAGCGGCTTCTCGATCTTGCGAACGAAGTTGGTGAGACCGCGATCATGTGTGCGGAAGCGGTGTGGTGGCGGTGTCATCGTTCGTTGATCTCAGATTATCTGAAGGTGCGCGGTATGGAGGTGATGCACATTCTCGATGCAAACAAGGCTGAGCCGCATCCATTCACGTCCGCGGCGCGCATCATCAACGGCACGCTAAGTTACGCGAACGAGGAAGATCGTTTGATTTAATCGGAATCGGACGCGGTTGATCCATCCCTGGCTAAACGCCGGTGCGGTTCACGCCAATCGCGGTGTGCAATGTAAGCCGGCACCGGTGGCAAAACTTTCTCCCGCTCCATCATTCGTTCAGCCAACCAGTGAAACCACTCGTTGCCTGTCTCCCGGTTCAGGGTGCGACGCCATTCCTCTGAATAAACCTTAAGTTTCTGCCACGAAAGAAGGATCGGGCCGCTAAAAAAATCATCGACCATCTCGAGTGTGACTTCGCGACGAAAAACCAACACGCCAAGGCTTTCCCAAGTGAGCGAAACCAGATAAACCGCGTCTTCGCCGTCAGGTCCAAGCACTTCGCGGATTTTCTGTGTGTCCGCCCCATCCGGCAATGACAGCACGCGCCGAAGTGCACTGGTAAAGGCCGGGCTTTGGAACGATCTCACCAGCTCGAGCATGGCTTCCCTTCGTCTCCGTTGACGGTAATAACGGATTTGCGCGGCAGCGAAAATAAGGGCACCCGTCACGGCAAACGCGTTAATTAGATTTGCCAGAGTCGAGAGGTCCATTTCAACGAGGATCGGTTACGCGCCCAAGAAAGAGGCAGACACCGCTCGGGATGTGCTGAATTGCATACAGGAATGGCCGATCGACTTTCACTTCGATCGGCGGTGGGGGAGGCGATCTTAGAGCCGTCCCTGCCAGCATTGCCACTGCGGTTGCGGCCGCAGCCTCAGTTCCCTTTTCATCTACCGCGATAAAAGTCTTGTGAAAGATCTGCGAAATGTAGAGGTAGTCCGTCGGGGTGCGTGGCGCAATCTTGTCGAAATTCGCGCTGCCCTTTGGTTGATCGAATGCAGTCTTCATTCCGAGCGCTTCGAACTTCTCGGCCAACGTAATTGTTGGCGACTGGAGTTTGAATTTTGGGAGATGCAGATCGACGTCGCGTTTTTCGAGGTTTGCGCACCCGGCCAGCATGTCGGCTGTCAGCTTTGATTCGAGCGCATGCAGGCCGTTGACGTCGTCCGGAAGAAGAACCAGGAACTGGAGGTTGTCGCCGGCGTAGGGAAGACTCACGGCGGTAAATCCTTCGCGCTTTGCGTAGCCGAAGCGCTTATCGGTCTTTCGCATCATTGGAACATCTGCAGGTGCGTTGCCGTGGACCAGGAATGTCTCTGACTGTGTTGCATTCTCAGAGAAGTCGTTAGCCCATGGTGCCTTTAAATACAGCGCGTTCGTCAGGACAAGACGCGTTGTCTTGTCGAGCGCGCCTCCGGGAATCAGATCGCGAATTCGATCATGCGTCTGGTCTGCGACCCATTTGTTGATGTGCTGCGTAGCGGCTGCAGGATTGGCAATGAAATCGAGAGGTTCAAATGCCCCGCCGAAATTTTGTTTCACCAATGAAAGGAAAGCCTCGCGAAACGCATAGCCCTTTTGCGCAAAGAGGCGATTGGCGATGTTCAATGTGATCGGTTCACTAGGACCACCAAATTTCTTAGATTGTTTTGCAAGCTCAGCTGTCTTCGTGCTCATCTGTTCCAGGGAATGCTGGAGCGCGGCGAACGAGGTGGGCACCGTGCTATCGTTTGTGAGATGCAGAACACGCGCCATCTCCGTGCGTGTCTCGCCGTCGGCGCCGGCGAACGTCATGGCGAGAGCGCTTTCAATTGAGTACGGTGAGATGCAAAGGTTCTCATCTCCTGTTGCGAGCTGACGGTGAAGATCGACCGCGAGCTCGTTTGTCGCTTTTGCTGCCAGCTCAAAGTTTGTCGCACCATGCGCCATCGCAACGAGTAACGCGCCGAATACGTGCAAGATCAAAAACCGTTTCATTTGGATGATGAAACACCGGAATTGAAAGCCTTGCGACGGGAAAGATTTTCCTCTCCCCGGGATCGTTTGCGCAGCCGCAGATTATCCGCCTCTCCCCTTCAAAAAGGGGAGAGGATCAAGGTGAGGGGATCCGAGTTGCAGATGCCAACCCTTACCCTAACCCTCACCCTTGGGAAGGGAGAGGCGAACACAGCTGCCGATTGCGGATATTGATCAGCGCTGATTTAGTGCGTGACCTGGAAAAAGCATGGCCGCAAACCGCAAACCGAACTTAATTCTTTTTCTGCCTGACCAGCAGAGAGCGGATACGCTCGCTTGCTACGGAGGGGTCAAAGTTCACGCGCCAAACCTTAACAAGCTTGCCTCTGAATCCGTGGTATTCGAGCGAACCTACGTCACTCATCCGGTTTGCACGCCTTCGCGTTCGTCACTGATGACAGGCACCTGGCCGCACATCAACGGATGCACGCGGAACAGCGTGCCGCTCGATCGACGGTTTCGCGTTTTTCCTGAGCTAATGGAAGACAAGGACTATCACACCGCATACATGGGGAAGTGGCATCTCGGCGAGGAAGGACCGGCAGGACGTGGATTTCAACAATGCATTTCCACTGATGATCACGGCGACTACACAAATTTCCTCGCTTCAAAGGGCACCATGCCGGACAAACCAAATGGACGATTCTCAGAATTAGTTATTAGCAATCTGCCCGTCGATCTGTCACGGCCAAGGTTTCTCGAGAAACGCGCCTGCGAATTCATCGAAAAACATCATCGCGATCCTTTCATCCTCGTGGTTGGTTTTGTAGAACCGCACTCACCGTACAACGGTCCGCTCAACAATGAGCATCCGCTGGATGATGTGGACCTCGATGTGACGGCGACGCTTCCTGAAAGCGAACATATTCCGCTGCGTTATCGTTTGATGCGAGAATGGCAGCAAGCCGAAGCGATTTTGGACCGGGAGCGCTTGCCCACTCAATTATTCTTTGGGATCACGCCGGAAGAATATCGCAGCATCAAACAACGCTACCTCGGGCTCGTTACGCTGGTTGATCAAAGCATCGGCGCCATCCTCGCCTGCCTTGAGCGATTCGGTTTGGCTGAGAACACGATTATCGTGCACACGAGCGACCACGGCGACAGCCTGGGCGCGCATCATCTCTTTGGGAAAGAAACAATGTTCGAAGAGGCCGCGCGCGTTCCGTTCTTGGTCCGGCTGCCAGGTCAAACACGGAGCAAAACCATTCAGCAACCAGTCAGTCACATCGATTTCGTACCGACACTGCTCGATCTCCTCGGCCAGCCGAATCATCCACAGTGCGCCGGCAAAAGTTTGCTGCCGGTAATCAACGAAGATGCAGCGGCAGGTAACGTATTTCTGGAGTGGGCTCCAAACCGCACGAAAATAAAAAAGGGAACACGATTGGCTCGGCGACGGATGGTCAAGCGTGCGGTAGAGGAATCCACGCGGACACTCGTTTCTCCCGACGGGTGGAAGCTTTGTTTACGCGACAAGGATTCAAACGAGCTATACAACCTAAAGAACGATCCGTTTGAGACAGGCAATTTGTACTCTGATCGACAATATGCCTCAGTAATTTCTCGGCTTGCCGGTGAGGTTCACCGCTGGCAGAGATCCACAAACGACAAGCTCAGGCTGTAGCCACGGCGCTGTGTCCCGGTGTCAGTATCAAACACGATGCAACTCCGCGAAAAAACCCTGAGTGAGATCCTCTGCCTCCTCTCGCCCAACACCCTGTCGTTGCAAGAAGCTAAAAATCGGTCGCCAATAAGTGTGGCAAAGTTTCTCAAGCGCTTCTTGTGCCGCCGGCGATTCGCCTTGTGCCTCCAACACCACGCTCCAGTGCGTGGTAGTAAACGGCGCTGCCCCGTTTTGTGTGCTTGGGGCCATCCCATTCCCCGAGGCCTGATCCTGGACAGGCACATTGCCATCCAAGCAAAGAGTCACGCGAAAATCAAGTCTGTGTCGCGCTGTGCAAATTTAAATCAAACGAACGCGACGACTAGGGCTCAAACCGGTAGCCATGCAACTCGATTTCTTTCGCGAACGCTTCTTCTACAATTTCCCGTTGTTCCTCATTGAAAATCTCCTGGTACGGCCTTCGATCACTTCGGTACTCCGATTTCGCTGCGGTACCGAGGGTTCCGTCAAACGGAATGTTTAATTGCGAGAATACTTCCCCTAACTCGGGAAGTAAGTTTTCATAGCGGAGAATGCGATCGACGATGATTTTCGTGCCGGAGCGGTCGGTGTATCGGAAATAATTAACGGGAAGCCTGCCGCGCGCGAGATATTCATCCAATGAAAGCGAGCCGTCTTCGCGAGCGGCGTGCATGTGATAGTGAGACAGAACTTTGTCCCATGGATTTCGTTCCACGCAGAACTTGAAGTAACCGTTCCAGACACCGGTGGGAACTTGGTTCTTAACCTCAGATGCCGGCATGTGGTTATAAAATTTCTCGCGACTTGTGATTGTATGTTGTAGCAGCGGCAAAACCTTGCCAGGGCGTTGGAGCATTTCAGGAATCGGATTAATGAATCCCTCGTAATTGCGCGGTTGATGTCCTTGGACCGGTGGCGCGATCGGCGTCACAACGTCCTTAGGGCCACAGTGCTTTGACAGAAACACCTCAATGCTGGTGCCTGCGGTCTTTGCCGTCTTGATAAAGATGAATTTGTATTTGTGGGAAAGGATCATTTTCGCCCGCGGGGAACCACTCGCACGCTCGCTAGATGCTGGCTAGTACTCGCATGACCGAACAACGCGTCGTACATTCAGACGTCGCGAATGATCTCATTACAAAAGCATTTTCTATTCGTTCACATACCAAAAACGGCTGGTAATTCGATTCAGACCGCCCTGCGCGATTATTCGGAGGATCAACTTGTTGCCTTACGTAAGGAGCAGGACGGGATCGAGCGTTTTGGACTGCGGAATCCAAAATACAACATTAAGAAGCACTCTACGCTTGCGGAATATCGCGACGCGCTAGAAAACGAGCAGTTTCGCAGTCTGTATAAATTCAGCTGCGTACGGAATCCCTGGGACCGGATGGTGTCGTATTATTTCACGCCGACGCAAAGTCCGGAAACGTGGGACCGGAAGAAATTCCGGAAAATGATTTCCAAAATTGTTTCGGTTGCAGACTACCTGCGACTAGATCAGGACGACGAGGACCCGTTCACGAACGTCGACTACATCATGCGCTTCGAGAATCTTGCCGAGGATTTTCGAACCGTCTGCGGGAAAGTTGGCATTTCAGCGGCAACGCTACCGCGATATAATCGCTCAAACCGCGAGCATTACTCGAAGTACTACGATGATGAGCTTCGCGAATTAGTACGCACGCAGTTTGCTGCCGAGATCGAGCGCTTTGGATACACGTTCGAAGAGCGATAGGGATTAGAGTTTTCCGAGCGTCACGTATTCGCCGGTCGGCTGCTGAAACCATTCCGGCAACTCAATGCCCGCGGCCACCATACTCTCGTAACAGTTTTGCGTGATATCGCCCTTTCGAGTGCTCTCTCCAAAAACTGCGAAATTTTTCTCCGTCACAAACAGCCGGTGTTCAGGCAGCTTCGGCACGTCATCTTTCAGGTCGTCCATTGCTTTTGCGCTCGGAATGTGGTCGGGCAAGTGAATGAACAGGTGCCTGAGCACTTTGGCGCGTAGGATCTGATGAATCCATATTTGGGACCAAGTCTTTCGCTCCAGGTAAACGTCGCCAAATAGATTTTTAATTTTGTGAGGATGAAGAGTAAACCACGGGCTGCTCAGTGTCGCCCTGCATCTGCAAAACAAGAGACCATCTATCTCTGGCAAACGCATGGCATGAGAAATGAGACTGGCGACCTTGTCTGTGGGAAGCTGAATCGGGTATTTGTCGTCCACACACCAGTAGATCCATTCTTCATCATCGATGTCCGCCAACAAATGCAGTACGGTCCCCTTTATATCCGAAGGGGAAGGGAAATATCTGACCCGCTTGGTATCGGTTCCACCAAGCTCCTGATAAGGAATGTGGAAAACAAACGGATGATCCGGCCAAAGCCTGTCGTACTGATAAATGAGATGGCGGGTGATCGCTCGATATCGATCACAACTTAGGACGATGGCTTTTGTTTTATTCGGAAAACTCATAACCGAAGCGCTCAATATCCACTCTGAACTTGTTTGCAATCACGTCGCGTGTCCGTGAATTGTAATATTCAGTGTAGTGACGGTCGCGAGGGTTGGCGCGGCGATGCGGCAACTTTTCGCTCAAACCGAGCTTTTGCGCGACAAAAGCCCAGTCCTCCTCCAGCCGCTCGAATTTTCCGATGAAATCGGCGAGCACATTTCCGTTGGGATCAACAAACCAATCCAATTGGTAACGGTGCGGAGACGAGTGAACGCAGGTAGCACTGCTGTACTCGATCCAATCGACAAACTGTTCGAAGGTCATCTCGTTCCTGACCTGCAGCGCTTCGGTGCGCTCATAGAGGGAGACAACGCGATCCCATGGGTTGCGCACAAATCCGAACTTGAAGTACGTCTCGAATTGTTTGCGCCCGATTTCTCTCCGCTGCTCTTCCGGAAGAAACAAATAGAGAGCCGCCATTATCCGGTTCTTTCTTCCGCCGTACCGCGTCCAATACATCTCCATCTGGTTTTTGATCTGCCATAAATTCAAATGTGGTTTCCATGCTTTGCCTAGAATGGCCCTCACGCTAGTTGAGCCTGTCTTGGGCACTTCAACAAAAATGCATTTATTCTTGTGAGAGATCACGTGCAGTGGCGATGGAGTATGGGAGCAACGGAGTGGCGAAGCAATGGAGCACTGGGTCGGCCGGGACTCGAACCCGGAACCAACCCCGAAAGCTTTCGGGGCTGCTCTTATTCAGCCCGCTTCTCTGTTTCATTCAACGCGAAAATCGCCAGTTGCGGATTCTTTTTAAGTTTGAGTTGGCGTTCAAGAGCACGCGCTTCGACCATCGAAGGTACTTGTTTCGCTGCTGCGAGGACCACCTCTGCGCCAAAACGGCGTGTGGTATGATTACTTCCCCGCTTATGCTCGGCTAGGCGGCGCTGAAGGTGTTCGGTCGCACCGATGTAATATCGCCGCGCGCCGCGCAAAATGTAAACCCAAGCCATAGACAAGCCTGGGTCGGCCGGGACTCGAACCCGGAACCAACGCCTTAAAAGGGCGCTGCTCTACCGATTGAGCTACCGACCCGCGTCGGAAAGTTTTCTAATCCAGATCAAACCACACTGCAACACACTGTGGTGCGCGCTTCAGGGGGCGGTCACTCAGGATGTTAGAAACGTGAGCAAATCTCGCAGCGAATTCCGTGGTCGTTCTAATCGAAAGATCGACAAACCAGCGGCACTCGCAGCTTCCCAATCACGTTTCGGGTCGTTGCCAACATGCAGAGCTTCGTTGGGCTTTAGCTTCATTAACCTGAGTGCCCGCCGATAAATTTCGGGGTCGGGCTTATCTGCTCCGAGCTCGCTCGAGACAAAAACGTTCGGGAAAAATTTCGAGATACCGAGGTGCTGGAGAATGAGCCGCAAACGTCCGTCGAAATTTGAAACTACAGCGAGTTGGAAACGCGGCTGTAATTGTTCCAAGATTCCGGGAACTTCCGGGTAAAGTTCCCAAACGCCTGCTTCGGCAAAATGTTCGTAAGCGATTTCAAAAAAATTATCGCGATCGAGCTCGCTCAAAGAAGTCGTGACCTGATCGAGGACAAGATCGACCAGTTCCCGCCACCAGCGTTTGTCATCGTTCTCGCGCGGTCCGTCGATAGCAGAGCGCGGCGGCATTTGCTTCCAGGCGGCGTGAAATGCGCGCTCCAGAGATCGTGCATCAAGATCTAATCCGACCTCACGACCGACATAGGCGTAATGATCGCCTACAGTGTTTGTTAACCTGAAGAGCGTGCCGACTGCGTCGAAGAAAATCGCTTTGATCATGAGAAGCCAATGTTCCACTTCAAAAAAATCGCGAGCAAGCGCCTAACGTTCATTGTGCAACACCAAGCCATCATTTTTGCTTGGCAAAAGCGCTCGATGCGCGTTGCATGTGCCGTGCAATGAACGTTGTTGACCAGTCGCTGGCCTTGCCGAGGCGACCGCAATCAGCTGGTGAGGAACTAGCCAATAGTATCAGCCACGGGCTGGGGCTCGCGGGTGCGATGATCGGCACGCCGATTCTGCTTCTGGCAGCCTTCCACCATGGCAGCATCTCTTTTCTCATCGGTACGATCATTTTTACCGCGACGATGTTGCTCGTGTACTTGGGTTCGACGCTCTATCACGCCTGGCCCCAGACGCGCGCGAAGTCTCTTCTCCAAGTAGTAGATCACTCAGCAATTTTTTTGTTAATCGCGGGAACGTATACGCCATTTGCCCTGGGTCCGTTGCGTGGCGCTGGCGGCTTAACCATGCTCGGTATCGTGTGGACCCTCGCGCTTTTCGGTGTCGTCATGAAAACAACACGCGGCCCGCTGCGTCATCGGAAAGTTGCGATGACGCTCTATCTAGGGACGGGGTGGCTTGGACTCGTCCTGATACGTCCCCTTGCGCTGGCGGTTCCGTGGTCGGCAGTGTTGTGGTTAATCGCCGGCGGCATTGCTTACACCGCAGGCACTTTATTTTTCGCGAACGAGCGACTGCGCTATGCCCATTTTGTCTGGCATTTGTTCGTGCTCGCCGGCACTAGCTGTCACTTTGCGGCCGTGTTCATTTGCGCAAACTGAAAAGCAGGGCGCGTAAGGTTGGACAAGTTTGGCCGCGCGGCGGATTAATTGGCATGCTGTCGGTTGAGCACAACGATCCCATCAACGCCAAAATTCTGGCGATTTCAGAGGACAAAATCGAAGGATTCGTGCGCGAGCCCTTTGAGGAGATTGCGCGGCGATCAGGTGTAGACCTGGATGTAGTTATGGCGCGGATCGCCGCCATGTTGCGCGCGGGAACAATCAGGCGCGTTCGTCAAACTTTGCTTGCAACGAATCTGGCTGAGGGCGCGCTGGTCGCATGGAAAGTGCCCGAGGATAAAATCGATAGCGCGTTCGATTGGATGTTTCAGCGCGATCCTTTTTCTGGCCACGTCGTGCTACGCTCAACCGACACGGTCAGCGCTGGCTCGGACTACAAACTTTGGACAACTCTAAAGGTTCCTCGGGGATTTTCGTTGGAAGCGCATTGCGAATTGCTGGCCAAGAAGATCGGCGCGGAGCGTTTTCGCCTCATGCCGGCAAAAGGAATTTTCACGCTCGGGGTGGGGCATGTTCGCCGCAAGACGATCGAGCCTGGCAGTAAGGCGGAGGAGCCGGCAAAAATGATTCCGGTGCAAATTGTGGATCTCACCTCGCAGGAATGGAATGTTCTGCTTGCGCTTAAGCGCGAATTCAGTCCGGAAGAGATCACGCCAACGCCGTGGGCTACGCGCGCGAACGAAGCTGATGTATCATTTGAAGAATTCTGTCAGGTTGCTGAGGAGCTGAGTGCCCGAAAAATCATCGGCCGTTTCTCAACTTTTCTCGAGCATGTGAAACCATCGGCCGGCGGTGTCCGTGTCACGAGGTTCAATGCCTTGTTCCACTGGGCTGTGCCGGCCGGTCGTGAAATTGAAGCGGGTGGGCAGGTGGGCCGTCATCACATTCTAACGCATTGCTATTGGCGCGAAGCGGGACCGGAATTTAAGAACGTCAATATCATGGCTGTGGCGCATGGCACGGATAAGCAACTGCTCCTCGATCATAAGGCCGCCATGGATCGGCATCTGCAAGCGAGGGATATCCCGGTTTCGTACACAAATGTTTTCTGGGGCGGACGCAGCGAGATCAAGCCATCGGAGATTTCGCCGCATGTTTATCGCGAATGGTTGGCACAGCAGGCGAAAAGTTAAACGAGTCGTGAAGTTGTAGCCGCGGGTGCTGAACGCGCGGCAACTGCATGTGCGAGCTTGCGATTGGCCGAGGTCAGCGCCCTCGGCTACAGTCAGCGCGCACGAATTGCTCACAATAAGTCCGATCTAAATGCCGCAACACGGCGGTCGCGAACTGCTGGCGATTAATTGATCGATGCAGTGCCATCGCTAGCGAGATTGCCCGATTTTGCAGTTCTGGTGGAAAATCTTCTACCGACTGGTTCACATTAATTCCGACTCCCACAACAGCCAGGTGCGGCGCCTTCTCTTGCGCACGCATCTCCACCAGCACGCCGGCTACTTTGCGTCCGTAAAGCTGAATGTCGTTGGGCAACTTGATCGCCGGTTCGAGAGAAAACTCCATTCGAATGACGTCCGAAATAGCTTCGATAGCCCAAATGGTAAGCCGTCCAGAGTCGTTTATCTGGATTTTTGGACGCAAAAGAATTGAAAACCAAAGGCCTTTGCCTGCAGCCGCTTCCCACCGGTTGCCGCGCTGACCGCGGCCGGCAGTTTGATGCTCGGCAAAAAGAACCAGACCTGCATCCGAGTTTGCCGTCGGGACCTGTAAGATCGCGTCGTTTGTTGAGGTCGTTTGCTCGAGCACAATGATGCGCCGGCCGATCGTGGCACAGGGGAAGTGGGCTTCCAGTTCTTCCGCGACCAGCCGATCCAATATCTCAGCTGGGAACATGCGTCATTTCGAGCGCGATATCGATCGCGCGCGCGGCGTTGGTTAAGGCACCGATGGAAATGTAATCGACGCCCGTGGCTGCCACGCGCTTCACGTTTTTCAGTGTGATGCCTCCGCTCGCCTCGAACTGGATATTGTTCCTTCGCAGCGCCACGGCTTCTCGAATTTGCGCCGGTGTCATGTTGTCGAGCAGGATAACGTCGATGCCGGGCGTCTCGACAAAAGCGCGGGCTTGTTCAAGGCCATCAGCCTCTACTTCAATGCGGATGTTTGGTCGCTCATGCCGAAGCTGACGAATTTGATCGGCAAAACTGGAAAGTCCTCTGATGGTGGCGAGATGATTGTCTTTTACCAGCACCATGTCGTACAAACCAAACCGATGATTACTGCCTCCCCCGGCAACTACTGCAGCCTTTTCTAATGCACGTAACCCAGGAGTGGTTTTGCGCGTATCCAGTATTTTGGCGGGATGATCGCCGATAGCGTTAACAAATTCGCGCGTGAGGGTTGCGATGCCGGACAGACGTTGCAAAAAATTCAACGCGACGCGTTCCGCCTTTAGAATTGAACGAGCCAGGCCACGCACCTCGATGATGACGTCACCAGCCGCAACGTCATCGCCATCACGACAATTTGTCTGGATGTCTGTCAAAGGATCGACCTGCCGAAAAGCTTCTGCGGCTGATCCGATGCCGGCAACGATCGCCTTTTCACGCACAATAATGCGTCCGGTTGCGTGCAGCGTCTCAGGCACGAAAAAGTCAGTCGTGACATCGCCGTCGCCGATGTCTTCCTTGAGAGCGGCGGCAATGGGGTCGTATTGTCTTGGCTTCATGAGCTCAGCAGCGATGCCCACGATAATTGCGAAATGCGAGCGGGTCTATTTGACACCCACGTATCAAATACGCTGGAGTCGTAACCCCACCGCCCTGTCCCGCAAAGGACAAAAAAAAGATTCGGGCAGAGCACGCTAAGGAGAAACAACGAATCTAAGAAAATCGTGCTACCACCCGAATCGCCTTAACCTGTTACTTTTGACAGCCGGTCCCGGAGTTCGTTCGAATTTTTTACGAAAAATTCGTGTCTGACCGTAATTCCTGGCCCTCAATGGATTATGCACGCACACGCGGACTAGAGATCGCCGCGCCTGGAACTACAGCAGGTTCTCCTGTCGGCCAGATCCGATTCGCGCCGCTTCGTCACGCACCTCCTGAAGCAGCGACTTAAACTCGCACTTCTCCAACGCCGCGATCAGGGCAGGATAATCGGGTTCGATTTCGAGCTTATCGATCGGCACAGGCAATTCAATACGACAATCGAGCTCGACCATTTTTCGGTTTTGCAAAACTTGCTCACGAGCGTTGGCGAGCTTCTCTCTCGTTTTCGCGCTTTTCACCTTTTCGATGTTGTTCAGCAAGGGTTCTAACCCGCCAAACTCGCGAATCAATCCGGCGGCGGTTTTGCGACCCAGGCCGATCCCGGGGATGTTATCGACCGAATCGCCGGTCAAGGCGAGGACATCGCCGATCAGCCCCGGTGGAACCTCCCATTTTGCAGTAACCTGGTCTTCACCCAGCAAGGCGAATGCATCCTTCGGCGACGCGAGGTCAGCTTTCGCGGTGGTATAAACTTTCACGCAAGGCCCGACCAATTGATAAAGGTCCTTGTCGTTGGTTGCGAGCACGACTTCCATCCCGGGCCGCTCGCACGCGGTGATGGTGTAACAGCCCATCAAGTCGTCGGCTTCAGTATCGGGGAGAGAAATGTTTCGAAAACCGAGCAAGGGTGTGAGTTGCTGAATGAAATCGAGCTGCGGGATCATGGGCTTGGGCATCTCTTTGCGCGTCTCCTTGTACGCTGGTTGGAGCTCCACTCGTTTCTGCGGCACGCCTTCGTCCCATACAACTGCGCCTAAATCGGGTTGCAAATGTTTCAGCATTAGCCGCAGCGTTTTCGTAAAGCCGAAAATGGCGTTGGTCGGTTCGCCTCGGGAATTGGAGAGATTCGGAATGGCGAAAAACGATCGGTAAACGTAGTAATGACCATCGATAAGCAACAGTTTCATTGGGAAAGGCTGATGCTGGATTCTGAATGCATGATGCTGGATGATCAAGACATGGCGGAAGAATGGATCGTGCGCGTCGAGGGAAAGGAGTATGGGCCAGCGGATATCGAGACGCTGCGTGAATGGAAGAGGGAGGGGAGGCTCCTTCCTGAAAACGAAGCGCGAAAAGCGGGTGCCGATCTTTGGAGCGCAGCGGCGGCGATTCCGGGCTTGTTTAATGTAGGGCCGATCGCGCCGGCGAGCGTCCCGCGGCCGACACAGCCGCCGCTACAAACGCGACATCGCAGCTTCGGTCAGATTTTGGTGGAGACGCTTCAGATTTACCGCAAAGGCTTCTTTCGATTTCTTGGGCTTACCTTGCTGGTATTATTGCCGTCGCTAGTCAGTCAGGCAATGACCGCAGTAGCACAGACCGGGCGCAGTTCAGATGCCGATGTGCGTGTCCTCGCCGCGGGGGCTTTTGCTCTTTTGATGTTCGTCCTGTCGACCGTAATGTGGCCGGTCTATATCGCGGGTATCCAAATTGTCACTGCTGAGATTGCCGGCGGACGCCGCTCCGGTTTGGTCGCGGCGCTAAATGAAGCTGTCAGATTTTGGCCGCGTGTCGCTGCGCTTTGCATCTTTGTCTACGGCGTGTTCTTCCTGCTGATCGTATTCGGGTTGGTTATCGCAGCCATGGCTCTTGCCGGTGGGTCTTCGTTGTTGTTGATCCTTTTCGCGCTGGGTTTGCTCTTTCTCCAGGTTTGGATGTTCGGCCGTTTCTTTGTCAACGTTCTGTTTTGGCAGCAGTTTGCCGTTCTGGAAAACGCCGCCTTCATCGATTCATTGCGCGATAGCAGAAATCTCGCTCATAGCGGACGCGATCTTCCTTGGTTTAAACGCCCCTTGTGGCGCGGAGCGTTCATTGCGTCGCTTTGGTTCGCCTTTGTGCTGGCAGTCACGCTTGTTTCCGAATGGACGACGCTTTACCACTATTTTGATCAATTGATGACCACACAGGACCCCCAGGCACTCCTGCAACGATTGACTGAAGCTCAACAAGCTCGGGGCTTTGATGTTTCCGCTTTCGTCTTGAATCTCGTGCAAAAAATTCTTCAACCGTTGCTCGGAATTGCGTTCGTTGTGCTCTATCTCGACAGCAAAATTCACCTCGAACGATAGTCGCGACGAAGAACTCGGGATCGCCGCATCCCTATCCACGTCGGCTAATTTGTCTGTCGGCTTCGCAGGACAAGTGGCGCGATCGCGCTGAAGTAACGGCTGGTATAAAAAAGATAACCGATGAAAGAAAGCAGTTGGATGCTAATCAACCAAATATGACCGGCACGAGCGATGAAGAATTGAGGACACCGCCAAATGACGAACGCAGAGAGTAGGTTGAGCGCAATTAGCAGAGGGGCAAGCAGACGAATATTTAGCAACTGATCCGACCTGGCGAACGCGTAAAGGGCGCGCTCGGAATCGGCACGTGATTCAGCGATGCGCGCACGAATCAGCCGCATGTCGTAAATAAACAGCAGCCAAACAATCCCTGCGTACGTAGTGCTTAGTTGAAACCACGCCAAAGGATTATCCAAGCGGCTGAAAAGGATCGCTTCGCCAAGCGCGCAAGCGATGTAGAAAAAGTTGTGACCGAACTCCAGTGGCCATCGAATTAACGTGAGGGTGTGAATGACGGAACGCGACCAAAAGATGAAGATCACACACAAGCCGGCCGCGACGTAGAGATACGCACTTGTGTGCTTCGTCGACAGCAGCCCACGGGCATTGTCCGTCAGGAAAAAGAGTGCAACGCCCTGGATTATGCTCACAAGAGTCAACTCGATGTTAATCACGACCGAGTCGAGCTCGCGGCGGCCATCAGTTGGCGCAGTCACGAGCCGACTCGTAACCGCTCGATGATTAAACTGTCAAGATGCTACGGGAGCCGATGATCGGAAATATGATGAGCAATTAGCGGAATTTTGTCTCGCCTTCCCGCGGGAGCCGCTTGTCCGGATGTGTCACATTAAACCAACGCACTAATCCGAAAGACCAGCTGTCTGGTCCGATAAGACACTGATTTTACGGATTTTATTCTTATCCGCTCATTGAATTTCCTTGTGGCATGATGCGAGCTACTACAAAGCGCTGAACGAAAAATTCTTCATCCAAGAAAGGAGACTTCAAAATTATGGATCTAATCCGTTATCAACCTCCGGAACTGGCACCTTGGTCCGCCTTGGATCGCTGGAGCAATCTGGGGAACGAACTGAACTCGTTGTTCGAAATGCCTTTGTGGTCGAGCTTCGGACGCGGCGGGCAACTCTTTACCGGTTGGTCGCCTGCGCTCGATCTCACCAGAGCAGCGACAACGTAATCGCTGTAGTCGAATTGCCTGGAATGCGTAAGGAAGACATCGACATTTCTTTGCATGACGGGACACTGACGATCAGCGGCGAGCGCAAGCGAGAAAGCAGGGGCGGCGAGAAAGCTGAGCGCACCGAACGCTATGTTGGCGCGTTCCGCCGCAGCATCGCGCTTCCGACCCGCGTGGACGCAAGTAAGGTGAGCGCCACGTATAAGGACGGAATCCTCAAGGTGACGTTGCCGAAGGCTGAAGAAGCAAAACCAAAACAAATCCAGGTCAGCTAAATCAACTCAAAGGATTCACTATGAATACTCTAACCCGTGAAACCCGCGGTGGTGACCGCGCGCAAACAGAACAGTTTATTGCGCCGCCGGCCAGCGTGACGGAATCGGCTGAGGGCTACATGCTCGAGATCGAAATGCCGGGCGTGAAAAAGGACGGCCTGGATATTTCAGTCGAAAACAACGAACTGAATGTTATCGGGCGGCGTTCGCTGCCCGCAGTCGAAGGAGCGTTGATTCATCACGAATCGCGTCCGGAAAATTTCCGGCGCACATTCGAGATCGATCCATCAATCGATGCCGAGAAAATCAGCGCCAAGATCGACCAAGGTCTTGTGACGTTGACTCTGCCCAAGGCGGAGCACGTTAAGCCGCGGAAGATCACCGTTTCATAAGGTCAGCTTCGTCGAAAGGCATGGCCGCGACCCGACAGGGTTCGCGGCCTCTTTTCTTTCTTTTCAGGTAGGGGCGATTGGCCTCAATCGTCCCCTCGTCGGCGGCGTGGCACACGCGGCGGGCGCTTCGGGTGAACCGCCCCTTACCTTTTTGTGCTTGGCGAATCTCTGCATGCATCGTACTTAGAGTGCTGCTGCTATGGCGATAAAGACCGAAGAAAAAACAGCCGTTGATAAATTGACTGCGGCGCGAAATAAAAACCTCGATTTGGCGATTCAGCAGATAGCCAAAGACTACGGCGAGGGCGCTATCATGCGGCTTGGCGATGAGAAAATTGTCGATATCGATGTCATTCCTACCGGCAACATTTTGATCGATCGGGCGCTCGGGGTTGGCGGATTTCCGAGGGGCCGGGTGGTAGAAGTTTTCGGCCCGGAATCGTCCGGAAAGACTACGCTTACCCTGACGGTGATTGCTCAGGCGCAAAAGCGCGGTGGGCTCGCTGCCTTCATCGACGTGGAACACGCGCTTGATCCTGCTTACGCGAAACGGCTCGGTGTTAATCTTGATGATCTGCTCGTTTCTCAGCCGAGCTCCGGCGAGGAGGCGCTGCGGATTTGCGAAACTCTGATCCGCTCCAACGCTCTGGACGTGATCGTGGTTGATTCCGTCGCGGCGCTGGTCACCAGAGCGGAGCTCGAAGGCGAGATCGGGGACGCCACGGTCGGCGCGCAAGCGCGACTTATGAGCGCGGCATTGCGCAAACTCACGTCGTTAATTTCAAAGGCGCGGACCTGCTGCATTTTTACCAATCAAATCCGGGAAAAAATTGGCGTGATGTTTGGAAATCCGGAGACGACGCCCGGCGGAAGGGCCTTGAAATTCTATGCCAGTGTCCGGGTCGATATTCGCCGCATCGGCGCAATCAAGCAGACCGACGGTGTTGTCACAGGGAATCGTACCCGCGTCAAGGTCGTGAAGAACAAGGTGGCGCCGCCGTTCACCGAGGCCGAATTCGACATCATGTACAACGAGGGAATCTCCTCGACCGGTGCGCTCCTCGATCTGGCCTTGGAAAAACAAATCGTCGAAAAGCGGGGCTCGTGGTTGAATTACAAGGGCACGCAGCTAGCCCAGGGCCGCGACGCCGCAAAAGAAGTATTGAAGAACGACAAGGCGCTTTACGGGGAAATTGAGGCCGCGGTCAAAGCGAAGCTGGACGAAGAGAAAAGCTAGTTATCACTCGGGCGCTTCAACGCCGCTAAGGATTCCACCAAGAAGCGGCTTCATGTTCTTCGGCCATTTCGGTAGTCGGTGCGGGATTCTTTGCCTTTAGTGAATGAGCTTTAGCTCTTCAGGCGTCAATCGCGCCTCACGACTTCACAACGATAATCGTGCCGGTCATTTTCGGGTGAACCGAGCAAAAGTAGGTGTAGGTGCCAGGAGCACCAGCTGTAATCGTGAAGGTTTGATCCGTGTCGAGCGCGGATGATTTCTTAAACTGCTTCTCGACGCTCACAACGGTATGCGGTTCTTCGTCCCGATTCGTCCAGGTAATCTTCTCCCCAGACTTCACAGTTAAGGTCTGGGGATTAAAGGCGAAGTCTTTGATCTCTATTGTGTTTTGCTTGCTACTGGTGTTATCGGCGTCCTTCATCTCGCCAGCGAGTGCGAAGGCGGACAGATTGAGACAACTGAACGCGCACAGTAGTGCGATGGTTTTGTTTCTTGGAGTTAGTATAGTCATAGTTAGTTATGGTTCGGTTAGCTGAGGTTGGAATCGACGACGGCGAGATCTGTTTTGCCTTGCAGGTACTGAACGCTAGTTAGGCCGAGCATGCTGCGTAGCTTTTCAGCCGGCACCTTCATAGGACCAGGAGATGGCGCCGTTCCAGGTGCGGGCTGTGGGAAGGCGGTGGACATCGCTGTGTGGAAAGTGACATTTCCTTCGACTTTCTGGAGCACCTGGTGGATGTGACCGTTTAGTACTGTCACCGAGCCGAAGCGTTTCAAGTAGCCCAGAGCTCGTTCGCTATCGCTCGTGCCCCAGCCCCATTCGGGATAGACCGCCCAGAGAGGAATGTGCGCGAAGACCACGATAGGCGTGTCCGCGCCAAGACCTTTCACATCGCCTTCGAGCCATTCTAGCTGCTCGTCTCCGAGCTGTCCCAGGCCACCGGCCTGGAGATCCAGCACGTTGACGAGTGCAATGAAATGGACACCGTTCTTGTTGAAGCTGTACCAGCCTGAACCCTTGCCTTCGACGCGCTTCAAGTACCGTTCACGGTACAACTTTCCACCATCGTTGAGAACATCGTGCTCGCCCGGCACATAAAAGACGTCCTTGGTCCGGCAACTCTTGAGCACTTCATCAAAGGTGTCGAACTCTTCTGGTTTAGACAGCTGTGTAAGGTCTCCCGTATGGATAAGGAAAGACGGCGGCGTAGGCATGGCGTTGATTCGATCGAGCGCAATCTTGAACGTCGCAGTGACATCCTTGTTAGCCTCTTTACTGAAGCCGATATGGCTGTCACTGATCTGGAGAAAGCTGAGATCCGTAGCCGATGGCAACGAGTCCCCCGCCTTCGCGATTTCTGCAAGGGTCTTTGACGCTAGTACGCCGCCGCTAATCGTCCAGAGTAGGCCGGTGCCAGCCCAGGCCATGCAGTGCAGAAAGCCGCGGCGATCAATCCCGTCGTGTTCGTGGTCATGAGAAATGTAATCGGACATAATATTTGTTTTCTTAAGGTTTAGGTTTGCTTGGTAAATTGTCTTTCACCTGTGCTTACTGATTTCGCGCGACTTTATTCCCGCAATTCTTGGCATCAGAGCGCGAGCCGCGGTAATTTTCCGCAGTTCCTGCTTTGCAGTTGCTACTTTTCGACGCTTGTCTTTGCGAAAACGCCGCGCTGAGCTTGAGACCCAGCGCGGCGTTCGAAATCCGGGATGTCCTCTGCCTTAGGGTCCTGGCCGTCTTGCCACATCGGCGGCCCTCGCCAACGAATTGATGAGTGTAAAGAACGCGGGGATTTGTCCCCTGAACAAACCGTCGGCAATGAAGCTGTTAATAACGCCTTCTGCGTCCAGCTGTCCCGGACCGCTCGGGCGAATAATTGAACAAGGTGGCAGGTTTGGACCGATGAATTCGCACGGCTCGGGCATGATCAGATTGGCTTGCAAATCCTCCGGTTGCCCTGTGGTCAGGTCGATAAATGTCACCGTTGAATTGTTTATCGGGTCAAAATCGGTCAACGGAGTCGCATTGCCTGCCTTGTCCTGCCAGGTCTGGAAATGCATGATCTCCGATCCCCCGATACTGAGGAGGATTCGTAACACTTCCAAGTTGCTTACTTTCTGAGCCAGCGTCGCGTAGAGGCTGGTGCCACCTTGTTCAACATAACCGAAGTGAAATCCCGCTGTGAAGGCGATTGCTTTGACGTGGTCGCTGGGATTGTTCGGATTGCCCAGTTCGTTATTATGTCTCGGAATTGCAGTATGCAGCCCAGTGTCCAAACTGGGGACTGCGTTCGGGAAAGTCGCACCGAAATCCGGGTTGGTGGTGCTGCGGTAGCGGGTCCACCAGCTGGTATCCACCGTGAGCTGCTTAAGGTTCGTAAGCCGTCCAGTTTGCGGTACGAACGAGACTTGGCTGGGCTGCAACGTGGCGAACTGCCTCAGGTCAACCTGCTGCTCGCTTTTGGATGCTAAATAGGCATTTAGGAAAGCCGCGTGACTCATCTCATCATCCGTGTTGTCGGCAATATACTGGGGCTGGTCCCCATCCAGAATTACGAGTCCTGCCTTGTACCCTGAATCTGGCGCGTCGACTCCCCCCAGTTCGTTGTATTGTTGCCAAAGGTCCTCTTCGATCAGTTCGACAGCGGCGAGGAGCTTTAGAATCGCGACATCACCATCTGGGAGATGCCTTCGATCGCCCAGACCTCCCAGCGCCTTGTTCGCATTGCCTAGTAACGCAGCTCCCGGGGCCAGAAGAGCGGCTCCCATGCCGAGATTGCGCAGAAAGGATCGCCTGGCTAGGCGTCGAGGCTGCGGGAATTCCTGGCTAGGATTCGATGATTCAGCGCTGTCGCGCTCATTAGTAGCTGTAGGTTTGATGTCAGATTTCATAGAATGGATTAATATTGGTTTGGTTTTAATTAGTGCTTGGCATATTGCCTTGCCCCCTTCCTTACCGATGCCGCGCGATTTTATTCCCAAAATCCTTCGCGTCCTCGTCACGATGGAAAAAACTCTTGATCAGATCGTATCGTCTCCCAGTGCTCTGGACCTCGATTAAGAATCGCATGATGCCATCATCCAACTGATGAACAACGAGATCGCATCCGTACGGGTGGAGCTTCTCTCGTGCTATGCGCGCGACCTCAGCATGGAGTGCTTCTTGCGTCATCAGTCCGCCTGAACGCAATTGGTCTAATTCCTTTAGCGCGATGGCGGCCGCTTTGCGGATTTTCCCGACGCGATCGTCGTAGCTTGCTTCAAACTCGCTCCTCGCTTCGGTGTTCACGCAGGTTTTTCGCAAGATTGAAAGGTTACGAATCGTTTGAACTCACCATGCGAGCACTCGGTTGTAGGTGTCGTATGTATGTCTCCTGTTCTGCTAGATCCAGATCGACAATCGTCCGTTGGGCAGCTTTGATAACAAAGTGCACGCGGACTTCTCCAGCTCTCGCCGACCGGGCGACAATCGTGTAGGCCCCGGTTGGAAGGGCAACCTCCCAGGGGATTAATTCATCAGTGCGCGAAATGTTGTTTTCAACCGTCTTGAAGAGCGTCCCGTGAGCGGAATAGATGGCGTAGGAACTATGCGCGTAGTAAGGGCCATCGTTGAATTCATCACTCACCGAATAGACCTTCAGATAACCTTGTGGTAACTCAGCTCGATAATCTAAATTCCCTGGTCTTACCGGACCGGGCGACGACGGATCCTTACCTCCAGCCGACGCACAGCCGAGCGAGACCAGTAACACTGTCGTAAAAAATACCATCAAGCTCGACCTGAACTCTACTAACATGCTTTTTCTCATCCTTTGCATCATCCACCTCCCGCGAAACGAGTCTCACTAGGGTAACGAACTTTCTGATGTTTTATTCCTGTCGGAGCAGAATGCTACCGTCGATAGATTCTGCCACCTGCCCGCCCAAATCCTTGCCAGCGATGTGGTCAGTGCGGAAGTGTTGCCCTGCGTAAATACGGCTCAGTCCCGCTTCCTCCGCCGCGGCGGAGAAACTAGTGAAGTGTCGCGTCACTCCCGCCAGCGACTCGGAGTTGACATCGAAAGTGAATTGGTCGCCGAAGTAAGAACTGAACACGGTCGCACCCGCTTTACTGATCGCGCTGTGTGCTCCGGGGTAGGAAGGATCTGGAGCGGTTTTCGTGGATAGTGGAAGCCATGTCGGATTAGGCTCGGTCTGCGGATTTCCATCAGTGTCTGCGAGTCGAATCGCAGTTACCGGCCGCCAAAAGTTGTACGTGTACTTGGCTTCGAAGAAGGCGATTGCAGTATCGGCTAAGCTTATATTGAGGAGTGCAAAGAGCCGCGCGCTACGCTCAAGATTGAGATGGCGCTGCAGCGCGGCCGTCTGCCCGATCTCGTTCCAGAAGTCCTGGATGTTGCCGTTCCAGAACTGGCCGATCTCGGTTTGTTCGGCAGTGCGGGTTGTG
>Ga0209057_1001188_pt1 | contig 21631 bp, 25 predicted proteins | sample GraSoiAngelo_146_FD_185903 | JGI IMG/M metagenome (GOLD analysis project Ga0209057, IMG submission 185903) | Grasslands soil microbial communities from the Angelo Coastal Reserve, California, USA - 14_1009_05_30cm (SPAdes) (version 2) | ecosystem: Environmental > Terrestrial > Soil > Grasslands ... | reverse complement strand
TCCCGACGATCGTCTCGGAGCTGGGCGGCCTGGCCGACTACAGCTGGGTCCCGATCTCCGCGATGCTCGCTTCGACCATCGTGGTTCCGATCGCGGGCAAGCTGTCGGACATCTACGGCCGCAAGCCCCTCTACATGTCGGGAATCGTGGTCTTCGCGGTCGGCTCGGCGCTCTCGGGGGTCGCGCCGAACTTCTGGTTTCTGATTTTCGCGCGCTTCATCCAGGGTGCCGGCATGGGCTTCATCATGCCGCTGTCCCAGGCGATCATCGGCGACATCATCTCGCCGCGCGAACGCGGCAAATACCAGGGCATGCTCGGCGCGTCGTTCGGCCTCGCGTCCATCGTCGGCCCCGCTGCGGGCGGATTCATAACCGAACACTTCTCGTGGCGGTGGCTGTTCTTCGTCAACCTGCCGGTCGCGATCGTGACGCTGGTGGTGGTCGCTCTGTTCATGCACGTGCCCAACGAGCGGCGCAAGCACGCGATCGACGTGTGGGGAAGCGTGACGCTCTCCACTGGAATCGCCGCGGCGCTCCTCGCAACGGTCTGGGGCGGCACGCAGTTCGCCTGGACGTCGTGGCAGATCGTCGGCCTCTACGCAGCGGCCGCGATCCTGCTCGGCGCGTTCGTTTGGGTCGAGCGCCACGCGCCAGAGCCCGTGCTGCCGCTGCATCTTTTCCGGAGCGGCATCTTCACGCTCTCGAACATTGCGAGCGTCGGCGTAGCGATGTCGATGTTCGGCGCCATCTTCTTCCTGCCCGTTTTCGTCCAGGGCGTGATCGGCAACAGCGTCACCAATTCCGGCGCGATCCTTGTCCCGATGTTGGTATCGATGATCGTGACGAGCGTCGCCGGAGGCTGGTTTATCTCGCACACCGGGCGTTACAAGGTGCCGCTTCTGGCCGGTCTCGTCTCGATGGGCGCGGGCTACTACATGCTCGCGACCTTCAGCGTCGAGACAACCAACCAGTCTGTGATCGAGGCGATGATCCTCATTGGTCTAGGCCTTGGCATCACGATGCAGACGTTCACGCTCGTGGTGCAGAACTCAGTCAGTCGCGAAGACATGGCGGTGGCGACGTCGGCGACGCAACTTTCTCGCTCCGTCGGCGCTGCGATAGGGCTTGCGATCCTCGGCACCATCCTCACCCAGGGCATGCAGAGCGCCATGGCGAAGTACCTGCCCGCCTCGATCCTGCATCAGCTTCAGTCGTCGGACCGTGGCGCGACGGCGACGGCGGTGTTCGACCCGTCCCAGCTGGCCCATCTGCCGCCGGCCGTCGCGGCGGCCATCCGGCACGGTCTGGCCGACGCGCTCCATCCCGTCTTCCTCGCCGGCCTACCGATCATCGCCGTCAGCTTCATCGCCACCCTCTTCATCAAAGAGGTGGCGCTCCGCCAGACGGCGCACGTCACGGCCGGGCGGCGCAACGCAGACGCCTTACCCGAACCTGAAAAATCCCTCTGATCTGATATCCGCTTGTTTTGCGGTGGCCCGCAGGACAGAATTCCGCACGTGAATCAAGAGTCAGGACAAGAACGGCAGCTGATCTGGGCCTTCTGGCTGGCCGCCGCGCTGGCGGCGATCGGGGGCGTGCTTCCGGTTGCGTTAGGCGGGACCTCGAGCCGGATCGCGACCGTGATCATCCCCTTCGGGATCGCCGCCGTCGCGCTGGGCCTGTGCGCAATCTTCCACTCGGCGGGGCGAGCGATCACGTCGGCCCTGTACTTCGTGGCCGGGCTCGCGCTCGTTTTCGGAATCCTCTCCATGTTCGCACTGCCCCTGCAGCAGGCCGTCCTCGGGACATGCCCGGCTCCGCCCCAACCCTGCAGCGGCGGTCTGCAGCGACCTTTGACGGTCGCCGAGAACACCGGCATGGGTTTTGGCGCGGGGTTTGCCATCGCGTCGATCTTTGTCGGTTTCTTCGGGCTCTTCGTCCTCTATCGCCGGCGCTCTCTGCCGACGCCGGCGCCGCCCGTGCGCAAGATCCCGCCTGTCGCGGCGCCCGCTTCGCCACCTTCGCCACCTTCGCCACCTGCCTCACCTGCCCCGCCTGCCGCGGCTTCGCCGCAGTCCTCCGCGCCGGAGAACGGCGCGACCCCCGAATTGGACGAGCCTGAGCTCCCCGCGCACGAGGAAGAAGAGCGGCCCGAGCTTCCGCCTCACGAGTCGGCTCCGCCCACAACTTAGACTCGGTTCGTGGACTTCGCGTTTTCGGAGGAGCAGGAGATGCTGCGCGCCTCCGCGCGCGAGTTTCTCGGCAAGGAGTGCAGCCCCAAGGTCGTGCGGAGGCTCATGGAGAGCGCCGACGGTTACGACGCCGCGCTCTGGAAGAAGATCAGCGAACTGGGTTGGACCGCTCTCGGCATCCCCGAGGAGTACGGGGGCGTGGGCACGTTTCTCGACCTGATCGTCGTGCTCGAAGAAGCGGGTCGTGCGCTGCTGCCGTTGCCTTTCTTCTCGACCATGGGCCTTGCGGTTCCCGTTGTGGTCGAAGCCGGCACCGAAGCGCAGAAGAAGGAGGCCCTCGGAGCCATCGCCGCTGGTTCCGCCCGAGCGACGCTTGCCTTTACCGAGCCGTCGGGGCGCTGGGATGCGGGCAGCCTGGCGCTGAGCGCGAAGCAGATGGGCGGCGGCTGGCAGCTCGACGGCGTGAAGCTCTTCGTGCCAGACGCCGGCGCCGCCGATTACATGGTGGTCGCCGCGCGCAGCCGTGGCGAGGGCGAGGACGGGATCACGCTCTTCCTGGTCAAGGGCCGGCCGCAAGGCATGAGCGTCAAGCCGGTCGAGACGCTCGACATGACACGGCGCTGGAGCGAAGTCCACTTCGAAGGCGTGCAGCTGGGGGCGGAAGCGGTGATGGGCGCACCGGACAAGGCGTGGCCGCGGCTCAAGCGCGCGCTCGAATGGGCGACCGCGGCGCTGTGCGCCGAGATGGTCGGCGGCGTGCAGAAGGTGCTCGAAACGTCCACCGAGTACGCCAAGACGCGGCAGCAGTTCGGCAAGCCGATCGGGATCTACCAGGCCGTATCGCACAAGCTGGCCGACATGCTCGTGCTGTCCGAAAGCGGACGGTCCGCAACCTACTACGCAGCATGGGCGGTCGACGCCGACGCACCGGACCGGTCTCTGGCGTCATCGATGGCCAAGGCATACGTGTCCGATGCATATCGGAAGGTGGCCGGCGATGGGATTCAGGTGCACGGCGGGATCGGGTTCACGTGGGAGCACGACATGCACCTCTACTTCAAGCGCGCGAAGTCGTCGGAGGTGACTCTCGGCGACGCGACCTACCACCGCGAGCTGGTCGCGCAAGCACTCGATCTCTAAAGCCCGATTGATGCCGTGGGTGCTGCTCATCGCAGCGATCGCCACCGAGGTCGCGAGCACGCTCGCGCTGCGGGGCTCGGATGGATTCAGCAGGCTGGCCCCTTCGATCATCACGATCGTCGGCTACATCGCCAGCTTCATCCTCCTTGCCCTCGTCCTCAAGTCGCTGCCGGTGGGGATCGTCTACGCGATCTGGTCGGCGGTCGGCATCGCGCTGGTCGCCGTGTTCGGCAAGCTGATCTTCAACGACCCGGTCCCGCCGCTCGCGATGGTGGGCATGATCCTGATCATCGGCGGCGTGGCGCTGGTCGGCGCGTCAGGCGCAAAGACACACTAGCCTCCGGCCAGGAGGCGGAAGACGACGACCCCGAACAGGGCGCAGGCCGGGATGACCAGGCCTCGGAAAAGCGCCCAGTAGTTCGACCAGGCCTCTCGCAGCCGATCCAGACGGCGGCCCGAACCGAACGCCAGCGACCAGTAGATCGGCAGCGCCGCGCCCGTGTTGAGAGCGAGCGCGAGCAGGGCGATGCCGCCTGCTCCCGCCAGCCAGACCCGTAGCGGGCCCGCTGACCCAAAGCCAAGCTGCACTCCCCACACGGCCGCGGCCACAACGAGCGCGGCGAGGGCCGGAAAGCCGAGCAGAAAAAATGCAGCGAAGCTGAGCGCAACGAGGAAAAGCATCAGGGCCAGGGTCGCCACGATTCCCGACAGCCCGGCCGCGGCCACGGTCACGCCGTTCGCCTGCGCCGGCGCTTCGCTGCTGACCAGGGTTGTCTGCGGCGAACCGATCGGTTGACCCGCCGCGGCGGCGCGCACGTCCGACCACGAATGCCAGTGGGCATTCGCGCTGATCGTGCCGGCGATGCCGGCAGGCGCGGCAGCCAGCAACACGCCCGCGGCGATCGCTGCGGCATTGCGACGCAGCACCCCGACCGGCAGCCACGACCGCCTGCGCCGGATTCGACTCAGGCCTGTCTCCATCAGCCTCTCGCGGTCGAACGTTCCGCCGCAGAGGATGGTCAGCGCAACGCAAGCGGTGATCGGAAGCAGGAGCGACGCCGGTGCGAGCGGAGAGCGAAAGACGAAGAGGGCGAGGGGCAGATCCGCCACGGCCGCCGAGACTGGCGACAGCAAGAACGACCAGGCGCCACCAGCTGCGCCCTCGCGGGGGAAAAGCATGAAGCCGAGCATTCGCCCCATCGCCGCCCAGTACGAGGTGACGGCGGCGACGAAGGCGAATACAGGCAGCAGGTCCCAAGCCGCGGCCTCGCCGAACAGGCTGAGGAGGGCCAACCCGGCAGCCGTCCAGACCGTCACCCAGACCGTGCTGACGATCGCGCCGGGCAGCACCTCGAGCCAGATGAGAGACGGGTCGTCGATCGGGGTGTAGAGCAAGACCTCGAGCGAGCCCTGCGCTTTCTCCCACCAGATCCCGATCGAGCTCTTGATCGATTCGAGCAGCGCGAAGGACAGGAAGAACAGCGGCAAGAGCAAGCCGGCCTGCAACGCCTGGCCGCCCGCAAAACGCTGGGCCACCTGTCCCGCGATACCGGGCAATTGCCCGAACAGCGACGTGCCGACGACGAGCAGCAGCACGAAAGCGTTGAGGTAGCCGACCCAGCTGAGATCGCCGCGGCGCCACCACGAGCTCACGTAGAAAGGAAGCGAATGTCGCAGCATGCCGCCCTGGTTCCGAATCGAGGCGAACATGCGCGGCGCACGGATGCCTGAGGTAACCGATGCGGTAGGTTCGGGATGGTCACGTGGCTCGCCAGCCGGCATCGCCATCGCCTTCAGGTACACCGACTCGAGGGTGGTCTCCTCTTCCTCGAGCTCGTGAAACGGTGCTCCCTGCTGTGCGAGCAGGGCTTGAAGTCGCGCCGCGAAATCGGCCCGGTCTCCGGCGTTCGCCTGCCACGGCAGGGTGTAGCGCAGCCAGTCGTCACCCAGGCTGTGCTCCAGGGCGTGCTCGCGAAGCCAATCCGACACCGGCTGCGCGTTCGGGACAGGGCGGGCGAGATGGGCGATGAAGCGCCGGCCCTGCCCAGCCTGCCGGCGAAGATCGTCGAGTGCACCGGTGGTGACGACGACCCCGCGCCGCATGATGGCGATCCGATCCGCCATCAGCTCCGCCTCGCTCAGCACGTGCGTCGTGACGATCAGCGCCGCACCGCGACTCCTCTGCTCGTCGAGATAGCGGCGCATGTCCGCCGCGGCCACCGGGTCCAGGCCGGCGGTCGGCTCGTCGCAGAAGATCCAATCCGGCTCGTGAAGCGTGGCGCGGATGAGCGCCACCTTCTGCGCCATGCCGCGCGAGTACGCGGCGAGGACCGTGTTCTTGCGGTCCGCGAGCTCGAAGCGCTCGAGCAAATCAGCGATGCGCCGGCGGCAGATCGCCTCCGGAATACCGTAGAGGAATCCGAAGTGGTCGAGGTACTCAGGAGCGGTGTTGCGGCCGTAGAGTCGCGCCTGGTCCGGTACCACCCCTAGCCGAGCACGGACCGAATCGAGCCGCTCCGGCAGCCGCAGACCGTCCAGCTCGATCAGTCCCGCGTCCGGACGCAGGATGCCCCCGAGGCATCGCAACGTCGTCGATTTGCCGGCGCCGTTCTGGCCCAGCAGCACGAGGACATCGCCACGTTCGACCTGCAGGTCGACTCCGTCCACAGCGCGCACGTCGCCAAAGCTCTTGCGCAGGCCTTCGACGCGGATCATGGAATCCCTGGGTTCCTGGACACCTGGTTGATCAGATCTTTTCGAATGAGTCCACTGGAACGACGAAGACGGTAGCGCCTCCGACCTGCACCTCAACCGGATGTGACAGGAAGAATTCGCCCGGTTCGGCGAGCGGAGGCACCGGGGTCAGGTAGCGGCTCCGCTCGTGGCAGTTCTCATGGATGATCCGGAGCGCGTCGGCCACCTGCGCGTCGTCGACTCCGATCATCAGCGTCACGTTTCCCTGCTGCAGGAAACCCCCGGTTGATGCAATCCGCGTCGAGTTGATTGCCTTGTCCGTCAGCGCGACGACCGTGCGCTCGGCGTCCTCACCCTGGACCACGGCGACGATCAGCTTCAATCGATTCCTTGGAGCAGCGGCTCCAGCCGGTCACGCACCTCGAAGTGGATCTTGTCCCGTGAGCCGGTCGCGTCCAGGCGCACGAAACGCTTCGGCTCGGCCGCTGCGAGCTTCTCATAAGCTTCTGCGACCTTGCGGTGGAACTCGATCGATTCGCGCTCCATTCGGTCCTTGCTCTTTCCCGCCTCCGCATGGCGGCTGAGTCCGGCCTCGACCGGTCCATCCAACCAGAAGGTGATGTCCGGTCGTGGGAAGGTCGGGGGCCACACCGTCGGCAAACCTCTTGCTCCACCCTGGTAGGCGAGCGTCGAGTCGTGGTAGCGGTCGGCGATCACGATGTTGCGGGCCGCAAGCGCCGGCGCGATGACCTCGGCGATGAGCTGGCGGCGGGAAGCCATGAACAGGTACATCTCGGCTTCGGGGTCTATCTCGAGGCCCTTGTAGAGGAGGACGTCGCGGATCTGCTCGCCCAGCTCGGTGCCGCCCGGCTCGCGCACCACCACCGGGTCTCGCTTGGTGAGCCATTCGCCCAGCAGCTCGGCCTGCGTGGTCTTGCCCGAGCCCTCGGTGCCCTCAAAGGTGATGAACAGCCCGCGCTTACCCATAAGCGCGAACTGTAACTAAGCGGGTTCTTCGGGCGACATCGTTATGCGCAGCCGGCGCTGGGGCTCCTTGCCCGTGCTGCGAGCCGAGAGGTCGTTTTCAGCCACGAGCTGGTGCTGCAGCCGCCGGAGGTAGGCGTTTTGAGGCGAGATCTCGACCGGCCGCAGCGTCGTCTTGACCTGGCGGACCGCGGCGGCGGCTTCGGCCAGCGCGCGGGTCGTCGCCTCGTCCTGCTTGTCGACGCCGTAAATGCGCGAGAGCGCGTCGCGAACCTGGCTCGCCGAGTTGCTCTTGAGGATGTGGATGGGAAGGCCGCGGCTCTCCGCCTGACGCAGGCTGTCTGGTCGGCGGCGATAGTGATTCTTCAGGGTCAACACCGCGCCCGCGCCGTCGAGGTTGCCCAGCACCTTCACCGGCAGGTCGAGCTCGCGAATCGACTGCTCGACGTGATGCCGGCTCACGCCGTAAGGAAAGATGCCGAGGGGCTTGCTGGGGGAGCTCGAGACCGATGCCGGCTCGGACGCGACGACGATGGGTGCGTCGACATTGGAGATCACGCGCCCCTCGCGTGTGCGGACGCGGATCTTTGGCGTCTGCATCGGCCCCCTCAAAGCGGTGTCGACGACGTCGGCGAGCGGCATGTGGATCGCGACCCGGTCGCGGTCCTGGATCTCGATCAACACGTCGAAAGTCGGAGGCGCCTTGCGCTCGAGCACCGACTTCTGCGTGCCTCGCCGGCGCGCCTCTTCGTCCGAAAGGGTGACGCTCTGGATGCCGCCGAGCAGGTCATTGAGGGTCGGGTTGACGAGCAGGTTTTCCAGCGTCTGGCCGTGCGCCGTCGCGATCAGCTGCACGCCACGCTCCGCGATCGTCCGTGCCGCCGCCGCCTCGAGCTCGGTCCCGATCTCGTCGATGACGATGACCTCGGGCATATGGTTCTCGACCGCCTCGATCATCACCGCGTGCTGCAGCAGGGGCGTCTTCACCTGCATGCGCCTCGCGCGGCCGATGCCGGGATGCGGAATGTCGCCGTCGCCGCCGATCTCGTTTGACGTGTCGACGATCACGACCCGCTTCCGCAGCTCATCGGCGAGCAGGCGCGCGCACTCACGAAGCATCGTGGTCTTGCCGATGCCGGGCCGGCCGAGCAGCAAGATGCTTTGCCCGCTGATGACGATATCGCGGATGATCTCGCCGGTCCCCGTCACCGCCCGGCCGACGCGCATGGTCAGACCGACGATTCGTCCCGAGCGGTTGCGAATGGCCGACACGCGATGCAGGGTTCGCTCGATCCCCGCGCGATTGTCGTCGCCGAACTGGCCGACGTTGTTGGCCACGTGCTCGAGGTCGGACGCCGATACGGGATGGTCCGCGAGGAGCACCTCGCGACCGGGAACCCTCGCCTCCGGCTCGCGACCCAGGTCGAGCACGATCTCGAGCAGCTCGCTCGGATGGATGCGCTCGTGGAGCGCGCGCGCCAGGTCGGGCGGCAGCGCACGCGCGAGGAGCTCGATCTCTTCGTCCCAGTTCACAGTGCGGGACTGCTGTCTTGCCTCTGCCATCAGCCGAACGAAGGCACCAGTCCTTTCTCCCGCACCGGTTTTGGCACCCGGACCGCGAGGTCCTTGACCAGCAGCAACTGCGTCAGCAAGACGGTGAACCCACGCCCGCGAAGGGCGTCGATCATGTGCGAATCATAGTGACGAAGGCTCGACCAGGCGGGTGCTTCTGAGTCACCCAAGAGCGAGATTCCGAAGTCCGCGAGCTCGGCGGGCAGCGCGTTCTCGGGCAAGGCCATGAACTGGAGCGTGTGCGGCCTGGCGCCGCTCCCTCGCTGCATCCTCACCCACCCGACGACCTCGATGCGCTCGACGACGTGCCCTCCGGTCAACTCGCTGGAGTGAAGCGCCTTCCACTCGCGGTACGTGGGCGCCTCGAGCTGGGAAACGCCCTGCGGGGTGACCTTGCGGTACAGCTGGTACAGCTTGCGGTCGTCGCCGCGCTTGGTCGGCCGGAGGCCGTCCGGATACTGGTTCGAACGCTGGGAGGGCTTTTCCGCGTAAACGACCTGCTCGGTCGCGTACTGGCGAAAGCCCTGGATCCGAAAGGCGGGCAGCAGCGGGTCGCGGTCGGGGAGGCGAACGAACAACCGCAGCGCGCCTCGCTCCAGGGCCTGGTTGCACAGGTGCTGCACGAGGGCAGGCGCCACGTCGTCCGGGTCGGCCTCGTCCGCCACCTGCAAGTTGAGAACCTGCAGCACGCGCGCCCGGCGCAGGTCGAGGCTGAGCGGCTGCCCGGAAGCCTGGATGAAACCGACCACCTTTCCGTTCTCCTCGGCGACGTACATCAAGGTTTCCTGCGACAGGGGCAACAGCGCGGAAAGCGTCGAGCTGAGCAGCGACCACAGTCGCGCGGCGGGCGGTTCGGCCTCGCTCAAGCGAATGTCCGACGAGCGGTGCATCTCTTCGATGCGCGCGAGGTCGAGCAAGCCGGCGGCTCGCACCTTCATTGGTGGGCGTCGGTGTTCGCCAGGCGCACGAACTCTCGATGCAAACGCAGGTCGCCGCTCAGCTCGGGATGAAAACCGAGCGCGACGATGCGTCCGTGCCTCACCGCCACAGGATGACCGTCGTAATTCGCCATCACGTGAACGTCTCCGGTGCGTTCGACCAGGGGAGCGCGGATGAAAACGCCCGGAAACGTCTTTCCGTTGAGACCGTCGATGTGAAGGGGCGCCTCGAAGCTGTCGACCTGGCGGCCGTATCCGTTGCGACGCACGCTGATGTCGAGTAGGCCGAGGCCGTGCTGACCGGGCATTCCGTCTGTGATGTCCCGCGCGAGCAGGATCATTCCCGCGCACGTCGCCAGTGCCGCGAGCCCGCCGCGAATCGCTTCGCGCACCGAATCGAGCATGCCGGCGCGCTCCATCAGCATCGCCATCGTCGTGCTCTCGCCGCCGGGCAGCACGAGGCCGTCGAGACTGTCCAGGTCGTCAATCGTGCGGACCAGCCGCGTCCGCGCACCAACTGCCTCGAGCGCGCGCACGTGCTCGGAGAACGCACCCTGCATCGCGAGGACCCCGATCAGTGGCGCCCGAGCCTTTACCGACGGGGCGGAGCTACCAGCCTCGGGCAGCGAGCAGCTCGTCCTTCGGGATGGCTGGGATCTCGAGGCCGTGCATGGCTTTGCCCAGGTCGGCAGAAACCTCGGCCAGCACCTCAGGCTTGTCGAAGTAGGTGGTCGCCGCGACGATCGCTTTGGCACGCTTCAAGGGGTCCTCGGCCTTGAAGATGCCTGACCCGACGAACACCCCATCGACCCCCAGCTGCATCATCAGCGCGGCGTCGGCGGGCGTCGCGATGCCCCCGGCGGCGAAGTTGACGACCGGAAGCCGGCCGAGCTTCTGGCATTCGACCAGCACCTCGACCGGGGCGCCGATGAGCTTGGCCTCGTGCACGAGCTCGGCGTGGTTCATACCCTTCAGCTTGCGAATGCCGGCGTTGACGGCGCGTGCGTGGCGAACGGCCTCGACGACGTTCCCGGTGCCTGCCTCGCCTTTGGTCCGGATCATCGCCGCCCCTTCGGCAATGCGACGAGTCGCCTCCCCCAGGTCACGGCAGCCGCAGACGAACGGAACCTTGAACGGGTGCTTGTCGATGTGGTTCTCCTCGTCCGCGGGTGTGAGGACTTCCGACTCGTCGATGTAGTCGATGCCGAGCGCCTCCAGGATCTGGGCCTCGACGAAATGGCCGATCCGGCATTTGGCCATGACGGGGATGGTCACCGCGGCCATGATCGACTTGATCAGCTCGGGGTCCGACATGCGCGCGACGCCGCCTTCCTTGCGGATGTCGGCCGGCACGCGCTCCAGGGCCATGACCGCGCAGGCGCCTGCCTCCTGGGCGATGCGTGCGTGCTCCGGCGTGACGACGTCCATGATCACGCCGCCTTTCAGCATCTGGGCCAGGCCCGCCTTGACCTTGAAGCTGCCCTTTACCCCTTCGTTGCCATTGCTCGAACCGTTGCGTTCGGCCACGTTCGGAATTCTACGCCCGGGTAAGTTAGAGCCTCTCCAGTACCAGGGTTCGCTTGGAGGCGTACTCGGTGTCGGACAGCAAGCCGTCGCGGTGAAGCCGCGTCAGCATGTCCATCTCCTCGAGCACGTCGAGCAGGGGCGCCATCGTCCGCCGCGCGAGGTAGGCGTCGGAAGCGGAGCCGGCCTCCTCCCCGCGAGCGTCGAACTCGCGCACGAAGAAGAGCGCCTTGACGGCCGAAAAGGGAATCCCGAGCTTGCGGACCGGGCTGTCGCTCTGCTCCGCGTGCAGGTGCAGCACCACGCCGTATCGATGTCGCTCGAGGGTGCCGTCGAGGTGGCCTCGCAGCACCTCGCCGTCAAGGAAGCGGATCGCCACCTTGCGGGTCGGCGTGTCCGCCAGCTCCTTGTCCCGCTGGAGCTCGACCCACTTCACCGCGGTGAGGGGGATCCAGGCCGTCTCGTTGTTCTCCAGGCCCCCGGCGTCATCGACTTCGACCAGGAAGTCCGGTTCGTCGAAATCGAGGTCGCGGGCGACGCCCTCGACGGTCTCGTCGTCAAAGAAGCGGACGACTATCCGAGCCATTTCACACCTACTGTACTAACCCTCATCTGGCTTCACTCCTGCGCTGGACTTTCAGGCGTCGCCGCCCGATCCGGCGGGCGCATTTGGCACATGTGGCGATGTGATTCCGTACGGCCTCGGCCTGCGGCCGGCGGAGCTTGCCGGCGAGGTACGGCGCCAGCAGCGGCACCGCCTCCTCGTGGCTCAGCTCGCCCTCCCGCTGCGAGGCCAGGTATTCCTCTTTGAACCGGAGGCGAGCTCGGTACAGCAGCGTTTCGACCGCGCTTTCGGACATCTTCAGCGTGCGGGCGATCTGGCGGTAGCTCATGTCCTGGAGCTCGCGCAGGGTGAGCACCAGACGGTACTTCTCGGGCATGCGCTGCGCCACATGCCAGACCTGGCGGCGGGTCTCGTTCGACTCCTGGACGAGGACGGGATCGAATGCGCGAGCCGTCGAAGGCAGGTTGGCCATCAGCTCGTTGTCTTCCTCTTCGGTGGCTCCGTCCGCGCGCAGGTCGCGCTGGCGCCGGCGCAGCTCGTCGTAGCAGAGGTTTCTCGCCACGGTGTGGACCCAGCCGCCGAAGTTGAACGACTCGTCGACCCGGTCCATCATGCGGAGGGCCTTCATGAACGTCTCTTGGGCGATGTCCTCGGCCAGCAGCGCATCCCCCAGCTTGCGGCGGACCAGCCGGTAAATCGACGCGACGTAGCGCCGGTGGAGCTCCTCGAACGCTCGGATGTCTCCCTCGCGGTAAGCCCTGACCAGCTCGACGTCGGTTGGGCTCTCCTTGCCGGCTGGCTTCGAGCCTCCTTCCTCGCCTAATTCCTCGTCCATGTGTGCGTGCGGCAGGCTACTACGGCGGCGCGCGTAAGCATCCGCCCTGGCTCATTTAGGGCCTGCTGCAGGTTCACTCCTTCCTCCGTCAGCGTCACCACGGAGGTGACGCCCAGCTTGCTCAACGCCTCCCATCCCGGGCCCTTGCTGCCGGCCAGCAGCACCACGGGTATGCCGGTGGCGTGGGCGCGCTTGGCGACCTCGCCCGGGGCCTTGCCGTAGGCGGTCTGCTCGTCGGCGCGGCCCTCGCCGGTGATCACCAGGTCTGCGCCGCGCAGCTTGGCATCGAGCCCGGCGGCGTCGACGACGAGCGGTGCGCCGGGAAGCAGGTCGGCCTCCAGGAATGCGACCAGGCCCGCCCCGGTTCCGCCTGCAGCCCCCGCCCCAGGAATGTCGGCGACCCGCTTCCCGAGGTCCCGCTCGATGACTTCGGCCAGGCGGGCGAGCGCCGCATCCAGCTCCCTGACGGCTGCCTCGTCGGCTCCCTTCTGCGGCCCATAGATGGCGCTCGCGCCCGAGGGCCCGGTCAGAGGGTTGGTCACGTCGCACGCCACCTTGACGGCCACCGATCGCCAGCCCCGGTCAAAGCCGGCGGATTCGATTCGCTGCAGCCGGGAGAGCGCGGCGCCGCCCCGGGGCAAGTCCCGTCCGTCCGCATCGAGCAGCCTGTAGCCGAGGGCCTGGGCCATGCCGGCTCCGCCATCGTTGGTCGCCGATCCCCCGATGCCCGCGATGATCGTTTCCGCACCGTCCCGCCGCGCCGCCTCAAGCAACTGGCCGAATCCGTAGGTCGACGTCCGGCGTGGGTCACGCCGAGAAAGCGGGATCAGGGTCAGGCCGCTGGCGGTCGCGAGCTCGACGACGGCCTTGCGGCCAGATTCGATCAGACCGTACTCAGCCGAGACGGGATCACCGAGCGGGCCTTCAACCTGCGCCGCCCGGTAGTCGCCGTGGTTGGCCGAGACCAGCGCCTCCACGGTGCCATCGCCGCCGTCGGCAACCGGGACCTCGACCACCTCCGCGTCGGGGAACACTTCGCGCACGCCGCGCGCGATCGCCGACGCGGCCTCAGAGGCGGTCAGCGTCCCCTTGAAAGCGTTTGGAGCAACCACCACTTTGTGCACGGCGCACGCACCTTACCCGGTTAGTCCGGACGAAGCGACATGGACCCCGACCCAAACCCCGGATAGTCCGGACTATCCCGGAGGGGGCGGCGCTCTCAGTAGACCCCTATGGTCCAGTCCTTGTACTTCGGCGTTTCGCCGCGGACGGCGCTGAAGTAGATGTTCTGCAGCTCCTGGGTGAACTCGCCGACCTTGCCATTGCCTACGGGCCGCCGGTCGACCTCGATCACCGGTGAGATCTGCGCTCCGGTGCCGCACAGCAGGAGCTCGTCGCACGTGTAGAGCTCGGTGCGGTCGATGCTGCGCTCGAGCACCGGGAGGTTCAGCTCGTCGCTGATGACCTTGATCAGCAACTGACGCGTGACGCCTTCGAGAATGTCGTCGGTCACGGGCGGCGTGACGAAGGCGCCGTCCTTGAGCATGAAGACGTTTTCCGCCGAACCTTCGGAAACATGACCGTCGACCGACAGCACGATCGCCTCGTCGAACCCGCCCTCCACCGCCTCCGACTTGGCGAGGGCTGCCTGGGCGTACGAGCCGGTGATCTTGGCCCGAGCAGGCAGCGACTGGTCCGGCACCCGCCGCCACGAGCTGACCATGCACCTGATGCCGGCCTCGACCTCGACGTAGTTACCGAACGGAATCGCGTAGATGAAGAACGCGCGGTTCAAGTTGTGCAGCCGGACGCCGATCTCCTCGCTCGACGTGTAGAGCAGCGGCCGGACGTAGACGTCCGACTTGAACTCATTGCGCCGGAGCAGATCCAGAGTGAAGTTGACGAGCTCTTCGGTCGAGTGGGGCAGCGTCATGCGCATGACGTTGGCTGAGCGCTTCATCCGGTCGTAATGAGCGGCGGCCTGGAGCAAGTACAGCTGGTTCTTCTGCTGGTTCCAGTAGGCGCGGATCCCTTCGAAAACCGCTGTGCCGTAGTGCAGCGCGTGAGTCATGAGGCCGAGCTTCACGTCGTTGTAGCGGGCAAAATCTCCGTCGAAGAAGACCCACGTGTTCGGGTGGGCCGCCGGCTTCTTCACCGCGGCCTTGGCTTTCGCGTCCACACCCATCGGGTTTAAGTGTATTAGGGCGCACCGTCGCTCACCTGCACGGGCGTCCCTTCATCTGTTATGAATCCGCTCGTGAGCCTGTACGGCATCATCGCCGACCTCCGCCGCGAGCACCAGACCCCAGCCGCGATGCAGACGCTCGACATGGTGACGGCGGAGCTCGGAGGGACCCGGGACAACCTAAAAGAGGCCGTCGCCAACCTCGAGGACAAACCACTGCCGTCGGGCAGCAAGCCGGTGCTCGATGAGCTCGTACAGCGCGCGCGTCAGGAAGGCGTATACGACCTCGATTACGGCCCTGATCCGTATGACAAGCCGCCGCTGGAGCCGCTCGACGAGGGTACGGCTGGGATTGGAGCTCTGCTCGCGATCTCCTCCCTGGCCGGAGTCGCGCTGGCGATCTTGGCCGCCGCCCTGGGACTGAACGCAATCTTCAGCTCCGGCAGTGGCTGAGTACTCGTTCGACGTCGTTTCGGAGTTCGAGGCGGTGGAGCTGACCAACGCCGTGGACCAGGCCCGCCGCGAGGTCGGCACGCGCTACGACTTCAAAGACACCGCCACCACGTACGACCACCGCGAAGACGTGATCGTCGTCGAGTCGGCGAGCGAGGACCGCGCAAGGGCCGCGCTTCAGGTGCTGCGCGAAAAGGCGGCTCGACGCCAGCTTTCACCGAAGCTCTTCAAGGCGGGCGACCCGAAAACCATTGGCAAGGGCCGCGGCCAGATCGAGGTCCGGCTGAACGCCGGGATCACCGACGACATCGCTCGGGACCTCCGCAAGCGGATTCAGAACGTCGCCCCGAAGGCGCAGGTGCGGATCCAGGGCGACCAGCTGCGTGTCACCTCCAAGGACAAAGACACGTTGCAGCTTGTGATCAAGTCACTGCGCGAGGCGGAGGACATTCCCGTCCCGCTCCAGTTCACGAACTACCGCTAGGTCACCGCATGAGCGGCGTGGTCGTCATTCCCGCGATTGACATCCTTGGCGGGCGCTGCGTTCGCCTGACGCAGGGCAAGTACGACCAGCCGACGGTATATGCAGACGACCCGGTTGAGGTGGCAATGCGATTCGCCGCCGCCGGAGCGAAGCGAATTCACGTCGTCGACCTCGATGCCGCGCGAGGTTCCGCAAGCAACAAGCCCGTGATCACGCGGATGCTCGAACACTCGGACATCCAGTTCCAGGTCGCCGGCGGCGTCCGCAGCGCGGAGGCGGTGACAGCCTTGCTCGAGGGCGGCGCGCAATGGGTCGTCATGGCTACAGCCGCAGTCCGCGATCCACACCTGTTCGAGCGTTGCGCGTTTCAGAATCCAGGGCGGATCCTGGCCGCCCTCGACGTCCGCGACGACAAGGCCGCGGTGGGTGGGTGGCTGGACACGGACCCGGTCGTCCTGAAGGCGTTGGTCGGCCGCTGGGCGGACCTCCCCCTTGCCGGGCTGATCCTCACCTGCATCGACCGCGACGGGACGATGTCGGGACCCGATATCAAGACCCTGGCCAGGGTGCGCAAGATGACCCGACTCGAGCTGCAGTATTCAGGAGGCGTGGCTTCGGTCGACGACCTTCGCCAGGTGGCCGCGGCCGGCGCCGAAGCGGTCATCCTCGGCAAGGCGCTCTACGAGGGAAAGATCACGCTGGAGCAAGCGCAGGAGGCGTGAGGCGGATCTGGCTGATCGCGATGGCGATCGTGCTGATCGCTTGCGGCGGGCGTGAAGCGGCCGACGACCAAGGCCTGCATCAGGACATCCAGAACCACACCAGCGGCGCGGAGGTCACGTTCGACGGGACGGTCCTGAACGACCCGGTGCAGAGCGGCGACCACGAGCGATTCCAGGTCAAGACAACCACCGGCGAGATCCTCGAGGTCGACCACAACACGAGCCTCGCCCAAGCCGTTCCGATCCACAAAGGGGACGGCGTCGTCATCCACGGCCAGCTCTACATCGATCCCGGGCCGCGCTACGGCGTGCACTGCACGCACGCGCAGACATCGGGCGGCTGCCCGAATCCAGGCTGGATCGAGTACAACAACACCTATTACGAATGAGACGACGAATCCGCGCCTCGCCATCCAGCTTTACTCGCAATCTGCTCCGAGGGCCGTACCGCCCGCTCGAAAGGGTGCGCGTGATCGTCATCAACATCGGAAGAAAACGAGGCGGACGTGGCTGCTGCGGCAACTACGGCGAGCCCGGTTGTTGAATGACCAAAGACGAGGCCCGTGCGGCCGGATTGATCAAGTAGGAGGAGCAGCTGCTTGATGCACGCGGTGGTCTTCGAAAGCAATGGTGGGCCCGAGGTCCTCGACCACAAAGAGGTGCCGGATCCGGCGCCGCGCGACGGCCAGGTTCTCGTTGACGTCGAGGCGGTGGGCATCAACTTTCGAGACGTCTATGAGCGCGAGGGACTGGACTACGGCCAGAAGCCGCCGGCAATCGTGGGCGTCGAGGGTGCCGGCACCGTCACGCAGACCGGCCAACGGGTGGCGTGGATCGACGTGCCACACAGCTATGCGGAACGAGTCGCGGCCGATCCCGCCAGGCTCGTCCCCATCCCCGACGGAATCTCGTCCGAGATCGCGGCGGCTGTTCTGCTCCAGGGCATCACCGCCCACTACCTCGCGTTCGACTCGTATCCGATCCAAGAAAGCGATTGGGTGGTCGTCCACGCGGCCGCCGGCGGAGTGGGGCTGTTGCTGACGCAGATGGCAAAACTACGCGGCGCTCACGTGATCGGAACAACGTCGACAGAAGAGAAGGCCGCGCTCGCTCGGGAAGCGGGGGCCGACGAAGTGCTTCGATACGAAGGCTTTGCCGACGGGGCCCGCCAGATGACGGGCGACGCGGGCGTGGCGGCCGTCTACGACGGCGTCGGCAAGACCACCTTCTATGAAGGCCTCCAAGCCATCCGGCCGTTCGGCAAGATGATCCTGTACGGCGCGGCGAGCGGCCAGCCCGATCCCCTCCCGGTTGCGCTGCTGGCCAAGCACGGCTCTATCTACGTGCAGCGACCGACCATCAAGACATACACGCGCACGCCGGAGCTTCTCCGCGAACGGGCGCGCCGCGTCTTCGAGCTCGTGGAGCATGGCAAGCTCGAGGTGCGGATTGGAGCGCGCTACCCGCTGGCCCAGGCGCGGCAGGCCCACGTCGACCTGCAGGCCCGCAAGACCACTGGAAAAATTCTTCTGATCCCCTAGGACTTGCGCCGCGGCGCTTTGCGGGCCACCACCGAGACCGTGGCCTGGGCGACGGGCCGGACGACGATCTCGTCGATGTCCACGTGTGGGGGCCGCGTCACAGCGAACACCACGCAGTCCGCGATATCTTCCGCGGTCAGCGGCTTGAGTCCCTCGTAGACGGCTTTGGCCGCCTTGCGGTCGCCGTGGAAGCGGACGATGCTGAACTCCGTCTCGACGAGCCCCGGTGCGATCTCGGTGATGCGGATCGGCTCCCCGTTCAGCTCGAGCCGGAGCGTCTTGGTGATCGCGCGCACCGCGTGCTTTGCCGCTGTGTAGCCGCCACCGCCCTTGTAAGTCTCCAATCCCGCGATCGAGCCGATGTTGACGATGTGTCCATGCTTCGCCTTACGCAGAAGGGGTAGGCACGCGCGTGTCATCCACATCAGGCCCAGGACGTTGGTCTTCCACATGGTGATCCACTCGTCGTCGATCGCCTTCTCGATCGGGTTGAGCCCGACGGCGCCGCCGGCGTTGTTGACCAGCAGATCGATACGCCCGAATCGCTTCCCTACCTCGCGGACGAAATCCTTGATGCTTCGCCCATCCGTGACGTCGAGCGGCAGGGCCACTCCTTCCTCGCCCGCCACGCGCTCGAGGCGCTCCACGCGACGTGCCCCGACCACGACCTGGTAGCCATGCCGGCCAAGCGCGATCGCGGTCGCGGCGCCGATTCCCGAGGAAGCTCCCGTGATGACTGCGACTTGAGTCACGTTCTTCGCCCCTGATGTCATACCGCCGCCCAACCGACGCCGACCAAGCGTAACCTAGGCAAAGAATGCTGGACGGGGTGGTTGCAGCGATCGTCGTCCTGCTCGTCGGCGCGGGCGTTCTCATCATTCTCGGCCCGCGCAACGTGGTCCGACGGATCGCCTCGTTGCGCCGGCCCAACAAGATCGCGGCCCTTTTCGAGCCGCGACGGCCACGAGAGGTCATGCCGTCGGCGCTCAACCCGAAGACGCAGCGCGTGCTCGTCGCCGCCGCGCGCCTGGCGACCTGGATGCGTGGGCATGGCCATGAGGAGGTGGCGCGCGAGATTCGCAGCGCGGCCGCCCGGATGACCGGCAACGAGCCGGCCGGCCTGTACGCCCTGCAGACAACTCTCCGCCGGATCAGGGTCGTCAACATCTCGGACAGCCCATCCCAGGAGCGGCTGAAGGCGCTCGTCGCCGAGCTTCGTACCGCGGTTCAAGATCGATTCGAGCAGCTGGAGCTGCTTCCGTTCCGCCGACCCTGATCCCCTGAAGACCGAGCGCCGGCGGGTCAGCTCCGGGTCGCCCTTCGAAAAGACGATCGGCTTCTGCCGCGCCATTCGCATCGGCGAGCGGGTCGTTGTGTCGGGCACGGCGCCTGTCTGGCCCGACGGGTCGGTGGACCCGGATCCGTACATCCAGGCCAGACGGTGCTTCGAGATCATCGTCACCGCTCTCGGCGAAGCCGGAGCCACCGTGGACGACGTCGTGCGCACGCGCATGTTCGTGACCGACGCCGCTTACGGAGACGCCGTCGGCCGGGCGCACGGCGAAGTGATGAGCAGGGCCCGGCCCGCGGCGACCATGGTCGTGGTCAAAGGTCTTCTCGACGAACGATGGAAGGTCGAGATCGAGGCGGACGCGATTACTTCTTAGGTTTCGGACCCTTGCCGGACTCGACGTACCTCTTCAGCGACTGCATGTTCCTGCGGATGCCCTCTGCGTACTGGGGTCCCAGCAGACCGCCCGCGAAACGCAGCAACCCGGTCAGCTCGTAGTCCATCTCGTAGACCAGCCGGGTCGATCCGTCGTCGAGCTGCTTGTACGTGTACGACCACGTCCCCTTCAACGGCCCTTTGATGAAGGCGCCGGCGCACTTCTTCGGCTTGGTGTAGGTCGCCTGCTCGACCTCGAGCCTCTCCTTGTGACCGGCGATGTCGAGGTGATATCGATATCGCGTTCCCTTTCCCGGCGGCCCGTCGTCGAGCTTCTCCACCTTCTCGAGGTTGGACGTCCATTTCGGCGCGTTCGTCACATCCTCCGCCACCACCGCCCACACGCGCTCCGGCGGCGCCTTGATCTCGACCAACTCTCGGATCTTGGCCACGGTGCGATCATCGCATCTGGTGTCTCTCGAGACCGCGCGGCCTGCACGCATTCTCGGCGCGCTTCGTCATCGCAACTACCGGCTCTTCCTTGCCGGCCAGATCGTCTCGACAGTCGGCACGTGGATGCAGACCGTGGCGCTTCCATGGCTCGCGCTGCAGCTGACGCACAACGGATTTCTCGTCGGGCTCGTCCTGGCGGCGCAGTTCCTGCCCGTCCTGATCGGCAGCCCATTTGCCGGTGTGATCGCGGACCGCTTCCGAAAACGAAACGTGTTGCTTCTCACGCAAACAGCCTTTGTCGTGCCTCCGCTCGCTCTCTTTGCGATGAGCGCAACGGGGCACGCCCAGTACTGGATGCTGATCGTCGCCGCCCTGACGACCGGCACGATCAACACCCTCGACGTCCCCACGCGGCAAGCCTTCCAGGTCGAGATGGTGGGCAAGCAGGACTTGATGAACGCGATCGCGCTCAACTCCTCGGTCTTCAACGCCTCCGCGGTCATTGGTCCGTCGATCGCGGGCTTGCTCATCGCGGCTGTCGGCGTGCCTGTCTGCTTCTTTCTCAACTCGATCAGCTATGTCGCCGCGATCGCGGCCCTGCTGTTGATGCGAGACCTGCCCGCGGAGGTGCCGCAACGGGAGGAACAGTCCCTCCTGGTGCGGCTCGCCCAGGGGTTGGCATACGCGCGGAGCGAGCCTGTCGTCGGAATGCTGCTCATTGCGGTGGCGGTCTTCTCGCTCTTCGCCATGAACCGCACCACCCTGATGCCGCTGTTTGCAGACCAGGTGCTCCACGTCGGCGCGCATGGATTCGGCTTTCTCCTGGCGTCGATGGGGCTGGGTTCCCTCACGGGGGCACTGACACTTGCCTTCTTCCCGCGTTTCGGCGTTGACCCGCGACGCCAGCTGTGGATGGCGGCGATCTGGGTCGCCGCGCTGCTCGAGTTCTCCCTCTCGCGCGTGTTTGTGATCTCGCTGGTCACGCTCTTCGTGGCCGGCTACTGCCAGATCTCATTCATCGCGGCCGCCAACAGCCGCATCCAGACCATCACGCCAGACCACCTGCGCGGCCGCGTGATGGCGCTCTACGCAGAGGCCTTGATCGGCGTGGGGCCGGTTGGCGCCACCCAGGCGGGCGCGCTGGCCGCGCTGTTGGGAGCGCCGTGGGCGATGGCGATCGGCGCGACGGTGGCCGGCGGGGTCGTGCTCGCGATCCGGCTATTGACTCCCCAGGTCTTCAGTCAGCCCAGCCAGACCTCAAGCACTGCGGCCACAGCCAGCGCCGGTACGAGCCAGCGGAGCGCCCGGACATAATCGGCCAGCGCGGCCAGCACCCGAGCGGTCCAGCCGCCCCGGGCGTCCATGTGCATGGCGGTGGCGCCGACCTGTATCGCCAGCCCGCCGGCGATGATCGCGGCCGGAATCTCCACCAAGCCGTTCGGCACGATCCCGGACAGAGCGATGGTCCACGAGGACAGGGCGGCGGCAAACCCCAGCAAGAACCCTGGCGCGAAGGTGAGGAGGAACCCACTCAGGCCCAGGGTGAGCACCGCGAGCAGCGCCACGAGGAGGAAAGCCAGGAGGTTGTGCGCGAAGATCGCCATCGCCTCCTCGACCGCACCGCCTCCCCCAGCTGAGCGCACGAGACTCGAAAGGACGGGTCGCACCACGGCCGGCGGGATG
>Ga0209057_1001185_pt1 | contig 21653 bp, 22 predicted proteins | sample GraSoiAngelo_146_FD_185903 | JGI IMG/M metagenome (GOLD analysis project Ga0209057, IMG submission 185903) | Grasslands soil microbial communities from the Angelo Coastal Reserve, California, USA - 14_1009_05_30cm (SPAdes) (version 2) | ecosystem: Environmental > Terrestrial > Soil > Grasslands ... | reverse complement strand
CTCCACACCACCGATGCCCGACCCGAACGCGACACCGATGCGGGGCGCGAGCTCGGGCGTGATCTCGATGCGGGCTGACCGCAGCGCCTGTCCGGCCGCTGCAACGGCGAAGTGCACGAAACGGTCGGAGCGGCGGATCTCCTTGCGGTCCATGTAGTCGAGCGGATCGAAGTCGCGGACCTCGCCGGCGATCGTCGTCTCGAGGCCCGTCGCGTCAAAGCGCGTGATCGGTCCGATCCCGCTCCTCCCCGCGATGATGCCGTCCCAGGTCTTTTCGACCGTCGAGCCGAGGGGAGTGATCATGCCGAGACCCGTCACCACGACACGGCGGCGCTCGCCGTCCTGCATCGGTCGAGTCTAGCGAGCGGTCTTTTTAGAGGGCCTGCAGTCGGGCGATCTGGGACGTCTCCAGGAGGGCCGCGCCTGCGAGAAGAGCGAAGGCGACAACCACGAGCGAAAGCTCCACCCGCGTTAGACGGATGTCCCGCAGATGCCTGATCCGCACGAGGTGCCGGTCGGTGATGCGGCGCTGCCTCCAGAGCGAAGCGTTCGCGAGCACCGTCGCGAGGACGATGTACGCCACGAGCTCCGGGATGCCCGCGTGGGAGATGATCGATCGCAGGTCGAACGGGGGAATGCGGGCCCCCGGCACAAAAAGCGCGAACGAGTTTGTGCCCAGCGCGATCCCAAATCGCACGAACCAGGTCCACGGAGCGAAGTACGCGAGCGAGATCGGCCCGATGCTGTACAGACTGGCAAGGGCGATGACCCCAAAGCCGAACGCCGCATTCCAGATGAACAAGGTCGCCGCAACACCCGCGGAATCGGCGCGGGCGTCGAGGGTCGGAAGGATTCCGAGCGTGAAGCGCGTGGCCCCTTCCGGCAGGACGACGTACGCGACGGTCCAGGCGAGGGCGAAAGCGAACACCCCGATCGCGGCGGCGGTTGCGAGACGCACGAGCGCGCTGCGGTGCGCGAGGGCTTTGGGGAGAAGCGACCAGGTGACCAAGCCTTAGGAACGCTACCGACCCAGCGACGGGTCGGCCATAGTCGGATCGTCTCGAGCGCATTGCGTTCGGGTGTCAGTGTGGCGAACGCTCTACCTCAGTCGCTGGGCGTGATGAGCACGGGTTTGCCGTGGAACCGGCGGTACATGCGGTCGAAATTGCGCCGGCTTCGCTTGAGTCGCTCATCTTCGGAAAGAGACTCCCAGATCCGATGCGTGTGCCGGCGCGCGCGATCCGCGCCCAGCGTGACCACGCGGTAGCCACGCTCGCGGACCGCGAGTGAGACGGCGATGTCGAGATTCCGGTAGAAGCGGTAGCGCTCATCGAAGCCGCCGATCTCGAGCAGGACCTCGCGCCGCGCGGCGGCGCAGTACCCCTGCACCGCCTCGGCGTCGCCGGTCGTGACCTCGTCGAAGTGCTTGAGGTCGGTCGTGCGAAGTCCCCACGGCCCCGCCAGGCCCACGCCCTTGTCGCCGAGCGTCTGCGCGAGCGGACCGAAAAGATCGCCGGTGATCTCGACCGAGCAATCGAGCATGAGGAGCATGCGGCCCCGCGCAAGGCGGATGAGCGCATTTCGCGCCGCGCCCTCGCCCAGATCGCGGTCCGCGAAGTACGCCTTGACGCGGCCGTCGCCCGCCGCGATCTTCGCGATCCGGTCCTGCGCCTCGTCGCGCGAGCCCGAATCGAGGATGAAGACCTCGCCGTCCGCCGGTAGAAACGCAAGCGCGCCGGCAAGGCATCGCGCCAGATCGTCCGGGTACTCGCGCGTCACGATCCCCACGGTCCAGGAGCGTGCCGGCGACTCGCTGCGGCGATCGGGGACCTCCTTGGCCGACGAGATCGTCCGCCGCTCGCGCACCGCTACGCGGCGATCGGCGCGTGAGAGCACGGCACGGTCGGCGGCTTGGTCTTCGACGCGATACCCGTCGAAGGCCGCGCGCAGATCGTCGGCGCGCTGGAAATCCCGCGACGCGCGCGCCACGCGGTGTTCCTCGACCGAAGCGACGACCTCGCGCGGCGCCTTGGCGTGCTCGGTCGCAACGGAGGCGAGATCGAGACCCAGGACTCTATCCGCCTCGAGGAACACGGCGAGACGCTCCGTATCGGAGATCGTCCGATCGACCGCGCAGCGCTGAAGCCACGCGAGCGCGGCCGGGAGATTCAGATCGTCGGCCAGTGCGCGATCGAACGGCTCGAGCCACCGCTCGTGGAGTGCGCGACGGGTCGGTTCGCCTTGGGGCACCTGTGACCAGTGGCGGACGCGTTGACGAAGGTGATCGAGCGCTTCGGCCGCCTGTCGCAGCGCGCCGAGCGAGAAGTGCATGCGCGTGCGGTAGTGCGTCAGCAGGCACTGGTACCGGAAGGCGAGCGGATCGATCTCGAGCTCGATCAGCTCGTCGATCGTCACCGTGTTGCGCGCCGACTTCGCCATCTTCACGCCGTCGGAGAGCAGATGCTGCCCGTGCACCCAGTGACGGACCGATGCGTGGCCGTACGCTCCTTCGGACTGCGCGATCTCGTCCTCGTGGTGCGGGAAGATGTTGTCGACACCGCCGGTGTGCAGGTCGAAGCGCTCGCCGAGGTACTTCGTGCTCATCGCCGAACACTCGATATGCCAGCCCGGAAACCCGCGACCCCACGGTGACTCCCAGGTCAGCGCCCGACCGGCCTCGGCCTTCTTCCAGAGCGCGAAGTCGACAGGGTCGCGCTTGTTGGGATCGATCTCGGCGCGCACGCCCTGCCGGAGCGCTTCGCCGACGTTGCCGGAGAGCCTGCCGTACCCCGCAAAGCGCTTCACGGCGAAATACACGGCCCCTTCGACCTCGTACGCCAGGCCGCGCGCGATGAGCCGCTCGATGATGGAGATCATTTCGGGGACGTGATCGGTCGCGCGCGGGAAGCGTGTGGCGGGCAGGATCCCGAGCCGCCGCTCATCCTCATGGAAACGGACCTCGTAGAACTCGGCGATCTGCTTGGGGGTCTTCCCCTCGGCGAGAGCCGCCGCGATGACCTTGTCCTCGCCTCGCTCGACCGCGTCCTGGCGCATGTGGCCGACGTCGGTGATGTTCTTTATCGCGACGACCGTGTTGCCAAAATGCTCGAGCGTCCGGCGGATCCAGTCCGCGAGCAGGTAGGAACGCAGATTCCCGAGGTGGGCCGGCCGGTAGACGGTCGGGCCGCAGGTGTACATGCGCACCTCGCCGGCCCGCTCGGTGGTGAGCGGCAGAACGCGCCGCTGAAGGGTGTCGTAGATGCTGAGCTGCACGGCCTCCCCTTCGATGAGGGTAGACCGGTCAGTGCGGAGGCAAGAAATGACGGCGGAGCTCTTCGCGGCGATCAAGAGCGGGGATATGGCGACGGTCGAACGAGTTCTGGAGCGGGACCGCGGACTCGTCGACGCCCGTGACGAGGATGGACTCTCGCCCGTCCTGGCCGCGCTGTACCACGGTCGGAACGAGATCGCGACAGCGGTCCTTCGGCGCGGGCCGAGGCTCACCGTGTTCGAGGCCGCCGCGGCCGGCGATCTAGCCCGCGTCCGCGAGCTCGTGGGAGCGAATCCCGCACAGGCGAACGGCGTCGCGCCCGACGGCTACTCCCCCCTCGGTCTCGCAGCCTTCTTCAAACGACGCGAGGTCGTGCGCTATCTGCTCGGGGCAGGCGCCGATCCGCGGCCGGCCTCGCGCAACGGGGGGTTCACGCCCCTCCACTCCGCCGTGGCCACGGACGCAGGCGCGACGGACATCGAGATCGTGCGGATGCTGCTCGACAAGGGGGGCGACCCGAACGCGCGGAGTCAGTCGGGCTCGACGCCGCTGCACACGGTCGCTTTCACCGGCGATCGCGCGAGTCTTGAGCTTCTCATCGCGCATCGTGCCGATCCCGCCATCAGGAACAAGGCTGGGCAAACTGCTTCTGACATCGCGACCGAGCGCGGGCACGAGGAAGTTGCCCGGATACTCGCGTCCCGCCGCTAAGCGAACTTGAAGGAAGCCAGGATCGCGTCAAGCTTTTCCCTTGAAGCCCCCGCGGGGACCGGAAACAGCTGCGAGATCTTGTAGCTCAGCACGTACATCCGGCCGGCGTTCGCAACGACATAGGCGACCGGGCCGCGAGTGCCGTTGATTACCTTGACTGCGGTGTGTCCGTCGACCGTCGCGTCCACGATCTGCTCTCCGGACGAATGACCAAACCGGTCCGACGTGGCCCACTCGCGCGGGGTCATGGTGCCCGTATCCGTCCACACCTCAACTCTGGCCACGTAATTCGAAATCTCGCAGTCGGTTTCGCAATTGCTGGTCAGCGCCGCCTCGTCCTGCGGCGTGCGGGGAGTGAACACATCCGAACCCTTCGGCTGTCCGGGATCCGGCGGCGGCGACTTGAACGAGAGCACGTCCGAGTGCCGGTACGGCGGCGGGAGCACGAGGCTGTACTGCCAGGTCGCGTTGACATATGGGGTCCCGACGAATGTCGCCGTCGGTGAGGCTGATGATGCCGCGGTCGGCGAGGGGCTCGGAGTGGGGGATGCGGACGCAGAAGCGGTCGGAGTCGGACTCTGACTGGGGGTCGCCGTCGCCGTCGGAGTCGCAGAGGCGAGGGCGGTCGTGTCCTGACGCGACCGCGCGAAGATCGCGACCAGGGCGACGGCAACGATGAAAAGGAGGGCAATGACGAGGAGGACGCGTGCGGCCACGAGTGCGGTCGCTGCAATTGGCGCGCCGCTAAAGGATGGTCTGCCCCAGCGCCGACGCGACGAGCTCCACCGCGAGCGCCGCCGTGCGGTTGCCCTGATCGAGGATGGGATTGACCTCCGCGATCTCGAGCGACCGGAGCTTCCCGGACGCGGCGAGCATCTCCATCGCGAGCTGCGCTTCGCGGTACGTGAGCCCTCCCCGAACAGGAGTGCCGACGCCGGGCGCTTCGTCCGGATCGATCGCGTCCATGTCGAGCGACAGGTGGATGCCGTCGCCCTTGGAGGCAACGGCGATGGCCTTCTCCATCGCGCCGCTCATCCCCAAGCGGTCGATGTCGGCCATCGTGATCGGCGTCACGCCCGCTGCCTTGATGTTCTCCTTCTCAGCTTGATCGACGCTGCGAAGCGCGACGAGCACCCCGTTGTGGCCGTCGACAGAGCCGCGAAGCTCTTTCGGGAACGGGTCCGCGGCCAGGCCGAACGCGACGGCGAAGGGCATCCCGTGGACGTTCCCTGAGGGACTGGTCTTTGGCGTATTGCTGTCGCCGTGCGCGTCCATCCAGATGACGCCGGGGCGGCGGCCGCCGTGGGCGATCCCGGCCAGCGTTCCCATGGCCATCGAGTGGTCGCCGCCGAGGACGATCGAGATGTTCCCGGCGCGCTCGATGTCGGCGACGACCTTGGCCAGATCCATCGCCACCCGGATGATCTCGTCGACGTGGTGCGCCCGGCCGTCCATCTTCGCGAGCTCGGTCTTATCGACCTGGCGGAAGTTCTTCGTCGCTCCTTCGTCGCGGTCGGCGACACGGACATTGCCGCGGTCCCGGACGGAGTAGCCGAGACTCGCGAGCCGGTCGCGCAGGCCCGCGTAGCGGATCGCGGATGGCCCCATGTCGACTCCGCGGCGGTTGCCGCCGAGATCCATCGGCACGCCGACGATCTCCACCGTCCTGTTCACGTGGACGCCTTCGCCTTTGGCTGAAAGAGCGCGAGGATGACACCCTCGGCAGCGAGCTCGTCGCCGATCATCGTGCGGACCGCGACGCGTGCGAAGCCCCGTCGCATCTTCTCGAATGTGGCTTCGAATCGCGCGGTGTCGCCGGGCTTGACCATACGTTTGAAGCGCATCTCCTCGATGCCCGCGAAGAGACCGAGCCCTTCGCGGTAGTCCGGGTGTGCCATCGCTCCGACCGTCGCGACCTGCGCCATCGATTCCACGAGGATGACACCGGGAACAATGGGGTTTCCCGGGAAATGTCCAGCCTGGTACCACTCGTTGCCGGTGAAGGTGTGTTCCCCTACCGCACGGACGCCTGGCTCGAGCTCGGTGACGCGGTCGATCAATAGGAATGGGTCACGGTGCGGGATGAGGGCCTCGATCGCGGCTTTGTCGAGCGTGGACATCGCGAGCGAGTCTAGAGACAAAGAAGGGGACCACCTTGCGGTGGTCCCCTTCGCATTCAGACAGGTCGCAGTGTTACGGAGTGAGCTTGCTGATGCGGGTTGACCAGTTACCTAGAGCGGCGCGCGTTCCCACACCGCCCTCGGAAGCCGCGCAGGTGCCGAGCAAGTTGTCCCCGGTTCCGCCTGCGAAGAATGGGCCACCCCAGGTCGTGTAGTCGCAAGCGTGAGCGATGTACTCGCTGGCGATCCATATCGTGTTTCCGTCAACAGCGGCCGCGCCGTAATCGCCCCAACGTGGACGCGGCGGGTTTAGCTGTTGCTTGTAGTTGGTGAAGCCGTCATCCGGCGCAGCGCCGGCTGCGGCGATTTGGACATCTCCCATGCCAGCCTGCGCGTCGATGGCCGCATAGCCGGCACTTGGGTTGATCGCGGATCCGACGATGGTCACGGCGACGACGCCGCGGCCGCTCGGCGTGACGCCGATCGCCGGATAGGTGATGTTCTTGTCGGGGTATCCGTTAGTCCCAGTCAATGCGACGCTTCCGGTGACCGAGCCGGTGGAAACGTCGGGCTTGACGATGAACCAGGCAACGCCCGCCTTGTTGTGCGCCGGAGTCGTGTCGAAGCTAACGGCGGTGTCGAGCGCGCCCCAGACCTTACCGTTGGCGTACATCACCTGCTGCATGCGTGTGTCGTTCGAATCGAGCCGGGCGACGGTCGCAGTGCCACGCGCGTGCGCCGTGGCGCTGACGAGCAGCTTCCAACAGCCGTGTGCGCCATTGAACAGTACCGTCGTCTCGTTGTTGAGGCAGTAGCCCTGTGGTGAATCGGTAGTAGCTGCGCTGCCGGAGCCAGGCTGGTCAGCTTTGGGCGGGAGCGCATACTGGCCGACCGCCAGCACGGTGTCTGAAAGGCTCACGGAAGGGGTCGAGTCGAGTGAGGACGTGTTCGTCAGCGCCCAGAGAACGACCTGGCTCGAGGTGTAGTTGCCACCGGTACCGCTGACCGGATGCGTCGCCTCATCGGCGGCGTTCGAGCTGAGGAGGTATTCGGTGCCCCCGGCACCGAGCTCGTACGAGGTGGTCCCTGGCGATTGTGCGGGCCACAGAGTGAACCCGGGCTGCTTGATGCTGGGGGTTTCACCGGTCATCGCGCCGTTGACGGAGGCGAACGTATCGATGTGGGTCACGTACACCGTCGCGGAGCCGGAGGCGAGCTGACGCTTCGAAAATGCGTAGATCTGCGCGCCGTTGAACCCGTTGCCGTTCCACGGGTACGAATTTGTGGTCACGTAAAAGCCGTTCGCGTCCGCGCCAATGTGCGGGTAGTCACCTAGGCAGGGACAAGCGTTCTCCGGGACCGTGAACGTCCCGTCGTTCGTCACGTCGACCTTGTAGATATGCCACGTTCCTGTGGGATTCGACGTCGTGCTGACTGCTATGTCCAGGTGGTTCTCTTGGAGATTGTTTGTTGCGGTGAGCGCGTACGTCAGAGCAACCAGGTAGAAGCGCTGCGTCTGAGCGTCGTAATAGCAAGTCGGGTCGGTGACGTTCGGCCCGCGGACGCCCGTGGTCCGATCGATCGCCGGCGGATATTGGAAGAACGAGTTGAGGTCGATCGCATGATTCACGTTGCGCGGATGTCCGGCCACGACATTCGTGCTCGTGTTGTCGGGGAGGACCGACGCGCCCGAGAAGTTGAAGACGTTGAAGACATCGTTCACGGCTTCGACGATGTAACCGTTGCCGACGCACATGCCCTGATCGGGCGGTTCGACGGAGAACTGGTTTCCGCCGCGCGAGTAGCGCTGTTGGTAGAAGTTCAGCCCTTCGAAGCTGGTGCCCAGCTGGGGGTTCGACTTCGCCTTTTTGGCGGTCGCGGTCACGAGGCCGCTTCCGCTACCGCGCGAAAGCGAACGATCGATCGTCCCGTCGAAGGCCGCGGGGCTGGCCTCGTCCTCTTGCGCCGGAAATTCGAGATCGGTCGCGCTTCCGGATGGTGTGAATTCACCGGCGACCGGCGATCCGGTGCCGGCGAGTGCGATCTCCCGAGTGACGCCGGAACCCGCGATGGCGGGTGACGCGGCGGATGCTCCGATGAGCGAAACGATCAATGCGATGGCAGCGAGATATGCGATGAATCGTGGCTTCAAGAGCCTTCCCTCCTACGTGATGCGCCCCAGACGTAGAGGGATTCGCTGCCGAACGCCCAGCCGCCCCCCAAGCCCGCGAGCTTTAGTGAGAGTCACGAAGGCCGGTGAGGTTGTCAAGCGAAGGGGCGACCTGCCTATTGTTCGGGCGACGGACGCGAAGGCTGTTCGCCTTTGCGAGGCCTAGTCCCGGCCGGGCGGCGGGTTGAATCCGGGCATACCGGGTTCCGGAGCGATCGCGGGAATGTCGCGCCCAGGAGCGGCTGTGGTAGCGGGGCCGACGGGCACGGTCGGATGAGGCACCACGGTCGCGGCGGGCGCGGCGGTCGGGGCCGCCGGATAGGCCGAAGCCGGCGCGGGAACCGCAGTGTTCCTGATCGGAATCGCCGTTTCGTCGCGTACCGGAGCCGCGGGCAATGGAACGGACGAGGCCTCAATAGCCGGAGCGATCGACGCGGGATTCTCCACCGGCGCGTACGCGGGAGCCGCAGGCTGGAACGAGCTGCCGACGAAGGTTCGCGCCGCCGCGATCCCAACGAGGGCGAGAAGTAGCACGAGCAGAACGAGAAGCGACCGGTTGGATGACAGCGTCGACGGAGCGCGAACCATCTTCATCGTCTAACGCAAAGCGACCCGCAGCGGATATGCCGACCGTAAAAGATTCGCGCGAAGGCCATCAGCCTGCGAGCGCGTCCACCCCGACGGTGTCGATGAGATGGGTCGTCACCTGGCCCGATCGGAAGAGATCGCTCGCAAGGATCTTCTTGTGGGCGGGAATGTTCGTGGTGACGCCGACGATCGTGAACTCATCCAGTGCCCGCTGCATCCGCGCAACGGCCTCATGGCGGTCGCGGCCCCAGGCGATCACCTTGGCGAGCAAGGAGTCGTAATACGGCGGGACCTCATAGCCCTGGAAGCAATGCGAGTCGAAGCGGATGCCTGGACCCGCGGGCGGAAGCCAGGTCGTGAGCACACCGGTCGAAGGGGCGAAATTCGCCTCGGCGTCCTCGGCGTTGATCCGACATTCGATCGCGTGCCCGTGCACCCAGATCTGCTCCTCGCTCATTGAAAGGAGCTCACCCGAGGCGAGCGCGATCTGCTCTTTCACGAGGTCCATGCCCGTGGTCATCTCGGTCACCGTGTGCTCGACCTGGATGCGCGAGTTCACCTCGATGAAGTACGCCTTGTTCTGCGCGTCGACGAGAAACTCGAACGTGCCGACGTTGCGGTAGCCGGAGCGCATCGCCGCATCGACGGCGAGCTTGGCGATGTCCTGCCGCAGGCTTTCGCTGATCGACGCCGACGGTGCCTCCTCGATCATCTTTTGGTTCCGCCGCTGGATCGAGCACTCGCGCTCGCCGAGGCAGATGCCTCGTCCCGTTTCGTCGACGGCGATCTGCGCTTCGACATGACGCACGCCCTCGAGGCAACGCTCGACATAGATGCCGTCGTCGCCGAACGATGCGCGCGCCTCACTCGCGGCCTGGGGCCACAGGCGCTGGAGCTCCGAGGGCGAGATCGCCTTTCGCATCCCCCGGCCTCCGCCGCCGGCCTTCGCCTTCAGCATCACGGGATAGCCGATGGCCTCGGCGATGCGCAGCGCCTCGGCGACATTGCGGACCGGTCCGTCCGAACCAGGGATGACGGGCATGCCGGCGCGTTTCATCTCGAAGCGCGTCTGCGCTTTGTCGTGGAAGAAGCGGAGCACCTCGGGTGGCGGCCCGATGAAGACGAGGCCGTGGTCCTTGCAGACCTCGGCGAAGTCGGCGTTCTCCGAGAGGAAGCCGTACCCGGGATGGATCGCCTGCGCGCCCGAGAGGAGCGCGGCGGACATGATCGCGGGGATGTTCATGTACGACTCGCGCGCGTTCGCCGGTCCGATGCAGATCGCCTCGTCGGCGAGATGCACCGGGAGGCTATGCGCGTCGGCTTCGCTGTACACGGCCACCGACTGGATGCCAAGCTCCCGGCACGCGCGGATGACCCGGACGGCGATCTCGCCGCGATTCGCGATCAGGACCTTCTCGATCGGCGTCACGAACGCGGCAGCTCTTGTGCGATCGAGAAGACGTTTCCTTCAGTGTCGACCGCCGTGGCGATGCTGATGCCTTCGTCTGGACGGGCCTCGGGACGCTTCTGGATCTGTCCTCCCGCGGCCACCACAGCTTTGCACGCCGCGTCGAGGTCGTCTACGTAAAACCCGAGACCGGTATCGCGGTGTGTCGTGCCGCCACCGTGATGAAGCGCGACCGTTGTGCCGTTCTGGACAAGCTCGGTCCATTCGGGCGACTCGTATCCGCCTGGCTTGAGGCCCAACGCCCTTTTGTAGAAGGACGCGCCGCGAACGACGTCCGCGGCCATCAGCATGAAGTACGTTTTCGTGACCCTCAACGCGTAACTCCCTTCAACAGCGGAAGCGACTGCCGAAGCGTGCTCTCGTCAAAAACATTCCCGGTCATGATGTCGGGAAGGATCCGTTTCACGAGTCCGGTAAGCACCGTCCCGGGACCAAACTCGACGAACGCGGACGCGCCCTCCCCGTGCGCCCGGTTGACCGAGGCCACCCACTGTACCGGAGACCACACCTGTTTCTCCAGCAGCGAGGGCATCTCGCGAGCGTGCACGTGCACCCGAGCATCCACGTTCGCGACCAAGCGATAGCGGAGCGCGCTGAACGGCGTGACGTCGATCGCTTGCCGGAGGCGAGGCGCGGCGGCCTGCATGGCCGGCGAATGGAACGCGGCCGACACGCGGAGCGGTATGACCCTCTTCGCGCCGATGTTCTTCAGATCATCCGCAGCGCGAGCGAGCTCGATCCGCGGTCCGGAGATCACGACTTGCCCGGGGGCGTTGTCGTTCGCGACGACCACGTGCGATCCGACGAGCGCACGTGCTACGACGTACGCATCAAGGCCGATCACCGCGGCCATCGCGCCCGCGGGATCGGCGACCTGCATGAGCTCGCCGCGCGTCCGCACGAGGCGCACCGCGTCCGCGAGACGAAGCGCGCCCGCAGCCACGAGCGCGCTGAATTCGCCGAGCGAGTGGCCGAGGACGACAACCGGCTCGGGAAGGGGCGCGCCTGCGACTTCCTCCGCAGCGCGAAATGCGGCGATCGACGCCGCGACCAGAGCGGGCTGGGTATTCGCGGTCTGATCGAGCTCGTCCTGGGGACCGTCGAAGCACAGCGCTCGCAAGTCGATGCCGATCGCCTCGTTCGCCTCTTCGAAGACACGAGCCGCGCTTGGATAGCGCTCGGCGAGATCTTTTCCCATCCCGACCATTTGCGATCCTTGTCCGGGAAAGAGCCACGCGACTGCTGTGCTGCCCATGAAGGCGCCGAGTCTACGTATCGCGCCGCGGTGAGACGCGAACGCTACCGGGTTGCCTGCTGCGCGAAAGATGATCTCGGGCCATGGGACATGTCGCGGAGTGGACCGTGACCGAAGCGGCGGGTCGACAACATCACGTATTCGTCGATCGTTCGCTGATCGGCGGCGTCCGCGTCACGCTCGACCGGCGACGGCTCGACCGTTTCGACCAGACGCCCGAATCGGACCGGTACGTCACGAGCCTCGCGGGCAATGTCCTTACGGTGGTCGTCCCGCGCGTCACGAACGACCAGCCGACGCTGCACGTCGACGGTAAACCGGTGCTCGGCACGGAGACGACCTTGTCCGGCGGTGCGATGGACGCCACCGGGGCGGCGGTCAGCGGGCGGGACCTGGTCCGCTTTCAGCTCGTCAAGCGCCGGAGCCAGGGCGGCGCGTGGTTCTTCTGGATCGGCGGCGCGTCCATCCTGAACACGATCCTGTACGCCCTCGGAACTAAGTGGGGTCTCGCGGTCGGTCTTGGCATCACGTATCTCATCGACGGCTTGGCGAAAGGACCTATCCAGACCGTGCCGACGCCGATCTACGCGATCGTGATCGATGTGATCATCGCGAGCGGATTCCTGTTGCTCGGGCGCGCCGCGGGCAACGGCAGTCTCGGCTGGTACGCGATCGGTATCGTCCTTTATTTCCTCGACGGTCTGCTCTTCGTGCTGGGGGCGGATCTCCTCGGGATCGCCGTGCATGCGATCGCGATCTTCTGGCTCATCTCCGGATGGCGCGCGGCGCGGTCGCTCAAACGAGTCGAGGCGCCGGTTCCAGCGCTGGTCGGCTAGCTCCGCCGGAACTCGCGCGCGTACTCGGGGAAATATCGCTCGATCTCCGAAAGATCGAACTCGCGCAGGATCGACGTGTTCGCTTCGCGCGCGAGAAGAAATTCGAACGACCGGTGCACCAGATCCGCCACGTCGCCACCGCCATAACGCTCGCACTCCGCGCGCGAGACACGAACGAGGTGAGTCGTCGTCGGCTGACCGTGCACGGTGACTTCGGCGAGGTGGCCGCCGCCGGCCTCGCGGACCGTGACCGCGATCCGGTCAGCGGAGCGCAATGACGAAGAGGGCCTGTCCGTACTCCACGGGCGCGCCGCCGGTCACGAGCACCTCGCGGATCTCGCCGTCGGCCGGTGCGCTGATCTCGGCCACGTGACCGAGGGACTGGATCCCGCCGAGCACGTCGCCGCGCGCGACCGCGTCGCCGGCACTCCACTCGCGCGCGATGCTGAACACCCCGACCGTGGTCGCGTGTACGCGCTGGGTCTTCTCGGCCGGAGGTTCTTCGTGCCGCACGGCGAGAGGGACCGAACGCGCGCTCTGCGCCTGCCGTGAGACCGACACCGCGAAGCCGTCGGCTTCGACCTCGATCGTGACGGCGGCGAGCCCAACCGGCAGCTCGAGCTTGAGCAGGTCGTCCATGAGGCCGAGGAGCGGGTCGTTGGGGTCGCTCACAGGCCGCCTTTCTCGAGCGGGTTCTTCAAGATTCGCCGCCACCAGGGTTGCGCGGGCGCGGGGGACGCATTGCCGTCCGGCTCGACGAACATCCCGAACGAGCGGAAGCGCTCGTAGCGAAGCGACAGAAGATCCGCGACCGGCACGCGCGAGAGCCGCTCGAGCTGCGCGATGAGCGCGCTCTTGATCGCGGCCGCGGTCGCGTCGTGATCGGTGTGCGCGCCGCCGGCCGGCTCGCGGATCAGCGCGTCGGCGACACCAGTTTCAAGCAGATCGGGTCCGGCGAGCTTCATCGCTACGGCGGCCCGCTCAGCCTCGCTCGCGCTTCGCCAGAGGATCGCCGCACAGCCCTCCGGTGAGATCACCGAGTACGTCGCGTTCTCGAGCGCCAGGACAACGTCACCGACGCCGAGCGCGAGCGCGCCGCCCGATCCGCCCTCGCCGAGCACGACGACGACCACCGGGACGGCGAGGCGGGTCATGAGCTGGATGCTCGACGCGATGGCCTCGGCCTGCCCTCGCTCTTCGGCCTCGGGGCCAGGGTACGCGCCCGGCGTATCCACGAGGGTCACGAGCGGAAGATGAAATTTCTGCGCGAGGCGGTAAAGGCGCATCGCCTTGCGGTAACCCTCGGGGTACGGCATGCCGAAGTTACGAAGGATGTTCTCCTCGGTCGACGAGCCCTTCTGCTGACCGACGACGATGACCGGGCGGCCGTCGAGCTCGGCTATCCCGCCGACGATGGCCGGGTCGTCGCGGAATGAACGGTCTCCGTGAAGCTCCTGGAAGTGGTCGAACACGCGCCCGATGATGTCGAGCGCGTGCGGCCGCTTGATGTTGCGCGCCGTCTGGACGGTCTGCCAGGGTGTCGGCCGTCCCGATGCGAGCTGGGCGGCGTCGGTGATGAGTCCCGCCTCGACGGCGAGATGGCCGTTCCCCTCCGTTGCGCGGCGCGTGCCGACGATACGGTCGAGCATGGACATGTTCAAAGGCTCCAGCGCAGGTCCTGCCCTGCGACGCGGAACGCGTTCAGGAAGAAGCCGATCCGCTCCTTGAGCTGGGTCCGCGGCACGACCTGATCGACAAAGCCGTGCTCGAGGAGGAACTCGGAGCGCTGGAATCCCTTGGGGAGCTTTTCGCCGATGGTCTCGCTCGTCACGCGAGCGCCGGAGAAGCCGATGAGCGCGCCGGGCTCGGCCAGCACGATGTCGCCGAGCGATGCGAACGAGGCCAGCACGCCGCCCGTCGTCGGATCGGTGAGCACGCTGATGAAAGGAATGGCCGCCTGGTCGAGGCGCGCGATCGCGGCGACCGTCTTCGCGAGCTGCATGAGGGCGATCGTGCCTTCCTGCATCCGCGCGCCACCGGACGCGGACACGATGACGAGCGGCTTGCGCTCCGTGTAGGCGCGTTCGGCGGCGCGCGTGAGCTTCTCGCCGACGACGCTGCCCATCGAGCCGCCCATGAACTCGAAGTCCATGACGGCGAGCACGAGCGGGACACCGGCGATCTGGGCGTCGCCGGTGATGACGGCATCCTTGTGTCCGCTCTTGGCCTGCGCCGCCGCGATGCGCTCGGGGTACGGTTTGCTATCGACGAATCCGAGCGGGTCGCTCGACACGATATCGGCGTCGGTCTCGCTGAAGGACTTCGCGTCCGCGAGGAGCTCGATGCGCTCGAGCGCGCCGAGCTTGAAGTGATGGCCGCACTTCTGGCACACGCGATGGTTGCGCTCGAGCTGTTTGTTGAACTGCATCTCGCCGCAGCTCGGGCACTGCGTCCAGAGATGCGACGGGAACTCTTTCGTCTTGCGGCCGAACGGGTTGCGCAACCTCACTGTCGGGCGTCCTCCTCGCGATACCAGCACAGCCCGGCAACTCCCGGGCCGGTATGTGTGCCAATGATGGGGCCCGCCTCCGCGACCCAGTACTCCACGCAATGGAATCGCTCCTGGACCCACTCGCCAAGAAGGTGAGCCCGCTCGGGGTGGTTGGTGTGCATCGCGCAGGCGTGGATCCGCGACCCGGCCGGGACGCGCTCCTCGATGAGCTGCTTCAGGCGCTCGACGCCGCGCTCCCGTGTCCGGACCCGGTCAACAAGCACGCGGTCACCGTCCTTCACCTCGACGATGGGCTTTATGGATAGAAGTGCGCCGAAGGCGGCCTGCGCGCCGGAGACACGCCCGCCACGGCGCAGGTATTCGAGTGTGTCGATCAGCGCGAGGATCTGCACCTTTCCCGCGAGGCGCCGCGCGAGTGCGACCGCTTCGTCGAAGCTGCGCCCGTCGCGCAGCACCCGGGCGCACGCGGTCGCGATAAGGGTGATCCCGCCGGCTGTGGTCCGCGAATCGACAACCTCAATCGCGGCGCCGCTCACCTGCTGCGCCGCCGTCTTCGCGACGGTGTGCGTCACCGACGCCTCGTTTATGACGGTGATGACGAGGATCGACCGAAACCCTTCTCGGACGAGGCGCTGATAGATCTCGACGCACTCGCCGAGCGATGGCGCCGCCGTCGTCGGCGGCTTCTTCGACGAGGCGAGCTTCTCGTAGTACTCGGCAGTCGTCAGGTTCACACCGGGCGTGAAATCTTCATCGCCGAAGAGCACGTGGATCGGCAGCAGGCGAAAGTGAAACTCGCGCTGCACCTCGTCCGACATCGCGGAGCTTCCGTCGATGACGATCACGGTCCGGTCGCTCATCTGAGGGCGCGCACGTCGCCGACGATCACGCGCTCCGATCCGACGAGAAGCGCGCCGTCGTCGGCGATGTCCCGCGCGACGCCACGCACCACCGGCCGGCCCTCGCGAGTAACCTCGACCTCGCGCCCCAGCACCGTGGAGCGCGCGCGCCACTCGGCCAGTGCGGCGCTCCGCTCCGCGGGATTGGCGACGCGATCCAGCTCGCGCGTGAGATCGACGAAGAGAGCGAGCCGGTCCACGGTGTGCCCGACGAGGGCGAGCGACGTGGCGCTCGCGCGCAGCTCGACCGGAAAGTCATCGAGGCGCTGATGCACGTTCACGCCGATCCCCAGCACCAGCGAACCGCCTTCCGCATCGGTGGTCGCGTGGGCGAGCGCACCGGCAACCTTCTTTTGGCCTGCCTCGACGTCGTTTGGCCATTTTAGGGAGGCGTCCCGCATGCCAAGGTGCTCGAGAGCCCGCGCGACGGCGACGCCGGCGAGCAGCGCAAAGAGGCCCGGTTCAGCGGGCGCCGGCCGAAAGAGCCAGGACGCGAGGAGGCTCGACCCCGCCGGGGAGTGCCAGGAGCGGCCGCGGGTGCCCTGCCCGGCGCTCTGCACGTTCGCGACGACGACGGCTGGCCCGGCTCCCGTGGCCGCGAGCTCCCGCGCGCGGTCCTGGCTGCTCGGCAGTGTCTCGTGGTATTCGATCTCGCGGCCGATCTCGAGCGACAGCGCGCTCCGGACCGCCGGGATCGCCAGGAGCGCCAGGCGCATCAGCGCGCGGCGGCGAGAACGAGCGGGACGCGGACGATCTCGTCGATCGTTCCGTCCTTGGGGCTGCGTGTGTAGACCTCGGCGAATCCGATGATGTCGGACGGCGGATCCTGATACGTCGCCGTGATGCTGAACGTTCCCTTGCCGGGTGCGCCGGCCGTGGCTGTTGCGATTCCGCTCGCGAGCACGCGACCGGCCGTGTCCGTCACCTGCCACACCAGGGCGGCCTCGAAGACGCTGGCCTCGCCGCTGATGGTGAGCGGACTCCGCACATGCGTATTCGCGAGCGGCTCCTTCACGAGGATCCCGCCGCGAGCGGACAGCAGTGGGGTCGGGACCGGTGTCGGCGTCGGTGTCGGAGTGGGAGTCGGGCTCGGACTCGTAGTCGGCGTTGGCGTGGCCGTACGGATGGGGGTGGGTGTGGGCGTCGTTACGACGACCCGGTTATCGACGCACCCCGCGGTCAGGATGATGGCGGCGAGAAGCAATACACCGAGCCTCACGAACGCCGCACCTCCGCGCCCGCGGCGCGCACGCGGACGACACGCCCGCGCCCGCTCGTCCCGGCGGCATGGGCCGACTCCTCCATAGCCGCGACGACCCGCACGGCAAGCCGTGCGGGGGCGAACGCGACGACTGCCGGACCCGCACCGGACAGGGCGGCGCCGAACGCGCCGGCGCCCCGCGCCGCGGCGATGATGTCATCAAGGCCGGTCACGAGGTGCGCGCGCGCCGGCTGATGCAGTCGGTCCGCCATCGCGATCGAAAGAAGCGCGCCGTCGGAACGAAGGATCGCCGCCAGAAGGGCGGCCGCATGGGCGATGTTGAAGACCGCATCGGCCCGCGACACGTTCGGCGAAAGGACCGCGCGCGCCTTCTCCGTCGCGAGCGGCTCGCGGGGGATGAAGAGGCAGATCCGCCACGCCCGTGGGAACGCGATGCGCGTCGCGACCGGCCCGCCGTCGCTCGGGAGCGCGACGGTGAAAGCACCGTACAGTGCCGCCGCCACATTGTCGGCATGCCCTTCGACCTCGCTCGCGACCCGCAACAAGGTTCGGCGATCGAGCGGGCCGCCCATGAGCGCGTTGGCCGCCACGACTCCGCCGACGATCGCGGCCGCACTCGATCCGAGACCGCGTCCGACAGGGATCGCCGAGCGCTGAGTGACGTGATAGGAGCCAAGCGTCTCGGCGGCCGCTTCCGCGGCGGCGCGCGCGGATATGACGAAGAGGTTGTCGTCCCCGGTAGGAATGCCGTCGCCGTTCTCGTATGCGCTGTCGCCGTCGATGTTCACCGACCACGCGCGGGCGGGCCGGAGATCGAATTCCGCGAGTAGGGGGAGGGCGATCGCGAAGGAATCGAAGCCCGGGCCAAGATTCGCGCTCGATGCGGGCACGCGCACACGGAGCTCCCCCACGCTAGGACCTCAACGCCGCCCGGACCGCGTCCGGTGTGGCTTCCACCTCAGCGATGTCGCCGGCGAGCGAGCGGGCGCGTTCCGGATCTTTCATCCCGTTGCCGGTGAGGACGCAAACCACCCGCTTCGCCCCGCCAAGGCCTCCCGCCCGGGCACGTTTGCGGAGCCCGGCGATCGCCGCCGCCGAGGCGGGCTCGGCAAAGACGCCCTCGCAGCGAGCCAAGAAGCTATAGGCATCCAGGATCTCGCCGTCGCTCACCGCGTCGATCGCGCCCCCGGACTCGTCCCGGGCGGCCACCGCGCCCGTCCACGAGGCCGGGTTGCCGATGCGGATCGCCGTCGCGACCGTTTCCGGCTCGGCCACAGGGGCCCCATGGACGAGGGGGGCCGCCCCTTCCGCCTGATATCCATACATCCGGGGCCGCTGGCGGGCGAGGCCCCGCCGGGCCGCCTCGACGAAGCCCCGCCAGTAGGCGGTGATGTTGCCGGCGTTGCCGACGGGTATGAAAAGGGCGTCGGGCGCGTCCCCGAAGGCCTCGCAGATCTCGAAAGCCGCGGTCTTTTGACCCTCGAGACGGTGCGGATTGACGCTGTTCACGAGCGTGGCCTCGCCCTGATCGGCGAGCGCACGGACGACCGCCAGCGCCGCATCGAAGGGTCCGCGCACCGCGACCACCTGGGCGCCGTGGGCGATCGCCTGCGCGAGCTTACCGGCCGCGACCTGACCCGCCGGCAGGACGACCGTGCACGACATCCCCGCACGCGCGGCGTACGCGGCGGCCGAAGCTGCGGTGTTACCTGTCGACGCGCAGAGCACCATGCGGGCGCCGTCTTCGAGCGCTTTCGCGACCGCGACGACCATCCCCCGGTCCTTGAACGAGCCCGTCGGATTCTGACCCTCGACCTTGAGCCAGATCTCAGAAACGCCGGTCTCGCGCTCGAGTACACGAGCGCGCACCAAAGGAGTGCTTCCCTCGCCGAGGGTAAGCCGAGGTGTCCGCTCGGTGACCGGAAGATACGAGGCGTAGCGATCGATGAGGCAGCGCGCGTCTGGCACGGGGAAGCATGGTATTCCGTCAGTACCATTCGCCTGTGAATCTCTCGATGCGCGAACGCCAGCTCCTCACGACGCTTGTCGTGCTGCTCATCATCCTCGCAAGCTTCCAGCTGCTGTCCGACGTCACCGAGGCGCTCTCGCGCGTGGCCGACGTCGTCATCGTCTTCGTCGCCGCCTGGGCCGTGTCCTACCTGCTCTCACCCCTTGTGACTCGCATCGACCAGCGGACGTTCCTCAATCGCGCGCTCAGCGTGGTGGTCGTGTACATCGGGATCGCGTTCGTTCTCGCGGGAACGCTCGCACTCGTCGTTCCGGGTCTCGTGAGTCAGCTGAACGACCTCATCCTGCGCGCTCCCGAGTACGGTGACCGGGCCGCGCAGGAGGTCGTCGCTCTGCAACACCGCCTGGAGGGGGCCGGAGTGCCGGTCAACGTGACCGATCTGTACGGCCAGGTCCCGGCGAAGCTCTCCCAGATCGCGGGCACGATCGCGGCCGACGCGCTCGGCTACGTCTCGGCGACGGCGAACGTCCTCTTCAATGCCACGCTCGTCCTGATCATCGCGTTCATCATGCTCATCGACGGCGATCGGCTTTGGCAGCGGTTCATCGCCGCGCTGACCCCCGAGCTCCGCAGCGAAGCAGAGCTGCTGCGTCAGAGCGCGGACCGCTCCTTCGGCGGCTTCATCCGCGGGTCGCTCATCCTCGGCGTGATCTACGGGGTGGCGACGCTCGCGATCCTGGTCGCACTGGGGGTTCCCTTCGCAGGTGTGCTGGCCGTTCTCTCGGGACTCACGATGATCATCCCCTTCTTCGGCCCGATCATCGCCGAGGTGCCGGTGCTGGCGGTCGCGCTCCTCGGAGCGCCCGACGTCTTCCTCTGGGTGCTCATCCTCACGCTCGCTTTGCAGCAGGTCGTGCTCAACGTGATCGGACCTCGCATCATGTCGAACGCGATCGGCATCCATCCGATCTTCGTGTTCCTCGCCCTCTTGCTCGGCTCGCGGATCGCCGGGTTCTGGGGCGTGTTCCTCGCGATGCCCGTGGCGGGCGTCATCAACACGTTCGTGCGATACGCGTTCCAGGTCGCGCAGGGGCGGCGCGCGCGGACCGAGGCCTCGACGCTGATGGAAGAGAGCGACGCGGCAGCCGCCGCGGCCGCCGCGGATTTACGCGACTCGGAGGCTGAGGCGAGGGAGGCTCAACGTACCGCACGGAAGGCGCGTCTCGCAACGCGAGGCAAGTGACCGAAGAGCGCAGACACATCCTCATCACGAACGACGATGGCATCGAGTCGGATGCCCTCGGCCCGCTCGCGGACGCGCTTGGGGCGATCGGCGGCGTCGACATCATCGTCCCCGAGCGCAACTGGAGCGGCGCCAGTCACAGCATCACTCTCTACCGACCGCTCCGCGTGAAGGCGACACAGCTTCGGAGTGGACAGTCCGCGTATATGAGCGACGGTTCTCCGACGGACTGCGTCAGGCTCGCGGTCCTCGGCTTTCTTCCGCAGAAGCCCGACCTCGTGGTCTCGGGGATAAACCGCGGATCGAACATGGGAGACGACATCACCTATTCAGGTACGGTGGCCGCCGCGATGGAGGGTCTGCTCTCGGGCGTGCCGTCGATCGCGATCTCGATCGGCGCGTTCGGCGCCAACATCGACTTCGGCCCAGCCGCTTCGTTCGCTGCGCTGCTCGCGAAGAACATCCTCGCGCGAGGGTTCTCCTCCGATGCGCTCCTCAACGTGAACGTGCCCGCGCTTCCGCGCGAGCGGATCACTGGAGTGGAGGTCACCCGCCTCGGCAAGCGCAACTATCGCGATCAGCTCGTCGAGCGGCTCGACCCATACGGCGAGCCCTACTACTGGGTCGGCGGTCCCGCTGTGGCCGGCGATGCCGAGCCGGGCACCGACGTCGCCGCGCTCCGCCAGAGCAAGATCAGCGTGACGCCGATCTATCTCGACCTCACCAGCCACGAGCTGATCCACGAGCTCGCGACGTGGGACTGGGGCTGGACCGCGCCGGTCGAGGTGAGCGCGGACTGATGCCGCGGCGCGTCGGGTGGCTCGCGCTCGTGCTGGCGGTGTCCGGATCCGGCTTCCTCTGGGTTGCGATCAGCCGCGCCAACGTCTTCTGTGGAGGCGGGCCGGACGAGTGCCCGTCACTGATCGGCGAGGCGCCACGGTACATAGCGGTGTTCGGAATGCTCGTACCGGCGATTGCGATCAGCGTCGTTCTCGATCGTCACCGCCTCGTCCCGCGGTTGCTGAGCGTCAGCGCCATCGTTCTGTCGGCGCTCGCTCTCGCGGCGGCTTTGGCGATGACGGTCGCTGCCTACGACTACATGCTGACGAGCATCGGGAGCGGAAGACTCGACCTCCCGGACCGTCCACTTCTGGTGCCCGCCGAGATCAGGGGGATGGGTGGGCTGTGGCCGCTGTTCATCGGCGGCTGGATCACGCTGACGAGCCTGCAGCTCGTTCGACTCGACGTTCCCATCGCGATCGCCGGCATCGGTGTGCTCGCCGGCTTCGCGGTGGTTCTGACTCTCCCGGTCAGCACCGATTGGTTCGTGTACAGCACTATCGTCCCGCTGGAGCTGATTTTCTCGCTGATCTGGGCGACGGCTGTGGG
>Ga0209057_1001179_pt1 | contig 21718 bp, 17 predicted proteins | sample GraSoiAngelo_146_FD_185903 | JGI IMG/M metagenome (GOLD analysis project Ga0209057, IMG submission 185903) | Grasslands soil microbial communities from the Angelo Coastal Reserve, California, USA - 14_1009_05_30cm (SPAdes) (version 2) | ecosystem: Environmental > Terrestrial > Soil > Grasslands ... | reverse complement strand
AGTCGGGATACCGGAACACTGTGTATTCGGTGGTGTTCATCGTCCCCGAAAGAGGTTCGCGCAGGTAGACCTGGATATCTCCAGCGCCACCGCCGGCAAAGACGTTTCCAGAGCACTTCACGCCAGAGAACGCCTGCTGCAATTGAGCTTCAGTGGCATCGGTCACATTCGCCAGCGCCCCCTGGCGGTTGGTGATGAAGATGATTGGAGCGGCGCCAACCGACATCGTGGTTTAAGCAGGGATCGCTTGCCCACTGAAGGCATCGGTTCCAGTGAGGTTGAAGTCTATGACGTGGGCCGTGCAAGAAACCCACCCCAAGCAATTGGGGAATCTAGGTCGGGAGCTGCTGCTTCTGCCAATCTGCTTCGCTCAGCACTGTAATAGGCTCAAGCTTCTTCTTTTTCAGGCCTGAATTGATTGCGGGCAACTCTTTATCGGTCAGCTTGCGGAAGTCAGTAATCACATCTTCCAATTCGCGGCCTAGGTCATTCGTGCGTCTCACCTGATATTCGGTGGGTCGTCCTTCGTAGTTGTTTACATTTCCATACAGTTTTCCGAGCAGTTCGCGGATACGCTCTTCGCCAGTGATCATGCCGCCTTCTTTGGTAGCCACGATCTTGGTTCGCAGCTTGTCGGAGTCGTCTGCTAGCTGTTGCAGCCGAGCGCGGAGAGCATCTTTGGCCGGCAATTTGGCGGCGCGTGCCGTGGCTGCGTCGCGGAGCGATTCTATTGCGCTGCTGGCATAGCTCATGTGATCGAGCAGCTTATAAAGCTTCATTGCCAAGTCGAACTGTGCCTTGCGATCCTCAAGTGTGAATTTGGCGCGGGGATCAAGCACTAGCTTCAACGGCGCGGTATAAACCTGGTCACCTTTAGTCATTTTCACCGCATACGTGCCGGGCAGCACTCGCGGGCCAATCGAAGCTTCAAAAAGCGCCGTAGCCGCAGGAGGAACCGTTGGGGCCTTCAGCCGCATAGACCACGCGGCACGATTCAAGCCACGGTGCTTGCTGCCTGCAATCGTATCTAGCAACTTGCCTTCCTGATCGAAAATTTCAATTTTCAGATCGCCGAATATATGTCGGCGCTTCTGGTAATAGGTGATGAAAGCATCCGTCGGGCGGCTGGGCCCGGTGAAGCTCTCATCTCCTTCAACCCATCCCCCGTTGGCGTTGAAGTATTGAATGGCCGGCGGTCCTTCGAGCACGGCTGCCTCTTTTTCCATCAACTCGGGCTTCAGCTTGCGAAGAGAAGAAATGTCATCAATGATCCAGATGCCGCGCCCGTGTGTAGCCAGTACCAGGTCGGACTCGCGCGGATGAACCGCGATGTCGCGGACTGCCACAGCCGGGAAATCGCTGCCCTTGTACTGCGCCCAACGCTGGCCAGCGTCGGTTGAGATCCACAGGCCGAATTCGGTTCCCAAAAAGAGCAAATTGGGATCAACTGTGTCTTCTTTTATCACGTGCGCGTAGCCGTGGACCCCACTTTGCTGGACCGGCAATGCGGTCCAGGTTTTGCCATAGTCCGTAGTCTTATAGAGGTATGGCTTCGTATCGCCAAAGATGTGGCGATCAAAAGTTGCGTACGCCGTGCCCTCGTCGAAGCGGCTCGCCTCAATCGTGGAAACCCAGGAAAACTTGGGAAGCTCAGGCACATTGCCTACGACATTCGCCCACGTTTTGGCGCCATCGCGAGTGATTTGGAGATTGCCGTCATCGGTCCCCACCCAGATGATCTGGCCATTCTTCGGTGATTCCGAGATGGAATAAATCGACGTGTGCATCTCGGCCGCAGAGTTGTCGATGGTTACGCCACCGGATTCTTCCTGTTTCTGTTTCTCGGGATCATTCGTGCTCAAATCAGGAGAGATGCGCTCCCAAGACTGACCGTGGTCGCGCGAACGGAAGAGGAACTGAGCCCCAATGTAAATCGTGCCCTTTTCATTCGGGCTCATGTGAATCGGCGTATTCCAATTGAAGTGGAGCTTCTTCTCGCCGTATTCGGGAAGCGGCTGGATGGAGCGTCCTTCGTGGGTGAAGCGATTCACTCTGCCAATTTCGCCGCCTTGCGCTTCGGCATAGATGTAAGCGGCATCGGCGGTATCGGGAAACATCCAGAAACCGTCGCCGCCAAACATGTTTTCCCAACGGGAGTAGCTCACGCCGCCCGGATAAGAGGAATCTCCCACCCAGGAACTGTTGTCCTGCAAGCCGCCGTAAACATGATACGGATCATCATTGTCCACGCTGACGTGGTAGAACTGCGAAACCGGCAAATTGATTTGGTGTTTCCAGCGCGTGCCGCCGTCTTCGCTGCGCCAAAGACCGCCGTCATCGCCTGCATAGACAATATTCGAGTTGCTGGGATCGATCCATACGTCGTGAAAGTCACCGTGAGCGGCCTGCGAAACTGCGCTGAAACTGCGCCCGCCGTTTACGCTAAGCAATAAGAAGAGATCCGGCTTGAAGACTTTATTCTCGTCTTTGGGATCGACGGTCAAATTGCCAAAATAAAAAGGACGCCAGATCACGAAGCGGCTGGCATCTTCTCGGTTCCAGGTTTTGCCGCCATCATCGGAGCGAAATAGCGCGCTTTTTTTCGATTCGATGTTGGCGTACACCACGTTTGGCTTCGAAGGCGCTACTGCGACAGCAACTCGTCCCCAGGGCTTTTCCGGCAGGCCCTTGCTGTTGGTGTCGTTCAGTTCGGTCCAGTGTTCGCCGCCATCGGTTGAAACATATAATCCGCTGCCCGGCCCGCCGGAGCGGAACGTCCAGCCCTGCCTGCGGAAATCCCAGAGAGAAGCGAAGATTGTTTTTGGCGCCAGCAGGCTCATGGCTATCAGGCCGCAGCCAGTAGAGCCATTCGAGCCAGCGAGAACTTTCTTCCAGCTCTTGCCGCCGTCGGAGGTTTTGTAAACGCCTCGTTCATCGTTATCGTCCCAGAGATGCCCAGTCGCGCACGCGTAAACACTATTGCCGTCTTTGGGATCGATCAGAATCTTTGCGATGTGCTCGGAATCTTTTAAGCCGACGTTCGTCCAGTTCTCGCCGCCGTCGGTTGACTTGTAAATGCCATCACCAACGGAAACACTGTTGCGTACCCAAGACTCGCCGGTTCCTACCCAAACGATCTCAGGATTCGAAGGGTCAATCGCCACCGCGCCGATCGACTGTACATCCTGGCGATCAAAAACCGGCTTGAAAGTTGTGCCGCCGTTCACCGATTTCCAAACGCCTCCGCTGGCCGAGCCCACAAACATAGTGAGCCGCCCGTTCCGTACCACCGCGTCTAGAGCCGCGATGCGCCCACTCATCGTCGCCGAACCGATGTTGCGAGCGGGAAGCCCCGAAACCGTGGCAGCATCAAACTTAAGCGGCTGTTGCGCGAAAATTGAAGAGGCTAGAAAAATGATAAACAGAGAGATTAGAACGGCGCGAGTACAGCGAGCGGAAGCTGTCATCTATGACCCTCATTGGACTGTGAATTTGTTGATGCGAGACCGATTGCAGGCTGGCCGCGCCTCGCATGCTCAATTCTTGGCCGTTTCCTGTTTCTTGGGTGCTTCTTTCAGCGAGGCCGGTAAAGCAAAATCAGAATTCGCCAGCGGTATATTTGCTTCGATTGTTTTGTACGTCACGTTCTGCCATGAACTGGGATCGTTCTTGGGCCCGCCCGCTACCGAGAACGGAAACATCACACCGCCCACAGGCTTATACGACCCCAGATCAGTGATGTTCTCCCGCACCGAGCCGCGGATAAACTCCTGGACTTCCTTCCGGATTTCGAGATAAGTGTCGGGGTCGAGATAGTAATAAATAATGTCGCCATTTTTCAGGATGACTTTCAGGCGCAACGCATCGTCGCCATCGACGGTATCGTGCCCCAGGAATTCGACGCGGTTGCCTTTTTCTTTGTAGTCAACCAACGGGCCGTCGAAATCGGCATCGATCAAAAGATCGCGCATGTCGTCTTCGCCCATAAGCTGGGGGTCTTTACGGCCGCCGAACGGCCGGATTTGCCAACCCAAAGAGCCGTCATAAGCTTGCACCTGGGTCATGCCCTGCAGAGTAAAGGTCTCACGCACCAGGTTGGGGCGCATGTTCTCCTGCCCTATGAGGCCGGTGAATCCGCCAGCGGCATCCAGCTTGCCTGTCATGCGAACCGTTTTAATGGCTTTGATTTTGTCCATCCCGCCCTTGGCTTGGATATTCTTGGCTATCAGTTCGTCGGCAGTCTGGGAAAAAGCGAAGCTGCTGAAAAGTAATAGAAAGACAACCAGCCTCTGAGGCATGCAATGTCCTCCTCTTAGGACGCAGGCAGAACTTTACAGTGCTTTGACGTATCTGTGAAGCTTTTGACAACAAACGGCAGCGAATTTATAAGGGTCCTAGATACCGCACGCGATCCGAAAGCCGTAGTCCGCATATTGGAACTCCGGAGGAATGCTGGAACGCGCAGCGCAACGCGCCACTTTGATGTGGTGCCGCCAGGAGCCTCCGCGAGAGGCGCGGCGAGTGCCTGATTCAGGTCCACCTGGATTTCGTTCTGGCGAGATTGCGTAGTAATCCGCTTCATACCAATCACTGCACCATTCGTGTACGTTTTCACAGATGTCATAAAGACCGAATCCATTCGGCGCGTAGCGGGCAACCGGCTCAGAGCCAGTTTGCCATCGTTTTTCATAATCAGGCAATGAATGCGGCGGGGCATCGCCCCAAGGGAAAAGTCTGTTCTCAGTTCCGCTGCGAGCGGCGCGTTCCCATTCCGCCTCGGTGGGCAACCGAAAGTGCTTGCCAGTGGCTGCACTAAGCCATTCGCAATACTGCTTCGCTTCAAACCAGGAAACCGCTACCACAGGCTGATCGGGATGATTAAAGTTAGGATCGCTCCAGTGCGGCGGTGGAGCGGCTCCCGCCGCATGCAAAAAGCGTGCATACTCCGCGTTCGTTACTTGGCACGCGGCCAACAGAAAGGCATCAATCCATACGCGATGAACCGGGCGCTCGTTATCCTGCCCGGAGTCGGAGCCCATCCAGAACCAGCCCTCGGGCACGCGAACCATGCGGGGCTCGGGAGCAGCAGATGCGCGAGGTATAAAAGCTGGGATTGACATTCGACCGGCAATCTCAAGAATACCGCATTACTAAAGTTCAAATGCCCGAGAATCCTTCTGGCCACTAGCTCTTTGACTCTGCTAGAAGCATTCTTGTATAGCCGCATTCGTCATAGGAGGTTCGGTGATGTACAGAAAAGCGTTGGGACTGCTGCTTACAATTCTCTTGACTGCAGGAGCTAGTGTCTGGGCATCTGACAATCAAGTTTTAGCCGAGTTGCGCTTTATGGCTCATAACGGCGCCGAAAAAAAAGCCGGAGTTTGGGTCGATGGACAGTATGTAGGCTTTGTGAAAGAGCTGAACGGGGATAAAAAAATGTTGCTGCTCCCCGGCAAGCACGAAATTGTCGTTCGGCAAGCGTGGTATCAGGATTATGTTGAGCAGGCGCTGCTAGAACCCGGCGAAATTCATACGATCAAGCTGGCGATGGCTAAGGAGTCTCACGTCGCCACGGCGGGTGCGACCTCTGAACTAAAAATTGATGCCACTCCTCCGCGGGCGGCGGTATTTGTAGATGAGCAGTTTGCCGGGCACGTCGATGAGTTTGACGGAGTTGGGAAAGCAATGCTCCTCACACCGGGAAAGCACCGAGTGCGGGTTGCGTTGCCGGGCTATTTACCGTTTGAGACAGTAGTGGATTTGCGCCCGCATCAAAAGCTCAAGATTCAGACCGAACTTGAGAAAGGGAGTATCGCGGAAGCCGGCTCGCTGGTCAGCAGAGATTAGGAAGGAGCATTTTCCGGTCTCGTGAATACGCAGGTTGCGGGAGCGAGACGCTCCCGCAACAGCCGCCCCGTCGACTCCAGTCGGGGCAAGCTCACTGGCGCTACATACCTATCTTGCCCATGCGAGTTCGCCGCGCAGTTTGTGGGTTGCGCGGAACAGCGTGTTCTTGATTGTGCCCTCGGTCGTGTTCAATATTCCCGCGACCGTCCGCAGGCGCATGCCATGGTAGTGCTTGAGCTCGAACACCATGCGCTCGCGCGGAGAGAGTTGTCTTAATGCCCGAACGATGGATTCGCGCAGTTCGCGCCCTTGCAGGCTGCGCTCCGGACTAAACGCCGGACGGTGATCGGGCATGCGGTCCAGAACTGCTTCTTCCTCGCCGTCAGGAGACATGGCGGTCGTGAGATCGCGTCCACGGGAATGCTTTTTCCGCAGATGGTCGAGGCAGAGATTGGTCACGATCCGGTAGATCCAAGTGTAGAACGAGCATTCGAACCGGAACCGCGCCAGATTGATGTAGGCACGGAGGAATGCTTCCTGATAAATATCCTGGCCGTCTTCCTGCGATCCGGTGAGATGAACCGCGAGTCGCAAAACTGAGCGATCGTACAACCGCACCAGTTCCTCGAATGCAGCCGTGTCGCCCTGTTGCGCCCGGCGGATAAGCATGGAATCATCCACCCGTCTCGAGCCCACCGTGCCGGCCGCCTGACTTTTGGGTGCACAACTCACGCTGTTGTTCGTATACGCTGACACGATGATCCGTCCTGTCATGCGATTTACTGAGCTGCCCGATGCGCCACAATCAAGGAGATGTCATCTTCGCGTCTCTGGCTTCCGGTGAAATCCTCGACTGCGGCCAGAACAGAAAACAACGTGGAACTCGCAGCAGAACCGGAGGAATTTCGCGCCGTAGTCAACAGCCCGTCTGAACCGAATTCGTCACCGACCGAGTTGCGGCACTCCAAAGCTCCATCCGAATAACCAACCAGCGTGTCGCCCGGCAACATCGCCGTCTTGCCATTCGTGAATGAAGCCGACGAGAGCACGCCCAAGATTGGTCCACCTTCAGAAAGGGATTCCACGAGCCCTTCGCCACGCATCAAGAAGGCCGGTGGATGTCCAGCATTGCAATATGTGATCTCGCCTGTGGCCGTATCCAGCCGGACCAGAAGCAAAGTACTCAAAGGGATCTCCAGGTTCGTGCGCAGAAGATCATGATTAATGGCAATGAGCGTGGACGCAGGATCGCCACAAGTCGCGAACTGCAACTGGATCGCGGTGACCAGATGCGAAAACCACATCGCGGCAGACAGACCTTTGCCGGCGATGTCTCCAATCGCGAATACCAGGTCATCTTCAAAGTCAAAGATACTTATGAAGTCGCCGGAAAGATGGCGCACCGGGAAAATCTCGCTGGCGATCTCAAATGAACCCCGGCGAAGATGGCGAGGACCACACAGCTTTCGTTGCGCGTGAGCGGCTTCAAACAGGGTTCGATGAAGATCGTCATTTTCGCGGCGGAGGGCTGCAAGCTGATCTTCAAGCACGTTATTGCGGCGAACCACTTCCGCAGAACCGCCTGCCGGTCCCAAGCGCCGACTAGGGATGGCCCGTGTCCAATTTCCATCCTGGTGCGTGCTGCGAATTGGTGAGGCGGAGCTCAACTTTATCTCCCGGGAAAATTGTTATCAGCCGACGAACTTGTATCCCGTTCCGTGTACCGTGAGAATGAAGCGAGGCTCGTCCGGCTTCGGTTCAACTTTTTGTCGTAGGCGGACAATGTGCGCGTCCACTGTGCGAGTGGTCGGAAAGCGATCGTAGCCCCAGACTTCCTCAAGCAGGCGATCGCGGCTTAAAGTCTCGCCGCGATGGCACAGGAAATACTTCAGCAGATCAAATTCTTTCGATGAAAAATCCAGTTCCTTGCCCTGGCGTGAGATCCGGCAGCTGCGCAAATCCACTTCCACATCGCCGAATGAATAGCGCTCCTGCTCTTTGGGAACCGGCCGCGCCCGGCGCATGACTGCTTTTACCCGGGCCAGCAGTTCACGAATAGAAAACGGTTTCGTCACGTAATCATCGGCGCCGAGTTCCAGCCCCACCACCTTGTCCACTTCCTGGCCGCGAGCGGTGAGCATGATTATGGGAAGCGATGGGCGCTTGCTCTTGAGCTGCTTACACACGTCCAAGCCGCTCATGCGGGGCATCATTACGTCAAGGATGACAAGGTCGGGAGCTTCTTTGAGCGCGCGTTCCAGGCCCGCCACCCCATCCGGTGCGGTGATGACGTCGTAGCCTTCAAACTCGAAGTTATCGCGCAAACCGGCGACCATGGCCGGTTCGTCTTCGACAATCAGGATTCTGGCCATCGGGCGCTCTCCAGATTTTGTTTTCGCCGGAACTGCAACCTGAGTGGGAGCCATTGCCAACGCCTCCGCCTACGTTATTAAGCTGTGGCTGCTGTGCTTCTGTTCTCTGCCGGGTTCATGGGTAAAGTGATGGTGAATTTGCTGCCCTGCCCGGGAGAGCTGTCTACGAGCACGTCACCGCCATGCGCCTGCGCGATGTGGCGCACGAGGGAAAGTCCCAGGCCACTTCCTTTTGTGTTGTGCACCAGCGGATCGCCAACGCGATAAAACTTCTCGAAAATCTTGCTCTGCTCTTGATGGGGAATGCCGATGCCATGGTCCACGACTTCCAGTTTTAGCGAGCCATTGTCCCGATAAAGATTCACGCCAATAAATTTGCGGTCCTGCGAGTATTTGAGGGCATTGTTGACCAGATTCACCAGCGATCGCGCCATGGCCTCGCGATCTACGCGCACCGGCGGCACTTCATCGATCTTCTCTTCGTACGTAAACCCGTGCTGCTCGATCTGATAGCGGTAGGAGTCAAGCGTGTTGCGTACCAGTTCGCGCAAATCGGTCTCGCGGAAGTCGTACTCTTTGCGGCCGGCCTCGATGCGCGAGAAATCGAGAATATTGTTGATGAGCGCAGTTAACCGCTCACTTTCCTTACGGATGATGCAGTAGTACTCCTGATATTTTTCCGGACTGGTCAGGCGCCCCATCTCCAGAGTTTCTGCGTAGAGGCGAATGAGCGAGAGCGGGGTGCGCAATTCATGCGAGACGTTGGAGACGAAATCCGACTTCAGCCTTGCTAGAGCCATTTCTTTCGAGACATTGCGATAGGTGAGGGCTATCCCGCAAGCGAGAACTAACGAAAGACCGGCCAGAGTCAGGAAGCTGCTGCGGAAAAAATGTTGGCCGATGGCCGCCAGAGTGGTTCCCCGCAACTTGATGCCAAGGGCGAGGCCCGGAAATACTGCTTCCATGTTGCGCTCGACCTCGGGTGTGCCTCCATCCCAGCCATCGCAAGCGGCGAGAGGACTGGATTCACTCTTCCCATGCACCATTATCACGGTATTCTTGTCGGTCTGTGCCTCGGCGACATTGCGGCTCATCACTTCATTGAGCATCTGCGGGAAGAATTGGTCGCGCAGATAATCGCCGTCGAAAGCAATTCCTGCAAGAGCTTTCGTTCCAGTTTTTTCGTCTATCGTCGGGAAGATCGCAATAGTTTGATAAACGCGTTTATCGCCGCGCGGCGACCAAGTGCCGTCGAAGTAATACGGTGTACCCTTCTTCTGCAGCTTGGTCAATTTCTCTGTCATGTCGGAGAAATCGACCTTGAACCATCCAGCGAACATAGTAGACAGATACTCGGCCTCCTGGTGAAAGCCTGAATCTTGGAGACGGTAAGGCTGGGAGCGAAAAACGATTCCTCCCTCAGGAGTGTAGAGGAATACATGCGCAACATAAGGGTGGCCAGCCAAAATCCTATCCAGATTGCCGCTACAGGCATTACCTGGTGCCGGGAAATCCTTGCGAACGTCGTCCATCAGTTCGTAAGCTTTGTGGTTAAGCCGCTTCTCGGAAATCGCCAGCGCCTCACCGAACTCGCGCTGGAATAGGGCTTCGACGCCACGATCGCGCTGGATATGTTTCAGATGCGTCGCGCTGAGGATTACGAGAACCGCCGCAGGCAACACTATGGCGAGCTCCATGATAAGTATCAGCCGGGTTCGCTCGTTCCAGAGCCGTTTTGCCTTCATCGCAGTCTCCTGATCCGGGCGTCGCCTGAATCGCATTCCAGATCAGCCCGGCAGCAAACATACTTGACCGAGACAGGGCAGGTGTCAAACAGGGGTAAAAAGACGTAAAAAATTGTGAACTGGTTGATAAGGGGGGCACATCAGGGCGGGTGCTGAGGCGGCTCAGGGCAGCCTGAAATCTACAGTCACGTAGGTCTGGGCCTCGACAGGCCGCCCATTCAGAATGTAAGGCTGATAGCGCCACTGCTTGACGGCATTGTAAGCAGCCCGGCCGAGAAAGAGCGATCCGCGTACCAGTTTCAGATCGCGAATGCTGCCATCCCGCCCGATGCAGGCCTGCAAAATCACTGACCCTTGCAGACCGGCGCGGATGGCCTGCTCCGGATAGCTCGGCTGGATTTTTTGTAGCAGCAACTTTTGCGCAAGCTCTTCTGAAAGACTTACCGGCTCGAGGGAAGCAAGAAATGACGGCCCGGAGTGCGTCATTACATTGTGTAGGCCCGGGCCAATCCTCTTCAGGCTGTCTGGGATCTCAACAGATGCGGTGATCGCGATATCAGCTTTCTGCACTGCTTCAGGGGCATGATCGGTTTTCGCATCAGCCGTGGCCGGCTTAGCTGTGGGCCTGACGACTGGAGACGCATGAATCCGGAAGCGGGAACGAACCGCGGGTGGAATGAAGAAGCTGTCATTATCATTCGGAGCGGGCTTCGGGGGTAGATCCGCAGTTTCCGTACCGTGCAGCCATACCGCGGTTCGCTGGAATGCTTGGCCGCAGATCTTGGCAACCCCACGCGATTCACTGCGTAGCGGCTCACTGAAGACGTAACCCACGGAGAGAAATACCGTTGCTACGGCCGCCATCTGAAGAAATCTGCCGTGGTGTTTTCGATGACGGCTTTGGATACTTCGGTGCTCCGTCTGAGCAGTATGCCTGCCGAAACTTGCGCCATCATTCCGGGAAAAGCTGTTCTCAAAGGCAAACGCCGGGACGACAGGCAGAATGTCGGAACTGCGGTGGGTCGAGGAGGGCTCGGGCGTATGGGCTCTAGGCCATTCTGCAAGCATCTTTTCCGTTTCGGCGGGCCTAGAAATAATGGTGCTGCCGGCCGGTGCCGTGAAGCCGAGCTTAGGCAGCCACGTTCGCATGTGAGTCAGAAATTTTTCGCAGCTAAGCAGCGCGCGCTTGGCCTGATCCGGTATCAGTGGCTTGTTCAGCACCAAATCTGCGCCGGCTTTCCTGGCAGTTGCGGCTGAATCCAGATTCGCAATCGCAACCGTGAAAGCAGATTGATTCAACTTCAGCTCGTGGGAGGTCCTCAGCAGGAAATTGGCTTCCAGACCTTCGCCCCAGTCGCACGCGATAACGTCAAAGCGCCGGGTGGTGAGCTTTTCGATCGCTCCAAAAATTTCAGGGCAGTGTTCTACATCGAAGTCAAGCTCAATAAGAACTTGGTTCAATCGGCGCGCGGTCTCCTGGTCGGAGGAGAACACTAGAGACACTAGCGACATAGTACTAAGGCTAGTGGCGGCGCATGGCTGCAGCAAGTTACGAAACGCCGCAAAGGGCCACAGCGTTGGTCCACGTAACCGCCCTGCAGATTACCTGTCCCGCCGGACATGTTCTACTCCCGCGAGTGATCAGCCAGATAAGCTCCCGTTACATACCCCACGGTCGCTCCGACCAGAACATCGGAAGGAAAGTGCTTCTTGCCGGCGAGGCGCCCCAGGCTCACGCCGGTCGCCAACGCATATGCGCCCCACTTGACCCAAGGATTATGCGGATAACGATGCGAAAGTACGCTGGCAAAGGCGAAGCTGGCGGCGGCGTGCCCAGAAGGAAATGACTTGCCGCCTTCCCAGAACTCGCCCCGGCTGTTGTGCAGGTAAGGATATTGCCTATTCATCCCGGCTTTGAGGAGAGCCGCGATTCCATTTGCAGCACCAATAGCCTCGAGCGCCGTGAAACCGGTGCTGGTAGCATGTTGCGAGCGGTGACCAGCGCAGCCGATTCCATACAGAAGCCCGGATGTGCCCAACTCGATTCCAAGGCCAATGTTCGTCCAGCGTGCGGCCAGATGCTGAAAGGGTAACGATTGAATGCGGTTGCTGGCAGGAACGTCCACCCTCGCGATGAGGATTCCCGTAGCCGCAGCAATGGGCAGTTCCCATTTCAGGTTACGTGGCCGAATCGCGTTTCGAGGTGCTTCTGCTACGCCGTGTCCAAATTGAACCGCGTCGTGGGGTATTTGCGCCATCTGCGACCAGCAGCCAGCATCTGGGGATGAGGATTGCGCCCGCGTTTCCGAAACCGTGCAGATGACGAGCACGACAAGCAGCAACGGATTTCCACTTCTGGGAATCCCCATAGAGCTTTGCTCTCCCGTGCGTTGCCCTGTTCGCTTTCTCTGATGCAGGTTCACGCAGCCGTGTGCATCCACCAAATCTTATCGACTTTCAGGAAACGAGCCCGACCGTAAACGAGTCGAAAGCTAAGAGGATTTTCAAACCGTAGCTTGGGCGGCCGGTCTTCGCCCCTTCCAGACCAGTGCAGTCGCGAATAATAAAGTGCGGATTTTCATGGGCGACAGAGTACAACAAAGTCAATGAGCTGCGCATCGTTAGGGAAGGCGTGAGTAATGCCAGCATTCCTCTTCTTCATGCGAAGACATGGGATATCCCTAACGCTGTTGCTTTTTCTCACCTTTAGCGCCCTAGCCCAGACCGGCCTCACTCTTCTCATTACGGTCATCGATGAAAACGGGGTAGCAGTGCCGGCAGCGCGTGTGCTGATAAGCTCCCCTCAGCTTCCTGGCTTGCGATGCGAGACTGACTTTGCCGGCCGCTGCCGATTCCTGAACTTTCCCGCGGGCACCTACCGGATCCACGTGGAGAAGCAGGATTACTACTCGCTCACTTTGTCTTCGATGCAGTTCCCAGCCACTGCTAACCTGGAAATGACGCTTTCTCATCAGCAGGAGGTGCGCGAAGTAGTGAACGTGGTGGAATCGCCCCCCGCCATCGATCCGGCGCAGATATCCTCCGTCGAAAAGCTCAGCGGCCTGGACATCGTCAATATTCCTTATCCGGACACCCGTGATTACCGCAAGGTGCTGAACTTTATTCCGGGAGTCGTGAACGATATCAGCGGTCAGCCCCACATAGCGGGTTCGGAAACCTATCAGACGCTTGCTTTGCTAGACGGCTTCAACGTCAGCCAGCCTGCTAACGGCCAGTTGTCAGCGCGGATCAGCACTGACGCGTTTCGTTCGATTGATGTCGAAACCACGCGCATTCCGGCGGAATACGGTAAGGGATCGGCAGGCGTGCTCGCGCTAAATACCGGCATCGGGAACGATCGCTATCGCTTCATCGCAAGCAACTTCACCCCATCCTTTCAGACTAAAAAAGGGTTCGCGCTCGACAGTATTGGTCCACGCATTACATTTTCCGGCCCTGTCCGCAAAGGAAAGATGTGGTTCTTCGATGCAATCGACGGCGAGTATGAGAACAATTTGGTCGTGAGCCGTCTGTTGCCCAAGGGCGCGGAAACCGATACCGTGTGGCGAGTCAGCAATCTCGCGAAAGCTCAAACCAACCTCAGCTCGCGCAACATTCTCACGACAAGCATTCTGGTTAACCATCTCGACGATCCGCACGCAGGCTTGTCACCCCAGAATCCTATTCCCGCACCGCCCTCGGACATTGAATCTGTTTACGTTGCGAGCGTCAAAGACCAACACTATTTTTCCGCTGGCGAGCTGCTGGAAGGCGGAGTGGGATTCGATCAATACAATTTGGCGCTCACGCCGCTGGGAACGCTTCCTTATGTTCTCTCGCCACAAATGGCAGAAGGCAACTACTATCTTTCCTCGCATACTCTCGCCCGGCGCTGGCAAGTCCTGAGCAATTTGTACTTGCCGCCACATCCGTGGCACGGCCGTCATGAGTTAAAGATTGGAGTGGATTTCGACTGGCTGTCTTACACGGCTGAGTTCACGCGACGGCCGATTTCCTACTGGCGCCAGATCCCTCCCCCGCCAATGCCCTGCCCACTCGACACTACCGGAACGCCTGTTGTGCCCTCGCACTGCTCGCGCTATTCAACATTTGCGGGTGGCGCTCTTTCGAAAATCTACAACCTCGAAAGCAGCGCGTATGCCCAGGACCGTTGGCTCATTAGCAACCGTTTGCTGATTGAGCCCGGACTGCGTTTCGATTGGGATCAGATCGTCCGTGACGTGCTGGTCTCGCCTCGATTGGCTGGGACTTACGTGTTTGACAACGAAGGCAACACAAAGGTCTCCGCAGGAATTGGAATCGTCTACGATGCGACTCCGCTGTTTTTGATCGCCCGTCCGTTTGCCGGCCAGCGAACAGACTACTTCTTCAACTCGATCGGCAAACCCACGGATGTGAACGGTGCACCTACGTCTGCCCCTACGCCACTGCTCACTACGTTTTTCGTTAACCGAGGCACACTTCAGGCGCCGCGCTATGTGAACTGGAGTCTCGCTCTCGAAAAAAAACTCCCCCGGGCCATTTACTTGAAGGCCGAATTTCTCAAACGCGACGGAGCCCACGGCTTCGTCTACAACCCCCCATCCGGCGCGCCTGCAGGCCGGTTCCTGCTGCAGAACACGCGAAACGACCGGTATCGCTCGTTTCACCTTGAATTGCGGCACAGCTTTCGCGAAAGTTATATGGTCATGGGTTCCTACACGCGCTCGCAATTGCGCTCCAACCAGGTGCTCGATTTCAATGTGGACAATCCGTTATTGAGCTCGCAAGCCCCCGGCCCTTATCCCTGGGACGTTCCCAACCGCGTGCTCTCCTGGGGATTGCTGCCCTTTTTTAAACTGCCAATCCTTCATAAAGTGGACCTTGCGTATTCCGTGGAAGCTCGCAGCGGCTTCGCATTCAGTGTCATCAATTCACAGCAGCACCTTGTGGAAGCACCTGGATCCCGGCGTTTCCCCGCGTACTTTTCGTTGAACACGCATCTGGAGAAGCGCTTCCGGTTCCTGGGAGCGTATTGGGCGGTGCGCGGCGGATTCAACAACATCACAGGCCACGGAAATGCCGCATTCGTGAATAACAACATCGACTCTCCGCAACGTTTCACCTTCGCCGATTCCGGCGGACGCGCGTTTACCACTCGCATCCGTTTTCTGGGGAGAAGGTAGCGCCGGGGCTCTCACTCAATTCCAGAACGCAACGTGCATCCGTTCTACCGCTGCCGACATCTCTAAAGTGTTTGGAGGATAATTATGGCTCATCAACTACCCCCGTTGCCGTACGACTATTCCGCTCTCGAACCCTATATTGACACCCAAACCATGAAGCTGCATCACGATATGCATCATGGCACTTACGTAAAGAACCTAAATGCCGCCTTGGAAAAATACCCCAAGCTGCAATCACAAGCCGCCGAAGACTTGCTGCGTGATCTGAATGCCGTGCCTGAGGACATTCGTACCACTGTTCGCAACAACGGCGGCGGCCACGTAAACCACACCATGTTCTGGAAAATTATGAAGCCGAAAGGTGGCGGAGAGCCCAGCGGCCACATCGCCGAAGCGATCAAGAAGACTTTTGGCAACTTCAAAGATTTTCAAACGAAATTCAATGATGCCGGCGCCAAGCAATTCGGTAGTGGCTGGGTGTGGCTCGCAGGCAAGCCGGATGGCAGTGTGCAGATCATTACAACTCCCAACCAGGACAATCCAATTTCGCAGGGGCTGTTCCCAATCATGGGCAACGACGTCTGGGAGCACGCCTATTATCTAAAATATAACAACCGCCGGCCCGAGTATTTGCAGGCGTGGTGGAACGTCGTGAACTGGGAAGAAATCAACAAGCGTTACGAATCTCTGAAATCAGGACACCTCGAGCCCGCACTGGCCAGCCGGTAACTTCCGGCGACTACCACAGAAGTCACCGAGGATCACAGAAAGCTCACATGCTTCCTCGGTGGCATCTGCGGTTAAAAACTCTCAATGTCTCAAAACCCTGATGTGATCATCTTGGGTGCAGGCGCGGCCGGACTCTCCGCTGCGATCGAGTTAACGCGCGCAGGGCTCGCAGTCAGCGTTATCGAGGCACGTAATCGCATCGGTGGACGCATTTTCACGCTGCGCGATCCGGTCTGTGACGCGCCGATCGAACTAGGCGCCGAGTTCATCCACGGCAAACCACCTGAAATTTGGGACCTGCTTCGCCGCAACCACCTGGACGCCACAGAAGTAGATGGCGACGTCTGGTGCGTTCGCGAAGACAAGCTCAGCACCTGCGACTTCTTTTCCGAAGTCGACCAATTGCTGGAACAAATGGATGATCGTGCGCCGGACGAGACTTTCCTCCAATTTCTCGATCATTGTTGCAATGACTCCGTTACGCAGGCGACAAAAGATTGGGCGCGCGGTTATGTGACCGGATTCCACGCCGCTGATCCTGCGCAAATCAGCGTGCATTCGCTAGTAAAGGGTTTGCGGGCAGACCTGGAAATCGAAGGTGATCGCGCCTTTCGCATCCGGTCGCGAGGTTACGAGGCTCTGCTTGAGATTTTCCGCCGAGAACTGCGCGAGGCAAACGTTTCCTGCCAACTCGATACGGTTGCGACCGCGATCCGGTGGCAGCCGGGAAATGTTGAACTTTCAGCTTGCAACCAAGCGGGCACAATCACGATGACGGCTCCACGATTGCTAATCACTCTACCGCTTTCGATATTGCAAGCGTCTCCCGAAGAACCCGGTGCCGTGCGCTTCGTTCCGGATCTCCCGCCACAGAAGCAAGCCGCTCTAAGCAAGCTGGCTATGGGTAAAGCGATCCGGGTAACGCTCCGCTTCCAGCAACGTTTTTGGGACGATTTGCGCCCACCGCACAGCACGGAATCGAAATCCCTCGCAAACATGAGCTTTCTCCTGTCGCACGAAGATTGGTTCCCGACTTGGTGGACCACCATGCCGGAGAAATTACCGATCATCACCGGATGGGCGCCTTTTCATTGCGCTGAGCGGCTCTCAGGTAAAAGCACAGAATTCGTTGTCGATAAATGTTTGCACTCGCTCAGTCGCGTGCTCAGGATCAGTCGATCAGAATTAGAGAGCTTGCTTGCTCATGCGTATTGGCATGACTGGCAGAGCGATCCGCTTTCCCGGGGCGCGTACAGCTACGTGAAAACCGGCGGGGACGAGGCGCAACACACGCTGGCTGCCCCGGTTGAAGACACGTTATTCTTCGCGGGTGAAGCTACTGACATTTCGGGTCACAACGGCACTGTACACGGCGCCATAGGCACCGGCCACCGGGCCGCAAAACAGATCCTCTCGACTTGCCGTTAGGAAGTTTCTGATGTGCGAATCAAACCGCGCATCATTGCTCTAAACTGAGAACTGCGAACTGACAACTGGGAACTGATTTCCATGAAGAATCTCGGCATCCTGCTCTCCGGACGCGGTTCAAACTTCGAGGCTATCGCCAAGAATGCTGCATCAGGAAAAATTCCAGACGCGCGCATCGAGGTGGTCATCTCGAACAGACCGGATGCCGCAGGGCTCGAAATTGCCCGCCGGCTTGGTCTCACAGCGTTGGTGATTTCTTCGAAGGGCAAAGAGCGCGAAGAGCATGATCGCGAAGTGGTCGCGGCGCTGAAAGAACATAAAGTCGACCTGGTCTGCCTCGCCGGATACATGCGCCTGCTCTCGCCCTGGTTCGTGCAACAGTTCCCACGCCGCATTCTTAATATTCATCCCTCTCTTTTGCCTGCCTTTCCAGGCCTGGAAGCTCAGGAGCAAGCCTTCGCATACGGCGTGAAAATCGCAGGCTGTACGGTTCACTTTGTGGATGAAGAACTCGACCACGGACCGATCATCGTGCAGAAAGCAATCGCCGTGCTCGACACCGACGACGAGCACTCCCTCGCCGCGCGCATCCTGGAGCAGGAGCACGTTGCTTATAGCGAAGCCATCAGGATTGTGCTGCTCGGGCAGTTCGAGATTAAAGGAAGGAGACTTGTGGCCAGATAATGCAGAAGGAAGAATTCAGAATTCAGAACTAAGACCTGTGATATTCGTCACAGCTAGGACTTCATGATTGTGCAACATTGTAGAACGTGGGCAGCGGCGTAGACCTGAAGGTCCGCACAAAGGTGTTTGCGCTACGTGTAATTCGTGCTTATCGTGGACTGCCATCGAGCGATGAAGCTCGGGTAATCGGCCGACAGCTACTTCGATCGGCCACTTCGGTTGGAGCAAATTATCGGGCAGCCTGCCGGGCACGCTCGCGAGCCGAGTTCATTGCAAAACTAGGAATTGTTCTTGAAGAAGCTGATGAGGCCGTCTATTGGCTGGAACTGCTTCTGGAAACTGGCATTCTGGATCACAAGAGACTTGATCCTCTGCTAAGAGAAGCGAACGAACTGACGTCGATCTTTGTCAGCTCGCTGCGGACAGCGAAATCTGCCTGACTAAGATTTTACTTCTGCATTCTGATTTCTAGCTTCTGCATTCTTTATAATCTACAAGCACAATGCCTTCCTTCGCTCCCGTCGACGAACAACTGACGTATCTAAAGAAAGGCAGCTCGGAAATCATTCGCGAGTCCGAGCTGCGCGAGAAGCTGGAGAGATCCCGCGCTTCTGGCACGCCGCTGCGCGTAAAGGCTGGTTTCGATCCCACCGCGCCTGATCTGCATCTCGGTCACACTGTTCTTCTCCGCAAGCTAAAGCACTTTCAGGATCTCGGGCATACAGTCACGTTCCTGATCGGCGACTTCACCGGCATGATTGGCGATCCAACCGGACGCTCCGCCACGCGCCCGCCGCTCAGCCCGGAAGAAATCATGCGCAACGCCAAGACCTACATGGCGCAGGTCTACAAGATTCTTGCGCCACCTCCGAAGACTGAGACACGCTTCAACAGCGAATGGTTCGACAAGATGAAGTCAGCGGATTTCGTCCGCTTGGCAGCAAAGGTCACAGTTTCGCAGATGCTGGAGCGCGAGGACTTTCACAAGCGATTCCAGGAAGAAAAGCCGATCGCCATGCACGAGCTGCTATATCCGCTGGCGCAGGGCTACGACTCAGTCGCGCTCAAAGCCGATGTCGAACTCGGCGGAACAGACCAAAAATTTAATCTGCTGATGGGCCGCGAGCTGCAGCGTCACTTCGGGCAGGAGTCGCAGGTTGTGCTTACCATGCCGATCCTCGAAGGTCTTGACGGTGTGCAGAAGATGTCGAAATCCCTGGGCAACGCCATCGGCATCAATGAGCCGCCGCTCGAAATCTACGGAAAAATCATGTCAATTTCTGACGATATGATGTGGCGCTACTACGAATTGCTGACCGATGTGCAGATTGCCGATATTGAAAAGATGAAGCGGGAGTCGCATCCGATGGAGGCGAAGAAGGATTTGGCATGCCGCATCGTGACAGACTTTCATTCGGCGGAGGCGGCACGGAAAGCGGGAGAGGATTGGGCGAAGCAGTTCCAGAAGCGCGAAACACCCGACGTGATTGAGCAGGTGATGGTGAGTTTGAGCAAGATCATTGCGGGCTCGGGAGAACCGATTAATATTAGTAGCCCGCCTGTGGACGTGCAGGTTCTCGGGAGAGAAAATGGCCTGAAAATCGCTATTCCAGTCCGAGTCGACAAGTTGCTGGCCGAGGCTGGGCTGGCAGAGTCGGCGTCAGACGGCGGCCGTAAATTGAAACAGGGTGCAGTCGAGATCGATGGCGAGACTGTAGTTAGGCCGAAGCTTGCAGTCCCGAGCCCTCCACGCCCCCTCACCGTTCGTGTTGGCCGCGTAATGAAGCTGGTGGCAATAAGCGATGGTCCTGTCCCAGGACTACCGTCATCCTGATCACTGCAGGTCGGTGCGCTTCGCAAATTCGCTTGGGGAGTCGAAAGGCTCCGGCTTCAATTCCGTACATTTTCGATATATTTATCGATACGTGGGGACAGCCGCCCTCGGCTGTCCGGGCGAGCGCAGCTCGCCGGCCTTTGTCTTAAGCAGACTTTCCCATTCTAGAATTCACTCACATTTGAGCAGCTCAACAAACTCAACCGGGCAATAGTTTCAAAGTACAATTTCAAAACTGCGGAGCTTCGCTCCGCTGGACAGCCGAGGGCGGCTGTCCCCACGCAGCCTGATTTAATAGCTGATCTCTGCTACTCTCGTGCGGCCATATGCGCGCTGCCGCCATCTTCGGGCCCGGATCATCCGAAAAAGATTTAAAGCCGTTTCAAAAGAATTCGAGTGTCACATGGCTCATCGGCATGCCAGCCGGCTCGAAGGAAGCCGATGCGGTCCTGATCTTCGGTGGCGACGGCACGGTCCATCGCTACCTTGAGCAGTTGGTCAAATTGCAGCTACCGGTTTTGGTCGTGCCCCGAGGTAGTGGCAATGACTTTGCTCGAGCGGTGCACTTGAAGAAAGTAAGGGATGCGGTCGGCGCGTGGAGGAAATTTGTTTCGGGTGAAAACAATGCGCGCGCGATTGACCTTGGAGTGATCACATCGCACGTAGCTGACCCTGAGCTGCTAAAGCTGGGCCCCTCCCCCACATCAATCTGTGATGCCAACGAATCTGCAGAAGGAGCTGGGAAAGCAGATTCCTCACGGCTGAAGCCATTCGGAATGACAAGAGCACAGCAACCATTGGCACGAATGAAAGCAGTGAACTTCGTGCTGACTGAGGCACCTGAAGTCGAAGTTGGAAGCGGGCAGTCTTGCACCGACGACCTGCACTATTTCTGCTGCGTCGCCGGCGTTGGCCTCGATGCCGACATCGCCCGTCGCGCCAATAAACTCCCGCGCTGGTTACGCGCCCACGGCGGATACGCATTTACATTGCCCCATGCGCTGTTTCACTTCGCGCCGTTTCCGATGAAAGCCTCGATTCCCGATACTGCTCAGCCACACCGCTTCGTCCAGCGCCGCGCCAAGCCCACCATCCTTGCGGCATTCGCCAACGCCCCCAGCTACGGCGGAGGGATGAAGATCGCGCCTCAAGCCCAACTCGATGACGGTCAGCTTGATATCTGCTTGATCACCGATATCGACAAGCTTAAATTGTTCTGCCTATTTCCAACTGTCTATTTCGGCCGTCATCTCAGCATTCCAGAGGTCGAATACTTCCAGACTTCGGCTCTTCGCGTCGAAACCGAGCATCCGCTCGACGTTTACGCCGACGGTGAGTACGTCTGCCAAACGCCAGTTGAGGTCGGCGTCGCAAAAGCCGCATTACGCGTAATCGTACTTTGATGTGCGATCTGAACAGATTTCCTGAGCAAAACGGGAGCACGGACTTGCCACTGCTCAGTCAGGATTTGTCCGGATGAACGATCCTAGCGTAGGGATACCCAAAGCTAATCCCCTCCTTCCTCCTCCAACGCGCTCAACATCTCCTCATCAACATCCCACTTCTTCAAAATGGAAAAAATTGTCTTCGCCCCAAACCCTGCGCGCGCGAGCTGCCGGAAAATGCGCGCGGCCTGCTTCTGGTCTTTTGGCTTCTGCAATCGCTTACGGCGCAAATACTCCCGCGCCTGCTTCTCTTCATTTATTTCTTCGTAGGCCGCGCCGACCGCTTTCTCGATCACCTCACCATGCACTCCCTTGACCTTTAAATCAGTGATCACCCGCCTGCGCCCGAATTTTTCGTTGTCGCGGCGGAAAGATGAATACGCCGCCGCGTAACGCGCATCATTTAGGTAACCCGAATCTTTGAGCCTGCGAATAATCAGTTCCACCA
>Ga0209057_1001174_pt1 | contig 21771 bp, 12 predicted proteins | sample GraSoiAngelo_146_FD_185903 | JGI IMG/M metagenome (GOLD analysis project Ga0209057, IMG submission 185903) | Grasslands soil microbial communities from the Angelo Coastal Reserve, California, USA - 14_1009_05_30cm (SPAdes) (version 2) | ecosystem: Environmental > Terrestrial > Soil > Grasslands ... | reverse complement strand
GCGACTTGCCGTTGCCCACGGCGCCTGCCGCGCCTGCGCGGGCACCGGGGCGACGATAAGATCGCTCACGCTCGGTCCGGCCCTGTGGGCGCTGGCCGCCTGCGCGCCGGCCCGGGCTCGGGCGCCGGCCTCCTCTCCGGAGCCGGCCGAGGTCCGCGCCCTCTGGGTGGTGCGCTCCACGCTCGCTGATCCCGACAGCGCGCGGGCGATGGTGCGCCGGGCGGCGGAAGCGGGATTCAACACGCTGATACTGCAGGTGCGCGGCCGCGGCGACGCGTACTACCACAGCCGCTGGGAGCCCCCGCCCCCCGCCCTCGCGGGCCGGAACGGCTACGACGCGCTCGACCGCACGATTCGCGAGGCCCACCGCCGCGGGCTGCGCGTGCACGCCTGGATCAACACGCAGCTCGTGGCCAACGCCGACAGCCTGCCCACGGACTCCACGCACTTCATCTATCGCCGGCCCGATCTGCTCGCCGTGCCGCGTCCGCTGGCCCGCGAGCTGTACGACGCCGATCCCCGCGATCCGCACTACGTGCAGGCCCTCGCCGAATACGCGCGCGCCAACCGCGATCATGTGGAGGGCCTGTACACCAGCCCCGCCGCGCCCGACGTGAAGGAGCACCTCTACTCGGTGTGGATCGATCTGGTGGAGCGCTACCAGCTGGACGGGCTCCATTTCGACTACGTCCGCTACCCCGCCCCGGACTACGACTACTCGCGGGTCGCGCTCGAGCGGTTCCGCGACTGGCTCGTCCCCACGCTCCCCGACTCGGTCCGCACCCGGTTCGCCGGGCTCGAGCCGGCCGATCCGCTCGTCTACAGCGACTCCTTCCCGGACGCCTGGGATCGCTTCCGGCGGCTGCAGATCACCGAGCTGGTGGAGCGCATTTATCACGGCGTGAAAAAGCGCAGCCCACGCCTGGTCGTCAGCGCGGCCGTGTTCGGCGACGCCGAGAACGCCTATCGCCTACGGTTCCAGGATTGGCGCGACTGGCTGCGCCGCGACATCATCGACGTCGCGTGCCCGATGGCCTATACCGACTCGACCGAGCTGTTTCGCCAGCGGATCCGCGCGGCCGTGGAGACCGCGGGGGGCGCGCGGGTGTGGGCGGGCATCGGCGCGTACAAGAACACGGTGGACGGGACGGTGGAGCAGATCGGCGTCGCGCGCTCGCTCGGCACCGCCGGTGTGGTGCTCTTCTCGTATGACTTCATGGCGCGGCACGGGGGAATGCGGCCGGGCGAAAGCTATCTCCTGGCGGTGCGCGACCGTGCGTTCCGCTGATCGGCGATCAGCCTTACCTGTTGGGTGTATTGTCGAGTATGGGCCGCCTGGTAGCCGTCGAGTCGGTTATCGTGATATCGCCTCTCGCGCCGATGGTATAGACCCTTCCTCCAGAAAACGACACGCCTCTTGTGGTAATCTTATTCGTCGTCGAGTCCGTATAGCGCGCGAAGAGATCGTACACGCCGTTCGGCAGCACTGTGAACGCGCCGACTCCTTTGTACGCCACGGCGGCGCCGACGACCACCTCGGGTTGGGTGATATCGGTCGTGCTCTTGGCGTACAACGTCAGGGGATTCGCGTTGCCGATGGCGTTCACGAATCTCACGGTCGCGACCGTATAATCCGTTGGTGCGACAAACGGATCCTCCAGCACGAAACCGTCCACGGTCTTCGCCGTGGCATTGTAAAATCCACTCATATAGAACGAGTAGTACTTCCCGTCGCCGATGGTCGTGCTGACCGTGGCAATGGGCAGGTTCTTGTCGGTCGCCGCCGCGATCCTCCCTGCCAACGTGTACTGGCCCGGCGCGATCTGCGAGTAGGCCCCGCCATTTCCCACGCCGCCGTACGCCACGCCCGTATTGAGTTCCACCCCCGTCCCGGACTGGATCGCCGTCATCTTTGTTTCGTCGGCGTAGAAATTCACCCCGGGGGCGTTCACCCCAAAGTTGAAGAACTTGATGCGGGCGTCCAGCAGCGGTTCGACGGGAAGCTGCTGCACCGAATTCTTCTCGCACGCGGCCAGTGCCGCCGCCGTCAGCAGCACTGCCGCGGTCCGATATACCTGCATGCGCTTGCTCATTGTTTTTGCGTAATCCACAGCTCTTTGGTGTGATAATCGCCCGCCAGCCCACCAATGGCATTGAGTGCATCCCGGTTCCACACGTATTCCGAGTTGAACCTGGGCCGGATCCGCTGCACGACCTGACCGGCATTGTCGCTAAAGAGAGGATTGGGAGGCGTCAATCCGCGGAACACCTGCGTGCCGCTGATCGAGTCGGGGGCGGTGTAGTGATAGCGACGTATATCCATCCAGATTTCGTTGTGGCCCCACCCCCACAGCGCGATGTACTTCTGCGACATGACATGCGACAACGTCAGGGTGGCGGGAACGATGTTCGGGGACGCCAGGAACGAGTCCCGAGTCGCCGTGGTAATCGACGCGGGGTTACCTGCTTCGGTGCTGCGGTCGTTCACGAACTGGAAGTGTGACTGGATCCCGGTCTTGTAGGCCGCCAGCGCCGTTGCCTGATCACCCATCCGCAATGCGGCCTCCGCCTTGATAAACTGCAACTCGAAGTACGTCATCACGGGAATCCTCGACCGGTCGCCGAAGATATAGCGGGACGACAAGCCCAGTCCGCCGCTCCCAACGTAGCCAAAGAAGTTCCTCGGCCGCAGTGAATCGGTGATCGGGCCAAACGGCTGTTGCGAAGTGACGGCGTTGATATCAAGACCACGGTAGGTCTTATTCGCCGAGTCGATCGCCAGCATGCGACTGATCCGTGGATCGACGGTACCGCCGAATTGCGAGCCATTCATCAGGTTCACGACGAACTGCGTCTGCCGGTACAGCGTGATGTTGTTGCGCGTGCGGCCCCAGAAATTGCAGTCCGCGAAATCCGTGGAGCCGCACGGATACGCGAGCAGCGCATCGTCGGCACTGCTCGTGAACGAAGAATCGACCAGCCTGATCACACGCGCGGCGTCGTACGTTGCCTTGTTGGAATAGTGATTGAGGTTCAGCGCCAGCATCCCGTACGCCAGCTTCAACCACTGCGTTCTGTCGCCGTTGTAGATGTGGTCCCCGACCGCCAGATACCCCCGATCGACGGCCCCGTCGCTGCGTTTGAGGAGCACGATCGCGCTATCGAGCAGTCGCTTGACCTCCTGATAGGCGTAGTCCTGCGTGTCGTAATCGAACTGGGTCCGCGTCTGGTCGATCGCTTCCTTGACGATGATCTCCCCGTGCAGGTCGGTCAGCACCTGCCATCCCCATGCCTTCAGGATCATCCCCACGCCCAGCAGATCCCAGCGCTGCTCGGCCTGCGCCTTGGTATTCATGTCGATCAGGTTTTGCCCGAGCGACCAGTAGACGTCGCGCCACTGCTGCGCGCCGTTGTCACTGCCGCCGTCATAGCCCATCTTGCCCCAACTTTGTGCCGGACTGAAATTCGTGGAGGTCGAGATCCATTCCTGCGCGTAATGCCCCACGAAGCGGCCATCGAACTGGGGAGACGTCACCATCCAATGCAACATCGGCGGCAGATAGAGATTCGCCGACACCGACTGAGGACCGTTCGGGTTCGTATTGACGTCGAGGAAGTCGCTGCATCCGGCCGACAGAGCCAGCGTGCCGATCAACACGGCTGTGTGTGTGGTCTTCATGATCAGAACCCCACGCTGATGCCGAAATTGACGCCGCGCGGCATCGGGAGATTCCCGAAATCGATCCCCACCGCCCCGGAGCCGCCCACGGCCGCGGTGTTCCCGTTGATGATGGGGTCCAGGCCGGTGTAGTTCGTGAGGACGAACAGATCCGTTCCGGTGAGATACACGCTGGCGCTGCGGGCCCTGAGGAACCCTCCCGGAATCTCGTAGCGCACGGTGACGTCCCGCAGCCGCAGCCAGTTGATGTGCTTCTCGATGAACAGCTCTTCGCTCATGTTCGTGTAATAGACCGGCTGCGCGCTCGGGATCACGACGATGTTGTTGACCGTCGGGGTCGCGCTGTTCTCCTTCCCGTCGCGCAACACACCCGCGATGACGCGCGGCTGGTCGCGGTCCAGCGTCTCGAGGCTGAGACCACGCGACGTGAGATAGTGCTCCGTCGCGTTGAAAATGTCCCCGCCCTTGCGGATATCGAGCAGGAAATCGAGGGAAAGCCGCTTGTACCGGAGCGTATTCCCGACCCCGATGGTGAAATCCGGCTGGCGATCGTAGCCGGCGTCGATGAAGTTCGCCGACACGGCGTTCGATCGGACGGGGAGGCCCGACGCCGGATCGATCAACAACTGACCCCGATTATTCCGCAGGTAGAACCAACCGGTGAGCGACATCGTGGACAGGCCCACCTGGGTCCCGTTGCGTACATTGCCGTACAGCCAGGTGTCCGAGACGTACGATTCCGGTATGCCATTGGGCAGCTGCGTCACGATGCTTCCCGAGCTCGTCCAGTTCAGTGTCATGTCCCACGAGAACGACGGCCTCAGAATCGGGGTGCCGCGGATGGTCAGCTCGAGACCGCGGCTGCGCGTCGCGGCGCCGTTCAAGTTGAAGAGAATGAAGCCGGTGCCGTAGCTGCCGCGGATGTCGTTGACGATCTGGTCCTTGGTCGTGGCACGATACGCCGTCGCATCGAGTCCCAGTCGGCCGTTCAAGAAGGAGAGCTCGACCCCGCCCTCGACGGACCGCTTGTACTCGGGCTTCAGCGCGAGGTTGGGACCCCAGAAGTCGTACCCGTACCCACCGAACGACGTCGTCTTGAATTGCAGTGACGGCCGGTAGGCGTAGGGCCGCGCGTCCTTGCCGACCGCGGCATAGGCGAGTCGTACCTTCCCGGTCACGAAGCGACGGACACTGGGAAACGCCTCGGAGAAGATGAAGCTGCTCGAGATGGATGGATAGAAAAACGAATTCCGGGGGCGGGGGATCGTCGACGTCCAGTCGTTCCGCCCCGTCACGGTGAGATACCAGAAGTCCTTGTAATCGAGCACCGCCTGGCCGAACAGGCTGACCAGCCGGCGCTGCTCGATCGTGGTCAGGGTCGACCGCGTGCTAGTGTTGTTCATCGACACGAAGTTCGGATCCAGGAAGCCGATGCCGGTCTGGGCATCCGACGTGGTCTTCAAGTCGCTCACCTGATGGCCCACGAGGCCGCTGATCGAGAAGCTGCTTGTGAGGGGGTGGTTGTACACGTTGAGAACCGTGAGGGCATTCAGGTTGCGCGTGATGACGTCCGCTTGATCGAGTATCCCGTTCGACGCATTCCCCGTCACACTTTCCGGGTTTCTGAGCAGCAGGTTCTGATTCGTGTATGTATCGATGCCGAGGTTGGACTTGACGCTTCCCCACGAAAACGGCGCAACAATGAAGCCGACGTTGGCGATCAAGCGGTTGGTTTTGGAATTGATCTTGTTCTTGGCGACGTTGAAGTACGGATTATCGAGCTCCGTCGAGGCCGCGAGCGCGGTCAGCCGGCGCCGGGTGCCGGCGGGCGTCAGGTAGTCCTTCGCATCGTCGGTTTGCGGCCACAGCATCAGGCCCATCAGCGGACCGATGTCGCCCTTGTACACCTGGTCGTTGTTCGCATAGGTGTACATCATCGACAGGTCGGTGGTCAACCAGGAGTTGATCCGTGCCTGGGAGGATCCGGTGACGTTGACGCGATCGTATGCCGAGCTCTGGACAACGCCTTCCTGCTTATCGAGGGACGTGCTCAGCCGGTAGTTGATCGTATTGTCGGTCGTCGCTCCGCTGAAGGACAAATTGTGGTTCTGGCTCAGCCCGGTTCTCAGGAAGCCGTCGATATTGTCGTAGAACTGCGTCCCGGCGGGATACGGGGCGCCGAAGTACTGGAACGAGCCGAGCGTGCTCCCCGTCACCGTGGTCGGGCCATAGACGCGCTGCAGCCGATAGTTCGCGCTGGTCCGTTCGATCCTCATGCTGGAGCTGTACTGCATGCCCCCACCGGCCCTCCCGCGCTTCGTCTTGATCACCAGCGCGCCATTCGCCGCATCGATGCCGTACAGCGCGGCGGCTTCCGGGCCCTTGAGCACGGTCACGGTTTCGATGTCCTGCGAATTCAGGTCGGCGGCACGGTTGGTGAAATCGACACCGCGGTTACTGAACGCGGTGGTCGAGCTCTTATCGGACGCGAGCACGCCCGTGTTGACGGTCCGGTTGTCGACCGGCAGCCCGTCGAGGATGATCAACGGCTGGTTGCTGCTGCTGATCGAGCTGACGCCGCGGATGATGATCGATGAAGAAGCGCCCGGTACGCCCGACGTACTGGTGACGTCGATGCCGGCGACGCGTCCGGACAAGGCGTTGAAGAAATTCTCGCGCTGCGTCTGCGCGATCTCGGTGCCCCGAATGGTCTGCTGCGCGGTTCCCAGGGCCCGTTGCGCCGTGGTCTGTCCCAGCGCCGTGACCACGACGGCATCGAGATCGAGCGCGACCCGGCGCAGCTGCACGTCGATCACGTCGGCGTCGCCCACCGTCCGCTCGACCAGCCCCGTCCCGATGAACCGGAACTGCAGCACCTGGCCCGCCGCGGCGCGAATAGAGTAGTTGCCCTCGTTGTTGCTCGAGGTACGCGTGTTGGTCCCTTTGATGACGACCGACACGCCGGACAAGGGAGCGCCCTGCTCACTCGTCACCTTGCCGGTGACGGTCTTTTGTTGTGAAACAGCTTGGGGAGCGACGCAGAGTATTCCGAGCAACGCTATGACGACGCCTTTTTTCATAATGAGGCCTGCCGGGGTTGGGTCCATGGGGCCCGACGTTACCGCGCGCTCGTGCAGGCCGCAAGACGCCAAGGCCTGGCGCGCCCACCCGGCGGGGCCTACTCTACCGCATGGGTTTGCTCGATTCGAAACAGCAGAGCGCTGCCGCGATCGTCCTGCTGCTCGGCGTCGCCATCGTCATCGCCTTGAGCCCCTACGTCACCGGGCTCGTCGGCGTCCCCGTGCTGTACGCCGTGTTCGCCCCGGTGCAGCAATGGCTGGCGCGCCGCATGCGGGAGCAGCTCGCCGCCCTGCTCGTCGTCGCGCTCGCCCTTTTCCTTATAGTCGTGCCCGGGGTCTCGTTCGCGGGGCTCGTGGTCGCGCAGGCGCAGCAGATCGCCGGCAGCGTGGTGCGCAACCCGATCCTCGGCCGCTTGGCCCAGCTCCAGATCGCCGGCGTGGACCTGGGCCCGCGCATCGCCGACCTGGGCGCGCAGGTGGTGTCGTGGATCGGCTCCTCGGCGTTCGGGTTGATCGGCACCGCCACACGGCTCGCCCTGAACCTGACGATCTCGTTATTCGGCCTGTTCTACCTGCTGCTCCGGCCCGAGCAAACCTGGGAAGCCGTGCGACCCTACATCCCCTTCTCCGCCAAGAACGCCGAGAAGCTGCGCCAGCGCTTCCGCGACGTGACCACCTCGACGATCATCGGCACCGGCCTGACCGCCGCGGTGCAGGGGCTGCTCGTCGGCGTGGGATTCTGGATCGTCCACCTCCCCAACGCGGTCTTCTGGGGCGTGGTCACGATGGTGTTCGCCGTCCTCCCCGTCGTGGGGAGCGGCCTGGTGTGGGGGCCGGGCGCCATCGCGTTGCTGCTCGATCACCGCCCCGGTCCCGCCGTGTTGCTCGCCCTGATCGGCCTCGTAGTCGTGGGGAACGTCGACTACCTCGTCCGACCGATGGTGTTCCGGCGCTGGGCGCACATCCACCCGCTGGTGACGCTGGTGGGAGCGCTGGCGGGAGTGCCGTACTTCGGGCTGTTAGGACTGCTCATCGGACCGCTGGCACTGTCCTACCTATTCGAATTGATCAAGATGTATAGGGAGGAGTACCTCAGTTAACAGGACAACTAACTACTAGACGCACAGACGTACAGCGGTGAACAGACGGGAGCAAACAGGACGACTGTTCGCTGCCCTCCGCCCTAGTAGTGTTGACGTCTGTGTTATGAGGGACTGAAGTCCCCGCTCGGCCCGTGAGCGTCCTCAAGGACGCTTGCTCCACGTGCGTCCTTCAGGACGCGCTCGCGCCGAGTTGGGACTTCAGTCCCTCATAACCGCAACGAGAGTGGACCTCACCCCAACGAGAGTGGACCTCACCGCAACGAGAGTGGACCTCACCGCAACGAGAGTGGACCTCATTTCTCCGCACCCGCTCCTGGAGCCCGCGCCGCGAGCACATAGGCCAGATTCGCGCTCCCATCCATAATCGGCTCGTTCGTGGAATAGTCTCCGACGTCGTCATGGTACACGATGAAGCCGGTGTTGAACGGGGCGTACTGGTCCGCCACGAGCAGCCGGATCCCCCGCAGATGCTCGAAGATCGAACGGTACACCGGGCCGTCCACCAGCCCGCCGGTGAGCTGCAGGTGCAGCTGCTGCGCGACGACTGAGTGGGGCGTGCGAGGATAGGTGGCTCCCAGGCCGATGACCATGGACACGCCCCAGGGATTGGTGCCGAACAACCAGTCGAGCGCCGCCGTCTCGTACTCGAGGTAACTCGAATCGCCGGTCATCCGCCGATAGAAGTGGGCCTGAGTGGCGAACGACGCGAGCAGGTTGTTCGAGCACCAGATGAAGGGAATCCCGATGCGGAACCCGTTACGCCCTCGGCGCGCCACCGCCGCGAGGCCGCGGGCGTAGTACTCGGCCACGATTCGCCGCGCGCTGTCCGGACCCGCGCGCCAGATCTCGTAGTGGCCATTGTTGTGCCAGGGATACCACTGATAGTGGCGCGCCGTGTCCTGTCCCATCCATGGGCTCACGGGTTCGAGGGCGGCGTCCTGGAGCGCGGCGCCGAGATAGGTCGGCTCGCGCGTCAAGGCGTACAGCTCCACCGCCCCGAGCTCCATATCGTCGGCCCAGTCGTCCTCCTCATAGAAGTACGGCGCCCGGGCGGGCGCCGTCTGACACACGCCGGGATGCGCAACGCCGAGTGCGTACACCGCCCGCGCACGCGCGCCGAGCCGCTGGGCGAACGCACTGTCGCGCTCGTGGAACGCCGCGGCGCCCAGCGCGAATGCGGCCGCGTACTTCCCCGCCGTCGACGCGAGTCCGGTGGAGCGGTTCTTGAATTCGAACAGTCCCTGCGGTTTCCCGGTGCAGGGGTACACCGGCCGCCGCCCTCCCCTCCCCCACCCGTAGTCTGACGAATCGTTGACCGGCAGGTCCCAGAAGGCGTGATCGCGATCGTCCCCCAGCTGGTTCAGGAGCAGGTCGTCCTCCGGATACATCTTGAGCAGCCAGGCGAGCCCCCAGCGCGCCTCGTCGAGCACGTCGGGGATCCCGTTCGCGCCGGGCAGACCGTTCGCCTGATACCTGTCGGCAAACGCCCCCGGGTGGTCGCGGTACGCGAGCAGCAGCATGGTGGTCGCGTGTGCCGTTGTGGCGCCGTACTGCAGGTAGTCCGACGCGTCGGCCCACCCACCACTCACGGGGATGAACTCGCCACTGCGCGTCGGATGATCGACCAGCACGCCGTCGCTGCGGTGGTGCACGGAGTCTCGGAACACGGGGTTGTAGCCGGAGCGCTGCTCCCGCAAGTACGCGAGCAGCGAGTCCGCCGCGCCCTGATAGACGTCGTCCCCGATCCGCACCGGAAGGGAGGTCACGCCCGCCGCCTCGATCCGATAAACGCCCGTCTGTCGCAGGGTCGAGAAGTCGAGGCGGGACGTGGCCGCGCAGGGCCCGAACGGCCCGGCCGCGCCCGCGGCGCGCGGGCCGAAAACCCTCCGGTTGCGCTCGTCGACGACATCAAAGCTCGTGATGACGCGCGGCTCGAGCGCGCACACGACGGCCACCTTCGGCGCGTCGGGGAGGTAGCCGACTTGATTGACGCGGATCGCCAAGCCGCGGGGAGTCGGGGCTGGAGGAGGGAAATGGTGGCACGCGCCGATCAGGCAGACAATGAGCCAGACGCGGTGGCGTCCTTCAGGACGCGTCGTCGCCGAGTAGGGACTTAAGTCCCTCATACTATCGTGATCACGGGGCTCAGTGAGACCCGAACGTCATCGGCCGATCGAAATCCAGACCGACCAGCCCCAACGGATCGAACGTGATGCGGCCGTACGCGGCGAGCCAGTGGAGGTGCGGGCCGGTCACCCGCCCCGACGCCCCGACGTAGCCGATCAGCTGGCCGCGCCCGACCGTGTCCCCGACCGCGACCAGGGCGCGGCTGAGATGCAGGTATCCGGTGACGAGCCCCGCGCCGTGATCGATGAGCACGGTGGTGCCGCTCAGGTATAAGTCGGCGACCAGGGCGACGACGCCACGGTTCGCCGCCTGAACGGGCGCGCCCCGCCGGCCGGCGAAATCGACGCCCAGATGACGGCTGCGCAGCACGCCGTTGAACACCCGCGCCACGCCGAAGCGACCCGTCACCGCGCTCGAGCGGGGGCGCACGAACGGCTCGTGCCACAGCCGCGGCGTCTCGTGGGCCCGTTGGTGCACCCCGTCCACCAGCTCGCGCTCCTGCTGCATCCGCCCCGTGAGCGAGTCGGGCGGCTGCACCAGCTCGGGCGCCGCGTGCAACCGCTCGCGCGGCGCCCGGCGCCGCCCGGGCACGAGCCACGCGACCACCGTGTCGCTCGCGCCGCCGGGGTGCTCGATCGTCGCCCGGGCTGCCACGCTGTCCCCCGCACCGAGCGGCACGGCGGCGAGCGCGCGCAAGCCGCGCGTCGTGCGCTCGAAATGCAGTGGCTCGCCCGCGAGCTCGCCGTGCACCGCAGTCACGCTGTCGGTGGCGAGGGCCGAGAGCTCGAGTACGACCACGGAGCCCTCGAGTGGTAGGCGCGGACGCCACGCGAGGCGTGGCGGGCCCGCGACACTCGGCGCGGACGAACCCAGCACACCGCAGCACACGACCCACGTGATGAGCGACCGCCACACCGCCGGCATGCGCGGGATACCCGAACGCCACGCACTCCGTTCCGTGCGCGCGCGAAACCTGCACGCCACGCCGGGGGTAGCTACGTCTGTCTCAGGAGGAACTCAATGACCATGACGCAGGCTCTGGGTTGGGCGCTGGTACATTCGCTGTGGCAATGCGCGCTCGCCGCAGCCGGGCTCGCCGCGCTGCTCGCCGTCGTGCCGGCGCGCGCGGCGCGCGCCCGGTACGCGCTCGCGGCCGCGACGCTCGCCTTGACGCTTGCGCTTCCGGTCGGGACGCTGGTGCGGCTCCATCCCGCGTCGTCGGAGACGAGCGTCGACAGCGCCGTCCCCGCGGCCGTCGCCCCCACCCCCGCCGCTATCCCCCGGGCACCGGAGGCGTCGCCCGGCCTCATCCCGCTCTCGCCGCAGTCGGCGCGCCGCTACGGCTCCGCGGCGCCCGCGATCGTGGTGCTGCGGCTGGCCTCGCGCGTCCGCGCACGACTCGAGCCCCTGCTCCCGTGGATCGTGGTGCTGTGGCTCACCGGCGTGGTGACGTTGTCGCTGCGGCTCACGTCGGGGTGGCTGGCGGCGCGCCGCCTCCGCGCGCTGGGCACGCTCCCGGCACCCGAGCCTTGCGTCGCGGCGTTGCACCGCCTCGCGGCGCGACTGCGCGTCAGCCGGCCGGTGCGGCTGCTCCAGTCGGCCATGGTGCAGGTGCCCGCCGTGCTCGGGTGGGTGCGTCCGGTCATTCTGCTCCCCGCCAGCGCGCTGACGGGCCTCACGCCGCTGCAGCTCGAGGCGCTGCTCGCGCACGAGCTGGCCCACGTGCGCCGCTACGACTACCTCGTCAACCTCGTCCAGTCGGTGATCGAAACACTGCTGTTCTACCATCCGGCGGTGTGGTGGATCTCCGCTCGCGTGCGGGACGAGCGCGAGCACTGCTGCGACGACCTGGCGGTCGCGGTGTGCGGGGATGCGCACTTCTATGCGTCGGCGCTGCTCGGCATGGAGCGGTTGCGGGTCACGACCCCGATGCTCGCGCTTTCGGCGGCCGGCGGCTCCCTCATGGGCCGCGTCCAGCGCCTGGTCGCTCCCCCGCCGGTGGAGATCTTTCCGCGGTGGACGGCGGGAATGATGGCTGTGTCGCTCGTCCTGGCCGCCGGCGGCTCCCGCCTGCTGCGCACCGGCGCAACGCCGCCGCGCCATCCTTCCGACGGTGCCGGCACGGCGCCCGCCAGCGTGCTCCGGTATCCCGATCCGGCCCAGCCACTCGCGCGGCGCTGGGACTGGGCGCTCGAGCGAGGCGCACGGATGGGGGGCGGATTCTGGATCGGGTACCGGGTGCAGCAGGTCGCGAGCGTGCCCCATCGGTCCGAGAAGCACCACCGTGAGCGGCACGACGAGCGCAGCGACGAGCCGGGGGCCGGGGGCTTCCGGGGCGTCCCGCTGGCGCCGGTGATCGCGGACAGCGGTGACGAGGACGATCTCGCGCTGCTGTTTCGCTTTCGCGCGCGCGGTCCCGGCCGACCGACGCTGGAAACCGTGCGCGTAACCAGTCTCGTCCTGCCGGTGGACCTGGGGCGTACGCCGCTGGTCTGGCTCGGACCGGCGGATGACGGCGCCAGCCTGGCCCGTCTGCAGGCGCTGTTCGCCGAGGCGCCGACGGCCGATTTGAAGGAAGATCTCGTCACCGACGTCGGACTACACGGCAGCTCGAGGGCGGTGGTGCCGCTGCTCGACGGCTGGCTGCGGGGTGACGTGCCCTCCGAGGTGCGGGCCCAGGCCGCCGAATGGCTGGGCCATCATCCGGATGCGGCGGCCGTGCGCGGGCTCGCCCACGCGGCGCGGCAGGACCCCGCCGCGCGCGTGCGGGAGCAGGCGGTCAAAGGGTTGCGAATCAATCCGTTTGCGACGGCGACCGATTCGCTGCTCGCGCTCGCCCGGGCGCACGACGATCCCGACGTGCGGCGCGAGGCGGTCGAAGGCCTGGACCACAAGAGCGACCCGCGCGTGCTGCCGGCGCTGATCGCGATCGCGCGCTCCGATCGCGATGAGGACGTCCAGCGCGAGGCGGTCGAAGGCCTGGGTGAGATGAAGGAGCCGGGCCTGCGCGCCGTCATCGACATCGCCCGCACCCACGCCGACCCGGACGTGCGCAGCCGCGCGGTCGAGACCGTCGCCGAGGCGGCATCGCACGACGTCGCGCTCGCGGTGCTGGAAGGCGTCGTCCGCCGTGACCCCGACCGCCACGTCCAACGCAAAGCGGTCGAGGAGTTGGGGAAGGTGGGTGGCCCGCGCGCGCTCGCGCTCGTCATCGCCTTCGCCCGCCACCATCCGATCGCCGAGGTGCGCCGGGAGGCCAGGAAACAGCTGGGCGAGTTCACCTCGGACAGCACCACGGCGGCGCTGCTCGAGCAGACCGCGTTGGCGGGAACCGACGTCGATTTCCAGCGCGAAGCGGTGGAGGCGCTCGCCAGTCAGGGCGGGTCGGAGGCATTGGACGCCGTGGCCCGACTCGCCCGCGTCCATTCCAGCGCCGACGTGCGGCGGGAGGCGATCGCGCGGTACGCCAAGGTCGCAGCCCCTGAAAGCGCCAGGCAGCTCCTGACCGACCGGCTCGCGAACGACCGCTCGCCCGCCGTACAGGCGGAGGCGCTGCGCCGGCTGATGGCGTTGCCGGGTGGCATCGGGATCCCCGCCGTGGCCGAGGCGGCCCGCGCCCACCCCAACCCCGAGCTGCGCGCCGACGCGCGCGAGCGCCTCAAGGAGAATCGCTAGCCGTCTCCCGCGGCGGCTTCGATCTGCAGTCCTCGGATCAGACCGCGCGGGCGGTGGGATGGGCGTTGGGTCGGATCCCGACTCCCACCGGCATGACCTCCCAGGCCTCGGCCCGGGCGAGAATGTAGTCCGCGATCGTGCAGGCGGCGCCGGCGACTGCGGTGAAGTTGGGGAACTCGTTGACCTCGAGCACCGCCACCCCGTCCGCCGTTTCGACCGTATCGACGCCGTAGACGTCCAGGCCGAACACCCGTCCGCAGCGCAACGCCAGGTCCACCAGCGCCGCCTCGGGCTTGAACGGCTGCGCCACGGCGGAGCGATCACCGTTGAACGGCGACGGCTTGCGCGTGGCGAAGACACGGTCGCCGCACACGTAGAACTTTAGATCGAATCCGTCGTTCGGCAGGTACCGCTGGGCCACTACGAGCTGCTCCGGCCAGTGCACATCCCACAGGTCGTCCCGGCGACGGATCAGCCTCAACCCCTGGCTGTTGTCGCCGTACGTCGGCTTGAGCAGCAAGGGGAACCAGTCCTCCGAGAGCCCGGCCACCACCGCGACGTCGCTCGCCAACACCGTGGGTGCGGAGGGGACGCCGGCGCGCTCCAGCGCGACCGCCATCTCGGCCTTGCTGCGGACCTGCTCCGTCGCCGTGCGCGTGTTGATGGTAAGCAGGTGAGCGGTCTCGGCATACGCCAGCATCGCGAGCCCGAGCGCGTCGCGGCAGCGCGCCACGACAACGTCACACCGGTTGAGGTCGAGCCGGAGATCGGAGTCGGAGGAGAAGATCCCGGACTGCGGATCGAACTGCGCCCCGTGCGGGCACAGCACGTCGGGCTCGAGGCCCCGCGCCTCGAGCTCGCGAATCACCGCGCGTGGCATCTCCTGGCGCAGGTACCGCCCTTCCACTATGAATGCAATCTTCGGTGCCATGATCTATTCAGCCTCATATCCAGGCCTGAAGGCACCGCAGGGCGGCAAGTTCTGTACCTTCCGAGGGCGTTCCGAGCGCAACGCCGCGACCGTGTGAGCGCGGTCACACGCCGCGTCACGCAAAGTCTTTCTTGTTGCGTGCTGTCGGCGTCGCCCCGATCCACCAGTGCCGGCACACCACGCCCTGTCGGAGCTAGACCACGCCGCGACCGGAGTACCTTGCGGCGAGGAGGTACACCGGCACGCCGAGCGCGAGCAGGCCGGCCCCGATCAGCGCATTGCGCGGGTTGGCGAGGATCGAGCTCGCCACCACATACAATGCCGCGAGCACGAACAGCCCCGGGGTCCAGGGATACCCAGGCACGCGGAACGCCCGCCCCGCCCCCCCCGGCCCCCCCGGCCCCCCCGCCTCCCGCGCCCTATAGATGAACAGTCCCGCCACGGTGAGGCCGAAGAAGATCCAGTCCCCGAACGCCACGTAATCCACCAGCTGAGCGAACGTCCCCGAGAGCGTGAGCACGGTCGCCCAGCCGGCCTGCACCAGGATCGCCAGCGCAGGCGTCCGGAACCGGGGGTGCAGCACGGCGAGCCGCGGCAGGAACACGCCGTCCGCCGCCATCGCCTGCAGCACGCGGGGCGTCACCAGAATCACCAGGTTCAGAAACCCGAAGGTGGACGCGGTGATGCCGGCGGCGATGAGCGTGCCGCCCGCGGGACCGAGCAGCGCGCGCATCACGTCGGCCGCCGGTGCCGTGCTGCGGGCGAGCCCGCCCAGCCCCAGCACACGCAAGTACGCTACGTTGGCGAGCAAATAGACGATCACGACCCCGGCGACGCCGAGCACCAGCGCGCGCGGCAGGTTCCGCTCCGGCTCGATAATCTCTTCGGCGATGAAGTTGGTCTGCTGCCACCCCCCGTAGGTGAAGAGAATCGGCACGAGAGCGGCGCCGAGGGCCACGACCACACCCACCACCCCGCCCCGGTCGGTGGCGGGCGGTGGAGGATGGTGGAGGACGGTTGAGGGAACGGCGAGCACGAGACCCGCGACGATCAGCGCGGCGAGGGCGGCGAGCTTGAGGATCGTGAAGACGTTCTGCGTGACCGCCGCCGGTTTGACGCCCACGTAGTTGATCCCGGACAAGAGCGCGATCGCGCCGATCGCCACGGGGACCGTGAGCCCGGGGGAGAGCCCCGCCAGCGCCAGCGCGTAGTTGGCGAACGTGACCGCCACCGCCGCGATGGCGCCCGTGGCGATCACCAGCAACAGCGCCCACCCGTACAGGAAGGCCGGGAGCGGTCCCCACGTCTCGCGCAGGTACACGTAGCCGCCACCGGCGCTCGGGCGGCGCCGTCCCAGCTCGCCGAAGCAGAAGGCGCCGACCAGGGCGATCGCGCCACCCACCACCCAAGCCGCGAGCGCCAGGCGCGGCGACCCCACTCGCTCCGCGACGGCCGCGGGCGTGCGGAAGATACCCCCGCCGATGATGCCGCCGATCACCGCCATCGTGCCGGAGAAGAGACCGACGCGTCGTGCGTAGGTGGTCAGGACCGGGGACCGGGAAAGGGGAAGGTGGAAGGGTACGACATGGCGCAGAACTTAACACCCTTCCCCCTTCCCCCTTCCCCGCTACCCCTACAGTTTTCGGGACGCACTTCTCTCGAGGAGCCCTTCCGATGCCGCCGATCACTTTCACCGTCAACGGTAAATCCCGCTCGGTCTCGGACAGCGCCGACACCCCGCTGCTCTGGGTGCTGCGCGACACACTCGGCCTCACCGGCACGAAGTTCGGCTGCGGCATCGCTCAGTGTGGCGCGTGTACCGTGCACCTGGATGGCGTCGCCACGCGCTCGTGCGTGACGCCGATCGCCGCCGTGGCCGGCAAGCGCGTCACGACGATCGAGGGCCTGTCGCCCAACCGCTCCCATGCGGTGCAGAAGGCCTGGATCGCGGAGGATGTGCCGCAGTGCGGCTACTGCCAGTCGGGCCAGATCATGACGGCCGCCGCGCTGCTCGCCAAGAACGCCAATCCGAGCGACGCCGAGATCGACGCCGCGATGACGAACATCTGCCGCTGCGGGACATACCAGCGGATCCGCGCCGCCATCCACCGCGCCGCGCAGCGGGCCTGACCATGAGCGCGCGCACTCCGCTTACCCGACGGGAGTTCCTCGAGACGTCGGGCGCCGCGAGCGCCGGACTCCTCATCGGCTTCCATCTCCCATCCGGATCCCGGTTTCGCACCGCGGCGGCGGCACCGCTCGCCCCCAACGCGTGGTTGCGCATCGGCGCCGACGAGAGCGTGCTCGTGATCGTGGACCGCTCCGAGATGGGCCAGGGCGTGACGACCGCGTTGCCGATGCTGCTCGCCGAGGAGCTCGACGCCGACTGGTCCAAGATCAAGATCGAGTTCGCGCCCGCCGACAAGGCGTACGCCAACCCGCTTTTGTTCGGCATGCAAGCGACCGGCGGCAGCAGAAGCGTGCGGGCCGCCTATACTCCGCTCCGCAAGGCAGGCGCGGCGGCCCGCGAGATGCTCGTCGCCGCGGCGGCCGAGACGTGGGGCGTCGACAAGTCCGCGTGCCACGCGGACAAAGGCGCCGTGATCCACGCGCCCAGCAAGCGAGTACTTACGTACGGCAAGCTGGTGGCGAAGGCGGCGACCGTCCCGTTGCCGCACGACGTGCCGCTCAAGGATCCCAAAGAGTGGAAGATCCTCGGCACCCGCGTCCGGCGGCTCGACACCCCGCCCAAGGTGGACGGCAGCGCCCAGTTCGGGATCGACGTGAAGCTGCCGGGGATGCTCGTCGCCGTGATCGCGCGCTCGCCGGTGTTCGGGGGCAAGGTCAAGAGCTTCGATGCCACCAAGGCGAAGGCCGTGCCCGGCGTGCGTCAGGTCGTGCAGATCTCGAGCGGCGTCGCGGTTGTGGCGGACGGCTACTGGCCGGCCAAGAAGGGCCGTGACGCAGTCGACGTGTCCTGGGATGAGGGTCCGAACGCGCAGGTCTCGAGCGCGAGCATCGCGCAGCTCTTCGCCCAGCGGGCGGAGCAGGCGGGGGCGGTCGCCCGACACGACGGCGATCCCAGCGGCACGCTGGCATCGAGCGCGTCGAAGATCGATGCCGCCTACGACCTCCCGTTCCTCGCGCACGCCACGATGGAGCCGATGAACTGCACCGCCCACGTCCGCTCCGACGGCGTGGACATCTGGGCGCCGACCCAGTTTCAGACCGGCGCGCAAGGGTTGGGCGCCAAGATCGGCGGCGTAACCCCCGACAAGGTCCTCGTCCACACGACCTATCTGGGGGGCGGGTTCGGCCGGCGCTTCGAACTGGATTTCATCCAGGAGGCGCTCGAAACTTCCAAGGCCGCCGCGGCCCCGGTCAAGGTGATCTGGTCCCGCGAGGACGATATCCGGAACGCGCAGTACCGGCCGGTCAACCACCACCGGCTGCAAGCGGGACTCGACCCGAATGGCAGGCCGGTCGTCTGGACGCACCGCATCGTGGCGCCGTCCATCATGGCGCGCGTCTTCCCCGACACGATCAAGAACGGGCTCGACGAGGAGGCGGTCGAGGGCGGCGTCGGCATGCCGTATACGATCCCCAACGTGCACGTGGACTACCTGCTCACCGACACGGGTATCCCGGTCGGCTTCTGGCGCTCGGTGAACAACTCTTACAACGCCTTCGCCGTGGAGAGCTTCATCGACGAGCTGGCGCACGCCGCCAAGCAGGACCCGTACGAGTACCGGCGGGACCTGCTCGGCAAGGCACCGCGGCATCTGGGGGCGCTCAACCTCGCCGCGAGCAAGGCGGGCTGGGGCACGCCGCCGCCGGCGGGCCGGGCGCGCGGGATCGCCGTCTACAAGGCGTTCGAGAGCTACGTCGCGGAAGTCGCGGAAGTGTCCCTGGCATCGGACGGCGCGGTGAAAGTGCACCGCGTGGTGTGCGCGGTGGACTGCGGGCCCGTCGTGAACCCGTCCATCGTCGAGGCGCAGATGGAGAGCGCGATCGTCTTCGGGCTCACGGCGGCGTTGTACGGCGAGATCGCCATCGAGGGTGGCCGCGTCAAGCAGAGCAACTTCCACGACTACCCGATGGTGCGCCTCGCCGAGATGCCGCAGATCGAGGTGCACATCGTCCCCTCGACCGACGCGCAGGGCGGCGTCGGCGAGCCGGGCACGCCGCCGATCGCACCGGCGGTGTGCAACGCGATCTTCGCGGCGACGGGGAAGCGGGTTCGCAAGCTGCCGATTGGGAAAGTGGTGTGAGATTCGACCTCCAAACGTGGTGTGCGATTTCGACTGTGGTGTGCGATTTCGCTTTTAGTAAGACATTCGAGCTCGTGGTTATGAGGGACTGAAGTCCCTGCTCGGCGGCGGTGCGTCCTTAAGGACGCACATGCGGCCGAGGGCGGACTTCAGTCCGTCCTAACCCCACGGAGGGGATCATGGGCGGCAAGGGAATCATGGGCACTAATAGCATCATGCGTACCGGTATCACCCGCCGCGAATTCGTCGAGACGAGCGCCGGCCTCGTCATTTCCTTCTATCTCCCCGCGCATCGCCGCGACGCGGGGCCCGATCCCGCGGACGCGGGGTTCGCCCCCAACGCCTGGCTGCGGATCGGCGCGGACGACGTCGTCACGCTGACCGTGGACAAGTCCGAGATGGGCCAGGGATCGCAGACCGGTCTCGCGATGATCCTCGCCGAGGAGCTGGAGGCAGATTGGGCGAAGGTGCGGCTCGGGCCGGTGCCCGAGAATCCCGCGGGCTGGTCGCGCCGCATGTCCACCGGCGGCAGCACGGCGATCCGCACCTCGTGGGACCCGCTGCGCAAGGCGGGCGCCACGGCGCGCGAGCTGCTGATCAGCGCGGCGGCGGCGACGTGGGACGTGGACCGCGCCGCGTGCCGCGCCGAGCAAGGCGCCGTGATCCACACCCCCACGCAGCGCCGGCTCACCTACGGCAAGCTCGCAGCCCGCGCCGCCAAGCTCCCCGTGCCCACCGAGGTGCCGCTCAAGGACCCGAAAGACTTCCGCCTGCTCGGCACGCGGACGCCGCGGCTCGACACCCCGGTGAAGGTGGACGGCAGCGCCGTGTTCGGGATCGACGTCAAGGTGCCGGGGATGCTGATCGCGTCGATCGAGCGGTGTCCCGTATTCGGAGGCACACTGAAACGCTACGACGCGGCGAAGGCGAAGACCCTCCCAGGCGTCCACGCGGTCGTAGCGCTCGAGCCGAGTCCCTGGACCGGTACAAGCGGCCCCTGGGCGGCAGGGTGTGCCGCGGGAGTCGCGGTGGTCGCCGATACCTACTGGCACGCCGTGCAGGGGCGCCGCGCCTTGGAAATCGAGTGGGACGAAGGCGCAGCCGCGACGCTCGACTCCGACGGTATCCGGGCGCAGTTCGTACAGGGCGCCGAGCGGGCCGGCGTGGAGGCGCGCAAGAACGGCGATGCGGCCGCCGCGCTCGCCGCGGCAGCGAAGCGGGTGGAGGCGGTGTACGAGGTGCCGTTCCTGCATCACGCGACGATGGAGCCGATGAACTGCACGGCGCACGTGCGCGCCGACGGCTGCGATGTCTGGGCGCCCACGCAGAATCAGACGCGGGCGCAGGAAGTGGCGGCGGAGCTCACCGGCCTGCCGAAAGAGAAGGTGACCGTCCACACCACCTTCCTGGGCGGCGGGTTCGGGCGCCGGCTCGAGCCGGACTTCGTCTCGGAGGCGGTGCGGGTATCCAAGGCCGTGAGCGCCCCGGTGAAAGTGATCTGGTCGCGCGAGGACGACGTGCAGCACGGGTTCTATCGCCCGGCAACGTACAACAAGTTCGCGGCGGGTCTCGATGCCGCGGGCACCCCGGTGGCCTGGACGCACCGCATCGTGGCGCCGCCCATCCTCCTCAAGTTCGGGCCGCTCGACAAGGGCATCGACCGGACGTTGATCGACGGTGCGGCGAACCTGCCGTACGCCATCCCCAATCTCCTGGTGGATCAGGTGGCGGTCGATCTCCTTCCGGTGCCCCGGGGCTTCTGGCGGTCGGTGGGGATCTCGCAGAACGCCTTCGTCACCGAGAGCTTCTTCGACGAGGTCGCGGCGGCGGCGGGCAAGGACCCCTACGAGCTGCGGCGCCAGCTGCTGCGCGACAAGCCGCGGCACCTGCGGACCCTCGAGCTTGCCGCGCAAAAAGCCGGTTGGGGCTCGCCGCTTGCCGCCGGCCGCGGGCGCGGCATCGCCGTCGCCGAATGGGACCCGACCGTGTGCGCGCAGGTGGCGGAGGTCTCGGTGACAGCCGACGGCTCGGTCCGCGTGCACCGCGTGGTCTGTGCCGTCGACTGCGGGCCGACCGTGAACGTGGGGCAGATCGAAGCCCAGCTGCAGGGCGGTATCGTGTATGGGTTGACCGCGGCGCTATACGGCGAGATCACGCTCGAGCGCGGCCGGGTGAAGCAAAGCAACTTCACGGACTACCCGATGATGCACATCGACGAGATGCCCGCGGTCGAGGTGCACGTGGTGCCGAGCAACGACAAGCAGGGCGGCGAGCCTTCCGTCGGGCCGATCGCGCCGGCGGTGTGCAACGCCATCTTCGCGGCGACGGGGAAGCGGGTGCGGAAGCTGCCGATCGGGAAGCTGGCTTAGCGTCGGGAGGGTGGCGCAGTGAGGGAATGGAGGAGTGAGGGTGTGTGTGTGTGTGTGTGTGTGTGTGGTTATAAGGGACTGAAGTCCCAACTCGGCCACGCGGCGTCCTAAAGGACGCTGGTGTGCGCGACGTCCTTCAGGACGACCTGGCGCCGAGGTCGGACTTCAGTCCGTCATGACCCAACCCCACAGACCCCGAGACTCTCGGGTCCTCGAAGGCTAGTGCACCACCGTCAGCGTGCCGTTCATCCCCCCGTGGATGGTGCAGGTGTAATTGTACGTCCCCACCGCCGTGATGGTTCTCGAAGCCGTCCCGCTCATCTGAGCGGATTGGTTGGCCGGCAAGGGCGTCGGACCGAAGGTGAACGTTAGCGTATGAGGGTTCGCGCCGGCCCAGGTCCAAGTGACTGTGCCGCCAGTCTGGACGACGCTGTTCTGGGGATTGAAGTGGTTGTCTTCCACGCTCACGGCTGCCGACGTGGGCGGCGTTGTCGCGTGCGCGGTGAAGCTGACCGGGCCCGCCAGCCCCGTGAACG